>Ga0187819_10000922_pt1 | contig 14930 bp, 9 predicted proteins | sample NC_wetland_sal_i_15_FD_132411 | JGI IMG/M metagenome (GOLD analysis project Ga0187819, IMG submission 132411) | Wetland sediment microbial communities from Neuse River Estuary, North Carolina, USA - SO4_4 | ecosystem: Environmental > Aquatic > Freshwater > Wetlands > Sediment | place: USA: North... | reverse complement strand
GTAAGGATAGTAGACGTAGGCATACCCGACTTTGACCCATACCGGTTGCTGGGTGAGTTGCCGGGCGGAGTTTAGATCGTAGGGATGAAGCTTTTTAGGATTTACGTAGTAGTCGGGATTTAAGGGGGGCGCTTTCTTCGCCTGCCCGACCTGACTCTCATGCCGCTGGTACAAAATATAAGCGAGCCGCACCCCAGCCACGAGAATGGCTGCAAGCATTACTAACTGAAGTCTTTGCCTGAGTTCAGCACTGATCCGCATAAAGCGTAACCTTACCAGAAAATTGATCACGTAGGCCCGGACGCCTCGTCCGGGCAGGCGAGCAAAGCTCGCCAGGTCGCGGAGCAGCGGCGCTTCGCACCGCGGGCGGACGAGGGCGTCCGCCGCCATGTGTTTTGGGCTGTCGCTCGCGAACCCTAGTCTGATGGGGTAGACTTATGGAGGGGTGAGATATTCTGTCCTGCCCTTTTCGAGGAGACAACCGATGTCGGCCGTGACGGAAAGCGAAGTTCTGAGCGCTCTGAAACAGTGCTATGACCCGGAGATTCCCGTGAACATCGTGGATCTGGGCTTGATTTATGCGGTCCGCTTGGAACCTGTCGCCGATGGCGCTCAAGAAGCTCGCCAAGATGTTTCAGTGGACCTGACGCTTACCTCACCCGGCTGCCCATCGCATGTCATGATCGGAGAACAGGTCAAAGCCCGGCTGGAGCAGTTGCCCGGCATCCGCACCGCAACCGTAAACGTAGTCTGGACCCCACCGTGGACCCCGGAGCGTCTAAGCCCCGAAGCCAGGACGCAGTTGGGGATTGAATAACAAATCTGTACAGACGCAGCTTGCTGCGTTTCGGCCTCAGTAGATTGCGTGCCCCGGTGCTGGTGTCCTGACATCAGGCTTCGACGCCATTAGCAACAACCCCCCAATCCGCTTGAACGCACGCAAATCTTCCAGGCTGTGAAATGACTTCGTCTGATAGTCATCTGGGGTAGGTGTATCGTCGGGAATTCGCCGGGCGGCGACGTTTTCAAAGCCGTGTTTCTCGAGCAGTTCGACGTATTCCGCCTCCGATCGAATGTGCACCGGCACTTTGAGCTTATCCACCCATTGCAGCGAGTAGGCATTGTCTTTGTATAGATTGATCAGAATGAACATGCGCCCGCGCGGCGCCATCACCCGGAACAACTCTGCCAGCGCCCGCTCCTGATCCGGATAATAGTAAAACGATTCGACCGAAAGCATCTTATCGAAGAAGTTCTCTTCCCACGGAATCTCCTGCGCCGATCCCCAGACATACAGAATGTTGTCGAAATCCTTCGACGCCGCGCGCGCCCGGCGAATCATCTCATCCGATACATCGATGCCCACAACTTGGCCGAAGCCCTCCGGGCCGTCGCACACCAACCGCGCCAGGAGTCGTGTCGCCCAACCAGACCCGCATCCCAGATCCAGCACGCGTTCGCCGGGACGAAGATCCATGAGCCGAATGGTCTTCGCCGTGATGTCGGCGTGATGGCGCTCCATGGTTTCGCCCTCACCCGCTTCGGCCCAGCGGTTGAATTCCTGGTTGAGAAGCTCGTCTGGAGTTGGCGCTTTCTCTGGCATTAGCTCTTCCTTTGTAGCGCCGGCATCTTGCCGGCCGTCTGGCAGACGTCCCACCCGCCTTGGGCCGCCGGGACGGCGGCGCTACCTATATGCTACATTTGCCTTCCTCATGGCTTCAAATCCCGAGCCTCCGATTGAACCAGAGCCCGAGCTGCTCTACTGCCCGAAATGTGCTTTGGAAGTCTCGGACCCCTTAACCTGCGGCGATTGCTCCGCGGTCATCTGCCGCCGCTGCGGCACCCCGCTCGAATTAGCCGACGAATTGGGGATGGGATAGCGAATATGGTCATGCAGCGTAGCACCCGGCACCTCCTGAAAGATGTTGGCAAGGGAGCAGCTCTTTCTTTGATCGCTGCGTATTCGTTCGTCGTTTTGCTGGGACTCCCTTACTTACTAACGAGCCCAAGTATTCCCACGCTGCGGGAGGTGCTGGCTACTTTTCCCTTGATCGCGTCGTTTTTCAGTGTTTGGTGGGTGTTGCCCTTCGGCGCGTTTCTTGGTTTTGCGCTTCCCAAATGGGCTGCGCACTGGAACCGCCGTGACGCGTTAAAGAAGGGAGCCCAGTTGGGTTTCAGTATCGGTTTCGCAGGCGGTTTTTTGATCGGCATTGCCTTCCTCCACATGGAACCCGGGCCACTCTGGGTTCGATTCCGCAAGGAACCGGAGCTATTCTGGGGTCCACTCGTGCTCTTTGGCCTGTCAATTGGCACCTATTCTGCGATCTGTGTCAGTATCGTTGCTCGACGCTACGCAGGTAAAAGTTGATGAGTACTCCTACAGAGGCAAAGAGGCTGAGGCTGGCAACTGAAAAACGCGAGCCCACGCTGGTTCGCGGCCTCTCTTTGCTCGACTCCGTTCTCCTGCTCGCCAGCGGCATCATCGGCTCGTCGATTTTCCTGACCGCCAAGGACATCGCTGGGCCGCTCCCTCAGCCCATCCTGTTTCTCGGAGTCTGGGTGCTGGGCGGCGTGATTTCGCTGTTTGGCTGCGTCGCCTTCGCGGAACTGGGGTCGATGTTTCCCGACTCCGGCGGTCAATACATTTATTTGCGCGAAGCCTATGGCGATCTGGTGGCATTCCTCTACGGATGGATGTTATTCACCGTGGCAAATGGCGGGACGATCGCCGCGCTCTCCGTGGCTTCGGCCGCGTACATGGGACAAGTTATTCCCATGATTTCGCAGGAGCACGTTGTGCTCTCGGCGTTGGGCATCACGTTGACTCGCGCCCATGTCGTGGGCCTTTTCCTTATCGTCGTGCTCACCTACGTCAACGTGGTGGGACTGCGTTGGGGAGCGCTGCTGCAGAATGTTTCCACTTGGACCAAGTTCAGTGCCATGGCAGCTTTCGTGGTTCTGGGATTCGCCATCGGCAAAGGCCATTGGGCAAACTTCAGCGGACATGGCGCCGGCTTGACCATGGGCCTCGGCCCCGGGCAATTCGTCTCAGCGATGGGCGTTGGGCTCATCGCGGTGTTCTTCGCCTATGACGGATGGGTCTACATCACCTGGGTTGCGGGCGAGGTGAAAGAGCCACGCCGCAATGTGCCGTTGGCGATGGTGCTGGGCATCTTTGTGGTCGGCGTCATCTACATGGCGATGAACCTGACCTACGTCTATGCAATGCCTCTAAGCGAGGTCGCAAAACATGAGACCATCGCGCACGCAGCAGCAGCGGCGTTGTTCTCTCCTAGTGCCGCTGTCTGGCTCTCCGCCACGATCGCAATTTCCTGCTTCAGCGCTGCCGCCACTTGCACTCTGTCGGGCGCACGCGTCTACCTCGCCATGGCGCAGGACGGTGTCTTCTTCAAGCGCATGGCGGTCATCCACCCCAAGTGGCGCACCCCGGCGTTCAGCCTGATCGGACAGGGAATCTGGGCAGCCATTCTGACAGTCAGCGGACGCTACGACCAGCTTTATACTTACGTGATCTACGGGATGGTGCTCTCGTACACGCTGACCGTGATTGGCCTCTTTATTTTGCGGTGGAAAAGGCCGGACATTCCGCGCCCCTACCGCTGCGCGGGTTATCCATGGCTACCCGCCATCTATATTTTGGTTGGGGTCGCTTGGACCTTGAATACCCTCATCACCCGCCCCACCGAAGCTTTCTGGGGGACGACCATTGTGCTGATCGGCGTGCCCGGCTATTTGTACTGGAAGCGAAGCGGAAGGAAATCTGTTTGATTCATGCTTGCCACAATTTTGCGGTAAAAGCTATTCTGGTTTCTTACTTCGTAGACCTGCAAATCACCCACCACACAGCTACCTATGCCTCAACCCACGCTGCGTAAGTTCGACCGTGAAGCGAGAAAACAAACAGGTCCGGCGCATTTGGTCATCGGCGATTCCAAGATCGATTCTGAAGGGTGCCATACGACAGCTCCCATCAAGAAAGGTACCTTCATCGTGGAGTACACAGGGCCGCGCCTGACCATCAAACAGGCTGACGCGCTGTATGACGACCATCCCCGAACCTATCTGTTCGGGCTTACCGACGGCAAACATGTGATTGATGGCGAAGGCGTGGCCGCCTTCATCAATCATTCCTGCGATCCCAATTGCGAAGCCGATGAAATCAAAGGTCGCGTCTGGATTATTGCCTCTCGGGACATTCAGGCGGGCGAAGAACTCACCTACGACTACAACTTGTATGACGGCGATCTGGATGATCCCTCGCCATGTTTCTGTGGCGCGCCTAACTGCCGCGGCAGCATGTACTCAGAAACAGAGTTAGCCCGGCGCGCAAAGCTCCTGCGACGTCGGAGCATGCGGAAAAAGAAAGGGCAGGCAAAGGAATCCAAGTGTTGATAATCGAGATCAAGGGTTCATTGTCCAGACGGAACCGGAGCGCGCGACTCCATCTTCACCGTCGACAAACTGGCCGCGTCCCAGCCGCCGCCCAAAGCTTTGACCAGCAATACGCTGTCCACCATGCGACGCCCCGAAATCTGCACCGCCGTGCGCTCGTCGGCCAGCGCCGTCGCTTGCGCTGTGATGACCTCTAAATAAGTGGTCACACCGCCCTTGTAACGATTGTTGGAGAGAGCCAGCGAATGTTCGGCCGCCGCCACCGCTCGAGTTTCGGTATTGAATTCATCTTCCAGCAGGCGCAAAGCCGCAAGATTGTCTTCCACTTCCTGGTAAGCGGTAAGCACATTTTGCTGATAGTTTGCCACGGCTTGATCATAAGCCGCCCGAGCCTGATCGCTGGCCGCCCGGCGCCGTCCCACGTCAAACGCCGTCACTACCGCCGAAGCTCCCACGACGGCGAATGTGCTCGGGTTCGAAAGCCAATTCGTGATCGTAGTGCTCTCGACTCCGGCGCTGGGCGACAAGCTGAACAGGGGAAAGTATGCAGCTTTCGCTATTCCAATCCTGGCGTTCGCCGATGCCATGAGGCGCTCGTTGGCGGCGATGTCAGGACGGCGCTCCAGCAACTCTGAGGGCAACCCCGGCGGGATAACCGGCGGTGTTGCGTTCAGTGAGGCCACTGGCAGGCTGAAGGTCGAAGCCGGCTCCCCAATCAGAACCGCAATTGCATGTTCAAACAGCGTGCGCTGCTCTCGAACATCAATGGCTTGCGCCCGCGCAGTTTCCAGCTGGGTTTGCGCCTGCGCCACATCCACTTGCGACGCGACTCCACCCTTGTAGCGATTTTCCGTCAACTCCAACTGCTTGGTGTAGCTGGCGACGGTGTCGTCGAGCAACCGCGCTTCGGCGTCCAACTCCCGCGCCTGAAAATAATCTACCGCCAACTCCGCATGCACACTCAGCCTTACCGACTCAAGGTCAGCCAAGGTAGCTTGTGCATCCGCGCGCGCGGCCTCAACCGTACGGTGCACTCTGCCCCAAACGTCAGGCTCGTACGACATGTCGACGGGAATGATCAGGTCATTCGTGGTTGAAACCCCGCTGGCCAACGGACGGTTCTGGGAAAGACGCTCGCGCGTGGCGGAGACACCCGCCGTGATGGTTGGATAGTAATCCGCGCGGTTATAACGAACCGTGGCCCGCGCCTGCGCAAACTGGGCCTGCGCCGCTTTCAGGCTTTGGTTGGAAATATTGATTTTCTCTTCAAGCGCATTGAGTTGGGAATCCTGATAGATCTCCCACCATTTCCCCCGCAGCGTCTGATCGGCCGGCTGCGCCGGTTTCCAGTTCTGCGGCGTTTCTTTGTAATCCGGTGGGACGGGTGCTGGGGCCCGCGAGTAGCGCGGACCGACAGCACAGCCGCACATGAGAATCAGACCAACAAAGAGTGCCCCACCCTCAATCGACGCCACGAGTCTTCTAAAAGCCGAGCACTCCACGCCGGTCACTGTTGCGATTCTCCCAAGGCCGCCCCCGGCTGCGCGATGCGGACTTCTTCTCCCGCCACAATCGAATCCGGCGGATTGACGATGATGGATTCGTTCCCCGTAAGCCCCGCGACAACCTCGACCTCAGACCCGAAATCATGGCCTAGCGTAACCTGCTTAAGATCGGCGTGGTGGCCGTCGGTGACCGCAGCCACGCGCAGCCCTTCCGCTCGGAACAACAAGGCGTTTACCGGAATAATGAATGCCGAAGTCGCCGTGGGCAGCTTCAGATGCACCTCAGCGTATGCACCGCTGAGCAGCGTGCCCGTCGGATTAAACACCCGAATCTCCACCAGCAGAGTTCGCGTCGATTGGTCAATGGCTTCGGCCGTACGCACCAGCGTTCCCGGAAAGAGGCGGCCAGGAAATTCCGAGAGGGCGAGATCAGCGGTAAGTCCAGGCTTCGCCGCCTGCGAGTAAACCTCAGGCACATTGACGTAGACTCGCAACTTATCCGGCTGGGCAATATGAAAAAGCTCCGTCCTTGTTCCTCCGCTGCTTCCAGAGTCGATCAACGCGCCAATATCCGTATTTCGCGCCGTAATCACGCCATCAAAAGGAGCATAGATTTTTTCGAAGGCTTGCAGTTCCTCCAGTCGCTTCACATTCGCTTGCGCGGACTGGACCGTAGCCTGCTTCGCCGCAAAGTCCCCGGCAGCATTGTCAGCGTCCTGCTTGGAAACCGAATCGGTCTTCAACAAATCCGCATAACGGGTGGCCGTAATCTGCGAGAGATTCAGGTTGGCCTCCGCCGTAGCCAAATCAGCTTTTGATTGCCGCAGTTGCTGGTCGACCTCCGGCGTCTCAATATCGGCTAACAATTGGCCAGCCTTCACATGCGCCCCAATATCCGCGTACCAATGCTTCAGGTATCCATTGGTGCGCGCGTAAATGGGAGCATCAATATAGGCCTGCACGTTTGCTGGCAAAACTACCTCCTGCGCCGGCGCGCCCTTCTTAGGTTGGACCACGGACACGGTCGGAATGGCCATCTCGGCCGTCTCTTTGTCCAGATCTGCCCGCGCATTGATTCGCGGCAGAATTCCGGAAACCACGATCGCCGCCACGGCCGCCAGCGCCAGAACAACAATCCACCAACGACGCGCAGAACGGCCTTCCTGACGATCAGTCGTCAGTTTTGACTCTGCTGCTACGACTGGATTCTCCACTTCGTTTTGTGGCTCAACCTTCATCCAAACACTCCGTGACCTATATGACCAAAACCCATATGAACCATATCAATGCTTTGCTTCGCTCTTAGCCAGCCGCTCCCTGCGTCCATGCAGGACGCTGAAGAAAACCGGCACGAAAAACAAAGTCGCTACTGTGGCGAATAATAGACCTCCGATGACCGCCCGTCCAAGTGGAGCATTCTGTTCCCCGCCTTCGCCCAATCCAATCGCCATGGGCACCATTCCGATAATCATGGCGAGCGCCGTCATCAGCACCGGGCGGAAGCGCGTAAAACCGGCATTGAGCGCGGCGGAAATGGCATCTTTACCTTCGGCCATTTGCTCCTTGGCAAAGCTCACCACCAAAATGCTATTCGCGGTCGCCACGCCAACGCACATGATCGAACCCGTCAGCGCCGGAACGCTAAGGGTAGTGCGAGTCACGAATAAGAACCAAACGATTCCTGCCAGCGCCGCAGGCAAGGCGGAAATAATGATGAAGGGATCAAGCCACGACTGGAAGTTCACCACGATCAGTAGATATACCAGCACAATCGAGAACACGAGTCCGCTCAGCAGTCCGGCATACGAAGATCGCATGGTCTGAATCTGCCCGCGGACGGTCAGTTGCGAACCGCGCGGCAGGTCCTTTCTACTGTCCTCGATGATTTTGCTGAGGTCGCGCGACACCCCGCCTAAATCCCGGCCCTGCACCGAACCGTAAATATCAATCAGGGGCTGAATATCGTAGTGCGAGACCACAGCCAGTCCAGCGCCCCGGCGGATGGAAGCGAGGCTGGCAAGAATCTCAGGGCGGGCGCCACTGGGGCCGGTCACTGGGATATTCTCCAGATCCTGCAGGGAATCAATGCGGTACTGCGGCGTCTGCGTCGCGATGGAATAGCTCACGCCCGTCTTTGGATTCAGCCAGAATTCAGGCGTCGTCTGAAAACTGCCGCTTAGCGAAACCAGCAGATTCGTCGCAATGTCCCGTTGCGAGAAACCGACCTCTTGCGCCTTCGTCCGATCGACATTGACATGCAAATAGGGCTGATCGAACGGCTGTTGAACATGCAGATCGACGGTCCCGCGAACCTGCTTGACTCGCTCCAGCAGTTTGTCGGCAAATGCCCGGTTTGCATCCACGCCGTAGCCCACAATCTGGATATCAATCGGAGCAGGCAGGCCGAAGTTCAAAATCTGGCTGACAATATCTGCCGGCAGGAACGAGAAGGTCACGCCGGGAAACTCCTCCGGAAGTCTCAATCGCAGATCATGAACATACTGCGCCGTCGGCCGGTGATCTTTCTTCAGGCTGACCAGAATATCCACATCGGCCGGCCCAATCGGAGCCGAGTTGCTGTAGGAAAGATTGATGCTGCTATAAGGCAGGCCAATAGTGTCGATGATACTGGCCACTTCCTTCGGCGGAATTTGCCGGCGGATCGACTGCTCGACCAAATCAGAAAGCCGCGCTGTCTCCTCAATGCGCGTTCCCGTGCGCGCACGCAAATGCAATTTGAACTGGCCTGCATCCACCGCCGGGAAGAAATCCTGGCCCAGCCACGGAATCAGAAACACGACCGAGACCAAACACGCGGCGAGAAAAATGAGCAGGAACGCCCGTTTGTGGTGGAGGCAGCGCTCCAACCAGCTGTGGTAACCCTCGCGGAACCGCTCAAACGCCGCTTCAAACTTGATCTGCATGGCAACCAGCGGGTTGCGGCTCTGACTTGCCGCCAGAGTCTCGGCTTCATGGCCGCGCAACAAATACTTGGCCATGGTTGGCACCAAGGTCCGCGACAAAAGGTAGGAAGCTAGCATGGCAAACACGACCGCTTCCGCGAGCGGCACAAACAGATATCGCGCCACGCCAGTGAGGAAAAACATAGGCACGAAAACGATGCAAATGGCTAGCGTTGAAACAAATGCCGGAACCGCAATCTGCTGCGCGCCGTCCAGAATCGCGTGTTCGACTTCTTTCCCCTGCGCCAGGTTCCGGTTGATGTTCTCAATTTCCACCGTAGCGTCATCCACCAGAATGCCGACCGCCAAGGCCAACCCACCCAGCGTCATGATGTTGATGGTCTCGCCCAGCGCGCTCATGACGATGATCGAAGTCAGAATCGAGAGCGGAATGGAGACCGCAATAATGACCGTGCTCCGCCAGTTGCCCAGAAAGATCAGAATCATCAATCCGGTGAGGCACGCGGCAATAGTGGCTTCCTTGATCACGCCATCAATCGACGCGCGAACGAAAAGGGACTGGTCGGCCAGCGGGTTTATGTGCAATTGCGGCGGCAGCCCCGCTGCAATCTGTGGCAGCAGCGACTTAACGCCCGCAATAATGTCAAGTGTCGAAGTCTGCCCGCTTTTCAGCACCGTCAGCAGAACCGAGCGCTGCCCATTCACCCGCACGATATTCGTCTGCGGCGGGAAACCGTCGCGCACGTACGCCACATCGCGGATATAAATCGTTGTGCTGCCTACCGTCTTGATCGGCAGTTGATTCAACTCGGCAACCGTGGTGGGGGCGCTGTTGGTATCGACCGCATATTCAAAAGCCCCAATTTTCGAAGTGCCTGACGGCAAAATAATATTTTGCGCGCTGATCGCGTTTACTACATCCAGCGGCGACAGACCCTTCGATTGCAACGCCTGCGTATCCAAATCAACCTGCACCTGGCGCTGCTTCCCGCCGTACGGCCACGGAATCGCGCATCCCGGCACAGTGATCAAGCGGGTGCGGATAAAATTTACCCCGTAGTCAAACAATTGTTGTTCTGAAAGACTCTGCCCAGACAGCGCCAACTGAATAATCGGCACGCTGGACGCGCTATAAGTGATCACCAGCGGCGGCGTTGTGCCCGGCGGTAACTGCCTGAGTTGGGTCTGCGAGATCGCGGTCACCTGCGCAATTGCCTTAGTAATATCCGCATGCGGCTGAAAAAAAACCTTCACCACCGCGATCCCGTTGAGCGATTGCGACTCGATGTGTGCGATATCGTCCACCAGCGTCGTAAGCGCCCGCTCCGTCTGGAAGACGATGCGGTTTGACATATCTTCGGGATTGAGACCCTGATAGTTCCATAGAATGCTGACCACAGGAATATTAATGTTCGGGAAGATATCCGTAGGCGTGCGCAAAATGACGATCGGTCCCAGGATCAGCAACAACAGGGCGACGACCACAAACGTGTAAGGCCGCCGCAGCGCTAGTCGAACAATCCACATAAGGTCTCAGGCTTTTCTAAAAGTATCCGCAGGTGAGCACTCTAACCACTTCGCCAGCCCGCCGCACTCTGATTTTTGCTCTCAAAATTCCCCAAGCAGAACAAAAAGAATGATGCCGAGCGCACCTACTCGCGCGGCACCCCGGCATGCCCTGTTCCGGCGGAACCAATGCCGATCATCAATATTCTATTGGATTTTGGCCATCTAGCCGGAGATGCAGAGTTTTCCCTGTAAAGATTTGTATCGCATCGGGAATATGTGCGAACGAACCAACCTTCCGAATTGATATAGTCACAACAAAGCTGGCCGATCAGTACCAGTGCGCCCGCCCCATCGAATCCTTAGTTGCTTACGAACCGGAAAAGTGATCGTTGCCTCTCGCTCTTTGCGGTACTATATCGGCCAAGACAGAAATCTTTTTCGGCCTAAAGATATGGCGCACATCGTCGAGCCAGACGATAAGTCTTAGTCCGGAACTATAAGTTTAGGGGAGGGCGCGGCTTCAGCGGCAGAAGGACGAACTAAAGACGCCAGGAAATACTCGCTAGCACGCTGCTCGAAAAAGCCTCAGTCGAATCAGGGCATCGCTTTACAACCATACCCGGGAGAACACCATGGCGGCATCAAAACAAAAGTTGATCTGGATCACCTTCACCGCACTCGCACTGATATCCCAGGCAATCGCCCAAGGCGGCGCCACCGGCGCCATTACCGGTGTGGTACAAGATCCCAGCGGCGCATTCATAGCCAACGCCGAAGTGCACATCACGAACCAGGCCACGAGAGTCCTCGAGCGCACGGTGAAAACTGGCCCTGATGGTGCCTTCACCGCCCCGCTCCTTCCCGTCGGAACTTACACCGTGAGCATCCAGAGCCCCGGCTTCGCGCGCAGCGACTTTCCCGACATTGTGGTGCGCGTTACTGAAACCACGCGCATGATTACCAAACTGACCCCGCAGGCGGTGCAGGAGCACATCGAGGTTCAGGCGCAGGTCCAGGCGATTGATACCACCGACGCTACCACGGGCCAAGCCCTGGAAAACACCACCATCCGCTCCCTCCCGCTGGCCACGCAGAATTTCCAACAATTGCTCACTTTGTCCACCGGGGCCCAAGCCGAGTTGAACGCGGCCTCCCAGTTGGGTCGCGGCGAGGTTCGCATTCAGGTCAACGGCCAGCGCGAAGACAACAACAATTATTCCATCGAGGGCATCAGCGTCACCGATTACAACGTAGCCGAACTGACCAACACTCCGCTGCCCAATCCCGATGTAGTGCAGGAATTCAAAGTTCAAACTTCGCTCTACGACGCCAGCCAGGGCCGCAACGGGGGCGGCAACATCAACGCCGTCCTCAAAAGCGGCACCAATCAATTTCACGGCGATGTCTATGAATTTTTCCGCAACACTGTTCTCGATGCCAACGAATACTTCCTGAATCAAACCGGTTCGCCCCGTCCCGTAATTCAGCAGAACATCTTCGGAGGCAGTCTGGGTGGTCCAGTCACTCCCGGAAGCAAGATGGGATTCTTCTTCGTCAACTATCAGGGCACGCGGCAGCGCAGCGGCGACTCTCCTGGAACCCTGATCAGCACCTTCATCCCCTATGTGCCCGCGGCCGATCGTGGTACTACTCCGCAGGCCGAGGCCAATCTGGCGGCCGATTTTGGACTGGCAAAAGTCGATCCCGTTGCCGCCTCGCTGCTGGCTTTTCACAGCAACCAATTCGGCGCCCCCGCGAATGGGTACCTATTTCCGCTTCCGAACGTGCCCGCCGGCACTGCGCCCGGTTCTCTAGTTCAGTTCACGGTCAGCAGCCCTGGCAAGTTCACTGACGATCAATTCACCACTAACTGGGATCGCGATTTCCGCAACTCGCGCGACCGAGTCTCGGCCCGGTTTTTCTTTTCCAATTCCGTGAAAGACATTCCCTTCGGAGCCGGCGGCCTGCAAGCTTCGCTCGGTGGCGCAGCCAGCGGCACCGATCTAAATTTCCCTTATCAACTACCAGTACATGATCGCGTTCTCACGCTGGATGAAACTCACGTGTTCTCCACCACGCTGGTCAACGATCTCCGCTTTGGCTACGTTCGTATCAACAACAGCGCGCTAAACATCAACCCCGTCACGGTCAGCGACGCAGGCATCGACCGGCCTACGGAGAATCTGACCACCAGCATCTATAAATTCACTTTCCTGACTTCCGGATTCCAGTTCGGCCCCACCCCCCAGGCCAATCAGTACCAGACCCAAAACAACTTCAACTTCGTCGATAACCTGAGCTGGGTGCGCGGGGCACACACCCTCACCTTCGGCGGCCAGTTCGTCCGCGTCAACCTGGACAAGCAATTTCCCCAGGTCTTCAACGGACAGCTTTTCTTCACCAACACCACCGGCTCGACCGACTTCGGAAATTTCGTGGGCGGGACGCCTGAATTCAGCTTCGGCGGCGGAGGCGTTTACAACCACGCCTACCGCCAGAACGACTCTGCCATCTTTGCCCAGGATGACTGGAAGGCCTCCACAAATCTCACGCTGAACTTAGGCCTGAGGACTGAATTCATGGGCGCATGGACCGATGGCGATTGCCACATTGGCAACATCCAGTCCAGCCTCACCGAATCCGGAACCTACCCGTTCATTTATCCCAGTTGTGTGAACAAGCTTGGCGTTCCGGGCCTGACCGGACATGCCGCCGGATCGACTTTCAATAACAGCGTCTCCACCGGCTTGGGACCGCGCGTCGGTTTTGCCTGGGACATGTTCGGTCGCCACACCACCACACTGCGCGGGGGCTACGGCATCTACTACGTTCGCGAAGACGTGGGCGCCGTCGATCAACTGAGCTTCCAATCGCCATTCATCCCTATCGTCTTCTTCGGTCAAACTCCGGGGTTCACCATGTCCGACTTCTTCACCGGAACTCCGGCTACGAATCCCAACGCCGTACCACCCGCTGGAACGCTCTCCGCCGCATGGCTGCCTTGCCTGGCTCAACTGACAAGTTTCCCCAACACGAACGGTGCAGCAACGTACGGCGGCTGCACTGGACCCGGCGTGAATACCACGCAGAACCTGTTCGTCCTTGAAGTCCCGCGCCACTTCGTTGTCCCCAATACTCAGCAATGGAATCTAACGGTGCAGCGCGAACTCGGCAAACGCTGGGTGCTTGAAGTGGGATACGTAGGTACCCGCGGAATCCATCTCCGCGAAACTCGCGATGCCATCCAATCCGTCGACGCCAGAGCTCACGCCTTCACCGTCACCGACACCACTGGCCACAGCTATCCGATCACCACCGATACCTTCGCCAATGCCATCGCCCGCACGCCCACGCCCGGACTCAACGGCTACAGCGGATACCAGATCTTCGCCAACGACGCCTATTCCATCTACCACGCGCTGCAGGCAACCGCCTCGCGCCGTTGGGGACGAAACTATTTGCAGGCCGCATACACTTTCTCCAAAAACATCGACGCAACCTCCACCGGCAATACCGCTTTCAACACCGCCTACAACGATCAAAGCAACATCAACGCCTCCCGCGGGATTTCCGATTTCAATCGGCCGCAACGTCTCGCGGTCAGCTACGTCTACGAGCTTCCCTTCTTCGCGCATGCGACCGGAGCCAAAGGAGCGCTTCTCGGCAACTGGGCGCTCAGCGGCGTAACCATTTTCCAGTCGGGACTTCCCTTCTCGATTTTCGATTCAAGCGCCGGCACCGCATTTTTGGGACAGGGTAGCACTCCGCTTCTCGGAGCCAGCCTGGCCCCCGGTGCCACCGTCGCCAGCGGCCTGACTAGCGGCGATATCCACCAGCGCGTCGCCAACGGCTACTTGAATCCAGCCGCCTTCACCCCAGCCCCGCTCCTGTACCCCACTCAGTGCGCCAGCGATCCCAACTTCTGCACCACTGGATTCGGCGACCTTGGCCGCAACCTCTACAAGGGCCCGTTCCAGCAGAACTGGGACGCGTCCATCATCAAATATTTCCAGATTGGCGAGCGTCAGCAAGTCCGCTTCACCGCCGACTTCTTCAACATCTGGAACCACACCAACTTCGCCGACCCCACGGTCACGGACATCGAGGCATATTTGGCCAGCCCGACCAACAGCCCCTTCGGCAAAATTGTCGGCACGGTAGGCACGCCGCGCCTGGTTCAATTTTCTTTGCGTTGGGCGTTCTAGGGCAGTTTTCGCGCAAGACTGCAGCGTTCGGCTTTGCGGCCCGACGCTCCAAGGCGTTACCTAGCTGTAGCGTTTGAAAGCGTTCTCAAAGCCCTGTATAAATGCGGGGAAGCACTTCTCGTGCCCGACAGCCGACTCAACTCTCGCCGGTGGACCGTCATCGCTTCCGCCTTGCTCTGCGGCGGCCTCGGTCTGGTTGTGATTTACACCAAGCGTAGCGCCTTCTTCAGTCCGCTAGCAGTGGTCGTGGTGGCTGCGATTGGGCTGGCGGCCGTGCTTCTGCAACTGCGCTACTACAATCGGGAGCACAGCAATCCTGTACACGCGCCGGTGTGGCTAAACGTCGTTGGAGTGTTATGCGCACTGGCTGCGCT
>Ga0187819_10000920_pt1 | contig 14946 bp, 9 predicted proteins | sample NC_wetland_sal_i_15_FD_132411 | JGI IMG/M metagenome (GOLD analysis project Ga0187819, IMG submission 132411) | Wetland sediment microbial communities from Neuse River Estuary, North Carolina, USA - SO4_4 | ecosystem: Environmental > Aquatic > Freshwater > Wetlands > Sediment | place: USA: North... | reverse complement strand
CCAGTGAAGATTGGCTTGGATTACGCGCGAGCAGCAGGGAAACGCAAATGCATGGTCGATATCGGATAGCTATAACGTCGATCGCCTTGGATCGATCACGATCTATAAACATCATGTGCAGGCCTCAACGCAATCTTTATTGGTCAAAAGATCTGCGCTTCACGGCTCAGTCGCGGCTCCACGGCACAACTTTGGGATCGCCCGCGGGTTTAGGACCTTGACGTCGAAATATGCCGCCGGCTGTCCCGGATTTCGGTATCTGCAATCGCAGCTTACCGAGCCGTAACTCTGACCAGAAGGTAAAGAAACAAATCAGAAGACTTGAGGAGAAGAATCATGCGCCGCAGTCGTTTGTTCCTCCTTCCAACGTCAGCGAGGCTGCTGATTAGCCTGCTGTTCGCGATTTCGTCGATTCCGCTTGGCGCCCAGGCGACGCCCAAATCAAGTGCTGGACGCAGCTTTGGGCCGACCTATGACGCGGCGCGCGAAACCACTCTTAGCGGGACCATCCAGGAAATCGTCACTCATCACGAAGCCGGCGATCCCGGAGGGGTGCATTTGCTGGTGGCCGGTCCGCAGGGCGTGGTGGACACCCATGTCGGCCCATTCCTCAACAAGGAGGCGACAGCCTCCCTCCAAACCGGAGCGTCCGTTCAGGTCATCGGAGCGCCCTTGTCACTGCACGGAAAGAACTACTTCCTGGCGCGGCAACTCACCGTAGGCGGCCGCACTGTCACGGTGAGAAGTGAGCGCGGATTTCTAGTGCATCAGAGCGCGCCTCGCAGGGCGCGTTCCAGGCAGGACGCCAAGAGCGACGAGCAGAAAGGGAGCGAGCTATGATCCGCAAATCTCACCGGAATTCCCTCGCCCTTATCTTGTCGGCGTTAGTCTTCTCGACTCTGGTTTTTCTGGCAGGCTGCAGTAGCTCGAGTTCGACGCCTCCTCCTCCACCAGTCGTATCCATTGCGGCGACGAGCGGAACTCCGCAAAGCGCGACCGTAGGCGCCGCGTTCGCAGCTCCGCTCGTAGCAACTGTAACGAGCGGCGGATCGCCAGCGAGCGGCGTAACGGTCACGTTTACAGCTCCGACGACTGGAGCGACCGGCAGCTTCGCGGGTGGAGTAAACACGGCAACGACCAATTCCAGCGGTGTGGCCACGTCGGCTGTCTTCACAGCAGGCACAACCGCAGGTGCCTATGCGGTGACAGCGTCGGTTTCGGGAGCGTCCACGCCCGCCAGCTTCAGCCTCACGAACAATGCGGGACCGGCGGCAACGATCACACCCACGAGCGGAACATCGCAGGGCGCCGCACTGGGCGGAGCGTTTGCTGTGCCTCTGGTTGCGACCGTGGTAGATAGTGATTCGAATCCGGTGAGCGGTGTGACGGTGACGTTCACGGCGCCGGCATCGGGCGCGAGTGGAACATTCGCGTCGAACGGAACGGCTACGGAGACTGATACGACTAGCGCGAGCGGTGTGGCCACCTCCTCGGCATTCACTGCCAATTCGACGGTCGGCTCCTATGTCGTAACGGCCGCGGTCACGGGAATATCGGTCGCAGCCGACTTTAGTTTGACGAATGCGGTCACCTTACACGCTGGCAACTACACGTTCTGGCTGTCTGGTTCTGATACCAACACTAACCCCAACTCCAGCTACATCCCCTACTACGTCGCCGGCGCCTTCTCCGTCGACAATACCGGTGCAATCACCGGTGAGCAGGATTTTGTCGACCTTAACTATGTCGTCTCGCAGATCTCCTTTACCGGTAGTACTGCTGTCACTCCAGACGGCAATCTGCAGATCACCCTCAATACTGGAAATGTCTGCATTGGCCCGGGATCAGACTATACATGCGGCCAAACCGGCAGTACGTCTGCTGGCAACGGCCAGGAGATCTTGAACGCAACGCTGACATCGCTGCCATCGAGTACGACTTCAAGCGCCCGCATTGCGGAGTTCGATTCGTGGGCGACCGCTGGTGGACAATTGGAACCGCAATCAGCTCCCACGACGACGCCACTAAGCGGGTACGCATTCTCCGTGGGTGGCTTAGACATTAACGGCACCCCGCTCGGAATCGGAGGCGTCATTGACGTCGACAGTTCCGGCAATATCTCCGGCAGCAACGGCAGCAGCGTGTTCGACCAAAACGACGGCGGAACGCTGTTGCAGGCTCAAAGCTTTTCGCCGAGCACGGTCGACTCTGCCCCGGATGGATTCGGGCGAGTGACTTTCACGTTGAATCCCAGCGCTGCCTCGGGCGTCCCGCAGATCGTGCTGGTGGCTTATTTCGTCAATAGCACTCACCTTCGGTTAGTCGAGGGGTTCGACGGCCTCGGCGGTACCACCGGCGGCCAGGCCTTCGCTCAAACCGGTACGGGAACGTTCAGCACCGCTTCGTTCCAAGGTTCGAGCTATGTCTTCCAGGCTGGGGGTTCCGATAGCAGTCCGGACGGAGTGTTGCAGGTGGCTGGCGTAGTCACTGGCAACGCGGATGGCACCACCGTGAGCGGCAACGTCAGCTTCAACAACCTGACCAGTTTCACTCCGCAGGGCGGCGCCGCCATCGCGTCCGGGACCTACACCGTGGATCCGACCGGACGCGTATCCCTGACCGCTCTCACCGACAATGCGACGTTTTCCTACAACGTTCAACTCTATCTGGACGGCAACGGCAACGCCCGCGTGCTTTCCATGGATAACAACGACGAATTCGTCGGAGTGTCGAACCAGCAGAAGGGCTCACTCAGCGTGAGCACTTTCATCGGCACCTATGCCATGGGCGTCATCGGCGTGGATCCAACTTCGTTCAACGATATCAACGCTGTCGGCCCCGTCGTCGCTGACGGCGTCGGAAGCGTCCCTGGATTCGTGGACCTTAACTGGATCTTCAGTCTCAGTCCCGGTCCAACCTTCCCGGATGCACCAGTGTCTCCAGCAACTTTCGCGGCCACAGCCACTCCGGGCATCTTCACCGGAAACGTAACCGGTCTGGATGTCACGAATTGCCAGGTGTACACCCCAGACGGCGCGGGTTGCACCGCCGACGCGTTCACCTACTACCTCGTGAACGCGGGCACGGTGGTAGGCATCGAAAACGACGCCAACCAGCTAACCCTCCTGCGCTTCGAACTGCAGTAGTAGCGAAGGCACTGAAGTAGTAAGCCGGGTTCGGGAAGGTGGCGCACTCCGGTGCGCCACCTTCTCTGAGAGACAATATTGTGCTCCCTGCTGCCAGAACGGCACGCAATGTGGTGATCGTCGCGACTGTCAACAAGCTGGCCAGGATCCGTTGGGCAGTTTTGGCGAGCGGGAACGACTATCACCCCTGCACAAAGCAGCCGTGTTTTCCAACTAGACGAAGTGGAATCTGAAATCCTTTTTCTCGGGAGTCTGCAAAAGATAGAAACGAACGAAAACACAGTCAAACAAGTGCCTGAAAACCTGTGGCGTAACGAGGTCACTTGCTGCCGGTCTCGGCAAGCCATACTTCATTACCGAGCCGAACTGATTTGTGGGGACTTACTCAGCAATTCCTTTCATTCCAGCAATCGATGAATGCGAGAGCCGAAATCAAAGACGGTGTTCCTGAAGCGCATAGGTCCACTTTAGCAAGCGCGCCAGCAGACAGAGCACGCTATGACCGAGGAGATCGGTTCGCACCGGTGCTACCTGAAATCATGCAACAATTGGGCTCGCGATTGAGTTTTCGGCGATTACGAAAATAACGTCTTGCGTGACTTTTTCCCGCGCTTTTTCGCTTGACTGCTCTCAAACAGCAGTAGCCCTACGTAGACGAGTAGGAACGCAATGAAGCCGAGCCACAGCAAAAGTAGTACAACTTCAAAAACGCTTTCCCCTCGATCAAAGAACGCGTCTGACGGAATTAGCCATATAGCTGCGGCAGAGACGTCAGGGATCGGGTAAAAGCGCGACACTCCAACGTGTGTAAGCCAACGCACCGGATGCTGAGAATCCTATCTTTTGGGTTTGAGCAATCTCTTTAGAGTGTCTGAGGCTATCTTCTGGGTTTCCCGGAACAGGGCGGGACCATCGTGTTCTGCGTGCCTTCATAAAGGTTCGTTGCCATTGTTCTCCGCCACTGAGCAACGCCGCTTGAAGGTGCTAGTGAGCGTGTAGGCCCCAGTTGCGGGGCCAAAAACCCAACTCGAATGAGGCGGTGAAGTTAGATCTAGCCGACGAATCCAGCACGGGGATTTGCCACTTCTCGTATTGCACCCAACCTAACAACCTCACCTTCGCACCCAACCAAAAATCAGCACTCACGCTTCCGTCGTTGACGCTGCCCCCGTTTGGGATAAATTGAGTATCGAGTTTGCGATGCCGATAGTTGACCTGAATTGTATTTCGGGGCGTCAGCCAGTACGTGCTCGATGCCTGCTCTCCCTGGCTGGCGCGACCGATCCAGCTTCCCACGAGGTTGCCTGAGTTCGTCCATCCATTCAAAAAGCGGTTGCTGAAATAAACACAGCCGTTACAAGGGACCCAGTCTGCTGGTGAGGTCGACCCGCCTTCTAGACTGAGGTCAAGCTTCCGAACACCTGGAAGCTTCGGTATATACAGCCCTCCCTGAAAGACAGCCTTACGGGGATAACCCAGCGGTGAATATTCATCCTGCGTGAATGCTTCGCCATAAAACGTTAGCCAGTTCCGTACGCCCGGGACCCTGTAACTGAAATCCACGCTGGAACGTCGATCCCCGGGGTCGCAAGAGCTAGCGGGAGGGCAACTCCGAATAGCGAAAAGGCTTTGAATAAATTTGTGGAACGTAAAAGGGACGCCAGGCCCCCCGATGATGGTGGTTAAACCTACCCCGAATTCGAAGTTCGGAGTAGGTTTGAAATTCAGTTTCAGGCCGTCCATGAATGGCTGAGGGTTCAGAGACTGAGCCCATTGCCCGACTAGACCAGCGTTCACGCCGTAAACAAACTTATGACCGGAAAGCTGACCGAGGAAGAATTCGGCTTTGATGGGGCCCATCAGGCCAAGAATCCACGGAAGCTTGAATGGCGTTACGCGGTCGATTCGGATCATCGGGATGGGCACGATGTTGTCACTCATCATCAACGGACCGTCATGACTTAGTCCCCACCACAGAGTCTGCTTGCCGAACGACAACTGCCAGTTTTCGACATTCAGGGCGACATAGGCATCGAGCAACTGAAAACGGTTCACAGCTGAAGTCGAGACATCGGATAATACCGGCAAACCACCAAGCATCGAGATAAACTGGCGAGCCTGCAAAGAAAGGGCCGGAATCGAAGGCGCGTGCTGGTACTCGCCGCGGATGTAGGCGGTCAACGGTCCCTCGGCAGCAGATCCCGAAAAACCGTCGATCGTATTGAATCCTTCGCCATAAGGTCGCCCGTAGTCGTTCATTACGGTCTGACCAAAGTGGTATCCGTCGGTTAGGGGTCGTCCAGCAATTCCCATGACACGCGTGTAAATTGAATCCACTTGCAGGCTGCGGTTTGTTTCGCCGTCAATGAGAGCACGCTCGTTCGAAAATTCCTGCGCGAGCGCATCGTAGATACCATGTGCCTCGTCATCACCCTCAGTATTCGCGGACTGCAACAGCTCGTTGGCTTCATTGAGTAGCCGGGCGCATTCCAGCCGCGTCCAAGGCCGGTTACCAACAATTGCAGAGCGAACGTAGCCTAGCGCAATTAAGCGATCAAAGGCCGAATAGATCCAGCTATCCATCGGCAGGTAGGGCGAGCCCATGTTCTTCGGACTCCGTGGATTCTTCTCAGCATTGTCAACGGGGAGCGTCTGGGAAGGCGTCGCTGCTGGAGGACGCAGCGGCCGCGGTTCAACAGACTGGCCTTCGACTGCCGCCACAACGACGGCATGTAGTATCGCTACCATCACCCCAACTCGAACTGGACGCAAGATCACGTACGCTCTCCTAGTGGCCACCTTCGCTCCCTACGACTATGCCCTTCATCTGGAATCTCAGGCCCTCGTGCCTCTTCGAACACATTTCGAACTTCCTCGATGCGTTAGGCAAACTTCATGGAGTTGGTGGACCGGGCTGCGATTCGAACGCGCATCTGCAGGGCGAACCCCGCTGTGTTCCGTTACACCACCGGCCCGAGCCCCGGATCAACACAAAGCTGGCAGCTTGCTCAGGTCAACTCCTAGGTACATCCGCGCGGTTCCACCATCCGCCACCGAGAGCCTGAAACAACGCGGCTGTGTCGGCATAACGACTCGACTGAGCCAGCACAAGGTTGATTAGAGCTTGCTGATAGGCTTGTTCAGCGCTAAGGAGTGCGAGGTAGTTGGCGTAGCCGGATTCAAGCTGCTTCTTTGTCAGATCGAGGGTGATTTTGGCTGCATCTTTAGCCTCCGCGGCAGCCTTCAGGGCATCGGCATCCTGTTGTAGCGCGTTCAGCGTGTCAGCGACATTCTGAAACGCGGTGAGGACCGTGCTGCGATATTGTTCGTTGGCCTGTGTGTAAGCGGCTCTGGCGGCGCGCTCCCGGTGCATGAGGGTACCGCCGTCAAAGATAGGCTGGGTAACGCCTGCGGCGACGTCCCAAAAGCCAGTGCCTCCCGAGAACAAGCGGCCGAGGACCACCGCCATGCTGCCAGCATTTGCGGTCAGCGCAAAGCTTGGGAGCCGGTTCGCGCGGGCGATTCCAATCTGGGCGCTGGCCGCATGCAGGTTCTCCTCGGCCTGACGCACATCCGGACGTTGCTCCACGAGTTGCGAGGGAAGGCTTACCGGCAGTTCCTGTGGCAGTTGCAAACTCGACAACTCAAACTTCTCGCGCGACTCCTGGATGGGAAACCCGCCCGCCAACACAGCCAGTAAATCACGCTGTTGGGCCAACTGCTTCAGCAGCGGAGGCAGGGTGGCAGCAACCTGCGCGAGCTGTGATTCCTGTGCGGCCACGTCGAGTTCGCTGGCATATCCCTTCGCATATTGGTCCCGCAAGATCTTCAGCATGTCGGTATTAATGGTGATGAGCTCCTGGGTTGCGTCAATCTGTCCGCGCAATGAAGCCTCTTGAATGGCTCCGGCGGCGACATTTGAACTCAGCGTGATGTGGGTCGCAGCCAGGGCAAAGCGCGCCTGCTGTTCCTGTGCCTGTAACGACTCAACCGTTCTCCGGTTCAGACCGAAAACGTCGGGTACAAACGAAACACTAACCTGCGGCGTATAGAGGCTGTAATTCAAGGCGCTGGTGTTGGTTACAGGCGAAATGTCAGCCGATGACTTCGCCCGGGTCGCCGAGAAACTGCCGCTAGCACTGGGATAGTAAGCGCCACGTTGCGCCAGCATATTCTCTCTTGCAACTATCAGTGCCGCCTGCGCCGCCTTGAGGTCGGGATTGGCTTTGAGCGACCGCTCTATCAAATCGTTGAGCGGCTGCGAGTGGAACAAGGCCCACCACTCTCCCGGGATGTCGTGCCCCTCAGCTAAGTGCTGCGCCTGTCCACCGGAGACGTTGCTGGTTTGCGTAGTGGTTGTAATTGGAGCGGGCGTGTAGCCGCTGATATCCGGCGCAACGGGTTTCTTGAACCTAGGCCCAACCACGCAACCGGTCGTAAGCAACAAGATGGAGGCCGCGAAGAAGGGAAGGCGAGATTTGAAAGTGCGAATCATGCGAATGCGTTCCTTAGGGCCTGTGGTTCATGCGGGTTCCATTGATCGCCCCGGTATTCCTATTTGTGTTCTTTGTTCCACCAATCACCGCCGCGTTGAGGCCACGATGGCGCCCAGCGTTGAGCGACGATTCGAGCAATGCCCCCGTCGGATGGGCCGTACTTGTCGGCCGAACAGCCGGGATGTTGTTGGCTGCCTGGTTCTGGATTCGTCCCCCGTTTCTAGCGCCGCCGGATCGATCTGAGAAGGTTGGGTAGAGATTCGCGGCCTTTCCAGGGGAATGTTTCCGGGTATTTGGAAGCTGCTTGGTGCGGCTTGACGTGGTGAGGTGCGCAAGGCTGCGCGGGTGATTCTTGGCAGGATAGGGGGAGTAGACTCGTGGTTCATCGGGCAGCTTTCCTTCCTTCTCGTGGCGCACATTTTCGGCGGGACCACGGTGCTCTGCATCATGCGCACGATCGCCGTCCTGGCCCGCGGAGTTCTGAGTCGACGTTTGTAGGGACGAGGCCGCGTAACTTGTCATCTGCATCAACACGGCGCAGCCCGCCGCCAGCATCAGGGCCAGCAGAAGAAGGCGGATGACCTTCATAGCAACTCCCCGGATGGCGGGTGCGGGTGATTGTCGCGGCCCAGGAATATCATTCGCAATGCGGGTACAGCGAGAAGCAGCATCACGGGGCCGACCAGCATGCCTCCTACGATCACAGTGGCCAGCGGACGCTGCACCTGGCTGCCGATGCCCGTGGAAATCGCGGCGGGAAACAGGCCGATGCAGGCTGACAGCGACGTCATCAACAAAGGGCGCATACGGGTTGAGGCGGCGCGGTACATGGCATCCACCGGCGCCAGCCCATGAGATCTTTCCTGGTTATAAAAAGTAATCATCAGGATGCCATCCATCACGGACACGCCGAAGAGCGAGACAAATCCGATGGCGGCCGAGATGCTGAAGTTCAAACCTGAGATATAGAGCGCGAGGATGCCGCCAACCACCGCGTCCGGGATACCCGCGAGGGCCAGAAGGCTGTCACGAAAGTTATTGAAAAGGCTGTAGAGCGCGCCAGCAATCAGGATGAAGCTGATGGGCACGATGATCTCCAGGCGTTTCTTGGCTTCCTGAAGATCTCCGAACTCGCCCGCCCAGACCAGCCGGTACCCAGACGGAAGGCTCACGTTCTTCGCGATCCGCTGTTGCGCCTCCTCGACCGTGCCGCCAAGATCGCGGCCGCGGACACTGAACTTAACCGGAATGAAGCGCTGCACGCTCTCGTGATAGATCCACGCCGCTCCTGTATCCAGCGTGATCGTCGCCAGTTCGCTCAACGGTATATAGGCATTGGCGCCGCTACTGGTTGTATAGGCGACTTTGATGTTCCGGATTTTGTCGATGCTGTCGCGGTATGCCGGCGTATAACGGACGACGAGATCGAACTGCCGGTCGCCCTCCAAGACTGAAGTCGCCACCGCCCCACCCATAGCTGCCTGGATCACCGAGTTCACATCACCAGTGTTGAGGCCATAGCGCGCGGCCTTGGCGCGATCTACCTTAATGTTCAGATTTGGCTGCCCCAGTACCGGGAAGATGCCGAGATCAGTAATGCCACGAACCCCACTCATTTGGTCCCGGACCTGTTCAGCCAGCTTGGTCAGCGTTTCGAGATTAGGGCCGACGATCTTGACGGAATTGACGCCTTTAACCCCCGAGATGCCCTCCTCGATGTTGTCCTCAATGTATTGGGAAAAATTGAAGACGATTCCTGGCAACTCGTTGTTGAACTCCGCTTGCACTTGCTCAGTTAATTTCTCTTTGGTCACGCCACGTGGCCACTCGTCAAATGGCTTCAGCGGCGCGAATAATTCGACATTCGAGAATGGCGAAGCATCGCTGCCGTCGTCTGGGCGGCCATGCTGAGAAACCACGGTAAGGACCTCGGGGTGCCGCAGCAGAATCTCGCGCATTTTTCGCGAGGCCGCCTCACCATCCTCCAGCGAGAGCGTGGTCGGCATCGAAGCGCGAATCCAGAAGTTGCCTTCTTCCAAGTGCGGAAGAAACTCGCTACCCAGCCGCGGCGCTATGAGGAAGAACGTCCCAAGAGAAAGGGCAAGTTCGATTCCTACCACCAGAGCGCGGTGAGTTAGCGCGAAACGAAGTGCAGGATTGTAGAGACGGTGCAACCCGCGGACGACTATCGTCTCGGTTTCTTTCAAGTGCTCCGGCAACAGGAAGGAAGCGATCACGGGCGTAATCGTGAACGTTGCAATCAAAGCTCCGGCCAGCGCGTAGCCGTAAGTACGCGCCATGGGACCGAAGATCTGGCCCTCGACTCCCTGCATCGTGAAGAGCGGCACGAAACCGGCCACGGTGATAAGCGCCGAGAATAGAACCGCTTTGTCCACCTGGAGGGCGCTGATCAGAATTAGCCGCAAACGATCGGTCCATCCATTGGGTGTGGTTGCATGGTCTGGGGTCCTGGTCGGGTCGGGTCCCCACGATCCTCCCGCCAACCGCTGCAGCAGACCCTGTTTTTCATCCTGGCTCCTTTGAACATTCCGGAAAATGTTTTCGACCAAGATCACGGCCGAATCTACGATGATGCCGAAGTCCACTGCCCCCACCGACAGCAGGTTCGCGCTTTCCCCCAGAATCACCAGAAGAATCGTCGCGAAGAATAGTGCGAACGGGATGTTCAGGCCAACGATGACTGCGCTGCGAAGATTGCCGAGAAAAATCCACTGGATCAGGAAGACCAGCAGGCATCCGAATATCAAGTTGTGCAGAACGGTGTGTGTAGTGAGAGCGATCAGCGATGAGCGGTCATAAAAAGGAAGAACTTTGACTCCGGGCGGCAGGCTTCCGTCATGATTTAGCGTTTCGATCGCCGCCTCGACTTGCGGAATCATGTCGGCGGTCTTTTCCGTGCGCCTTTGGACTACGATCGCACCAACGACGTCACTCTGGTTGTCCCGACCCAGAATGCCAAGCCTCGGCCTATAGCCGACCGAGACCGTTCCCACATCCTTGATCAACACTGGGACGCCGTTTTCCTGGGTCAGAACAACATTCTCGATGTCGTCAACTTTGTAGCCCTGAGCCACGTCGTAATTGCCGCCGTCATCAATCAGACCGACACCCCGGATATTGACGGACTGCTGGCCGATGCGGATCTCACGTCCACCTACGTTGATGTTCGCATTGCCCAATGCCGTGAGGATTTGGGGCACCGTAACGCTGTAGGCTTCGAGCTTGTGAGGATCAACCTCAACCTGGAATTCCTTCGTGGGGCCACCCCAACTGTTGACGGCGGCGATGCCAGGAATGGTCAACAATCGGCGAGCCACGATCCAATCCTGAACCGTGCGCAGATTTGTGATTCCGAAATGCTTGGGGCCGACGACCTGATAGCGATAGATTTCCCCGGTTGAGCTGTTTGCCTGAATGTTTGGAATCTGGCCTCCGGGCAGGCTAACGTTCTGCTGCATTGCGACCGACGCCTGGGCATAGGCGAAGTTATAGTCAACCCCATACTTGAAGCTAACCCGTACGAAGGACAGACCGTAAAACGATGTCGAGCGGATCACATCGATCCCGGGCGTAGTGTAAAGTCCAATCTCCGTGGGAATCGTGTAGTAACGCTCCATATCTTCGGCGGAGAGACCCGGCGCCTGCGATGTAATTTCCAAGATGACTGGCGTGGGGTTCGGATATGCCTCGATGTTGAGCATCTTGAAAGCAACCAGCCCAGCGCCTGCAAATAACAGCAATCCCAGCACCACTACGGCGCGGCGGCTGAGGCAAAATGTGAGAAGAGATTTGAACATGATGGCTTGTCTTTTGCTGATTGCTTCTTACTGAAACGAAAGCGGCACTCCGCCTAATCGCTGGGTGGCGCCTGCAGCATGTTGCTAAGAAACACGGCGTTGTCTGTCACGACCAGTTCTCCGCGCCGCAAGCCATCGAGAACTTGAACCCGGTCGTCGTTGCGCAGACCGATTTTGATGATTCTTTGTGAAAAACGGCGTCGATCGGTCGTTATCCATGCTGTCATCGTGCCATCGGCTTCGCGGACCACGCCGTTCGCAGGGATTGCCGTAGCTTCCACCGGGTTGCGGACTCGAATGACGAAGTTGGCCAGCATTCCAGGACGCAGTTCATCGTTAGGGTCCGCGATCTCGGATCGGATCGTCACTCGATGAGTGTTCGGATCAACCGTCTCGTAAATCTTCGACACTTTGCCTTGAAACATGTGGTCGGGATATGCCATCACCTTGACTTGGACCTGCTGACCCAAATGGAAAAATGGGATCTCGGCTTCGCTAATATTCGCCAGCATCCATTTGATTGCTACGTCGGCGACTGAGTAAGGCGCCGGCGCATTTCCGGGCTGCACCAGAAATCCGGGCTGCGCGACCTTATATGTGACCTTGCCGGAAATCGGACTACGCACGACCAGGGCGGGGTCGGTCTTGCGCGAAGCGATCATCTGATCGATTTCAGCGTTCGTCTTGCCAAAGACGAGCACGGCATCTCGCGCGGCTTTGAGGGCGCCCTCAGCAGTTTGTTGGTCCGAGGTGGCTTGTTCCTTCTCGCGCTCGGCAATTCCGCCAAGACCCTGGACGCGCACCAGTTCCTTATTTGTCAGCTCGAAAGTCGCCGCCGCGCCAATCAGGTTCGACTCAGCCTGGATGAGATCGGGGCTCTTGATCGTATAGAGCGGCTGGTCCTTCTGAACCCGCGCACCAAGTTCGGCGAAAGTCTTGAGGATGGTTCCCTGATAAGCGGGAAATACTTGAACCGACAGGTCTTCGTCGAAATCAATGTTGCCGACTGCGTCTTTCTCGACCGGAAAGAGGTAGCTACCCACCGGCTCGATCTTGATCGAGCTCAATTGGCTCGATGACAAGTCCAAGGCCGGTTCGGACGGGGACGTGCTGGAGTTTGCAACTGATTGCTGAGGGGAATTCGCGTTTGCAGCCTGACCTCGACTGCAGCCGGATTCTAGAAGTGCCGCAGTGATCGCGGCCGCCGTTACCAACACAACGGACAATCTCGTGCCGATATGAACCGGATATTTCATCGTTTTAGTTCGACCTTTGAACCTTCCAGGCAGACCGAGCCTCGACCGATCCAGCGCTGGAGGTGCGCAGTAATGATTCTGCAAGGCGCTCGGGCCGAGAGGAATCCTATCTTGAGGCTCCAGCGTTATCTTTAGGCAAACGCGGAGCCTATCTTTTGGCTAGTTCTTGAGAAGGCAGTTTCCCGACAAGCGAAGATCGCGCACTATTAGAATGGCCATGAAAGGGCCACTGTCGATTGACGTACCGCCTGTGAGAGACCTCTTGTCCATTTACGCACCGGCCAGTCGCACCAGGCTGATCGTGGTTGCCGGTCTCTCGATCGCAGCGATTGCAGCGGTCGACTGGGCGACGAAGCCCTACATCTCGCTGGGATTTCTTTACCTATTTCCGATCATGATTCTGGGTGGGTTCCTGTCAAGAATTCAGATTTTGGGGGTGGCACTGGTGTGTGCAGTTCTGCAGGAAGCGTTCAGCAATTTACCTGAAAATGAGGCTGTGATCCGTTTGCTGTTCAGCTCGGCAGGATTTGCTGGAACAGGGTTGTTCATTTCGGAGTTGATCCGCAACCGTCGAATTACAATGACGCACGTCGAGGAACTCGAAGGGCAGATCAAGCTACGCGAAGATGCGGAGGAGCAGTTACGGTCGATCATCGAGAGCAGTCCAGCTGCAATCGTCACCATTGACTCAGACGGCGATGTTCTATTGGCAAATGAGGCAGCTCAATACCTGCTCGATCCTGAAGGAAAACCCCTGCAAGGCCAGGAAATCAACCGTTATCTCCCAGCTTTGCAAACCGTCCTCAAGACTCAACAGCCGCGAGTCTTTCGGACCACTCTGCAATGCACGGGGAAAAGAAGTGACGGGGAAGTCTTTCTGGCGGGTATTTGGTTTTCAACGTACAGTACGATGTCGGGGCCGCGCTTGGCGGCCATCGTCGTGGATCTTTCTGAGGATCTGCGGAACCGCGAGGATCTCAGCTTAGACTATCTGTTGAAGAACACGAGAATCCTGATGAGCGCCGTGGCTCATGAGATTCGTAACCTCTGCGGAGCAGTGCTCGTCGTGCATAAAAACCTCTCCCGGGTTAAGGAACTGGAGTCGAACGAGGACTTCAAAGCCTTGGCGAACCTGATCCAGAGCCTCGAAAGAGTATCCGCACTGGAATTAGGTTCCCCCTCATCTAAGAACGGTGCGGTAGTCGAGCTTACGTCGGTACTGGACGAATTCCGGATCCTGATCGAAAGCGCCTATCACGAATCAAAGATCGAGATGCAGTGGGACGTTCCAGCATCATTGCCGTTGGTCTGGGCGGACCGGTACGGGCTCATCCAGGTTTTCCTGAATCTCGCGAAGAATAGTCGCCGTGCCATGGCCTCTACGGGAAAGAAACAACTTCGAATTACCGCGCGAGAGGATAAAGGGATGGTCACTATTCGATTCGAAGACACAGGCACAGGTATCGCTTCGCCCGAAAAACTCTTTCGGCCGTTCCAGCGTGGAGCCGAGTCCAGCGGTCTCGGCCTTTACGTTTCGAGGGCCATTATGCGCAGTTTTGGCGGGGACCTTTCTTACGAGCCGAGTTCGGAAGGCTGCCGCTTCGCTATGGTCTTGCCCCTCGGAATCAAACGGGAGGCGGCGGCAAGTGACTGAAACGGTTGCAAGCACTGTGCACCTCCTGTTGGTGGACGATCACACCTTGTTTAGAGAGAGTGCCAGTCGACTTCTCGATGCGGAGCCCGGATTCGAGGTGACTGCCCACTGCGGCACCATTGCAGAGGGCCTGCAGATTCTGCGTCGCAAGTCGATCGATATCGTGCTCCTTGATTTCGATCTGGGTGAGGGTGACGGCGGGCAGTTTCTTCGATTGGCAAAGGAACAGGGATTCCAGGGAAAAGTTCTCGTCGTGACCGCCGGTGTGGACGCCGGGGTGGCGGCGGGGTTGATGCGCTCTGGGATTTCTGGAGTTTTTCGAAAACAAGACTCCGCTGCATCGCTGGCGCAAGCAATTCGTGACGTGATGGCTGGCAAGGTATGGCTGGACCAAGAAGAACTGCAAGCCGCGCTAACGGCTGAGGCCGGAACCACAAAGGACAATCGAACGCGGTCATTCACGGAACGAGAACAGCACGTGCTTTCCTGCGTGTTCGAGGGTCTTGCGAACAAAGAGATTGCAGCGCGAATCGGAGTGTCGGAGAGCTCGGTCAAAGCCACACTTCAGCAACTCTT
>Ga0187819_10000919_pt1 | contig 14975 bp, 11 predicted proteins | sample NC_wetland_sal_i_15_FD_132411 | JGI IMG/M metagenome (GOLD analysis project Ga0187819, IMG submission 132411) | Wetland sediment microbial communities from Neuse River Estuary, North Carolina, USA - SO4_4 | ecosystem: Environmental > Aquatic > Freshwater > Wetlands > Sediment | place: USA... | reverse complement strand
GAAGAAGGTGAATGTTCCATCGTTGATGTTGCCGCTGAAGCTCAACTCATTCGTAAGCCCTCTGGAGCGGCTGTGAGCGGCGGAGCCGCCGATGGCAAAATCCTTCAGGAAGGAACTCGAGCTGCTTCTCCAGGGCTGGAAGCGAATCCTTCCGACAACTTCCGGCTCGTTGGTAGTCGCAGTGGCGATAAGGCCCCGGCCGTTGAATACGCCTCCCCAATACTGGACAATCCCGCCGAAGAGATCGCCGTGAGCATCGACTCCCGGGGCGCGGAAGGAGCCGCCAGCGTCCGGGTACAGAACGGAGACGATCGAGCGGCTGACGAACTCGACGTTGGTATCGGCGGTGCCGACTTCCATGGAGAATGGAACCTTGTACTGGCCCGCCTGGAATTTGAGCACGTCCCAAGGCTTGAAGTCCACATAAGCGTCGCGGATTGTGAGACCGCTTGATCCGGTATTCGCGGTTTCAAATAGGAAGGCGTAGTCCAATTTGTTGCCATACTTTCCTTGAACGCCGAAACGAGCCCGGCTAATGCTGAAGGTATCTGGAGGGGCACCGTCTCCCTTGTAAGAGACATAGTTGGCGTCCAGATAGCCGACGGGCATCAGGAGAAAGTTGCCATCGGAACTCTTGAGGAAGAAATGCTCGCCATTCCAGCCGGCGGTGACGGGGGGCGTATCGTTGGTCTTCTTCTGGAGGAGGTCGATCTCCTTTTGGAGGGCGTCGATATCGGCGGCGGTGGGAGGGGGAGCCGCGGAGGGGTCGGCCGACGGGGCGGCGCCGGGGTCAACCGGCTGCGCGGAGCTGGCAACCACAGCGGTGGCCTGAACCAGGTGGCCGGAGCCGGAGCCTGCGGCGGCAGCCTGCTGCTGGTTCACCAGGAGCAGCTTCTGAATGGTAGCCTTGAGATCGGCCACCTCGCGACGCAGCTGTTCGACCTCTTCCTCGCTGGCCGCTTTGGCGGCCGGCTTGGCCTGGTCGCCCGCAGGGGTATCGCTCTGGGCGAAAGCGGGCGCGCCCCATACAAGAAAACACACGAAGAGCAGGACGAAGCTTCTGGTTGGCCCTCGCATTTTTACCTCTCTCTAAAAAAAATTTGGCGTGGTGCAGTGCGCGTCTAACACAGCGAGAAGAGCGATGTCAAGTTTTTCATGCAAGATTTGCAAAATTTCGTGAAAAATTTTGGTATCAGGGATTTTTATCGAGTGGATTTAAGAAAGTTCTTGACATGTTTGGTCGGGCGGGTGTAAACGAGGGCTGGGATTGGCCTAATAACCAGACCATCTATGGGAACTCATAACCACCCGATCACACCGGCCAGAACAGAATTCGAGGCTGTCCGGAAAACGAAATTGTACGAGAAAGTGGCCCAGCAGATTCGCGGGCTGATACGGGATGGTTTGCTCAAGCCGGGCGACAAACTCCCTCCAGAGCGAGAATTGGCGGAAACATTCCAAGTGAGCAGGAGCTCGCTGCGGGATGCGATCCGTTCGCTCGAGGTGATGGGATTGCTGGAGCCTCGGCAAGGGGAGGGGACGATCGTTCTCGATCTGGATGCCGCCGCGCTGGTGAGCCCCCTATCGACGATGCTCCAGCAGAAGCGGGAACTGATCGGCGAATTGCTGGATCTGCGGCGGATCATTGAACCGCCGCTGGCCGCGCGGGCGGCGACTCGGGCCACAAACGAAGAACTCGCGTTGATGGAGGAGATCCTGGAGCGGCAGAAGGAAAAGGTGAATCGTGGGGAACTGGCGGTGGAAGAGGATTCGGAATTTCATTATGCGATCGCAAGCGCGACCAAGAACAGCGTGATCATGAAGGTGGTGGACGTGTTTATGGATTTGCTGCGCGAGAGCCGCGAGCGATCGTTGCAAGTGGAGGGGCGGCTACAGAAGTCTTTCCTGGGGCACAAGCGAATCTTGAGCGCGGTGCGGCGGCATGACGCGGCGGGGGCCGAGGCGGCGATGAGGCGTCATATCGAAGAGATTGAAGGAATCGTATTGAAGGAGATTTAGCGCAAACGGAGGAATTTCCTATGGGCCGGCTTTTTGCAATTGAAGTTGTTTATCGCGGCATCTTCCAAAAGACACTGGCGCGGAATATCACGCGGGCAATCGTGCTCGCGGCACACCACGAGGGCAAGCCGGGAATATCGTTCGGGCGCTACGGCGACAGCCCGGAGCGGAACGGGATTCCGGCGAAGGCGTTCGCCATCGTGGCCACCGACGACATCACGCTCGAAGAGGGCATGGCGAAATACGAGCCGAAAGAAGTGGACATTTCGATTTCCGTGGACGACACGCTTTGCAAGGGCGTGGAGTCATGGGCGTGGTACGGCTTGCAGCCGATCAACCGGCTGACCAAGCCGAATGGGACGTTGATCGTGACCTCGCGCGAGGAGCCGGCGCGGCTGATCGAGATGGCTCATCGCAAGGACACGCCTTACAATTTGGCGGTTCTGAAGGGCACGGTGAGTTTTTCGGGGTTGTGGGTTTTCAAGGACGACCACACGGATGTGCGCCTGCTGGGAGCCATCGCGAAGTTCCTGCCTGAGCTCTTCAGCATTGAATCGGTAAAGAAGACGATCATGGAGGAGTGGAAGAACCCCGTGAAGGCAGCTTCGGCTCAGAAGACGTATGACCATATTACGTCGGTGGCGGTGAAGCCGGGGCAGGGAAATCCGGAGAAGCCGTATGAATTCGTGCTGCCCAAGTGGTACGAAATGGGAGAGGGCATCACGATTCCCGCGATTGCGCAGGGACATACGATGAAAGACGCGCAGACCGCGCAGACGGGCGGTTACCAGCCGGCGCGGAATCCGACGTTCAAGAAATTCACGACGCGGACAATGCGGCCGGTGGTGAATTTCGATACCTGCATCAAGTGCACGCTGTGCTGGCTGCAATGCCCGGATTCCTGCTTCGACGTCACGCCGGAGGGATTGTATGACGCGAATATGGAGGCGTGCTGCGGATGCGGAGTGTGCGAGGCGGTCTGCCCGGTGAAAGATTGCGTGACGATGGTGAACGAAGTTGCCTTCAAGGATAATTCCAGCCAGTGGGAAGCATGGCGGAAAGACAAAACAACGTACAACACGTGGCTTGAGCAAAAGATCGCGAAGAAAGAAGACCGCTCGCATGGATTCCGGTTCCGCGGGCAGTATGAAGAGCAGCTTCCGGCAGCATTGGCGAGCGCCAGCGGAAACGACTAAGTTTCATCAAAAGATTCACCAAGGGGAGAATTTTCATGGCCATAGCAGCAATGGAAATCAAGGGAACGGACAGAACCGAGCTGATTACCGGCAGCGAAGCGATTGCCATCGCCTGCCAATTGGCGGACGTGGACGTGATCACCGGATATCCGATTCGGCCGTACGACACGGTGATGCAGTACATCGCCAAGCTGGTTTCGAACGGCGATTTCGACTGCGAGTACATCATCGCGGAAGGCGAGCACTCGCAGTTTGAGGTGGTGAAGCACGCGTCCGCCGTGGGGGCGCGCGTATTCACGGGCAGCAGCGGCGTGGGCTGGATGTACGCGATGGAATGCCTGACGGTGACGCCGGCGCTAAGAATTCCGATGGTGGCGATGGTGGGTAATCGCGCGCTGGACGATCCGGGCGCATTCGGCGTGGAGCACAATGACGCGCTGACGGTGCGCGATCTGGGCTGGCAGCTCGTCTGGGTGGACACGGCCCAGGAAGCGTTGGACACGGCCCTGATTGCGTATCGCGTCGCGGAAGACCGGCGTATTTTTCTTCCCTGCGCGATCAGCTGCGACGGCGCCTTCCTGACGCACTCGCAGGGGTTGGTGAAGATTCCCACCAAGGAACAGGTGGAGACGTTCCTCCCGCGTTACGATCGGGGCAATCTGCTGCTGCACCCGGATAACCCGATTACCATTGCTCCGCAGGCCAACGAAGACTGGCTCATGGAAATTCGCCGTCAGACCGCGGCGGCCATGGAGCGGTCGCAAGCCGTGATCCGCGAAGCGTACAAGGATTTTGAAAAAATCTTCCACCGCAGCTACGGCAACCCGTTTTTCGAAGAATACATGACCGATGATGCGGACGTCGTGCTCGTGGGGATGGGAACGCTTTCGACGCCGGTGAAGGTGGCCATCCGCGAAATGCGGCAGCACGGCAAGAAAGTAGGATTCGTACGCGTGCGGTGGTTCCGTCCGTTCGCGGCGGAGGAGCTGGCGAAGTCGCTCGGGCGGTTCAAGGCCGTGGGCGTGATCGACCGAGACTTTTCGCTGGGCTCACCGTATCTCAGCGGCGTGCTGGCGACGGAAGTCCGCACGGCGTTGTACCCGACCGCGAAGCGGCCACCGGTGATCGGCTTCATCTGCGGGCTGGGCGGGCGCGAGGTCCTTTTGGCCGATGTGCACAAGATGAGCGACAGTATTTTCCAGGCTGCGGAAGGAAAATCGCAGCCGCTGACACAATGGATTGGAGTCCGCGAATAGCGGATAGGATTGCCCGCCCCTGAGCGGGGCAACGAGGAGGATTACGAAATGGCATCAACAGTGGATCTTTATCCGATTTCAAAACTCGACCCGTTCAAGGGCGTCAAGAAGGTTCCGCTCGACGAATTTTTCACCTCCGGCCACCGGACCTGCCAGGGCTGCGAATCGGCGCTGGTGATGAAGATGATGGCGAAGGCGGCCGGTCCGCGGACGATCGTCCTCGGGAGCACGGGGTGCATGTACGTGGCGAACACCACCTACAACAGCACGTCGTGGGTGATCCCGTGGATGCACACGCAGCTCGGAAGCAGCGGCGCTGCCGCGCTGGGCGCGGCCGCGGGCCTGAAGGCGCAGATGCGCAAGGGCAAGATGAAGAAGGAGCCCATCAACGTGATCGCGTTCTGCGGGGACGGCGGCGGGGCGGACATGGGCCTTTCCGGGATTTCCGCGACGCTGACTCATCCGAATTACAACTGTCTGATTCTGATGTACGACAACGAATCCTACGCCAACACGGATATTCAGCTTTCCGGCAGCACACCGTACGGCGCCAATACAACCTTCAGCCCTCCGGGAAAAGTCCGGCGCATCATGCACCACCGCTGGAAGAAGAACATGGCGGGCATGATGGCAGCCGGGCATCCCGAGTGCAAATACGTCGCCACGGTTTGCATGTCGTACGGCCTGGCGGCGATGAATAGCGTCCGCAAAGCACTGACGATCGGCGGCCCCACATTCATTCACTCCCTCGACCCCTGCCCCAAGGGCTGGGACTACGATCCCATCCTCTCGCACGAACTCGGGGAGCTTGCCGTGACCACCGGGATTTGGCCGCTTTATGAAATCGAAGACCATGTGCTGAAACTCACCGGCAAGACGAAGGAGATCGCCGAAGGGCGCACGCGGCGCCTGCCGGTGCAAGACTACTTGCTGAAGCAGGGACGCTTTGCTCATTTCCTGGATGAAGACATTGCGTATTTTCAGAACAAGATCGACGAAATGTGGGAGAGGTGGCTAATCCCCGGCGTGATTCCCTTCCGGAGGGAGGTCGAAGCTGAATAAGCTTGTTTGCCTGAAACTGTGGTGGTGAAGGCGACAGGCCCAGCGTCTTCCTTCGCACGCCCCCGCGAAGTAGGGAAGCACAACCATAGGGATTAGCAGGGCGAATTATATCTCGCGCTGCATGAACCTATGAGGAGGTGCACCTATGTCGGTAGCAACTCAAGCTGTCCCATCTAACGAACCGCGCGTAGTCAATCGGTGGATCCAATTGATCGCCGGCATCATTGCGATGATGGCGATCGCCAATCTTCAGTACGCATGGACAATCTTTACAGGCCCGCTCCAAAAGGGCCTGGGAGTCGGGCTTCCGGCGATCCAGGTGGCCTTTTCAACTTTCATTCTGGCAGAGACATGGCTGGTGCCCTTTGAAGGGGCACTGGTCGACTGGCTGGGCCCTCGCCTGATGATAGGGATCGGCGGCATCCTTGTGGGCGTCGGGTGGGTGGGCGCCGGCAAGGCAACCACGGTCACAGAGCTCATCATCGTGTACTCCATCGGCGGAATCGGCGCCGGAGCCGTGTACGGCGGCGCGGTGGGCAATGCCCTGAAATGGTTCCCAGATCATCGCGGATTGTGCGTGGGTCTAACGGCGGGCGCCTACGGAATCGGCACCGCGCTTACCGTATCACCCATCGCGAAAATGATTAAGGAAACCAGCTATCAGCATGCCTTCATTTTCTGGGGCGTCATTCAAGGCGTCGTCGTTTTCCTTGCCGCGATGGCCATGGTGCGGCCTCCTGCCAACTGGGTGCCACCCGGCTGGAAGGAAAAGCAAGCGCAGGTCCTGAAGAAAGTTCGCATCTCATCGGTGGACATGACACCCATGCAGATGCTTCGCACCCGATCCTTCTGGGTGATTTACGTGATGATGACCATGATGGCCTTCAGTGGCCTGGTGGTGACGGCTCAGCTCAGCCCGATTGCCAAGTTCTACAATGTGGACAAAGTGGTGGTGGCCTTCGGGATGACCGCGCTGATCCTCGCGATCGAAATCGACCGGATCCTAAATGGGCTCACGCGGCCATTTTGGGGCTGGGTTTCCGACCACATCGGGCGCGAGAATACGATGTTCATCGCCTTCAGTATTCAGGCGCTCACCATCTTTGCCCTGTTGCAATTGATTCACCATCCGATTTGGTTCATCACGCTGTCAGGTCTGGCTTTCTTCTCCTGGGGCGAGATTTTCTCACTGTTCCCGTCCATCACAGGGGACTTATTTGGCAAGAAGTGGGCCACGACGAATTACGGAGTGGTGTACACGGGCAAAGGACTGGCGTCGATCTTCGCCGGGCCCGTGGCGGCGCTCGCTTCCACCAAGACGGGAAGCTGGGTCGGCGTGTTCTGGGCCATGATCATCTGTTCGGTGGTTGCAGCCCTGATGGCGTTGCTTTGGCTGAAGCCGGAGGCAGCTCGGACGATCGCCAAGGCTGAGCAGTGGGCGGCCGAGGACGCAGCACTCGCAGGAGCACCGGCTGTTGGGACGGCAGGATCGGGTACCCCCGCGGCGAGCGCCAAGGGAATGGCTGCGGGAAGGTAGACGTCCGCGGGCGCGCCGGCGCGATCAGCAAGGGAATGAAGCCGTCGAAAGAGGGCCGTGCTTTCTTACGAGAGCACGGCCCGCGGGCGGCTATCGCCTTGAATCGAGTCTAAAGATTTTCCACAGGACTATCACCGCAACGCATTTGCCTTGGCCCTGACCTTCGTCACCAACTGCTGGGGAAGTTCCGAATAACCCTCTTGACCCGCGAGTTGCTCACCATCCGTATATACCCAGTTCAAGAAGTCAGTCAGCGCGGAGGTTCGCCGGGAATCGGACATGGAGTTTCGAAGATACAGCCAAGTGAAACTAGTGATGGGGAAAGAGTCAGCGCCCGGCGGGTTGGTCATGGAAGCGGTGAATCGATCCCATCCAGGAGCCTCGACAGCGTGACAGGCGGCTGCAATCGACTCCGGTGAGGCCTTGACGAAATTTCCGCTGGCGTTCTCGACACGCCCGACCTGAACGTCGCCCTTGACGGCGTATTGAAGTTCACCGTAACCGATGGAGCCAACCTCGCCTTTCACTTTTTCGATCATATCCGAGGTGCGCTCCGCAGGCGATCCAACAGGCCAATTGGGCGATGGGGTGACGCCGATTCGAGAGCGAAATTTCGGGCTGGTCTTGGAGAGGAATTCCGAGAAGACGTAATTCGTGCCTTTGCCTCCGGGGCGGTAAAACACTTTGATGGGCATGTCCGGGAGGGAAACTCCTGGATTCATCTTGGCAATCTGGGGATCACTCCAATTCTTGATTTCACCCAGAAAGATCTCGGCCAACAATTCGCCCGAGAAGCGCAGATCCTGATGAATTCCGGGCAGATGGTACATCGGCACGATGGCGATAATCACGGTGGGGAGTTCGGTCAGATTCATTTCGGAGCGTTCCGAAGAAGTTAATTGCACCTCGCCGGCGCTGAAATCGCCGTTGCCCTTGGCGATTTGCTTGATGCCTTCGCTCGTTCCGATGGCCAGGTAGCGCATCTGGATGGCCGGGTTGCGCTTGTTGTAGTCCGTCGCCCAGCGGTTATAAAGAGGAGCGGGCACGCTCGACCCGGAGCCGACGAGAACAACCGCCTCTTGCGCGAATATCGCCCGAGGACAAAAACCGAGCAGGAAAACGAGTGTCAGAAGCGAGAAAAGTTGGCTGACTGAGGGGCCGGAAAAACGATTCGATAGTACTGAGCTTGAGCCAGAACGTGTATTCAAGTTGCACCCCCTAAATAATAGTATCCGCGCCCATATCTTGAGGCGTCAACCATTGCCCAAAGGATTGTTCCCAGATTGGAACGTGGCTGTTTGGGTGCCTAAGAAGAGCTTGCTGAATTACGGGAGCAGGCCTAAATCATGCAGTTTCTTTGGTTTACCTTCGGATGAGACGGCCAGCTCGATGCTGCGGATGGTTACTGAGGCGGTCTAGAGGCTCTGCATTCCGAGAGCAGCTTCGCGCAGGAATAGACAGCTCGAGTGTGCGGCATGGGAAGGTTCATGCGCTCGCCAAGTTCCACTACGGCGCCTACTACCGCCTCAAGTTCCAGCGGCCGGCCTGCTTCGAGGTCCTGAAGCATGGAGGTCTTGTGCTCGCCAACTTTCTCCGCGCCGGCGATACGCTGCTCGATTGAGATAGGCAGCTCCAGGCCCAGTTGGGTGGCCACAGCCTCCGCCTCCCGCATGATGTTTCGGACCAGCGTGCAGACTTCGGGATCACGCACCATCTGCGCGAGTGTGGCGCCGGTGAGCGCGCTGATGGGGTTGAAGGCGACATTTCCGAGAATTTTCACCCAGATTTCGTGGCGGATTCTTGCGGTAATCGGACAGCGCAAGCCTGAAGCTGACAACGCTTCCGCGATGCGGCGGCAACGGTCGGAGCGCGTGCCATGGGGTTCGCCGAGAGAGATGCGGCTGCCGTCTTCGTGGCGCACGACGCCCGGCTCGGCAATCTCCGTGGCGAAATACACGAGCGAGCCCACGACACGGCGCGATTCAATCGCAGCGGAAACCACGCCGCCGGGATCCACTCGCTCGAGGCGCGTGCCTTCCCATCGGCCGCCGAAGCCTTGAAAGAACCACCAGGGGACGCCATTTTGCGTGCTGACAACTGTCGTGTCAGGACCGAGGACAGACTTGAGGTGAGGCGCCAAACTCGGCAAGCCGTGCGCCTTGACGCCGAGGAACACCACGTCCACGGGCCCTACTTCCTCGAGCGTAGCCGCAATTTTGGGGTGGGCTTCGAAATCACCGTCGACACTGATGACGCGTACGCCGTGCGCTTGCATGGCTCGCAGATGCGGGCCGCGCGCGAAGAGGGTGACGTCCAATCCGGCGCGAGCCATGCGTGCGCCGATATATGCGCCAATCGCACCGGCGCCGGCAATCAAGAATTTCATTTCTTTTTCTCGTGGAGCAAAGTGGCGGCCACCGCGCTGCGGCGGATTTTGCCTGTTGCAGTCTGCGGAATGTGTTCGACGAAGTAGAGCTTTTTCGGGCACTTGAATTCAGCCAACCGCTCACCGCAGAATTTCAGCAGCGCGGATTCACTGACCGGTTCGCGCAAAACCACGGCTGCGGCTACCTCTTCATTCAACTTCGGATGCGCGAAACCGAAGGTGACCGCCTCCGAGACGGCCGGATGCTTCAGCAGCACCCTGTCAATTTCATGCGGCGAGATTTTCTCGCCGGCGCGTTGGATCTGCTCCTTCAGGCGTCCGGTAAGATGGAGATAACCGTCCTGGTCGAGGAAGCCTTCGTCTCCGGTGCGAAACCAACCGTCGACAAAGGAGGTGGCATTGGCGCCTTCATCGTTTTCATAGCCCGCAAAAACATTCGGGCCGCGGACAACGACCTCGCCGCGGCGCTCGGTGCGCAAATGGTGCCCGTGTTCGTCAAGGATGCTGACCTGCGGGCCGGCGGGCACGCCCACCGATCCAGGTTTATGGACGCGCGGCGGCAAGGGATTGGAGGTCATCTGGTGCGCGGCCTCCGTCATCCCGTACGCCTCGAGCAGCGGAACTCCGAAGACTTCCTCCATCTTGTGCATGATTTCGGCTGACAAGGACGTGCTGCATGAACGGATAAACCTGAGAGACTGGGCGCCCTCCGGCCTTCCGTGGTGGGCGGCGCGGGCGAGCAACAGTTGGTGGATGGTGGGAACACCCGAATACCACGTGACTTTGTACTCCTTCACGGTTCTCCAAAAAGAAAGGGCATCGAATTTTTTCGGCACCACCACCATGCCGCCCGAAAGCAGCGCGGCCAGCGTCGAGGCGACCAGGCCGTGAACGTGGAATAGCGGCATGACGCAGAGCGAGACGTCTTCCGGAGTGAGCACGTAGGTGTGGGCGATATTTTGCGCCGAGACGAGCAGATTGACGTGGCGCAGCGGCACGCGCTTCGGGCGCCCCGTGCTTCCGCTTGTGTGCAAGACCAGGGCGATGTCTTTTTTCGCGGGCGGCGTCACGGCCGCTTTTTCGTAGGGGCCGTGGAGATGGACCGCGCCGTGGTCGTCCGTGACAGCCGTGAGCACCGGGATGCCGAAATCAGTGGCGGCGCTGCGGGCCTCTTCGCCGCCGTGATCGGGGCAAATCAATACTTTTGCGTCCGTATCGCCCAGAAAAAAATTGAACTCGTCATGGCGGTAGGCCGGATTCAATGGAGCGGCGGCGCCGGCCATACATGCGGCGAAGAAACTCACGACGGCCGGCAGGCCATTGGGCAATGCCATGGCCACGCGATCGCCGCGGCCGATTCCGGCGCCGGCGAGCGTGCGGGCCATCTCCCATGACTGGTGGCGCAACGATTCGTAGGTGACGCGCTGCCCCGTTTCGGGGACGATGATCGCCGTGCGCCTCTCGCGGGCATTTTCAAATATATCTAGAAGCGTGCCTGTGGACTTCACCATCATTACTTACCATCCCTGTGCAATTCCAAGAGGGAACGAATCTCCCAGTGTACACATTATGTCAGTAGCGAATCGTCAGCGGAGCTTTCACTCCCGGACATGCCGCTGTTCCGGCGGGCGGCCGGGGAAGCGTGGCTGATTCTTGGGACAACGGCGCAATCAGTCAAATGGATTGTCATTATCGAATTGATAGAAAAGCTCTATCAGCGGGCGATGGGTTCCCGCGGCGCGCGAGCCAGGCGGTTCCTTCATCCCCTTTGCGCGATAATGGCTCGCCGTGATTCCCGGCGAGCGCGAGCGCCCGCGCCCCAAGTGTGCTCTTGCGGTGCGCGCCGCCGGCGGAGGAGGAGCTTATAATGCCCGACACTCTGAAAATCAGCGCCGATCAAGAAGGTTGGAATGCTCCCATCCTGCTGCTCACGTGGGTGGCGGGGACCGTGGATGCCATCGGATATTTGAGTCTCGGGCATGTGTTCACGGCGAACATGACGGGCAATGCCGTGCTCCTGGGGCTCGCCCTCGGGCAAGGGCAAAGCCAGGCGGCGTTCCGGTCACTTTTCGCGCTCGGCGGATTCGCACTCGGCGTGACCATCGGCGCGATTCTCGCACATCGAACTGGAACGGACATAGACCAACGGCGCGCCTTTGTCGGGCCCATCTTCGCTGAAACAATGATTCTCGCCGCGTTTGCGGTCACTTTCCACCTGCCCATGATTCCGCGAAATCAATATACGCTGCATGTGCTGATCGGCCTATGCGCGGTGGCCATGGGGATCCAGAGCGCGGCGGTGCGGCGCCTGAAACTTCCGGGAATCGCAACGACGGTGCTGACTGGGACGATTACCAGTCTGGTGGCAGGACTTGTGCGCTGGCTTCACCTGACTTATGTATCCTCTCCCGCCGAGGATGCGGCGGGAGCTGCCGCTACGGGTGGGCGGCATCTGTGGCTTCAGGCGGGCGTGTTTCTGGTCTACGTGATTGCTGCGGTATCCGCCGGAATTTTCCAGAAACGCGTTCCTTTGATCGTCGGGATGTCGCCTGTCATCGCCATTGGACTTGTCTTGCTGGGCGCTATGCTATCCGCAGCACGGCCCAAGACTGCTTCGGAGTAGTTTCAAATTCATTCGCTGTTGTCACGCGCCCGGATTCTCGGCGGGAAATACGAGCTGCCATTCGGTGCAGCAATCCCCGGTAGGACGGCGCCGATTGCCCGGAGTGTTAGCCCAAATTTTTCCTCAGCGTCTCGCGATCCAGCTCGTTCTCCCAGCGCGCCACGACCAAAGTGGCCACTCCGTTGCCGATCATGTTCACGGTCGCGCGGCACATGCTCATGAACCGGTCGATTCCGAGAATCAAGGCCATCCCGGCGACGGGAATCGTGGGGATCACCATCATGGTGCCGACGAGCGCGATGAAGGCGGCGCCTTGCACGCCGCTCGCGCCCTTGGAGGTCAAGACGGCGACCGCAAAAATCGTCAACTGCTGCATGAGCGTCAAATGAGTATTCGTTGCCTGGGCCACGAAAAGCGCCGCAATTGTCATATACATGCTGGTGCCATCCGTGTTGAAGGTGTAGCCCGTGGGCACCACCAGTCCCACAAGCGCCGGGGAGCAGCCCAGGTCTTCCATTTTTTCCATGAGCGTGGGCAAAGCCGGCTCGGATGAGCTCACGGCCAGGACCAGCAGAATCTCTTCCTTGATGTACAGGAGAAATTTGATGATTCCGAACCCGGCCATCCAGGCGATCACGCCCAGCACAACGAGTACAAACAGAATGGACATGACGTAGAACGTCACAATCAAATTCGCCAGCGGCCTGAGCGAAGCCAGTCCAAATTTGCCCACGGTGAAAGCCATGGCGCCAAAAGCTCCGATGGGCGCGAGGCGCATCACGATATTCACAATGCCGAAGACTGTGTGGGTCAGCGCATCGATCAAGTCCACGAGGGGCTTGCATCGTTTCCCCACCACCGACAAAGCGAAGCCGAACAGAAGCGCGACGAGCACGACCTGGAGAATGTCGCCTTTGGCGAATGCGTCCACAAAGGTCGTCGGGATGAGGTGCATCAGGAAATCCGTCACGCTCTGGGATTTGGCTGCCCCGGCGTAATCGGCCACCGCCTTCGCGTCCAGCGTCGCGGGATTCACGTTGAATCCGGCACCCGGCTTCATCACGTTTCCCACCACCAACCCAATCAGGAGCGCGATGGTCGAAACCACTTCGAAATAGACCAGCGCCTTGCCACCGACGCGTCCTACTTTTTTCAGGTCCTGCATGCCGGCAATTCCGGTGACCACGGTGCAAAAAATGATCAGCGTGATGATCATCGAGATCAGGCGGATGAAGGCGTCGCCCAGCGGCTTCATAGCGATGGCCTTCGCAGGGCTGACGTAGCCGAGCACGATGGCGATGGCGATGGCCACCAGCACTTGAACCCACAGGCTCGTGTAGAAGGGTTTCTTGCGAGCGGCGGAGCTGGGGGCGCCGGCAGTCGGGGCTTGCGCGTCGCCTTGATTGGTTATCACGAATCCTCTCTTATTGGGTGACTGCCAAAAAAAGTGCGCGCATCATCGGGGGAAATCGAAATGGAGTCAAGCGGAAATAAGGGAGGCAAAAACGGAAGCGAGGCGTGGCGCGCGCGTCTGGTTTTTTTTTCATACCACTTGCCGGCATGCGGCGTGGGTCACCTTAGATTTGTGCCAGCTGCGCTGATCCCTTCGGCCAAATCGTTCAGGAATGCGGCGGCGCGCGCGCCATCCGCCACGCGGTGATCGCACGAAAGGGTGAGCGTCATCATCGGGCGGATGGCGGGACGCCCGTCCACAGGGACGACGCGATCTGCGATTCGCCCGACGGCGAGAATTGCGGCCTGAGGCGGAACGATGATCGCCGTGAAAGCATCCACGCCGTACATACCGAGATTGCTGATCGTAAAGGTGGCGCCGGCAATGTCGGTGGGGCGCAGCTTGTTTGCCCTGGCGCGCTCCGCCAAATCACGGCGATGAAGCGCTATTTCGCCCAGATTCAGGGTGGCGGCATTGTGAATCACGCCCGCGACCACTCCGTCCTCGACGGCCATGGCAATGCCGATATTGATTTCTCGATTTTGGCGGATGCCCTCGGGTGTCCAACTGGCATTGATTCGAGGGTTTTTTAGTAACGCGCTAGCCACCAGCGCGGCGAGCAAATCCGTGTGCGTGGGGCGCACACCATGCGACTTTTCGATCGCAGCCGCCGATTTTTCACGCGCCTCCGTGAGCGAGCCAGCGTCCATCTCCCGCACAACGAAAAAGTGCGGCACGCTTGTCCAGCTCTGCGTGGTTCGCTCGGCCATCAGCCGCGCGACGGAACTCAGCGGTTCAAGCCCGCCGGTGGAGGAAGGCGCGGCCGTTGCGGCCGGGCCCTTCGATTCCGCGAGCGCCAGAATATCCGAGGCGAGAATCTCGCCGCCAGGGCCTGAACCGCGCACGGCGTTAATTTCAATTCCGTGCTCGCGCGCAAGGCGGCGTGCCTTCGGGGAAATCTGTGCGCCTGCCGCGCCGAGCCTGGCGGAAGCATCTGCGACGGACTCGGCCGCGCGCGCGGCGGGAGTCGTTGCTCGGCTTGCGGAAGCGGAGGCCGCGCTGCTAGCGGGAGCGGCCTCGCCTGGCATAACGATCCAGGCGATCGTTTCACCCACGGGTATCACGGCGCCCTCGCGCGCCTGGATGCCCGCCAGAATTCCGTCGGCGGGGGCCTCGATTTCGACGACGGCTTTATCCGTCTCCACTTCCAAAAGCGGTTCGCCCTTGGCTACGCGGTCGCCTTCCTTTTTTCGCCAGGCGACGAGCTTGCCGGTCTCCTGTGTCAGTTCAAGGGCGGGCATTACAACACTGATAGCCATGGTTCGTTCAACGCGGCGAGGGAGCGGCCGTCAGTCCGTCACTCCCACGCGCTCCGTCTTGGCGCTGGCTTCCACCATTTCGACGACGCGCTTGCTCGGCGGGGCTTCATGCTCGCGCGTGGTG
>Ga0187819_10000917_pt1 | contig 14994 bp, 11 predicted proteins | sample NC_wetland_sal_i_15_FD_132411 | JGI IMG/M metagenome (GOLD analysis project Ga0187819, IMG submission 132411) | Wetland sediment microbial communities from Neuse River Estuary, North Carolina, USA - SO4_4 | ecosystem: Environmental > Aquatic > Freshwater > Wetlands > Sediment | place: USA... | reverse complement strand
TGACCTTGGACTCATTCCAGGCGGGGATGAGGACAGAGACTTTCTCCGGGTGCCAAACGGGAGGCTTACGGTAGTTGTAGTACCGGCCCCAGGAGGCGAACAGGATCCACAAGACGGTTATGAACCCGATGAATATCGTCATGTAGCGCATGAAATCTTGCAGTAGCTGCGCTTGCAGGATATGCGGGCCCCAGTACAGCAGGTAGCCCACCCGGTCGTTCAGGGATGGCTGGACCGGGCCAGCGACCGTCCCGGCGAAATCCTGGGTGCTGAGCAGCTGCGGAATCGTCATGAACTGGTATCCCAGGGCCTTGGCCTGGCGTATCAGATTGACCGAAGCTTGCAACGTGTCGGCTTCGCTGCCGCCGCCATCGTGGATGACGAGTACGACCCCTGTGCCGTTACGCTGCAGGCTGGGTATCTGGTTTGCGCTCACCTGGTAGTCCCAGGCGGCATTCGTGAGGTTTACGTCAGCGAATCCGAGTTGCTGTCCCACGAGCGTGGCGAACAGGTTCTGCGCGACCGCCTGCTCGCTGCTGCCCGTCGATGGCGTGTAGAAAAGATTGCTCTGGTATTTCGCCGTTGTCGCTATGATCCGAGCATTGGTGACGATTTCTTGCCGGGCCTGGGCGCCGGTCTGGTGGGTGAGCTCGGGATTGTCTAGAGTTTCGTTGCCGACAACGTTTCCGGTACTTACCTCCGCGTCGAATATCTGCGGGTTCGCCAGGGTGTTGGTGCTGGTGTTAAAGAAAGTGGCGTGAACGTTATAGGCCTGCAGGATGCCCAGAAGCTGGGGCGTCCACTGGGCGGTCGGGCTGTTGTCGTATGTCAGCACGACAGTGTTCTGCGGTATAGTGCCGTATTCCTGGACGGCGTAACGGCAGTCGCGAGTGGCGTGCTGCTGAAGGCTGGTAAGGGATTGCACTACCTTGCCGGTGAACGGATCCACCGCGTAGGTCGCGTTTCCATTGGCGACGATGCGCACCACGCGCTGGAACACGCCTTGACCGATCACCGGTACCTGGAGCGTCCCACCCGGGCCGAACTCTCCGTTTTCTTGCCCGCAGCGTGCCAATTCGGTGGCGATACTGCTAGCGTAGTCAGCGCTAGTGTTATAGTGGGTAGCAGTTGGCAGTGGTTTCGCGGCCCGGGCGAGCCCCCACTGCCAGCCCACCGCCGTCGCTGCGAGCAAGAAAGCAACCAGCACGAGCACGTACAACCCCCGGCGTGCGGCCGGGCTGTAGAAGACCTGCTTCTTGACAAATACCGGGATTATTTCGGTTTCAGGATCTACTACAGGAGTTGCTTTATTTTTGGAATCCACGTTCTCTCGTTCTCTCGGAGTCGGATCAGTCCGTGTGACTGCTTGTGGACTACTGGACTACGCGCTGGAGAGAATTACTGCATGGGTTACCGCGGACGATGCCTGGCCAAGCATCGCACGCGTGACGCTTAGTACCGGGGTTGCTGTGGGGCTTGCCGACGGGCTTGGCGGCGAGCTCGTGTTGGCGGGACTCAAATTTGAACTAGGGGATGGGCTAGATGGCTGACTAGACGCACCGTCAGTGGCGGACGTAACCGTCGGCGAACTCAACTCGCGGGCAGTAGTCGCAGCCGCGTTAAGCCCGGCTGCCGGGGTTGATGACTTATCGGCCGCCTGGGCCGACTTGGCCGAATCCGTGGACCCCGGCGGCGGGCACGTCTGCGTCGGGCAGGTAACTACGGGACTGCGGGTAACCCTGTTACTGGGACTGGCTGTATGGCGCATGAGGGCAACGGCAAGTACGGTTACCAGTATCGTCGGCAAAATTACCGCCCAGAAATGAAATTTCCGATTCGGATAATCATAACCCGGACCGAATTCCTTCTGAATTGGTGTGCTCATAATCGCCTCCCCAGCTCCCTCGAAGCTTCCCAAATGTATTTGCACGCAAAAATACAACGATTATGCCGCAGCCATTATTTGATTGTTTTTTACTGGTTGGCAGCCAGGCCCCACCCCAGAGACAACACCCGCTACTATAGCAGATACTACCTTATAGCCGACGTTGTCCAAGTTACGCATGTTACATCAGCGCCGGAGACGGGGCAGCTACCTGCACAGAAGCGATCAGGAATCGACACCAGCCGGGACAGGACGCTGTGTGCAGCCGGAAAGTTACTCAGCGGCGAGGTGCGGCAACGCAAGGTCGCGGCAATGTGAAGGTCCCGGCGTCCGTCGCCTGGTTCCTGAGCCCGGGAGGGAGCGATCGACCTTCCGGCCACCACCGCTACCGCGTAGGCTCGCGGCCCACCGGTGGCTGGTTGGACGGGTCGACGCTAGCCGCCGAGGACCGTGACGGTCATCGCCGAGCCGGCGGGATCGGCGTTGCCGATCTTCCAGGCATCGATACCGATCTGCGGGTAGTTGCGCTTCAGCCATGTCATCTCGGTCTCGAGTGCGCTCGAAGCGTCCCAGACGATGTGCTTCTGTCCCGCTTGAGTATAGGAATACTCGGTTTCCCCGTTTTCGGTTTTCTCTTTGTGCCAGCGCTTTTTGTCGGCTGCCACCTGAGTAGCCGTCAGGGTGGTCGCTGAGATGGTCTGGCCCTTGGCATCGACGGCGATGTCGCCGTTCTTATCCACCGTCCAGTTGTAAGCGTACAAAGGCACGGCTACCGCGAGCTTGGTCCATGGCACGTTATAACTGTGGACATAGGTGAGTACCTGCGCCACGTCCGAAAACGGCGCGATCGGCCCGGGGTTCCCGGTCGCGAAGTTAAAGTCGTAGGCCTGGAGCACGACCTGATCGACGTACTGCGCCAATGCCCCGTAGTCCAGCAGGTACGGCGCGATGTCGGTGGTCGCGACGTCGACGTCGTCACTGCCCCGCACCGGGGCCATCAGGCGCACCAGGCGATGCTGCTGGTGCATGGCGGCCGCTATTTCCCTGATCAGCTCGGTGTAGTCGTCGCTCAGCCGGTTAACCGCCTGGTCCAGCGACAATCCGGACCAGCCGGCCACCTGTTCGGCCGTCCTGAGATCGGTCAGGTTCTGCGGCAGGCCGTTCTCGTAGTCGATGGTCAGCCCGGTGGCGAGCGACTCTCCAGCCATAAACTGCGCCACTGCCAGCACGTGCTCCTGACGGACGCTGGGGTTGGTGAGGATCTGGGTCATCATGCGCACGTCGGCGCTGTGGCTCAACCCAGGGGCGTTATCGCTAAGGGTCACGAAGCGCATCCCGCACGGGGCGGCCTGACTCGCCGCCGTCAACTCGGTCCCGAGCGATGGGTCGAACGAGTCGGTCCGGGCCAAATTAGTCGGGCTGAGGATGCTGATCCAAGAGAAGTCGATCAGGCGGAGGCCCTTGGCTTCGTTGGCCACCAGGTCCTTCTGAGTGCTGTTGTCGTCGAGGTAACTGACAACGGAGGCGCCGGCAGCGCCCTTCAGGCTTACTTGCTTGCAGGTGGCGGGGGCCGAGTCGGGCGGTGTCGTTGGCCATGCACTCGAGGCAGCGACCGGGAGCTGACTCTTGCCCGGTGTCGGAATATCCATCGGTGGCGCACCCGACGGCTGGGGGCTGGCGTCCAGGCGGACCGATATCAGTGTCGCGGTCGCGGCGATGACCGCGATTGCGGCCACGACGGCAATCAAAGGCCTATGGCGCTGGATAGCATCCTTAAACCTTCGGCTTAGCGGTGTGAACAACTTTGGGGGCATCAACTGGCCTTAGTTTCGTGAAGTCCTCTCAGCGTCGCTGTCCCCCGGCGCGAGGGCCGCGAAGGCGTCTGCCGATGCGCTGCTCGCCAAGGACGTGCGCGTGCCGGAACGTAGCGGGTGCCCAACCGCCACCGGCGCGATCGCATGCGCACAGCCCGCTTCATCGCCGCTTCGGACGAGTCGCACAATTTCATCCCCCCGTGCACAGGATCACCCCTTCGCACGAAAACGCAGCGTACCAGCACTCGCAGAGCATATGAGCGCCGTTGACCAGGACGAGCCTACCTACGTACGAAGGTAGGCGACTGCTGCCCGGCGGCCAGCCGGCGCTTGGAGCCCCGTCAGGTAATCGCGGTCCAGTATCGGCTAGATATCGGTTTGGACAAATCCCGTAGCATCGCGGCGGGCCAGGTGTCGGCGGCGGTCTCGCGAGCAGCGGCCTTGTCCGCCGCTCTGGCGTTCGAGCAGCTTATTGCGTCCGCTGTGATGAATCTAATATCGATAAAAACAATCGACAAAATAGATAGCTGCTCGAGGGCGTGAGCCATGGCCACGTTGGCCTGGTTACCGATGCCTACATGCCGTGCAGAACATGGCACGCCGCTCGGCGTCGGCCATGGCAGACCGGTCAGCGCATGGTTCATCTGAGCTGGGAAACCCTCGGTCAGGGGCAGGAACGCGGTCAGTGTTGCTGCCGAGGTCGTAGGAGGCCTAGCGGATGATGCTCCCGTGGGGGCAGTCAGCAGGAACAGGTGAAGAATGCCCCTGGATGTGTCACTCCTGTGACCTATGTCCGTTTTGGCCACACGATGCTAAACTAACCGCCGATGTCCCTCTAACATATAGAGCAAATTAAGAAATCCACGGGTTTCGGTGATGTCAGGTGACCTAATCTCTACCCGCACGGTCATCTGGACAGAGCAGCAGGTCACGTAGTGTCGCGGCCTGCATCGGGGACATTCAGGCGGGAGGCATGGGGTGGGTACGGTTTCAGAGATCGTCGGCAGGATGCGGGACGTCGCTCCGCCCAGGCAAAGCTCTCTCGACGACACCACCCTCGGGCAACTGGGCGAGCTGACCCAGGCGCTGATTGCGGCCAAGGATGGTGCCGCCGAGGAACACGCACGGTTCCTCGCCATTCGCGAGCGTGGCCTGTGCCTGCCCGAGGAGGCGCTTTCCGACCGGCTGCGCGACGCGACCGTGCTGGTGACCGGCGGGACAGGGTGCATCGGGTCGATGCTCATTTCCCAGCTGGCGGCGCGACGCGCGGGTCGTATTGTCAGCGTGTGCCGCGGTGTCACGAACGCCTATCCGAGGCACGCCGACGTCGAGTACCGGAACGCCGATGTCAGAGACCGCGTTGCTATGGACCGGCTGATCAGCGAGGTCAAACCCGATCTGGTGTTTCATGTCGCGGCGCAGCGGGACCCCGGGCTGGCCGAGGTGGAGGTGCACCGCACGGTGTCCACCAACGTGCTCGGGACCCGCGCCGTGCTGACCGCCGCCGCCGAAGCCGGGGTGCCGCAGGTGGTGTGTGCTTCGACGGGCAAGGCCCTGCGGCCGTACTCGCCGGACATGTACACCGCCTCCAAGCGGGCCGCTGAGTGGGTCGCGTCCGGGGTGGCCGCCAGCAGCGACATGCTGATCTCGGCCGGCCGGTTCACTCATGTGCTAGACAACTCGATTATCTATAAGCGGTTGCTGAGCTGGGCAGATGAGACAGGCGAAGGACTTATCAGGCTGCACAGCCCGGACATCGCGTTCTATGTGCAGTCCGCCCTGGAGTCGGCGCAACTACTCCTGCTGGCCTGCCTCGGCAGCGAGCGCGGCGAATTCCGCGTGTACGCCATCAGCGATCTCGGCTGGCCGGTCAGCCTCATGGACCTCGCCCTCGCCGTGCTGGCCCGCTCGGGTTCGGCGACACCGATCTACATCAGCGGATACGACCGGGGATACGAAGAGATCCCGTTCCCCGGGCTCTATGACCCGATGACGGCGGGCGATGTGAGCCCTTTGCTCAATGCCTTCGAGGCCGGCGCCCTGGTCGGTTCGCCGTGCCCGATGGTCAACGGCTTCCGCGTGGACATGGCACCCGAACCGAGGGCGGCGAAGCTGCTGACCGAGCTGGCTGAGGCCTGTGACCGGACGCAGGACCCGGCCACGGTGCGCGGCGCGCTGAACGATCTGTCCTGGTCGCTGCTCGACTGTACCCTCAGGGCCGCGCCGTGCCAGGCGCTCATGCGCTCGGCGGCGATGGCTAAGCGTCACAGCAATTCCCTCGGCGCCGACCACCGGCGGATACTCGAGGCCATCGAGGATCACGCCAACCCGGCCGGCTGAGTCAACGGCGTGGCCGCACGCCGGAGTACCGCCGCTCTACTAGGCTCACTATGGGCGGGCTTGCGCATCGTCCATACCGACGCGGGACACGAGCAAAGGCAAGGAGTCGGCGGTGGCCTCCATTGAAGCGATCCATGCTAGGCAGATCCTGGATTCCCGGGGCAACCCGACTCTCGAGGTCGAGGTAGCGCTGGACGACGGGACCGTGGGGCGCGCGGGAGTACCGAGCGGCGCCTCGACCGGTGCGTTCGAGGCGGTCGAGCTCAGGGACGGTGGCTCGGAATACGGTGGCAAGGCGGTGACCCGGGCGGTTCAGGGGGTCATCGACGAGATCCAGCCGGAGCTGCTCGGCCATGAGGCCGATGACCAGCGCCTGGTGGATCAGGCGCTGATCGACCTGGACCGGACGCCGGACAAGTCGAGGCTCGGCGCGAACGCCATCGTCGGCGTCAGCATGGCCGTCGCCCGGGCCGCCGCCGACTCCAGCGGCCTTCCGCTGTTCCGTTACCTGGGCGGGCCGAACGCGCATGTGCTGCCCGTCCCGATGATGAACATCATGAACGGCGGCGCGCACGCGGACAACAACGTGGACATCCAGGAGTTCATGATCACCCCGATCGGCGCGCCGACCTTCACCGAGGCGCTGCGCTGGGGAGCCGAGGTCTACCACACGCTGAAGTCGGTGATCAAGCAGCGCGGGCTCTCTACGGGCATCGGCGACGAGGGCGGCTTCGCCCCCGACCTCGAGCACAACCGGGCCGCGCTTGACCTCATCGTCGAGGCGATCGGTAAGGCCGGATTCACTCCCGGCCAGGACGTCGCGCTGGCGATCGACGCGGCCGCGTCGGAGTTCTACGCCGACGGCGCGTACAACTTCGAGGGGAAGCCACGGACGTCGGCCGAGATGACGGCTATCTACGCCGAGTGGCTGGATGCTTACCCCATCGTGTCAGTCGAGGACCCGCTGGCCGAGGAAGACTGGCCGGGCTGGCAGCAGCTCACGGCGAGCGTCGGGGACCGCGTTCAGGTGGTTGGCGACGACATCTTCGTCACCAACCCGGAACGGATCCGTCGCGGCATCGCCGAGCGCTCGGCGAACTCCCTGCTGGTCAAGCTCAACCAGATCGGCTCGGTGACCGAGACCCTGGACGCGGTCAGCCTGGCCCATCGTGCCGGGTTCAGCTGCGTGATCAGCCACCGTTCGGGCGAGACCGACGACACCACGATCTCGGATCTGGCGGTCGCCACCAACTGCGGCCAGATCAAGACCGGCGCGCCCGCGCGCGGTGAGCGCGTCGCGAAATACAACCAGTTGCTCAGGATCGAGGAACTGCTCGGCGATGCGGCGACCTACGCGGGGGCGGGTGCTTACCCTCGCTTTGCGGCGCGCTCTAGCCAGGGCTAATGTCGCCGCCCGCCGCCGCTCCCCGGACCACCCGGCTGACCGGCCGGGCAGCGGTGCTTGCGGTGGTGATCTGCGCGATCGCGCTGAGCCTCGCGTATCCGGTTCGCGAGTACGTAACCCAGCGCCGGCAGATCGACTCGCTGGTCGCGCAACAGCAGGTCATGCAGGCCCAGGTGAAGAGCCTGCAAGCGCAGCAAGCCAAGCTCTCCAGCCCGGCCTACATCGAGCAAGTGGCCCGGCAGGAGCTTGACATGTGCTTCCCCGGCACGCAGTGCTACATCGTCGAGGGCGGCCAGCCGCTGATCAGCACCGCGCGCCCGCCCCGGCCAGGGCCGGCACCCTGGTACGACAAGCTATGGCAGTCAGTGCAGCAGGCGGACGCGAACCCAAGTAACCCGGGGACCCCGCAGAGCCCGAAGAGTGCGGGGAAGTGACAGCAGCCCGAGACGAGGACGTCATCGCCGTTCAACTCGGCCGCCCTCCGCGCGGGCTGCTCGCCGTGGCTCACCGGTGCCCGTGCGGGCTTCCCGATGTCGTCCAGACTGCGCCGAGGTTGCCTGACGGCAGCCCATTTCCCACGCTCTACTACCTGACCTGCCCGCGGGCGGCCGCGGCCGTCAGCAAGCTGGAGGCCGCCGGGGTGATGCGGGACATGACCGCGAGGCTGGCTGACGACGCCCTGCGTCACCGCTATGAATCCGCGCACCGCGATTACCTCGCGCGACGGGAAGCAGCCGCGCGAACCGCGGGAGTCGAGCCGCTGCCGCCCGGCACTCAGTCGGCCGGAGGGATGCCAGAGCGGGTAAAGTGCCTGCATGCGCTCGTCGCTCACGAACTCGCCGCAGGCGGCGTGAACCCGTTCGGCCGGGAGGCGCTTGACGCCGTGGGGGAATGGTGGCTGCCGGGGCCGTGCGTGGCCGGAGACGCTTGATGACCCGCCGGGTGGCCGCCGTGGACTGCGGGACAAATTCGCTGCGGCTGCTGCTGGCCGACGTAGATCCCGGCCGTGCCGAACTGACCGACGTGGCCCGTCGGATGGAGATCGTCCGGCTCGGTCAGGGGGTCGACAAGACCGGCCGGCTGGCGCCCGAAGCGCTCGCCCGGACCATCGCCGTGCTGCGCGACTACGCGGCCGTCATCGCCCGTTCGGGTGCGCAGGCCGTGCGCATGGTGGCGACGAGCGCCACCAGGGACGCCGATAACGCGGCCGATTTCGTCCGCCTGGTCAAGGAGGTGCTTGGCGTCGCGCCCGAGGTCCTCACCGGGGCACAGGAGGCGATGCTGTCGTTCACCGGGGCGACCGCGGAACTGGCCGCCGGAGGAGATGGCGGGCCGTTCCTCGTCACCGACATCGGCGGCGGCTCGACCGAATTCGTGCTCGGCGCTCTGCTAGCCGGGGGGACGACCCCCCCAGACCCCCCCGCTCCTGGGGGGATCCATCCCCCCAGACCCCCCTTGGGGGGGACCCATCCCCCCGGACCCCCCTGCGCGATATCGGTCAACGTTGGCTGCGTACGGATGACCGAGCGGCATCTGCATGGTGATCCGCCGACCGGCCAGGAGGTGGCGGCGGCCATCGCCGACATCGACGCGGCCCTCGACACGGTGGCCGCCACGGTGCCGGTGAGACAGGCCAGGACGCTGATCGGGCTGGCCGGCTCGGTCACCACGGTCGCCGCCATCGCGATGGGACTGCCCGGCTACGATGCCGCCCGGATCCACCACGCGCGGGTGTCCGCGGCCGACGTGCACGCCGTGACCCGCGGCCTGCTGGCCCAGACCCGCGCCACCCGGGCCGCCATCGGCGCGATGCATCCGGGGCGGGTCGACGTGATCGGCGGCGGCGCGCTCGTGCTTGACCGCCTCATGGAACGGTTCGGCTTCGGCGAGGTACTGGTGAGTGAGCACGACATCCTGGACGGGATGGCCTGGTCGCTGGCCGGGGACTCGCGCGGCTGAGGCTCGGGTGGCCGCCGGAGAGGGCCCCGCGGGTCCGCTGGTCCCGCCGGGCGACTGGCCGGACGATCCCGCCGGGCCGGATACGCCGGTCGCGGGCAGCGCGGCCGAAGTGGCGGACCTAGCCGCCGGGGCGGTCACGCTGGACGAGCTTGTCGCGCGTCAGTCGGTATGTCGCGCCTGCCCGCGTCTGGTTGCCTGGCGCGAGGAGATAGCGGTTGTGCGCCGTCGTTCGTTCCGCGACGAGCGCTACTGGGGCCGCCCCATTCCCGGCTGGGGATCGGCGCGGCCGCGATTGCTGATCGTCGGCCTCGCGCCCGCGGCACACGGGGGGAACCGTACCGGCCGTATCTTCACCGGTGACCGCAGCGGAGATTTCCTTTTCGCGTCGCTGTACCGGTGCGGCTGGGCGGAAAAGCCGACCAGCGTGGCACTGGGCGACGGCCAGCGCCTAGTGGACGCCCGGATGGTAGCGGCGGTCCGATGTGCCCCGCCGGACAATAAGCCAGAACCCGCAGAACGGGACGCGTGCGCCTCGTGGCTCGTGGCCGAACTGCGGCTAGCAGCCGCTGAACTGCGGGTTATCGTTTGCCTGGGTGGATTTGCCTGGCAGGCGATATGGCCGGTGCTCAGCCAGTGCGGATTCGCCCTCGCGCGGCCGCGCCCGGCGTTCGGGCACGGCGCCGAGGTGCGGCTGAAGAACCCGCAGGCACCGGACGAAGTGATGCTCATCGGCTGTTACCACCCAAGTCAGCAGAACACGTTCACCGGCCGCGTTACTCCGGCAATGCTCGACGCCATTTTCACCCTCGCTCGCACGTACGCTTACCCGGAAACCGACAGGCCGGTTACTTAGCGCTAATGTCGATCTTGTAATTATTACGCTCTGCATTTGTATGCAAGAAACGGCGGCCGACGGGCAAAATAATGGAAGAGGTCTTCGCTACTCCTCGGTTAGGCAATTGCACCGGCGGTATTATGAATCCGCCCCCGTAGCCCAAGGGAAGAGGCCGGCCCCCTAAAAGGGTCCCCAGTGTCGGTTCGACTCCGACCGGGGGCACTCATTGACAGCGTAGGGGCAACTCTCAATTGACAATGCAGCCCCAGCGGAAACAATGATCCCTAAGCTCAACAAGGGCTAACCTGCAGCCGCCTGCAAACGTTTGTCGTATCCGCTTCGTAAAGATTTATGCTATTAAATCCCGATTCTTCTTCCCCGGTAGACAGTAGCCAATAGGCCGGTCCGGAACCACGTCGGTTTCGCGCCAGTGGCAGCGGGCCCTGCCTGGGGCGGGTCGCCGGCACGACGGCCACGCCCACGGCAGATCGCGCCGTGGGCGTGCCAGATCATGCGACGTCGACGCCGGGACGAACCGGCGAGCGTAGCGGGGCGCTAGGGCTCGTTAAGCTCCGTTGAGGCGCAGGCGCCTGCGCATCTCGTACTCGTGCACGATCGCATGGGCGTAGCCGCAGGAGATGCCGGCGTCGTCGGCCAGCCAGTGCGCGCGCTCTTCGCGGCGCAGGAACGCGGGTCCAGATTCGAGGCGATGAAACCACTCAGCGAGGTCGCGGCCGGTTACGACCGGAATGCGTGCGATGAGACTACTGTGCAGATTCGGTGAGTGGATCAGCGACAACGGGCACCTCCATGGAAGCTCCTCTTGTGCTGAGAGTGCCTCATTAAAAGCCGCCTGGCAACCCCCTGCTCGCCACCAAATGTTCAGCTAAGCCGCTCGAAGATCATCGCCATGCCCTGGCCGCCGCCCACGCACATGGTCTCCAGCCCCAGGGTGGCGTCGTGGAACTGCAGGCTGTTCAGCAGGGTGGTGGCAATGCGCGCCCCGGTCATGCCGAACGGGTGCCCGAGCGCGATGGCGCCGCCGTTCACGTTGAGCTTGGCCAGGTCCACGCCGAGATCGGTGTAGGACGGGATGACCTGAGCCGCGAACGCCTCGTTGATCTCCACCAGGTCGATATCGGTGATGGCCATCCCGGCCCGCGCGAGCGCCTGCCGGGACGCCTCGACCGGCCCGAGGCCCATGACCTCGGGAGACAGCGCGGTCACCCCGGACGACACGATGCGCGCGAGCGGCGTGATGCCGAGCTCGGCCGCCTTGACGTCGCTCATCACGATGACCGCCGCGGCCCCGTCGTTGAGCGGGCAGCAGTTCCCCGCGGTCACCGTGCCGTCGGGACGGAAGACCGGCTTCAGCGCGGCGACCTTCTCGATAGTCGTTCCCGGCCGGGGACCGTCGTCGGCCGCCACCACGGAGCCGTCCGGCAGGGTGACCGGGGTTATCTCCCGCTGCCAGAAGCCGTTCGCGATGGCCTTCTCCGCCAGGTTCTGCGAGCGCACGCCGAACTCGTCCTGCTGCGCGCGCGTGATGCCGCGCAACTCGGCGACGTTTTCCGCGGTCTGGCCCATCGCGACGTAGATGTCGGGCATGAGCCCGTCCTCGCGCGGATCATGCCAGGGTCCGGCCTCCCCGGCTGCGATCCGCTCGGCACGCCGCCGCGCATCGGAGAAAGCCGGGTTCTGCGTATCGGGCCATGAATCGCTGCTTCCCTTGGCGAGCCGGCTCACGCACTCGACTCCGGCCGAGATGTACACGTCCCCCTCGCCGGCCTTGATCGCGTGGAAGGCCATCCGGGTGGTCTGCAGGGACGACGAGCAGTACCGGTTGACGGTGGTACCAGGCAGGTGATCGTGTCCCAGCAGCACCGCCACCACGCGGGCCAGGTTGAACCCCTGCTCGCCGCCGGGCAGCCCGCAGCCGAGGATCAGGTCGCCCACGTCAGCGGGATCGAGCTGTGGCACTTTGGCCAGCGCCGCCGTCACGATCTGCACGGCCAGGTCGTCGGGGCGGATGCTCGTGAGCGAGCCCTTGCCCGCACGGCCGATGGGCGACCGCGCGGTGGCGACGATCACTGCTTCGGGCATGGTCCAGCCTCCTCGCATAGGGTGCATCCAGATTACGTCCGAAAAAGAGGAACAACCATGCAGGTGCATGACTCGCTGAGCGGGCTGGTGGGGAACACCCCGCTGGTCCGGCTGCGCTCGGTGACCCGGGGGATCCCGGGGGCCACCGTGCTGGCGAAGGTGGAGTATTTCAATCCGGGCGGGTCGGTCAAGGACCGCATCGCGTTGCGGATGGTGGCCGCGGCCGAGGCGAGCGGAGACCTGAAGCCGGGCGGCACGATCGTGGAGCCCACGTCGGGTAACACCGGAGTCGGGCTCGCGATCGTCGCGGCGGAGCGCGGTTACCGGTGCGTCTTCGTCTGCCCGGACAAGGTGGCGCAGGACAAGATCAGCGTGCTGCGCGCGTACGGCGCCGAGGTGGTGGTGTGTCCCGGCACGGTCGCGCCCGACCACCCAGATTCCTACTACAGCGTGGCGCGCCGGATGGCCGCCGAGATACCCGGCGGCTGGCAGCCTGACCAGTACGCGAACCCGGAGAACCCCGCCTCGCACCACGCCACCACGGGTCCGGAGATCTGGGCGCAGACGGACGGGACGGTGACCCACTTCGTCGCCGGAATCGGCACGGGCGGCACCATCACCGGCACCGGACGGTACCTGAAAGAGGTCTCGGGCGGCGCGGTGCGGGTGATCGGCGCCGATCCGGAAGGCTCGGTCTACTCGGGCGGATCCGGGCGTCCGTACCTGGTCGAGGGCGTAGGCGAGGACATCTGGCCGGCCACCTACGATCCGTCGGTGTGCGATGAGATCATCGCGATCAGTGACGCTGAGTCGTTCGGCATGACCAGGCGGCTGGCCCGCGAGGAAGCGCTGCTGACCGGCGGCTCGTCCGGACTGGCGGTGGCGGCCGCGCTGCGGGTGGCCGAGGCGGCCGGGCCGGACGCGGTGATCGTGGTGCTGCTGCCCGACGGCGGCCGCGGCTACCTGTCGAAGATCTTCAACGACGAATGGATGGCCGACTACGGCTTCCTGTCGGCCCAGACCTCGGAACCGCTGGTCGCCGACGTGCTGGCCTCCAAAGAGCGCAGCCTGCCCGAATTCGTCCACGTGCACCCGGAAGAGAACGTCGGCGCGGCCATCGCGCTGCTGCGTGAGTACGACGTGTCCCAGCTGCCGGTGGTGAAGGAGGAGCCGCCGGTGATGGCCGCCGAGGTGGTCGGGTCCGTGGTGGAGCGCGACCTGCTCGCTGCCCTGGTGGCCGGCCGGGCCGGGCCGTCCGATCCGGTCGGCGGCCACATGTCCCCGCCGCTGCCGACCATCGGCCTGGGGGAGCCGGTCTCCCGGGCGGTCCTCGCGCTCGAGAAGGCCGGCGCGGCAGTGGTGCACGTGAACGGCAAGCCGACCGGGCTACTCACCCGGCAGGACGTGCTGACCTTCCTCGCCGCGAATACCTAAAGACCACGGAGGCAAGCTTCATGGCTACCAAGGACGGTTTTGAGACCCTGGCCATTCACGCGGGCCAGGAGCCCGACCCGGTCACCGGGGCGGTGGTGCCGCCCATCTACCAAGTGTCCACGTTCAAGCAGGACGGGGTCGGCGGGCTGCGCGGCGGCTACGAGTACTCGCGGTCGGCCAACCCGACCAGGACGGCGCTCGAGCAGTGCCTGGCCGCGCTCGAGGGGAGTTCGGCGGCGCTTGCCTTCGCCTCCGGCCTGGCGGCGGAGGACTGCCTGATCAGGACGGTCTGCGCGCCCGGCGATCACGTGCTGGTCCCGGACGACGCGTACGGCGGGACGTACCGGCTGTTCGCCCGGGTGTTCGCCGGCTGGGGAGTAAGCCACGGCGTGGTCCCGATCTCGGACCTGGCCGCCGTGCGCGAGCAGCTCGCCGCCCGGCCAGCCCGGCTGGTCTGGGTCGAGACGCCGACGAACCCGCTGCTGAATATCGCCGATATCCGCGCCCTGGCCCGGGCGGCGCACGAGGCCGGCGCGCTGGTCGTGGTGGACAACACGTTCGCGTCGCCGTACCTGCAGCAGCCGCTCACGCTGGGGGCCGACGTGGTGGTGCACTCGACGACCAAGTACTTGGGGGGACATTCCGACGTGGTGGGCGGAGCCCTGGCCGTCGCCGACGCCGGGCTCGCCGAGCAGCTCGCCTTCACCCGGAACGCCACCGGCGGTGTGGCCGGCCCGTTCGACTCGTGGCTGACGCTGCGCGGGATCAAGACACTGGCCGCCCGGATGGACCGGCACTGCCGGAACGCGATGCGAGTCGCGCAGATGCTGGCCGAACACCCGGCGGTCGCCGAGGTCTTCTACCCGGGGTTGCCGTCGCATCCCGGCCACAAGACCGCGCAAGAGCAAATGCGGGCGTTCGGCGGGATGGTGTCGTTCCGGGCGCTGGCCGGCGAGGAAGCCGCTGTCCGCACCTGCGGCCGGACCCGCCTGTTCACCCTGGGCGAGTCGCTCGGCGGCGTGGAGTCGCTGATCGAGCACCCGGGGCGGATGACGCACGCGTCGGTCGCCGGTTCGGCCCTTGAAGTTCCCGCCGACCTGATCAGGCTGTCGGTCGGCATCGAGGACTGCGACGACCTGCTCGATGACCTGCGTCAGGCGCTATGAGGCCTCGGCAGGGCCGGTAAAAAGCAAGCGCCCGCGCCCCGCCTCAGCGGGTC
>Ga0187819_10000914_pt1 | contig 15028 bp, 13 predicted proteins | sample NC_wetland_sal_i_15_FD_132411 | JGI IMG/M metagenome (GOLD analysis project Ga0187819, IMG submission 132411) | Wetland sediment microbial communities from Neuse River Estuary, North Carolina, USA - SO4_4 | ecosystem: Environmental > Aquatic > Freshwater > Wetlands > Sediment | place: USA... | reverse complement strand
TCGAAAATGCCGGCCATGATGCCCACAAAAGCCCCGGCCAGCAGCAACAGATAGAAGAAGATAAATACGAACAGGATGGTCCGCGCCCGGGGCGCGATCAGGTGGTGCGCGATGGCCGAGAGCGACCTCCCGTCGTTACGCACCGCCACCATAATGGCCGAGTAATCGCTCGCCCAACCCAGGAAAGTGACCCCCAAGGTGAGCCAGATGAGCGCTGGCAGCCAGCCCCACAGAGTCACCGCAACGATGGGCCCAACGATGGGCCCCGCAGCGGCGATAGACTTGAAGTGATAGCCGTAGAGAATGTTTTTGCCCGTGGGCATGAAGTCCACGCCGTCCATGTACATCTTGGCGGGCGTGGCCTTCTTCGCATCCGGCTGGATGACCTTGCTGTCTATCCACCGCGCGTAACCGCTGTACGCCAGCCAGATCATCACCGCTCCCAGAATGCCCAATACGGGAGCGTTCATGGGCTGGTGTGCCAGGACGAATCCTCCCCCCACAACAATGGGGAGCAGGACGAGAACAAGAATGATGGTTCGGATCTTCATAGGGGTCTCCTCTCCCGAAAATTGAGCCCAAAGGGAGTGTTACGAGCCTCCAGGCAGTCCGCACCCAGGTCCCATATATTGGGACGGCTGCGCGCTGCGAATGGACGCACTAGGAAATTTCCGGCCCGGAGGCTTTGCAGCTTGCGTTTGCTCGTCGAAAGCGCGGAAGGTACGAAGGGGAAGTTAACTTGATAGGTTCGAAGCGAATGCATTTGCAGCATCCGCTGGTCCGTGTTCCTGACCGCGGCGCTCCGCACGAATTTGACACAGAGCGACGCGTCTGGACTATCTGAAGCGTCCGACATAATCTCCGCCAAACCAGTTCCTCAAGTACCATGCGCACGTACGCCGCGCCGTGATGAAGGTCACAACCCCCTGTGAGTGTTGCAGCCGAGTCCGAGGCTCTCCGATCAGGGGAAATCTTCTGGTTGCAGTTGCCCGCCGTTGCCAATCCGTTTGGTGGGCAAAGGCAATCGAATTAGTGAGTTGCCATTGGTAATAGTACGCGTCGCTGAAGGCAAAAGACTGGGGGAGAGGGCGCCTGCCGCGGCGGGGAACCCACGAGCACGCCGGGCGGGTGAAGCGAGGCACAGAAAAAAGGCCCAGGCTACCCGCTTTCGAGTCTGGAATTGATCTGAAACTGGCGGAGAGGGTGGGATCCGAACCCACGAGCCCGCCGGGCGAGCGAAGCGAGGAACAAAAAAAGGCCCAGGCTACCCGCTTTCGAGTCTGGAATTGATCTGAAACTGGCGGAGAGGTGGGATTCGAACCCACGAGCCCGCCAGGCGAGCGAAGCGAGGAACAAAAAAAGGCCCAGGCTACCCGCTTTCGAGTCTGGAATTGATCTGAAACTGGCGGAGAGGGTGGGATTCGAACCCACGAGCCCGGTTTTGCCAGGCTACCCGCTTTCGAGGCGGGCTCTTTCAACCACTCAGACACCTCTCCGCGGTGGTCGTGTAATTCGAGACTAGCAAACGGGCCCCGCGGCAGCAAGACGCACCCTAGCGCCGTGCCGCGAAGAACGACTGAAGCAGGGCGGCGCACTCCTCGGCCAGCACCGCGGGAGTCACCTCGACGCGATGATTCACCAGCGGGCTGTCCAGCACCTGGAAGCAGGACCGGAAGGCGCCGCCCTTCGGGTCGTCCGCACCGTAGACGACGCGCCGCACGCGGGCCTGCACGATCGCTCCCGCACACATGGCGCAGGGCTCCACGGTGACGTAGAGCGTGGCGCCCTCGAGGCGATAATTCGCCGCGGCGCGTGCCGCGGCGCGCAGCACCACAATTTCCGCGTGCGCCGTCGGGTCGCAATCCGCGATGGTGCGATTCCCCCCGCGCGCCGCGCATTCGCCGTCCCGCACGAGCACGGCGCCCACGGGCACTTCGCCCCGGCGCTCTGCCGCGCGCGCCTCTTCCAGCGCTTCGCGCATCCATTCCGCGTCGTTCGCCGCCATAGAAGAAAGCATAGCACGCGCGCAACATCCAATTCGCTGCTCGGAAGCGCGACCGCCCGCGCTTCTCCATGCAACGATTCTCGGTTACAGTGCGTCTCTCGATGGAGGAGCAGCCCGAGCTGTCTTCTTCGGCTCGCGGGAAAGGAAAAATGTGCGCACTCATAGTTTGATTTGTTTGGTGTGTCTCGGGACGGCTCTTCTGGCCGCGGCCGGGATCGAATTCGGACGAAGAGGAGTGCCGGTCGTGTGGGCCGCGTCGCGGCAGGCGGCGACTGCCGCTCAGCCCGCAACCAAGCCGTCGCCCGAAAAGCCCAAACAGGCCAGCGCTCCGCCCGCCGAGAAGACGGCCGGGGAAGCCTTCAAAAACGTCCAGGTTCTCAAGGACGTTCCTGCCTCGCATTTCATTCCCGCGATGTTTTTCATCGCCGCGTCGCTGGGCGTGAGCTGCGATCACTGCCATGTGACCGCGGAAAACGGCCCGTGGCCGATGGAAAAGGACGACAAGAAAGAAAAGCAGACCGCCCGCACGATGATGAAGATGATGATGGCGATCAACGACCAGTACTTTGCCGGGGTGCAGCAAGTGACCTGCGCCACTTGCCACCAGGGCCATGCAGAGCCCGTCGTCTTTTCGCCCATCATCCCCCTCGGCACGAAGCCCGGCGAGGAAGAACAAGCGGGCGCGAAGGTGCTGCCGAGCGCGGACGCGATTCTGGACCATTACGTGGCGGCGATCGGAGGGGCTGCGGCGCTCGACAAGTTGAAGACGCGCATTACAAAGGGCGCGCTGGTGACCGAATCGGGACACACCTACACGCTCGAAATCGCGCAGAAGGCACCGAACCTGGGGCTGGTGACCGCGACTTCGCCTAAAGGCAATGTGAGCCGCGATGGCTTCGACGGCACGACGGCGTGGAATGCGGAGGGGAGCAGCGTCTTCGAGTCGCACGGGCTGGAAGGTGCGCGGATCGCGCGCGACGCGCAGTTTTTTGCGGATACCGACGTGAAGAAGCGGCTGCCCCGGCGTTTTGTGGAGGGGCGGGAGAGCGTGGGCGGTGAGGAGGCGTACGTGGTGCGGGCGGGAGGGCCGGGCGATGTGTCGGAGAGGCTGTCGTTCAGCACGAGCACCGGCCTGCTGCTTCGCCGTGAGGTGCTGACAAAGACTCCGCTGGGCCGGTATCGCGAGGAGACGGACTACTCCGATTATCGCGAGGTGGATGGCGTGAAGCTGCCCTTCACGGTCGCGCGGATGGAAGTGAACACGCGCTACATGGAAAACTACTCGGAAATCAAGCACAACGTGCGGGTAGACGATTCCACTTTCCAGATGCCTCTGGGACCGAAGTAGGCGGGCGGCAGGCCTGCCAGCGCTTAGTTCACGGCTCGGCGGGGAGGAACGGAGCCCGGTATTGACCGGCGAACGTGCGGCGCCCGGTTCGAGTGCTATCCCACCGCTTGTGAACATGAAATATCGACTGGTGACGAGCGAACGGCACGGAAAGTACGATTCGTTCTCGCAGAACCACTCGGGAAGCGGAAAGTGCCGTTCGTTTGCTGAAGAGGGGAGGTATCGAGGTATCGACCCCCTCCCCCCTTTAATTGCACAAACGCATGAAAACACAGGGGATGGGAGAGGGGTACTTGCGCAAACGTTTGAAAATGCGGCACTTATAGGAGGGCCATGGGACGGAATGCGGCGGAACGGCGGTCTGCAAGAGACTGAAAAGGAATGGGTTGCCGGGAGCTGGAATTCCTCGAAGCGGGAGGGAGTGCGTAAGACGGTGGATCTGCGGGGTTAGGGAAGAATTGGGATCGGCGCTCCCGGAATGCTCTGGTGATGAGCATAAATAACTTTCCACGATAATTATACCTAAGTAGTAATCAAGAGTCAAGGGAAAACGGCAGTCCCGACCGGGTCCCGACCAGATCGGGATCTCCGCGGACTCCGATCGGGATTCCCGACACGGAAGTCGGGACGCAGACGGCGCGCCCCGCCCCGCCGCGGGGCTCCGATGGCTGGTCCCGATGGAATCGGGATCTGCGAAGACTCCGATGGCCAATGGGGGAGAGAAAAGAATCCCACCCTTACAAGACAAGGGGTGGGCCATCCCCGCCTCTAGCCACGAGCTGCAAATCCTCGGCATTTTCGGTGTCGCGGATAAACGCACGCCCGAAAGACTTCGGTTCTAGCACCATGACGCCGGGACCTTGCTCCTTCATGTGCCAATCTATGACGGGATCCCCAACGAGCTTCTCGACAACGAACTCAATCTCTCCCGGTTCGCCGTGGAAGAGCACCTTGTCGCCTTTTCGTATCTCTTCGCCTGACTGATATTTCATGGGTGACCATCCCCAGCAGCTGGCCCGCGCGCCACTGTACCTGGGGAGGACTGCCGGGTGGCCCGGGCATTGCTCTCCTCTTTTCTTTCTTGACCGGAATCCACGATGAGAGGATACCACCTGCGTAGCTCACCGAGGAGTGACCTCGCGAGGGGCACCCCGCTGCTGGCACGGCGCGGCGGAATTCCGGTAGAGTAGGTCCGGCGAAAAGGATGCGAGGGCTGGCTGCGTCGTGAGGCGCTTCGGACCAGCACGGCCGGTGAGAAGAGCGGAGGGGAAATGAAGCTGGGAGTCAGAAGGGTCGAAGCAAGCCGGCGCTACATTTTGGCGCGGCTGCTGATTGGCTTGGCGTGCTTCGCGGGGTTGGCGGCGCCGGGGCGGGCGCAACTCACGCCGGAGCAGGCGGTGGACCGCAAGACGTTGGCGGACGTGCGTTACTCGCCGGACGGCAGCCGCCTGGTGTTTACGGTGACGGAGCCGATGCACGGCACGACGCCGCAGTCGAACATCTGGATCGTGGACGCGCGGACACGGGAAGTGCGGCGCTACACCGCTTCGGCGAAGGCGGACCGCTCGCCGCGGTGGTCGCCGGACGGGAAGACGCTGGCGTTCCTTTCGAATCGCGGCGAGGAGACGCAGATTTACCTGCTGCCTGCGGATGGCGGAGAGGCGCGGGCGCTGACGAAAGGGAAGAATTCGCCGGGGGAGTTTGCCTGGTCGCCGGATGGGAAGCTGATCGCCTACCTGGCGCAGGAGCCGAAGACGGAAGAAGTGGAGCGCAAGGAAAAAGACAAGGACGACGCGAGTGTTGCAGATCTGCCGGACAAGCTGCGGCGGCTGTGGATCGTGGAGGTGGAATCGGGCGCGGTGCGGCAAATCACCAAGGGCGAGTGGGAAGTGAAGAGCATCGATTGGTCGCCGGATGGGAAAGCCTTCTTCGCGATTGCGACGGACCGGCCACACGTGGAGAAGTGGCTGGACCGCATTGTGGCGATCGCAGCGGGCGACGGAGCGGTGCGCGAGATTGTGGCGCCGCGCGGGCCGATTGGCGATATGCACGTGTCGCGCGACGGGGCGCTGGTGGCGTTTGTGGGCTCGCGCGTGGATGGGCCCTCGCCGCACGACCTCTACGTGGTGCCGGCGGGCGGCGGCGCGGCGCGGAATTTGACGGCAACGAGCCTGGACCGGCCGATCTTGAGCTACAAGTGGCTGGCGGATGGCTCGATTGTGGCGCTGGTGGGAACGGGATTCACCACGCGGCTGTACCGCGTGACGCAGGACGGCCGGGCCGAGGTGCTGCCGGCGTTTCCCGTGCATCCTTCGAGTTTCGACGAGGCAGCATCGGGCGAAATCGCGTTCGTGGGCGAAACGACGACCGAGGCTCCGGAGCTATGGATCGCCAAGCCGGGCGGCGTGGCAGAACGAGTGAGCAATTTTCATTCGGCGTGGAAGGACATTGCGCTGAGCAAGCCGGAGTTTTTCCGCTATCCCAGTTTCGATGGCGTGGAAATCGAAGCAGAGCTGCTGAAGCCTTTGGGCTACAAAGAGGGAACGCGCGTGCCGTTGATTGTGGACGTTCACGGCGGGCCCACGGGCGGGTGGCGGGACCGCTTTGACCGCTGGGGGCAATTGCTGGCGACGCGGGGGTACGCGGTGTTGTATCCCAACGTGCGCGGGTCCACCGGGTACGGCGAGAAATTCGTGGAAATGAACCGGGCGGACTGGGGCGGCGGAGACTTCAAGGACGTGATGGCGGGCGTGGATTATCTGATCGCCAAGGGGGTGGCCGACCCGGAGCGGCTGGGGATCGGCGGCTGGTCGTACGGCGGCTATATGGCGGAATGGGCGATTACGCAGACCACGCGCTTCAAGGCTTCGATTGTGGGCGCGGGACTCTACGACCTGGCCGGCGAATACGGGACGGAGCAGGGCCCTGAATACGACGAGTGGTTTTTCGGCGTGCCGTACGAACACCTGGACAGATTTCTGGCCTCCTCGCCCATGAGCTACGTGAAAAATGCGCGCACGCCTACGCTGATCCTCCACGGCAAGGAGGATCCTGTGGACCCCATCGGGCAGGGGGAGGCGTTGTACCGGGCGCTGAAGCGGTATGGCGTGCCCACCGAATTTGTGGTCTATCCCCGCGAGCTGCATCCGGTGCGGGAGGAAAAACATACGCTCGATTTGCTGCGCCGCGTAATCGAGTGGTACGACAAGTACGTGAAGGGGGCGGAGAGGCAGTGATTAGTGATGAGTGATGAGGGGTCAGTAGGGAAGGAAGTAGGAAAGCAAGGAAGTAGGAAAGCAGGGAAGTAGGGAAGCAGGGAAGTAGGGAAGCAGAGGAAGTCGCCGGGGATACGAGGGCGAAAGAAGCTGGCTTGACAAGCGGGGAGCGGGTTTCCGACCGGGTCGGAACCTCCGGCCCCGGAAATGCGGGTCCTCCGGTCGCCACGAACCAAAGGGTTCACTTGACATCCGCGCGAGGGATTCCCAAACTAGAGTGATGCTGAAAGACTTGCTGCGCAGCGTTTTTTTCGGGGACCTGTGGGACGGCATGAAGCTGACGTTTCGCTATCAGAACCCCAAGAACATCTACACGGAGCAATACCCGCTGGAACGGCCGATGGTGGCCGAGCGCTACCGGGGGGCGCCGCGGCTGAACATCAACCCGGACAGCGGCGAAACGCTGTGCATCGCCTGCAACCTGTGCGCGCTGGCGTGTCCGGAGAACCTGATCGTGGTGGGCTGGCAGCGGGACGAGGCCACGCGGCGCAAAGTGCTCACGAATTTCACCTACGATACTTCCCGCTGCATGTTCTGCGGCCTGTGCGAAGACGCCTGCCCCACGGACGCGCTGGAGCTGACGCAGGACTTTGAGCTGGCCAGCTATTCCCGCGAGGGAGCCATCTGGGACCGCAATCGCCTGGAACAGGGCCCTACGCCCGCGCACTATACCCGCTGATTTGCCCGGCAGGAGAAGAGCGCGGCCCGCACCGGCGGGCTGCCGCACGCGACGATGTGCGCACATTCCGCGACGCCGGCGCGCGCGGCGGTCCCTAGCCGCGGTACAATCCTTTTGTTTTCAAGGGCCCGGCTTCGGAAGTGCTCGCCATGGAACTGCGGAAAGATCCCATCACGCGGAGTTGGGTGGTTGTGGGGCAGACGGACGAGCCGCCGCTCACCGTGGACCCCTGCCCGCTGTGTCCCGGCGCCGCAACGGGGCAGACTCTGCTGGCGCTTCCGGCGGACGGGGCGTGGCAGGTGCGGGTGACGCCGCACACCTCGCCGCTCTATCGCATTGAAGGCGAAGTGGGCCGCGCCGCCGAGGGCATCTACGACAAGATGCGCTCCGTGGGGGCTCATGAAATCGTGATCGAAACGCCCGGGCACGACCGGCGCCTTTCGCAGTTCTCCGACGAAGAAATCGGGACGGTGTTTGAAGCCTACAAACGCCGGATCGCGGACCTGAAACACGACGCCCGCTTCAAGTACGCGACGGCGCTGAAGAACCAGGGTCGCGCCGCCGCCGCGGAGTGGACCCACGCGCATTCCGAAGTGATTGCCACCACGTTTGTCCCCCGGCGCGTGCTCTACGAGCTGCGCGCCGCAAAGGCTTACTTCCTGGAAAAGGAACGCTGCGTGTTTTGCGACATCGTGCGGCAGGAAGAACGCGCGGGGAAGCGCGTGGTGGACACGCAGGGGGATTACGTGGCCTTCTGTCCCTACGCCTCGCGCGTGCCGTACGAGACGTGGATTCTGGGGCGGAAGCACAACCACCAGTTCGAGGTGCCGCGCGCGGAGTCCCACCGCCGGCATCTGGCCGCGCTGGTGGGACGCACGCTGCGCCGGCTGGAACAAATCTCCGACGACTACCACATGGTGCTGCACACCTCGCCCAATACCGGAGTGAGACGCGGGGACCCGGCCGATTACTGGAAGACGATCGCCGAGGATTACCACTGGCACATCGAGATCATGCCCATCCTGCCGAAGGGCAGCCGCTCCTACGCGTTGAAAGAAATCTACTTCAACACCGTGCTGCCAGAGGACAGCGCGAAGCAATTGCGCGCGCTGGAGGCCAGCCTGTGAGCGTGCGCGGCGTGCCCCAGGCTTCCCGGACGGCCCCTCGTGATTCGCAGCGCGGCGGCATCGTTTCCCGGCTGACTTTTCTGCTGTTTCTCGCCGCCCTAGTGTTCGGCCTGTATCTGTTCCGGGTGCCGCTGCTGCAGGCCTGCGGCAATTTCTGGATCGTGGACGACAAGCCCGGCCCCGCCGATGCCATCCTGATTCTGGGAGACGACAATTTGCAGGGAGACCGCGCAAACCGCGCGGCCGAGCTCTACCGCGCTCACTGGGCCCCGCGAATCGTGGCCAGCGGACGCCCGTTGCGCCCCTATCTGAGCATTCCCGACCTGATGCGGCGCGACTTGACCGGACGGGGCGTTCCCGGCGACGCCATCATTTCCTATCCCCGGCCGGTGGGGAACACGCGGGAAGAAGCGGAGGCGCTGCGACAACTGGCCGTGCAGCGCGGCTGGCGGCACGTGCTGGTGGTTACCTCGAGTTATCACACGCGGCGCGCGCGGTTCATTTTTAAGCGCGTGTGGCCGCACGAGTTCGAATTCCGGATGATCGCGGCGCACGATTCCGACTTCGACGCGGATTCCTGGTGGAGGTCACGCGAGGGGCTGAAGCTGGTGTTCCACGAAACCCTGGGGACGGTGGTGGCCGCGTGGGAACTGCGCCACGCGGAGTAGGGGCCGCGCGGGTGGCCGGCGAATTCTGAGCCTCAGAGGCGCAGGGCCGCAGAGGCATAGAGCCGCGCACTACCGTGCGCGGCGCGTCTGACCGGAGATCCGGGCGCTGGTTCCTTTCCTGCGTCACTTTTTCGCCTCGCCGTTGCCATCCCTGCATCCCTGTTCTATAGTTTCCGAGCGATTCCATTGACCCAGCCCCGGAATCGGCACTCAGACCCGGCTCTGTCTCATCCTTTGCGGAGGAGGTTCCGATGTGGTTCAAACAGACCGAGCCAAAGTCTCCCCAGCAACCAGAAGCCCCAGCGGTGCGGTCGCAGCCCGCTGCTGTACCACCCGCAGCGCCGGCCGCGCCTGCGGAGCCCGCTCCGGCGGCAGTGAACGTCGCGCCGGCGGCTGCGACGTACACGGCCAGCGCTTCGCGCATCACGCCGGGACTGAGCCTGAAGGGAGAAATCTCCGGCCGCGAAGACCTGTGGATCGGCGGCAGCGTGGAGGGCGCGCTGCGTTTTGACGCGTCGCGGGTGGTGGTGGGCGCGAGCGGCACGATTCACGGGGGAATCGAGGCGCGCGAAATTGTGATCGAAGGCAAAGTGGAGGGCGAGCTCCGCGCCGCAGAGCGCCTCGAGATTGCGCAAACGGGCAGGGTCCGCGGCAACGCTTCCGCCCTGCGCCTTTCCATTCAGGAAGGCGCGGTGTTCAACGGCTCGATCGAGGTGGTGCGCGCGGGAGAATCTTGCAGCGCGTCGCCCGGCGCCGCCTCCAGCCCGCGCACCGCTGTGACTTCCCGGAACCCTCGCATCCAGGCCGCGCAGGCCGCGGCAGCCACCGCAGGGACATCTTCCGCAGGAAGTCCGGCGGGCGTGACGGGCGGCGCGCCGGATTCCAAAGAGAGCGAGGCCGCTCCCGCAGGCCCGATCGCGTATCGCGGCATTGCCGCGGACGCGCCGAAACGTCCGGAGTAGCCGCGGAATGACTGGGAGCCCCGCCCATGAACTGGCCCTCGCGACAGCGGCCCGCTGAGCCCGCGGCGGGCGGGGGCGGATCCGCATCAGCCGCCCGCGCTCCGATGCGACCCAGCCCGGGCGCCGCGCCCGCTGCCGACACCTCCGGCCCCGCAACCTCCGTACGGCGCGTGTCCAACGGTTTGAAAGAACTGCTGGGCGCGATCGAGGGAATTGAGCGCTGCGAGCTGCTGGATCTGGGACCCGTCTCGCAGGCCACCGTGGATTTCTTCACCTCGCGCGGCTGCCGCCTGCACACGCACGATCTGCTCCGCGGCTGGCGCGAATTCCTGGCCGAAGAGCTGGAGAGGCCGGCGCAGAGTGCGCGCGCGGCCGGCGGCCGGGGCGCCCGCGGGCCGGAATTCGCCCCCGGGCACGCAGGAAAGGACGCAGCGGAAGCCCCGACGCGTCCCGGCCGCACTGTCCCGCCGGCGGAGGAAGGCGAAGACCCGTCGTTGCGCCCCGCACGATTCTTTGCGCGCCACCTGTGGTTCGATCCGCGAAAATTCCACGGCGTGCTGTTGTGGGATTCGCTGGACTATTTGGATGCAGCCACCGGCGCGGCCCTGGTGGCGCGGCTCGCAGAAATCCTCCGCCCCGGCGGCGCCGCGCTCTTGCACCTGCACGACAAAACCCCGGAGCGCTTCTGGCGCTACCGGGTGCTCGACGCGCAAACGCTGGAATGCGTGCCAGCCGCGGCGCCGGTGGCTTTCCAGCGCCCCATCCCCAACCGCGAAATCATGAATCTGTTCCACGACTTCCGCACGTCGAAGACGTTTGTGGGCCGCGACCAGATCCGCGAGGTCCTTTTTCTGCGCTGAATCCGGCGTTGTGAGGCTCCGGCGCGGCTACCGGACACGGACCACGGCGGTGGCCGTCTTCGTATGGCCCTGGGCGTCTTCGGCAGTGAGCGTGTACGAGGTGTCCTTTCGCGGGGAAACATCCACGCAACGCGTGTACGACGGCCGCAGGGACTCCACGGGCGGGTCCAGACGCACGGACGCGGCATTCGAGACTCCGTAACACAACTGCGCCGCTTCGCCGCGCCGGATCGTGGCGGGAACGGCATAGAACGCCAGGATCTCAAAGCGGTTCCCGCCCATCATCTCCACGGTACGACGGTCCTCTTCCGCTTTCTTTGCGGCGGCTCTGCGCTCCATCTCTTCATCAATGGCGCGGTTCTCGCGCCCGCGGAGGAGAAAGGTTCCCCCGGCGAAAATGAGGGCAGCGGCCAGCACGAGCCAGGAATAACGCAAGAATTTGGCCCAGCGGCTCTCCTTCGTATCTGGGGGAGGCTCGAACATGCTGATTTTCCGCGGACAGAGTATCGCACTCCGGAGTTCGGCCGCGGCAGGCGACGCCGGGGCATACGGGTGACCGATCGGTAGTGGGTCAGTCTGAAATTCCCTGGAGGATTCCCCCGTCAACGAGAGAAGGGCTGCCGTTGCAGGCAGCCCTTCGAGAGGTCCTTCGAGTTTCACGCGGAAGCGGAAGGGGCAGCCCCGACTATTAACAATTGGTCATAACGACAGAAATCGGACTCTTCGAGCTCGACAGCTTCTTCCCCTTGTTCAGTTTCTTCTTCGCCATTTGCGTGTCCTCCTTGAATCCGTCATGCCGGCTTGGGCCAACCTCACCAAGAGCACGTAAAATGCCCAACGCTGGCGCGGTTTCTCGCATTTACCGGGCGGCAAACAAAGCACTTACTGGCGTGCGGGATTTGGGGGGGAGGGGAAATCCCCTCCAAGGGGGAGAAATTTCCCCAGACAGAGGGACTAATTCTCCCGAGATGCCGGTAGGGAGTCAGTTTTGATTTAGACGGGTGAAGCATACGGACGGGCGGTCAGAAAGCCTCTCCCAGTCTCCGCGTTCGTTGACCCATTCAACGTCTACCCCACTCTAGGCATGTCTGGGCGTCCAGCATCTCGTTGCCCTGTTGAGGCGGCCACTTCAGTCTCCTTCCAAACGGACGCAGTACCGCCCGATCAGGAGGCTGTGACTTTCGCCTGAACTTCGCTTGCATCCTGCCTCGCAGGGGCGTAGGAAGGTGGTGAGAGGGAGAATGACTCCCCCGGACATAGATCGAATCGCAGTGTGGACCTGACACCGCGCATGCGGTGCCTTTCGTGCGACCGAGCCTCCGCATCGTCGGGGTGACTCGCACACGAAAACCCAAAAAGCAAATCGGGGAGCCGCCAGGCTCCCCGATTTGCTTTTCGTTCGTCCTCGGTGCTGCTGATGGCGGGCCGGTTGATTTACCCGGCCGCACACAGGTTGTGCAAAGAAATGGCGGGCTAAAGTCGCCGCTACACCTTATCCTCCGAGCAGCTCCATCACCGCGGCATTCCATCCCTCTGGGCCCGCTGCACCGGCCCAGCGCACGCCGGGCAGCCGCTGGGCGAGTTCCTCGTCGAAGGTGCCGTCCGGGGCGGGCAGGGCGATGGCGCGTCCCGCCGCGGCCAGCAGCGCGAGTTGGTGCCGGCTCCAGCCGATGGCCACGGAGCGCACCCGCGCATGCCGTGCCGCACGATAGAGCCCCATGAGCCGGCCCACGGCAGCTCCCACGTCCGCGCCCGAGGAGAAATGCCAAAAGCGCTCGCCTCGCGCGACCTGCCAGCCGCGCGTCCGCGCGGCCTCTGCCAGGCGCCGGCTGGCCGCAACTTCTTCGCCCACGAAAAAAAACGGCTCGTCGTACTCGCGAATCCGCGCAAGCTCGGCCACGCGTGGAGGGAGGCCGGAGTTCTCCGCGACTTCGCGCGCGCTCATGTTGTGGAACCCCACGACTTCGACGCCGGCCCCCTCCGCCGTCTCTTCCAGCGCCGCACAGGCTTCCGCGTAGGGCCGCGCGAGGGAAATGCGGTGGTAATGCCGGATGGTTTCGGACTCCGGGATGCGCTGGCGGAAATAACCCTCAGGGACGAACAGGCCGCCGCCATTTTCGGTGATGAATGGGTGACGATTTCCCAGTTTTCGGCGGACGAACTCAACCTCCGAGCGCGTCCCCCGGCTGGCAAAGACGAGCGGCGCCTGCCTGCGCTCCAGCTCGTGGAGCGCTTCCTCCGCGCCGTGTTGGGGCGAGCGCGCCTGCGGGGGAAACAGGTCCAGCGGTTCGGTGAACACGACGAGAGGCAGGGCCAGCATTGCGGCGCGATTCTATCGGCTCCGTGGCGGGAAGAGAAGGGAAGGCGGGGCCGCTATTCCTCTTCCGGTATCACGGGGACCGCGGGAGCCGCCGCTACCGCGCGTGGTCTCCCGCGATGACGCAGGCCTTCGATGATGGCTGGAAGAATGGAGAGAAACACGACCACGGCGATCACGATGTGCAGGTTCTCTTTCACATTCGGCACGGAGCGGCCCAGCAGAAATCCTCCCAGCACGGTGCTGAACACCCAGAGCACCCCGCCGACGATGTCGAAGGTGAAATAGGTGCGATAGGTCATGCGCGCGGCCCCGGCCACGGCGGGACAAAACGTGCGCACAATGGGGACGAAGCGGGCGATGATGATGGTTTTCACGCCGTACTTTTCGTAAAAGTCGTGCGCGCGCTCGAGATGCTTTTTCCTGAAGAAAAGCGAATCCGGCCGCGCGTAGAGCGCTCGGCCGGCTTGGCGCCCGACATAGTAATTGAGCTGGTCGCCGAGAATGGCGCATAGCGTGGCGAGCGAAAGCAACCCGGCCAGGCTTAGATGGCCCGCCGCGGCCAGGATGCCCGCCGTTACCAGCAGGGAATCGCCCGGAAGGAAGAAGCCGAAGAAGAGCCCCGTCTCCGTAAAGATGATCCCGCACACGACGGCCAGACCGCCTGCGCGGATCAGGCCTTCAACGTCGCTCAGGGTGTGGAACGCGTGTCGCAGGCTCTCGAACATGACTCCTCGCGGCCGCGGCAGACGGTGCCGGCGGCTCTTTACCTCGACTCTTCAGACTAGCAGAATCCGCGCCTGATGGCCGCCAGATTCAATTCCTACCCGGTGACGAGACAGAATTCTCCCTTCTTCCGAACCATCCAACCATTATCTTCGCCGCAGCTTCCCCTCTGCAATCCAACCTTGGTACCAGCCGGCGGGGGAGGGTTCTATGGGTACCAGAGCAGAAGAGTACTGCCGGACATTCTGAAAAATGACGCCGTCGTACCATAGCCCGCGCACGCAGTGTTCCGCATACTTTCCGCATGATGACTACAGATTCCCGGAACAGTGTGGCCCAGCAGCTCGAGACCCGCCTACATTTTGAATCCTGGATGGGAATGCGGGTGATTCTGCGAGTCGCATTCGCGGAGGTCTGCGTGCCGCTTCCCGGGATCCTCCTCAGCGAGACGCCGACCACACTGCGTTTCCGCATCGGCGACGGCTGGGATGTGGACATCTACAAATCGATGGTCCTGGGGATTGAATCGGATTTCTGGACCGATGTCACCTAGGTTTTTCTTCTCCCTGGCCCCTCAGTCCACCCCTCTCCCCTGGGTCACTTCCCCCGGTGACCCAGGGGATTTTTGCTTAGCCCGGAAGGTATGGCGCAGATTTCCGTTTGGGCGCGCGGCCCTTTACCGCTTTGGCGCCGTGGGATGCCAGCCCCAGCAGACCGAGCAACGGGAAGAACTCCCCTGCCCACACTCGGGGCAGAGGTTGGGACGTCGGTGCAATCCAACTGTCACGCAAATGGCGATAGACGAAGCGGCACGGGCACGGCCGGCCGCGAAGATTCGCCCGGCTTCAGGGTGAATCCGGCCGGCGCTTCAGGGTCGGCGCGCTATCGTCGCTCTGGCCGTCCTGGCCGGTGGTGTTCGGGTCCTTCTCGGTGCGTTTGCGGAGCGAAGGCTTGTTGGGATCGGTATTCGAAAGCTTGGAGCAGTTCTGAATCATCCGCAGGCGCGCCTTCACCATGTCGAACTCGGAGGTGGTGACGATGTATTCGCTGCGCGTGGGCAG
>Ga0187819_10000912_pt1 | contig 15048 bp, 11 predicted proteins | sample NC_wetland_sal_i_15_FD_132411 | JGI IMG/M metagenome (GOLD analysis project Ga0187819, IMG submission 132411) | Wetland sediment microbial communities from Neuse River Estuary, North Carolina, USA - SO4_4 | ecosystem: Environmental > Aquatic > Freshwater > Wetlands > Sediment | place: USA... | reverse complement strand
TTGGCTCCGCAGTTGGGGCAGTTATATGGGGATGATGTAGTCATGTATCTTGTTCCTTGGAAAGCATTACTGTTTTATCATTGGGTGGCTATCAATAGCATACAGATTCAGTCCTTTATATTATCATACATAGAAATGATAGCAGAACAACTGTAGGGATGCTATGTTGTAGTTCACAGAGTGCTGGCGGTGCTTGCAAGTACCGGGTTCCCATACCGCGCAAGCAAACTCCCCTATCCATCCACATTCATCAGTTGTATAATATCGCAGTGAAATCGCGAAGGAGGTAGAACGACCATATGCGTGTCTCCTTAGAGGCCGCCGAACGTTTCATTGGACTCTATGTAAGGTTGCTCCACTATGCCGGACAACAGCGCGATGTTATTCCGCCGGATATGTCTTTTGACAAGTTCCTTAAAGAGCCAATGCAAGTGAAGATCGCTTGTAGAGAAGCGATCTATTTGCCTGCGCCGCTACTGGACGACTTCATGATGGCCTATGACGATTTCTTGTCGGTCGAAGCGCAAAAGATTGTCAGTGCTTGGACACGCTACGTCAAAGGTACTTTTCTAGTACTGCGCCACCTCAAGAAATACACGATCTTTCTCCACAGTGTATCGCCAGCCAATGCCTATGGTGTGCTGGGCCTGACCGATGATATTGAAGAATTTCTTCCTGCGTGGCGTCTGCCGATAGCTATTGAAACCGTGCTGCTACCCTACGCGGGAGTCGTGGTATGCGATGGGATGATCAGTGTATACGATATGGTGATTGGTCCAAATATGCGGAGTGGTCTCAACGAAGACTACAAGAAGATGAAGAGCGCTGGGCGGTTCTTCACAACATTATAAATCTGGAGGTAGAATGTTGCAGGCTTTCTGGCAATTCGCGCAGCGTGAGTTTCAACTTGAGAATGCTGCTGCCTGCATGAAGGTATTGGATGACAAAGCAGTGCGCCAGATGAAGAAGGAAATGAGCAATCCGGCTAACTTCGGCATGGCCAAGTCGATTGTGATGATGGGCAAGGCACACGGCTTCGATATGACCACTGAAGAAGGCATAAATGAGTGGATAGCGACCTACAACGCCGAAATAGCGCCAAAGATTGCGTCACGTCATTCCATGCCTGCTGAACCAACACCCAACGCCGCACAGCCGCTTCCTTCGTTTGCCTGGTTAAGTGCGGCTAGAGCTGGAAGTACCAGGAAAGCCCAGAACAAGTTAAGGCGTAGGATGAGAAGGAATAGTCAGAAGAAGAAGAATCGTGAGAAGTAGCTACGCACTCAACTTCACAATCGTCACCCCATCGCCTCCATCCCTGGGAGGAGCCGAAGTAAACGACTTCACCAATGGGTGATGCGCCAACTGCTCACGTACAGCGGCGCGCAGCGCACCCGTTCCCTTGCCATGAACGATACGCACCGAGGACATACCCGACATGGCCGCATCGTTCAGATACGTCTCCAGTTCCTCTAGAGCCGCTTCAACACGCCATCCGCGCATATCAAGTTGCATCGCTATCTCGGGACGATCTTCATAACGTGGCGATACGACGCTCGATTGCACGGTTGCCGCCTGCTTTCGTGCTTCTTTGCTAGCAGAAGATGCTCCTGCCGCCTCCGCGGCTGCCTGGCGCTTGCTGATGCGTTCGATGTTATCCACGCTCACACGAAATCGCATCGAACCCATCTGCACTTCTGCCTCACTCCGATCTGCAGAGAGACCAAGTAACTCAGCATTCTGACCGAAGCTGAGGACGCGCACAGTATCGCCGATCTGCAATGGCCCCTGGGCAACTTCGGCTGCCTCACCCTGGGGTGCCTCAAAATGTTTACGTGGTCGTCGAGGTTCAGGCACCAGTGCGACTTTCTCTTCAAGATTGCGTACCTGCTGGCGTGCTTCGCTCAGGCGCTCACGAGTCAAATTGGTGCGCACATCAATTTTGACCTTCGCCAATGCTGTCTGTACCTCTTCTAATTCTCGTCTGGCCTGTGTGCGAGCCTCGTTGAGAATCTGCACGCGCTGCTCCTCCAGCTTATGCCGCTCCTGCTCAAGCTGTTTGCGCTGGTGCTCAAACTCGGCCCGCTCCATGCTCAAGTGGAAACGTTCATCCTGTGCTGCCTTGCGGTCAGCTTGCAGACCTTCCAACAGGTTCTCCATACGTACGCCTGCGCTGCCGAGGAACTCGCGTCCACGCTCAATAATGCGTTCGTCGAGTCCCAGGCGATTAGCGATTGCCAGCGCATTGCTACGCCCCGGCAGGCCAATGCTCAGCCGGTAGGTCGGCGAGAGTGTTTCAACGTCAAACTCGACAGAGGCGTTGACCACACCGGGCTGCTCGTGTGCAAAGGCCTTCAGTTCAGAATAGTGCGTGGTCGCGACTGTCGTTACATGCTGCTCGAGCAAGTAGGTGAGAATGGCTCGCGCCAGCGCAGAACCCTCGCTGGGGTCTGTGCCCGCACCAAGTTCATCTAGTAGAACCAATGCTCGTAGTCGGCGGCCTTCCTGTTTCCCTAACAGAGACTCCGACAGCTTGCCGCGTATATCGGGTGTTGCACTCTGTACCTCTTCCTCGATGCGCCGCAGAATCTCAATGATGCGGCTCATATGCGAGGAGAAAGTGCTCAGGCTCTGCTCAATGCTCTGCTCATCGCCAATGTCGGCAAAGACTTCCTCGAAGACCGCGACCTCCGAATACTCCTCCGCCGGAATATGCAAACCCGCCTGTGCCATCAGTGTCAGCAGACCTACCGTCTTCAGAGCCACCGTTTTGCCGCCGGTATTTGGGCCCGTAATCACGACCATGAAGAAATCACGCCCAAGGTGGAAATTGATAGGTACTACCTTGCCGGTAAGCAATGGGTGACGGGCATTGCGCAGGTCGATGTGCCCCTGGTCGTTCAGGCGAGGCTCCGTGCAGCGCATCAATCGTCCATAGCGTGCCTTCGCCAGGTGCATATCGATCTCGGCCAGCAGTTCGACGGCTGACTTGAGCGCCTCCGCCTCGTGCCCAATCTCACCAGACAGCACACGCAGGATGCGCTCAATCTCCTGCTGCTCCTCGATCTGCAACTGGCGCAGCTTGTTATTCAGTTCCACCACCACCATTGGCTCGACAAAGACGGTCGCACCACTGGCAGATTGGTCGTGTACGATCCCGCGCACCTGCCCGCGACTCTCTGCCCTGACAGGGATGACATAGCGATCATTGCGCATAGTGACAAGCGGTTCTTGCAGCGCGTGGCTGAATTCGTTCACCAAGGTGCGTAAGCGATCCTGTAAGCGTTGGTTGGCCCCACGAATGTCGAAGCGCAGTTTGCGCAGAGTTGGACTTGCCGTATCCAAGACTTCGCCTTCATCGCTGATGGTTTCCTCGATGCGATGAGCGATATGTGGTCGCTGCGGGATATCAGCGCCCAGTTCACGTAGTAGAGGAAACTTCTCGAGGTCAAGCTTCTCAAGCAGTTTTGCTACGTGCATGGAACTGCGGACAGTCGCCAGTACTTCGAGCATATCGCTCGGTGTCAGCACTCCATCGCGGGCGGTATGAGCCAACAACGGGCGAATATCGCGGGCGCCCTGCACGCTTGCATTAGCGTGTAGTTCGAGTAGTTGAGAAGCTTCTGTTGTGTAAGCGAGGCGACGCCGCGCCTCTTCCAGATCTGGTGTGGGCTGTAGCTCCAGCACCAGTCCTTTACTGGCAGAGAAGGCGGCTTCTCTTGCCACCTTCTCCAATATTTTGGGATACTCCAGCGTGAATATACTTCTCTGATGCATGATAGTGTCTATGAAATCCTTTGATTGGTATATGTGTCAACGAGTGTGCGCTTCAAGGTGTGCTATTCGATGTATTTTGTCAAAAAGTGCTATTGGAGCTATTGTAAGATATCATATTTCCCAGAAGATTGAAACAGCAGTATGCATCCGGAAATTCCATGCTATCCCCACGTATACTATGTGACAACTCCCCACAGCTACAGTATTCACAAAAAGGCGGTATTCAAACGTTCTCAATAGCAGGATGCTATCAGAGCCGCTAGAACGTGTCAAGAGGACGTTTGCGCCTGTGGTGGTAATGCACTTCCGTGGCTCAAGCCAGGGGCACTCTTGCCGTTTTGTGGTAGCATATGCTAAAGCGAACTTAATGAAGAAGGGGGTAGCAACCGGTGATTCTCCATCTCGGGGAACGCGTCTATTGGGGCGCACCCGAAGTCATCTACCTGGAAGGAACGATTACTCGACTCGATGAAGAGACACAGTCGGTCGTAGTGCATATTGATCGTGCGACGCCAAACTCCGCACACTTGATAGGCTCGGAGATAGCGTTTTTTGCCGATGGCCTGGCACCTCTCAAAGGGGCTAGCCCGCCCGGTATTACCGATAAACGCAGTGGAGAACGTCCACCGGCACCCAAGATGACTGACACGGAGAAGGTGCGTAGCGCCGCTGCTGTCGCTGTCCATCAGCAGTATGGCTATACACTTCCGGCAGAACACGAGCGTATGCTGATTGATCAGGTGGCAGAGGCAATCAACGACGACCAGGCAATGCGTACCCGCGTTATCGCTTCGATCGATGAAATATTATCCCGTGAGATGTAAAAAATGTACTGGAAGCCTCTGTCCTTAACAAGGAAACAAGAAATGAAGGACGGAGACGTTGCAAGAGAAGAGGGCCGTCTATGAACTGCACACGTTGTGGCAAGCCTTTAGAAAAGGACGCACGTTTCTGCCGGAACTGTGGATTAGCAGCGCCTGTAGCTGCTCCCAGTGATGCTGTTGCCAATCCTAAGCAACTCTACCAGCCAGAACCAACAGAGAATAGTGTAAGGGAGGACAGTCCGACAAAACCCATCGACCCTGCGCAGGTATCACGACCTCCATCAATGCCACAGACACAGCCCGCTCTGCCACAGCAATTATGGCTAAACTCACCATCAACGCCACAACCACAAGCACCGTACTATCAATCAACTCAACCTATGACACCTGGCAGCGGCCAAGGTGGACGCCCAGTGACCTTCCCCGCTACAGAAAGCACACGTCCGCGTCGTCGTCGTGGTGGGTGCCTCATCGGGTGTTTGGTAACGCTCCTGATCCTTGCTATATTGGTGTTGGGTGGCTGGATTTTCGCGTTACGCCCCTACTTGCATCAGCTTGCTCAAAACCAGATCGACCTGGCCTTAACGAATGCCGTGGACCAGATTCCTCCAACTGCAGCACTATCGCCGGCCGGAATTGTGGCAGTGCATGAGAATGCGGTAAACAACCTGATCGTGCTCAATTCCGCACCATCTGATCCAGTACAGAATGTGCATTTGATCATCACACCAAGCGATATAGAGTTGGATTTTCAGATGCAGGCAAGTATTGGTACGCAAACGTTTAGTGTTCCTGGCTCTGTCACCGCAGTACCGCAAGTGAGCAACGGTCAGCTCGTCGTTACCCAGGTACAAGTCAGCCCCATCATAGCCCTGGTTATGTCGCCAGACGAGTTAACAACGCTGATGGACTCATACTTGGCCGATGCACAGGCACGGTTCAGGCATCCTATCGAGGGTGTTTTGCTCAAAAACCATGAGTTGGACTTGGTCGTAGGTCCACCCACGGTAAGTGTCCGACGCATCATCTCACCTTGGTAACTCATATTGGCCCTTGACACCTATCCCCTTCCTGCAATACACTCGACAGTAGGATGGAAGACACAAGCTATAAGCAGGCGAGAGGAAAAGGACAGTAATCAGCATGGCACAGAGCATCCCTGAACAGAAAAGCAACGACGAACTTTCCCACGATGCCGAAGCCGATTTGGCACATCTACCAGAACTGCCTCCTGGCATGTTTATTCCCGTGCCTACCGGCCAACCGCATCGTAAGACACGCTGGCCCGATGCTATCGATGTGATCTTCGAGAAAGACCCCGCCTGCCGCAACATCTTTGAAGCACTCCTCTACCAGAGCCTCTGGGCTATTATCTACCACCGTATTGCACACGCCTTATACAAAGTGCATATCCCTTTTGTGCCACGCTTCATCTCACAGTTTGCTCGTCTCCTCACCGGCGGTATTGAGATTCATCCGGGAGCACAAATCGGCAAACGCTTCTTCATCGACCATGGAGCAGGTGTCGTCATTGGCGAGACAACAGTGATCGGCAACAATGTCATGCTCTATCATCAGGTCACCCTCGGTGCTACTGGCTGGTGGAGACGCAGCCCGGGTCGTCTCCAGAAACGTCACCCAAATATCGAAGACGATGTCACAATTGGCGTAGGAGCTGCCGTGCTGGGACCCATCACGATAGGCAGGGGCAGCAAGATAGGCGCGATGGCTCTAGTCCTCGAATCGGTTCCACCAAACTCAGTTGTCGCCTCAAAGCCCGCTGAACTGCTGGTCAAGGGTGGCGAGCCACTCGTAAAGCACCAGGAACTGACGCAGGGCTGGAATGGAGAGATGGATTACCAGATATAGTACTTTAGTACGAGACAATGGTACTGGTCACCATTTCCCAGAAACGCTCTACATCGAGGGCATAGCCGACACATGCATTGGGCTGCTTACCCAGCCTGCCAAAGATATCGCATACCGTGCGACCAGAGGTCAACTGGCCTGTCGTCTCAATTTCGACGTGCATCATGTGCGTTCGTATAATGGTGGGAGAGACGACGGCAGCCACAGCACAGGGATCATGCACGGGAGGCGCAGGAAAGCCATAGTTCTTGCGGTACGTCTCGCCAAAGAAGGCGAACAGGTCGGCTACGAATGTTGCAACCGGTCGGTCGGCGGCACGCAAGCGGTTCATTACCGCTTCAGTCGCCAACGCCTGGTGTGTCACCTCTAATGGACACATCGTAATCGGTCTGCCACAGTCAAAAACAATGGCAGCCGCCTCCGGGTCTGCATAGATATTGAATTCGGCGGCGGGAGTCGTATTGCCAAGCCCTATTGCCCCACCCATTAGTGAAATACCCTTGATTTTGGGAAGGATCGCCGGCTCACGCCGTATAGCAGTAGCGATGTTGGTGAGTGGGCCTGTAGGAACGAGCGTAATATCCCCACCTGATTTCATCAACAAGTCGATGAGAAGATCAACCGCATGCTCTGGCACAGGTTCAATATCAGGCTCAGGAATACTTGGCCCATCCAGGCCTGATTCACCATGAATATTGGGCGCATGTTTTGCCGGGCGCAGCAGCGGTCGATCCATGCCTCTAGCAATGGGTATACTGCGAATATTCGCCAAAGAGCAAACTTTCAGCGCATTGTGTGTGGTCTTGTCAACCGATTGATTCCCTGAGACGGTAGTAATAGCGAGCAGTTCAATTTCAGGGTGGTGGCCTGCCAGCAAAATCGCTATGGCATCATCATGACCGGGGTCGCAATCGAGGATCATCTTGTGTTTCACGCAGTAGCACCCCCATAATTGTAATGACATCTCCCTGGAGAAGCTCTCCCCTGAACACATTCTATCTTATCGCAAGCACGCTGACAACTCGTTTCAGAGATCCATAATGTACCTATTTGGGTCGTTGGGATCAATCAACACCGACACTAGACTCCCTTTCGTGTAATCTGGACGGCGGTTCATGATCCATGTCCAGAAGGTATAGGTTCTACCAGTCTGAGGATTGGTCCATTTGGCAGTGACGTAATAATTGTCACGCAAAAAACCAGCCGGGGTCTTTCCCGTTTCGTGTCGTATTGATGTGACCATAGCTACAATGCGTCTTCCATGGTGTTGAAGCCATTCGGTCTTTTGTATCTGATAGGTAATGAACGCAATAGCGAGAGCCAAAGTAGTTACAATAAGTAGCACATTAAGGAATACAGGTTGATTCATGGCTTTCTCCTTTTATAACTCTCTAAAACTATTTTGATAGTTATATTATATAACAAGGAAAGATAACCTGTCAAGATCATTTTGATGGTTACGAAGAACTATTGGCGTCCTTCGGGGTAGAATATAGGGAAGAAAAGAGAAAATATTTACCTTGATGAGGAGCTCAAATACACATGAATCATCAATCCATCTCTTCCCACCCGCGCCCCCTTATCGCCTTAATGACCGACTTTGGCTTGGCCGATGGTGATGTCGGCGTCATGAAGGGCGTTATCGCCACCATCGCCCCAGACGTAAATATCATCGATATTACCCACGAAGTTGCACCGCAAAATATCCCTTCAGGAGCATGGATACTGGCTACCGCCTATCGTTACTTCCCCAACAACACGGTATTTGTCTGCGTCGTCGACCCTGGTGTTGGCAGTTCGCGTAACGCCATTGCTGTACATGCAGGTGACTGGTTCTTCGTCGGACCTGATAACGGATTGTTCAGTTACGTCCTCGTGCAGCGGGCCATCCATCGCGCTGTCGTACTATCAAACCCTGCATATCATTTAGCGCAGGTCAGCTCAACCTTTCATGGGCGCGACATCTTTGCACCCGCTGGTGCACACTTGGCGCGTGGTGTTGCACTGATCGAACTGGGCACACAAGTAGACCCTGCAACGCTACGACGCATCGACATTGGACCTCCTTCACGTCGAGGGACGCACATCGACGCACACATCCTCCACGTAGATCGTTTTGGCAACCTCATCAGCGATATTCCCCTATCGCTTGTTCCCGAACTTTTCAGCAGTCAGGCGGAAGAGCAACAGGCACAGATCATCTTCCCGACGCTAGGTGCCGTCGTGAATCGGCGCAGCCATTTCTTTGCCGAGAGCCCTGATGATGGGAAGCCCTTTATCTACGCTGATAGTTCCGGTTATGTGGGTATCGCGGTACGTAATGGCAATGCCACCAGAGCATTAGGGGCAGGAACGGGCATCCCCATTACCTACGTAATCATGAACATATGATCCTGCATCATCCTTCCAAGCGAACAGCCACTCGTGCTTCGTGCTGAAATACCCTTGACACACAGTCATCTGTACGGTATGCTACAATTACCAGCAGTGTTTTAGAAAGTTTCTTATGTTAGAATAAGGAGTTTGCTTCTCACCTGAGAATGAAGTAGCATAAACAAGAGAAGAGATCGAAACATGCAGGGGCATCCAGGAGGTAATCCAAGAGATGCATGACACAACTTCATTCTTCAATAACGTAGGAATGGGCTGGCTTCTTACTCGACTATCGAGTTAGAGAACCAGCCTTTTTGGACTCATTACTATCTTCACATTCGGGTGGAATAGTACATTAAGAAAAACTCTGTGAAATTTTACTTCACAATGAGTGCTATCAAATCATCTACCCGATTATAACGAGTTTGCTTGGAGTTGTCTGACGGAGATTGACCTACATAAGTGAAGAGAAGCTTCACTTCGTTGTATCACAGAGAGAGGGTGACCTATGGACCTGGTGAAGCGGTTAGAGGAATTTCGAGACCGTGAACGAGGATTAATGTGGGAGGGAACTTTTGCCCAGTACTTTGAGATTGTTACCAAAAAGCCTCATGTAAGTCGACTTTCACATGAGCGCATTTATCATATGATTATGGACGCTGGCGTCGAAACAACCCGCACTGGCGAGCCACACTACGACTTCTTCAGTCAAGAAATCTTTGGCATAGAAAAACCGCTACAGCAGATTGTCGATTACTTCAACTCCGCAGCGCAACGCTTAGAGGTGCGTAAACGCATTCTGTTGCTGATGGGGCCTGTTGGTGGTGGTAAATCTAGTATCGTTTACCTCATCAAACGCGGGTTGGAGGCATATACTCGCACTGAGGCCGGTGCTATCTATGCCATCAAGGGCTGCCCGATGCATGAGGAGCCACTTCACCTCATCCCGAATGAACTTCGATCGGATGTCGAGCAGGAGTTTGGCCTCTACATTGAAGGTGATCTGTGCCCGCATTGCCGTTACATGGTCGATAACCAGTATAAGGGACGGATTGAGGATGTACCGGTCAAGAGTATCGCATTCAGTGAAAAGTACCGCATTGGTGTTGGCACTTTTACGCCTTCAGACCCGAAAAGCCAGGATATCAGTGAGCTCGTAGGAGGAATCGACCTCTCCACCATTGGCGATGTGGGCGTCGAAAGCGATCCACGCGCATATCGCTTCGACGGCGAATTAAACATTGCCAATCGGGGAGTAATGGAATTCGTAGAGATGTTAAAGACGGACGAGAAATTCCTCTACGTCCTGCTCACCCTCAGCCAGGAACAGAACATCAAAACCGGGCGCTTCAGCATGATCTACGCCGATGAAGTCGTCGTCAGCCATACCAACGAACACGAATACCAGTCATTCGTAGGAAACAAGAAGTCGGAAGCCTTGCAAGATCGCATTATCCTGGTCAAGGTACCCTACAACCTGCGAGCCTCCGATGAAGTCAAAATCTACGAGAAACTGATCAAACAGAGTGCGTTACAGAACGTACATATCGCCCCCTACACGTTGCGTATCGCCAGCGTCTTCGCCGTTCTCTCACGGCTGGAGCCTTCAAAGAAAGCCGGTATGAGCTTGATGAAGAAGCTCAAACTCTATGATGGAGAGGACATCGAGGACTTTAAGCAAAAGGACGTCAAGGAGTTGCAGGAAGAGGCGGTACGCGAAGGTATGGATGGCATCTCACCGCGTTACGTCATCAACCGCCTCTCCAACGCGCTCGTCAAACAGAACACTACCTGCATCAACCCCATCGACGCGCTTCGTGCTCTCAGAGATGGACTCGATCAGCATACTAGTATCACCCGCGAGGAACGTGAACACTACCTGAACCTGATCAGCGAGGCCCGTAAAGAGTACGATGACATGGCCAGGAAAGAGGTGCAGCGGGCTTTCGTCTACTCCTACGAGGAATCAGCACGGACCCTACTGAACAACTATCTCGATAATGTTGAGGCCTATTGTAATAAGACCAAACTGCGTGACCCCATCACCGACGAGGAGATGGAGCCTGATGAGCAGTTGATGCGTTCGATCGAAGAGCAGATCGGCATTACAGAGAACGCGAAGAAATCTTTCCGCGAGGAGATCCTCATTCGCATCTCATCGCTGGCGCGCAAAGGAGTATCCTTTGACTACACCAGCCATGAGCGTCTGAAAGAAGCTATCGAGAAGAAGCTCTTTGCCGACCTGCGCGACGTTGTCAAGATTACTACTTCGGCACGCACACCCGATAAGGAGCAGTTACGCAAGATCAACGAAGTTGTGGACCGTCTCATGACCGAGCATGGCTATTGTCACGTCTGCGCGAACGAAATACTGCGCTACACGGGCAGCCTGCTCAACCGTTAACCTGCAAATGGGTTCCACCATACAATAAAAGGAGAGTGCTCGATGTCTGTCTCCCAACATGACTGGTCATTGCACCGCAAGGGGCAGATGGACCAAGAACGCCACAAAGAGAAGATCCGCGAGGCGATCAAGAAAAATTTAGGCGATATCGTGAGCGAAGAGAGCATCATCCTATCAGATGGCAAAAAGATGGTGCGCGTCCCCATTCGCTCCCTCGATGAATACCATTTTCGCTATGATCCTGGTCGTCAGCAGCATGCTGGTCAGGGCAACGGTAAGAGTAAGGTCGGCGATATCGTAGCGCAGGACCCACGTCCGGGCAAGGGCAAAAAGGGCGATGCGGGCAAAGACCCTGGCTACGACTACTATGAGGCCGAGATTACCATGGAAGAGCTAGCAGCGATGATCTTTGAGGATTTGGGGTTGCCCAACCTCGAACAGAAACGCCAGCAGGAACTCCAGACCGACGCTGTACGCTTCACCGATGTACGCAAAAAAGGTCCGCTCACCAACCTCGACAAGAAACGCACCATCCTGGAGAACATGAAGCGCAACGCCGCCAAGGGCGACGCCAAATTCAAGGATATCAAATCGGAAGACCTTCGATTCAAAGTGTGGGAACCTACAATACGCTATCAATCGAATGCCGTAGTTATAGCGATGATGGATGTCTCCGGAAGCATGGGCGAGTTCGAGAAATACATCGCCCGTAGCTTCTACTTCTGGATGGTACGCTTCCTGCGCACAAAGTACAACAACGTGCAAATCGTCTTCATCAGCCATCATACTGAGGCGAAAGAAGTCACAGAGGAGGAGTTCTTCCATAAGGGTGAGAGCGGTGGCACTCAAGTTTCGTCCGCATATGAGCTGGCCCTGGAAATCATCAAAGCCCGCTACAACCCGGATGATTGGAATATCTATCCCTTCCACTTCTCCGACGGAGATAATTTACCCTGGGATAATGATCGCTGTGTGCAACTGGTCAACAAGTTGATGGAACTCTGCAACATCTTTGGCTACGGTGAGATTCGCGAGGGGCACTATCGCTCACCCAGTACACTCATGTCGGCCTATAGCAAGCTTACCGACAAGAAGTTTATCGCCGTGACTATCTCAGATAAAAAAGAGGTCTATCCTGCACTGCGCAAATTCTTTGCCCAGCGAGACCCCGTTCCAACACGCTAAGGAGCTTATAATGGCCGATAGCGATATCGAGCGCTTACGTGATGCAATTGATCATGCCTGGGAAGAGGCTCATAACTTTGGGCTTGACCCCTTCGCTACGCACTTCGAACTGGTCCCGGCAGCCATCATGTACGAATTTGCTTCGTACAGCCTTCCGGGGCGATTCAGCCACTGGAGTCATGGGAAAGCCTACCACAGGCAAAAAATGCAATATGACTTTGGCTTGAGCAAAATCTATGAAATGGTGATCAACACCAATCCCAGCTATGCCTTCCTGATGGAAATGAACGACCTCTTACAAAATACCTTTGTCGCAGCGCATGTCTTCGGGCACACGGACTTTTTCAAGAACAATGCCTACTTCCAACATACCTCGCGCCGCATGATCGACAAGGTCAGCATCCATGCCGAGCGTATCGCTAAATACGAGTTCGACCATGGCAAAGCAGAAGTCGAGCGTTTCCTTGATGCCGTCCTCGCCATCCAGGACCATGTCGATTACAATCTCTTGATCCGTGAGGACGAGCCCTTAAAGCCGGGTGAGAAGGCGACAACTAAACCGACGAGCGAGTATGATGATCTCTGGGGCCTCGACAAGAAAGCGAAAAAGGCTGACGAGGAACGTGATAAGCGTCCAGGCAAACCACCAAAGTTCCCAGAGAAACCCGAGAAAGACATCCTGCTCTTCTTAATACGCCATGCCCCCCATCTGCAGCCCTGGCAGCGCGATATTATCGAGATTGTGCGTACAGAGATGCTCTACTTCGTGCCAATGATGCAGACGAAGGTAATGAACGAAGGCTGGGCCTGTTTGACCCCGGCAAGCCTTGTCCTGACCGAGCACGGACTGTTGCGTTATGATGAATTGCACAAGATTCTGGCACAGGGTGAAGCAATGACAGTGGGCAGCGGCAATGGCAAGCGAGACCCCATCACTGATCGGCATATTCGTCGCAATGCTCCCACTATCCGCCTGCGTACGCGGCGCGGACTTGTACTAGAGGGAGCGGAAGAGCACAAACTCAGCATCGGGCCAGATCAGTGGATCGCTTTGAAAGATGTGAAGCTCGGACAGCGTATCCCGTTGAGTGTTGGCGACAACATCTGGCCAGAACAACTTGTGCCAATTTCACTACCTGCCCGGATAGTTGCACCCACAGTAAAAGATGTAGCCCTAGCTGCCGGAGTGGGTGTGCATACCGTGTATCGCTCGCTAGGTGGCAAGACCTCTTTTGCCGCAGATCGCATTACTGACGCAATACAGATTACGGGTTATACGTTCGGTAATAACGGCAAGTCGGTATACAGTAGTCGACTACCTCTCGTCGCACCTTCCTATGTCACCGAGTCATTTGCCGAATTTTTGGGCTACCTTATAGGTGACGGCAATATCCATATCTCTAAGAAAGCCATTGGCTACACAACGGGTGACCGTGAGTTGGCGGACCGCTATGCTCGACTCGTTACAGAACTCTTCGCTATTGAGGCAACACCGTTCTGGGACGCCAGAACCGCAAACGGCAAAGGTGGTCGGTGGCGCGTTGTCTTCTATTCAGCGAATGTGCTTGATCTGCTACAATCGCTCGGCGTTGACCTGCGGGCGAAGGCGCGGCAGAAACGCATACCAAATGTCATCTTGCGTTCACCCAAGCCTGTAGTGAGTGCGTTCTTACGTGCCTACTTCGATTGTGATGGTTGTGCGTCGGCAAAACAAGGAGTGATTTTATCGACCTTCAGTGATGAAATCGCCTCGACATTGCAGATTTTGCTGCTGAACTACGGCATCCTTACACGCCGTCGCGGACCTAATGTGTGGATTAGCAGCAGCTCAGCAAGTGTTTTTGCACAAGAGATTGGCTTCAGCCTTGCCCGTAAGCGAGTAAACCTTGAGCAGTATCTTGCGAGCCATCGCTGGTTCATCAGAGAAGACCTGACAGATGAGGTGATCAGCATCGAACATGACGTAGCCGATGTGTATGATATAACCGTGGATCGTTCGCATTGCTACGTTGCCAATGGCATGCTGCATCACAACAGTATCTGGCACTCGCGCATCATGCGCCGCATGGGCGATCGTGGCATCATTTCTGACTCCGAGACCATCGAGTTTGCCCAATTGCACTCAAGTGTCCTTTCACCATCACGCACCTCGCTCAATCCCTACTACCTGGGCTTCAAGATATTCGAGGACATCGAGCGCCGCTGGGACAATCCCACCAAAGAGGAACAAGAGCGCCTGGGACGCAAGCCGGGTATGGGCCATCAGAAAATATTCGAGGTGCGCGAGTTAGAGAGTGACGTCTCTTTCCTGCGTAACTACCTGACCGAAGACCTCGTCAAGGAGCTTGACCTCTATCTCTACAAGAAGGAAGGCGATGAGTGGGTGATCGTCGAAAAAAACTGGGAGAAGGTGCGTGACACTATCGTTGCCAGCATGACTAACTTCGGTCGCCCCTACCTTGTGATAGACAACGGTGACTACCGAGGTAACCGCGAACTCTACATCAAGCATCTCTACGAGGGGTTGGAACTTGATTTGGTCTACGCGGAGAAGACGCTCCAGCACGTCTACCTACTGTGGGGCCGTCCCGTTCACCTGGAGACGGTATACGAGGG
>Ga0187819_10000911_pt1 | contig 15052 bp, 16 predicted proteins | sample NC_wetland_sal_i_15_FD_132411 | JGI IMG/M metagenome (GOLD analysis project Ga0187819, IMG submission 132411) | Wetland sediment microbial communities from Neuse River Estuary, North Carolina, USA - SO4_4 | ecosystem: Environmental > Aquatic > Freshwater > Wetlands > Sediment | place: USA... | reverse complement strand
GATCAGGTCGATGGTGTCCTGGCTCAGCAGGCGGACGCCGTCGACCTCGCCGCCGCGGGCGACCACGGACATGATCCGGGCCACCGAGCGCGCGTTCCCGTGCCCGTTTGCCGCGCCGATGTCCGCGCGGCGCCAGCCGGGCGTGTTGGCGACCTCGGCGGGGACGAACGGCCCGGTCAGCGTCCTGACCGTCGGGCTGTCCGGGTCGAGCGCGGCAAAGTCGAACGGCAGCGGCGGCGGCGGGACCACGGGCGTGATCCGGTCCCAGTCGCTTTCCGCGGCGCCGATCTGGAAATCCGCGTCCAGTGGCCCGGCGATCTCCTCGGCCACGAACTGCTTGAGCGTCTTGCCGCTGATCCGCCGTACCACCTCGCCGACCAGGTGCCCGTAGTTGAGCGCGTGGTAGCCGGAGGCGGTGCCCGGCGGCCACCACGGAGCCTGTGCCGCCATCCGGGAGGTGGCCGTGGGCCAGTCGTAGAGGTCCTCGGCCACGGCGGGCTGGTCCAGCCCGGAGACCCCGGACGAGTGTGACATGAAATGGCGGACCAGGACGTCCTGCTTACCCTGGGCGGCGAAGTCCGGCCAGTACCTGGACACCGGGGCATCGACGTCCAGCTGGCCCCGGTCGACCAGCATCAGCGCCGCGAGGCTGGTCACCGTCTTGGTCGACGACCAGACGTTGGTGATGGTGCGCTCGGACCACGGGACCGTCCGGCTCTCGTCGCAGAAGCCGCCCCACAGGTCGACCACCATGTCGCCGTCGATGTCCAGGACCAGCGACGCGCCTAGTTCCTCGCCCGAGTCCAGGTTCCGCGCCAGCGCGGCGCGCACGCCCTCGAACCGGTCGTCACACTTGCCAAGTAGATCCGCCATGGTGGTCATCTTGCCCGCCGGCCAGCTTCAGGGCTAGGGCGTTGGCTGCCCGGCTAAGCGGAGGGCCACTACGCTTAGGATATGGCACGCATCCAGGCCGGCGACAAGGCTCCCGACTTCACCCTCGCGTCGCAGTCCGGGGAACCGGTCCGGCTCTCCGACCGCCTCGGCGAGCGGGTCGTGGTCCTGTACTTCTATCCGAAGGACGACACGCCGGGCTGTACCGCCGAGGCGTGCGCCTTCCGCGACAGCCACGAGATATTCGCCGAGGCCGGGGCGGAGGTGATCGGGATCAGTTCCGACTCCGCGGGCCGGCACGCCGCCTTCGCCGACCGGCACAACCTGCCGTTCACGCTGCTCAGCGACCAGGGCGGCCGCGTCAGGAAGAGCTACGGAGTGCCGGCGGTGCTCGGGCTGATACCTGGCCGGGTCACCTACGTGATCGACCGCCAGGGCGCGGTCCGGCACGTGTTCAGCTCGATGACCAACATCGGCCAGCATGTCGGCGACGCGCTGGAGGTGGTCCGCCGGCTGCAGGCCGAGCAGGCGTCCTGACGCCGCAGGCGGCGCCTGGCCCGGATCCAGTGAACCGGGCGAAAAGCCTCACGGCCCTGTCCCCGACACCGGCTCCCGCTCGTCTGGAGGGCAGGAACCAGTCATCAGGAGGCAGTGATGAGTCGTGTCATCGTCATCGAGTTCGTGTCCCTGGATGGAGTCATGCAGGATCCGGACGGCAGCGAGGGGTCCGGGCAGGGGGGATGGGCGTTCCGGTACGGCCGGGAGGCGGTCGCGGGCGACAAGTTCAACCTGGGCGAGGTCCTCGACACCGGAACGCTGCTGCTGGGCCGGCGTACCTGGCAGCTGTTCGCCAAGATCTGGCCCGGCCGGGAGGACGAGTTCTCGGCCAAGATGAACGCCATGCCCAAGCTCGTGGCCTCGCGCGCCCTGGACGGGGCCACCGGATGGCAGAACTCCACCCTGCTGCAGGGCGACCTGGTGGCCACGGTACGGGAGCGCAGGCAGGCACACGACATCGTGGTCGCCGGTAGCGCCAGCATCGTCCGGACGCTGATGGCCAACGACCTGGTCGATGAGTACCGGCTCCTGGTGTTCCCGCTGGTCCTCGGCGCGGGCCAGCGCCTGTTCCCGGACGGAACCCGGCCGGCCGACCTGACCCTCACCTCGGCCCGGACCGCAGGTCCGGCGGTCCGCCTCATCTTCATCCGGCCGGCCATACCGCCGCGGTGACGGAACCTCGCCCAGGCCCGGGGACCGAAATGCTTACCAGCGACCGCCACGGTATTCCCTGGACTACCACCGGTAATCTGTGGAGAAGGTTGTGTATAAACTAGTGGATAACCTTCGCTAACTGCGGACAACTGCCCGCATTCTGTGGACATAGTGTGGATAGCAAAAAACTCGCCATAACTTTGCCGCAAACCCTTGCGCGACGCCCGCCGACGCAGTAGAAATACTTTCACCGTTGGAAACGGGTACTACTCCGGAGGAAACTCCGGCGACGTGGGAGAGATCGGGAAACCGGTATTTGCCGCGGGTACACGGCACCAGCGGGCGGCTCGCAGGGTCTCGGAGGTCAGGCAACTGGCTGACTTGGCGCAGCGTGGCCAGGCCAGGCCCCCTCCATCTCATACATGGAGGGGGCCTGGCTCTATTCTACCGGCAGGTACTTCCAGCGGGAGCGGCGAATTGACCATTACCGCACGGCCCCCGCCGAATGCCCGCGCCCGCTCGCCTTAACCGTCGGCAAGAGCATTGATTCGCTCAGCGCGCAAGAACTTGCCGATTTCCGCCGGACGATCGCGCAAGCCCTGGCGCTGAACGATAAACGTGGCATAGATTATTTCGCCAGCTGGCGTGGCGTGCCGTTCGGCTGGTGCCAGCAGCACGACCCGCTTTTCCGGCCGTGGCACCGGGCTTACCTGTACTGGCTGGAACTCGCGCTCCAGTCGGAAGCTCCCGGCGTACCTACGCATAACCGGCTGCGCGCCCCGCCAGGAGGGTCACGGGCTGACGCGTCCGCACCGGCTGCTGGAGCCGCTGCGAGGTTAGTGCACGGCCGCCGGGGGCGGCGGCTGCCAGTGCTTCCAGCCCGGGTGCACGGTGACCAGCCGCGAGGGCCCGGGCGGGAGGCGCACCAGGTCCGCGCGGGGATGAAGGGCCAGCCTGGCGGGAACGGGCTCCCACCACCGCTCGCGGGAGAACAAGCGGCTGAACAGCTCCGGCCGGCGGCCCCGGGGCCCGAGGACCAGCTCGGCCGGGGCCGGCTGGTCCGGTCGCTGCCAGCGGAAGTCACCGGAGATCCGCAGCGCCGAGCCCGTGTTGGGCAGGGCGGCGTGCGGGGTGAGGCAGTGGAAGATGATCACGTCGCCCGGCTCGTAGCTGGTCGTGGCCCAGCCGGGCTCGGACCGGCTGAGCGGGCGCGGCGGCCGGGGCGGGCCGAGGTGGCCGCCGGGCTGAACGGCCAGGCCGCCGATCCGGACCGGGATGTCCATCAGCGGGATCCAGCTGGTCAGCATGTCCTGGACGCCGGACACCCCGTAGTCGTAGTGGATGTAGCGGCCGCGCGGGCGGGCCTCCGGGCGCTCGGGGTAGACGGCGCGCAGTACCTTCACCGGGTAGGAGAAGGCCGCGGCGCCGAGGACGGCGCGGATCACCGCCCGCAGCGCTGGCAGGTAGGGAACGCGGTTGAACTCGGCGCTGGTCACGGCGGCCCGGAAGGCCGGATCGCCGAGCGCGTCTATCGAGTTGACCGAGCGCGGCTGGATCGACGGGATGCCCCGGTCATCGACCCACCCGCCGGATCGCAGCCGGGCCTGGACGGCCTGCCCGGCCCCCCGGACCTGGCTCGCGGGCAGCAGGCCGCGGAAGAACAGGTACCCGTCGTCGGCCAGGCGCCTGCGCAAAGCACCCGGGTCGTTGACCAGGGACGCGGAATCGGCCAGCTCATCCACAGCCTCACTGTAGCCATCGCAGGCGCCTGTTCGTCCCCGGCGAGCGTGGGAGACCGTGGCGGGGGTCAGGTTTGGCCCGGCGGGCCCGGGGTAGCCGCTACGGCCGTATCGGCTACCGCATGGCCCTGTCCCTCCGGCAGATAAGGGTGCCCGGGGCTCAGCTGCTCGGGGAAGGCATATGGCACGAGACCTTGGGGTTCACGCCCGCGTAATTGAGCGGGCCTGCCGCGACCGTGGCCACGATCGTTCCCGCGTGGGCGCAGCTTTCGGACGACGAGCGGTAATAGCCGCGCTGGCCGGCCGCTATCGCCCCGATGATCAGCCAAATCACGAGGACGATCCCTCCGACTCGCATACTTACCTCCGAAAGACGAGCAGCTCCTTCCCTTTCGAAGGGCCGCGAATGCCGGTCGCCCTTTCGTCTACCCCGCACACGGCGGATACACGTGCGGGCGGGTTCCTATATGCGGCGCATTCGAAACATCGCGACGCGAGTAGCAGCCACCTGGCCTTTATCCGGCTCCGGTGTATCGTTGCTGCTGATGACCTGGGACGCAAAGGCCGCGCAATGCGCACCCGCGGCACAAGAAGCGCTCACCGGCCCGCCGTCTCATCGGCCGGCCGACGACGGCCCGCTGCCTCCTGCGGCGCGTGGGGCCATGTCTTACCGGTACATCACCGATCTGGCCGCGATCCGCGCCGTGGTATACCGCTACGCGAGGCAGGCCGGGCTGCCCGAATCACGCGCGATCGACCTAGTGCTGGCGGTCAGCGAGGTCGCCGCCAACACGGTGCGCCACGCCAATTCTTCCGGCTCCCTGAAGATCTGGTACGACACCCGGGAGATCGTCTGCCAGATCCAGGACGATGGGATCCTCGCCGACCCGCTGGCGGGTCGGCGCAGACCCTCGCTGGAGGCCATGGGAGGGCACGGCCTGTGGATCGTGAACCAGGTCTGTGATGAGGTCGAGATGCGCTCCGATGAGACGGGCACCACGATCCGGCTGCACATGGACCTGCCGCCGGTCAATCCCGGTACCTGACCCGCGCGCGTCCCGTTCCCGGCGCCTGCTCCCGTCCATTCCGGTCCGCGCGCGACCGGCCCTCCGGCCGTTTTTGGCCAGGTGAGGACGGTCCCGCCTAAATCCGCCGTGTGGTACAACAAGTGCGTGGATCTGCTGACGGTCTCTGTGATGGCGCGGGAGTCCGCAGGCGAGCCTTACACGCTGGTGGAGATCGCCGGCGAGGCCGACGTGACGAACACGGACGAGTTGCGGCGCCTGCTGGACGAGGAGGTGTCCCAGCAGCCGCGAATGCTGATCATCGATCTGTCCGGCCTGCGTTTCATGGACTCCTCGGCCTTGCACGCGCTGCTGCGGGCGAACCGGTCGCTGGACCGGCAGGGCGGCGTCCTCGCGCTGGTGTCCCCGCAGGCCGCGGTGGCCAAGATCCTGCGGCTGACCACCGCCGACCGCCTGATCCCGGTCTTCGACAGCGTGGCGGCTGCCGCAGCCGGCTGACCTGCGGAAAGACCCTCCGCGAACCAGGTTGTTTGAAAACTGCCGCGGTGGGATATGTTTTTCACCAGTGGTGCCTACGACGCAGGCACGCTCTACGCGACACGGTGTTTTCGCGAAGCGTGCGGACGAGGCGCCACTTTTCGCTTCCGCTGGCGACACCGTGACTGAGGTTCGTCAGCAAGGAGGCCCTTCGGATGAAGATCGCCCTGGTAGCTCAGCACGCGACGCCGCTGCGCCCGCGCACCGGTGCCGGGCCGGACAGCGATGACATCGGACTGTCCGAGCTCACCCGTAAGCTCGCCACTCATGGTCACCAGGTGACCGTATTCACCCAGAAGCACCAGCCGGACCTGCCCGACCAGGCTGAGCTGCATGCCGGTGTGCGGGTCAGGCACATCAACGCCGGACCGGTCCCGGCGGACGGCGTCCAGGGCGACGCCAGCCTGCTGGAGCGGGTTCCCGCTTTCAGCGGCCCGCTGCGGAGCAGCTGGGAGCGTGAGCGCCCGGACGTCGTGCACGCGCTGCGCTGGACGAGCGGGCTGGCCGCTTTGGCCGCAGCCCGCGACCTGGACATACCCGTCGTGCAGGAGTTCAGCTCGCTCGGGGTCACCGAACGGCGCGACCGGGTCAAGGCCGATGGCGCCGCCGCCGCGCGGATCAGGCTGGAGCCGGCCATCGGGCGCAGCGCCGCCGCCGTGGTCGCCACCCACTCGGCCGAGGCATCCGACCTGGCCAGCCTGGGCGTGCACCGATCCTCGATCAGGGTGGTGCCCTGGGGCGTCGACACCGACACCTTCACCCCCGAGGGCCCGGTGGCGAAGCGGAACGGCAGGCCGCGGCTGCTCACCGCCGCCGACCTGAACGAGCGGGCGCCGCTGGAGACCCTGCTCCGGGCGCTGACCCGCGTACCCGGCGCCGAACTGCTCGTCGTCGGCGGCCCGGATCGCGCCGACCTGCCCAGCGACACCGGTTACGTCAGGCTGGCCGCCTTCGCCGGGACGCTGGATGTCTCCGACCGCGTGATCTTCACCGGGAAGATCGACCACACCGAGATGCCGGCCCTGCTGCGATCGGCTGACCTGGTCGTCAGCACCTGCCAGTACGAGCCCTCGGGTACGACCTCACTGCAGGCCATGGCGTGCGGGGCTCCCGTCATCGCGCCTCCTGTGGGCGGTCACGTGGACGCCGTGGTCGACGGGACGACCGGCATCTTGATCCCGCCGGGCCGTCCAGCCTTGCTGGCCCAGCGGATCAGGCAGCTGCTCGCCCACCCCATGCTGATCGAGGCCTACGGGGTCGCGGCGGCTGACCGGGCCAAGTCCCGCTACTCATGGGATCGCATCGCCGGCGAGACGCTGGCCGTCTACGACAGGGCGATCGGCCAGGCGGCCTGACCCGCCGCCATCCGGTCCTCGGCGGTGGTTCCGCCCCAGATGCCATAGCTCTGAGCATCGGCCAGCGCGAACTCCAGGCACTCCCGCCGCACCCCGCAGCCCGCGCAGATCGTCTTGGCCCGCGCGATCTGCCGCACGGCCGGCCCGGTCGCGGAAATGGGGAAGAACAGGTCCGGGTCTGCCGACCGGCAGGCGGCTGCCGACCGCCAGTTCTGAGTACTCCCGGTCGTGGTCATCGCGTGTCCTCACGAGGGCTTCACAGGGTTCACGGGCGGATCTGAGCTGAGGCTCCGCTTCCCCTCCAGGCGCGGTTTAAATGTGACGATCCTCACATCAGTTCACGTTTATTCGCCTTGGACCGGGCACACCCTACCCGTCCGTAATTTCCAGGGTTCCAGGGAGACCACGTTGACAAAGGGAACGCTCCGGCGGCCGGCCGCAGACACCATCGGCGCCGACTTCCAGCCCGGCTCGCGGGCGGAGCTGACCACGCTGTCCGACAACGCCCTGCTGGCCAAGGTCCGCTCGCTACCCCGCGATAGCGAACTGCGCGGCGCCGCCTGCGAGATACTCGTGCACCGCTACGGCAAGCTGGTCCGCTCGTGCGTACGGCAGTACCACGGCAGCCCGGAGCCCACTGAGGACCTCATGCAGGTCGGATACGTCGGCCTGCTGAAGGCGATCAACAACTACGACCCCGAGGTCGGCGACAGCCTGTCCGCATACGCTCAGCCGTGCGTCAGCGGCGAGATCAAGCGTCACTTCCGGGACAAGCGATGGAAGATCCACGTCCGCCGGTCGGCTCAGGAACTGCTGCTGGAACTGCGCAAGGCCAGCGAGGAACTGACCCAGCAGCTGGGCCGCGAGCCCGCTGAGGATGAACTCGCCGCGCGGCTCGGGGTCAGCGGAGACGACATGCAGGAGGCCCGCCAGGCGGACCTGGTGTTCAGCACCTACTCGCTTGACGCCCCGCTGTCCGACCGGGAGGACCCGGCGCTGCTGGCCGACGTGCTCGGCGACGACGACCCCGGCGTCGCGCACGCGATCGACATGGAGTCCGTCAACGCCCACTGGGACGAGCTGCCCGAACGCGAGCAGCGCATCCTGGTGATGCGGTTCTACGGCAATCTCACCCAGATGGAGATCGGTGACCGGCTCGGCATCTCGCAAATGCACGTCTCCCGGCTCCTGGCCCGGGCCCTCGCGCACCTGAGAAGCAGGCTGCTCGATCCGTCCGAAGCCTCCGACGCCCGCCTTCTTCGTCCTCCTCCGGCTTGAGCGCGGCGGGGGATGACGACCCGGGTGACGATCCTCATCGGCATTGTGGCCGCGCTGCTGGATGGGACCATCACCACCGCCATCATCGGCGCCGGACATACGGTGATTACCTTCATCGTCGCGCTGGTCGCGGCGGCCCTGCTGGTCAGCGCGTTCACCACCCGCGGCTACGGGCGGTACCGCAGCCGCCGCAGGCCGGTCCGCTGGCGCTGGTAGGCCTGGGTTGTAGCTACCCGCCAAGTATCCGCCGGGGAGGTACCGCCCCGGCGGATACTTGTGCATTAGTGCGGTCCTGTCGCCAGTACTATTGAGTCGGTTCAGGGGCGCCACGAGGGACGATGGTCGGGAGAGATGCCGCACGACACCCGGACGGACGGCTCCTACGCTGACCTCGCCGACCTCGCGGGGCGGCGCGATGCGATCCGCCAAGCCGCCGCGATGTCCGGCGCCGATCCACGCGCCCTGCTCGACGCCGCGTTCGCCGAGCTTGATGCCGCCCTGGAGGCGCTGACCAGGCTGGCCGAGGCCCGGCTGGGCGAGGGCGCTCCGGCCGGCCCTACCGATTCGGTCAGCGTGGAGCGGGCCCTGCTGCGGGCCGTATTCCAGCACGCGCCCGCGCCGTTGTTCGTGCTCGAGCCCGACGGCACGGTGCGGCGGGCGAACGGCAGGGCCGGACAGCTGATCGGCGCCCCGTCCGGCTACGCGACCGGCCGAGCCCTGACCGCCTTCGTCGATCTGCCGTCTCGTGCCGCGGTCAAGAGCCAGCTCGCCGCAGCCGCGCGAACGGGGACAACCCGCCAGGTGGAGTGCAGGCTGCTCGGGCCGGACGGCCCGGTCGATGCCATCTTGACCGCGGACGTCGCCACCATGCAGGACGGAGCGCGGCTGCTCGTGGTGACCGCGCTCAGCCCGGCGGCGGCCGGACCGATCCCGAAGTGGGTCAAGGGACCCAAGAAGGCCGAGGGGTCCGAGGGGCTTATCCGGACTATGACGCGCCGGATGGATATGGTCACGGCGGTCACCAGGCTGCTGCTCGACAACAGCACGTTCAGCGAGGCGGTCACGCTCCAGCGGTGCGCCCGGCTGCTGGCGGGCGACATGGCGAGCTGGGTGATCGTCGACATGGAGCGGGCGGACCTGCTCCGCCGCCAGTTTGTGATCGGGCCCCAGGACCAGGCGTCGCAGGAACTGGCCAGGAAGGTGCGAGCCCTGGATCCGCCGCCCGGCTCGGCGCCCGGCCAGGTCCACTCCGCGGGCACCTCGGTCGTGCAGGCCCACGCCGACGACGCCGACATTCTCGGCCTGGCTCCGGACGGGACGCCGCTGCTGATGCTGCTCGGCGCGGCCTCGCTGCTCAGCGTGCCGATCACCGACGGCGTGACCAGCTACGGCGCACTCACCCTGGCCCGGACGGCGGGCGAAGGGCGCTTCGAGATCGCCGACCTGGGCCTGGCCGAGGAACTCGGCCAGCACCTCGGCGTGGCCGTCCGGGTGGACCGCATGTTCCGGCACCGGTCCGCGGTCGCCGAGGCACTGCAGAGCAGCCTGCTGCCGGCCTCACTCCCGGAGGTTCCCGGGCTCGATCTGTCCGCGGCGTACCAGCCGGCCGGGCTGGAAGTCAGCGGTGACTTCTACGATGTCTTCCCGGTCCAGGGCGGCTGGGCCCTTACGGTCGGGGACGTGTGCGGCAAGGGACAGGAGGCCGCCGCGATGACCGCGGCCGCGCGGCACGCGATCCGGGTCCTCGCGCATTGGAATCCGGACCCGGCGGACGTGCTGGCCAGGGTGAACGAGGTCATGCTGGCCGGTGACTACGAGGACCGCTTCGTGACGGCCAAGCTCGCCTACCTGCGCTGGGAGGGCGACCGGCTTCGCGTGACGCTGGCCAGCGCCGGACACCCGGGACCGGCCCTGGTACGACCGGACGGCCGGGTCGACGTGCTGAGCGGCGGGGGCCTGCCCCTGGGCCTGTTCCCCGACGCCGACCCGCATACCGAGGAGTTCGAGCTCGACCAGGACGACCTGCTGTTCTTCTACTCCGACGGGGTCACCGAGGCGCGCAGCCCTGACATGCGCTACTTCGAGGACAGCCTGGCCGATGAGCTGGCCGGCCTCGCGGGAAGCTCTGCGGACGAGACCGCCAGGATGGCGCAGAGCCTGGTGCGCAGCTTCTCCCAGGACGAACTCCGGGATGACATGACCATCCTGGTCGCGAAGGTCAAGGCTCCGCCTGATTCGACGTGGTGAATCCGAGGGTTCACCACCTCCCAGGGTGGTGAACCCCGGTTTCATCACCCTGATGGGATGGTCAGGCGGAATGCGGCCCCTTGGCGCCCCTGGTCCCCTGGGCGCCGGCCACGACCTCCGCGGCCACCTCGGTGACCTTGACGTGGCGGCGCTGAGACTCCTGGCGCAGCCGCCGCAGCGCATCTTCGGCGCCGCAGCCGAACGCGTGCATCAAGATGCCCTTGGCCTGGTCTACCACCGAGCGGGCCACCACGGCGTCCTTCAGCTGGCTGGCCGTCCGCCGGGCCTGGCCGTAGGCCGTCGCGTTGGCCAGCATCGCGCCGCCGAAGGCGGCCAGCGTGTCGGCCATGGTATTGGACTGCACGTCGAGCACGCCGGGACGCACGCCGGACAGCGACAGGACGAGCACGCCGCGCGGGAGTTCCCGCACCAGGTGGACCGAACAGCGGACACCTCGGCGCAACGCCGCCTCCGCGTATTCGGGCCAGCGGGTCTCCGCCAGCGTGTCCGGGCAGCTGACCGGGAGGCCCTCATCCGCCGCCGCGACGAGCGGACCGCGTCCCAGGCCGAGCTGGAGGTCCGCGAGCTCGGCCATATCGGGGTGAGTCGCCGCGGTGCCGATCACCTCGCCGTCACGCCAGACCGCCGCGTGGGCTCCGGCGCAGGCGGGCACCTGCCAGGCGGCCAGCTCGGCGAGCCGGTTCAGCGACCTGGCCTCCGAGCCGTTGGTGAGGCTCAGCAGCTCGGCCGCCTCGTGCCCAAGGTGCTCGATCGGCAACGGGCTCTCTCTGGCTCGGTACTAGCAGGCGGCCGGTCCGGCCGCGACCGCCTCCGCCTTCGCGGGCGGAGTAAACGCCTCGCCGCCACCCCGGGTGACGAAGCGGAAGGCCGGGATCCGGGCGGCGCAGGAGGCCAGCCGCGCACCGGAGGCCGTCGTCTTCTGAATGGTCATCTGGCACCAGGGCCGGCTAACCCAGGGCGATCCGCCGCCCACCGAGTAGCCGGTCTCGCAGCTGGCCACGCTGTGGGCCCGGCTGCTGAGCAGTGCCCCGATTGTGATCATCGCGAACATGACAGGGACCAGCACGAACGCGTAGATCGTCGTCCCCGCCCGCAACCACTGGAGGCGTCGCGGCCGCGGTCGCGGCCGGGCCAGCGGTTCGGCACCGACCGGCTCGTCCGCGTTGATCTGGGTGAAGATGGAGAACATCGAAGCCAGATGGGGCTCGCTGGCCTGCAGCGCGCCCTCCATCCGATCGAGAACACGTTGCTGATCGACAGGCAGGGTCACACAAAGCTCCTAGCACCATGACGAACGCGGGTGCGGAACCATCGGCTACCCACGCCTTCTGGCCACAAACGGGATCGCTTGCAGCTTACCGGCTCGGTCACGCGCACGACTCACTCGGGCACGATTCCGTCAAGAACTGTTCAGCCAGGCGCGGCTGTGGCCGGATCCTGCGGCTATTACGGGGTCAGGCCCGGCCGAGGAGGCGGTCGAGCGCGCGGCTGACCTCCTCGGCCAGGGCCCTGTCGGCCGCGCTGGACGGGCGGCCCCCGGCGGGCGCCCGGCCCGCGGCGTCGGGGCCGCCGACCGGGACCAGGGTGGCGGCCCCGGGCTCCCGCACCAGGCCGCAGTCCAGGCACTCAACCTGGCCCAGCCGCCGGATCAGGTGAGCGCTGCGGCACTTGGCGCAGCGCTCGAGCTCGGCGGTCCAGTCGGCCGATTCCTGGCAGGCCGGGCAGATGAGCACCAGCTGATCGTGCACCACCCCGCGCCGCCAGGGGCTCTTACCCCGCTCCGGGTCCGTCTGCCGCACGCCGCAGCGGTAACACGGCACCCCCATGCCTCCCAACATGCGGCGCTAGCCGAGCGCGGCGAGCGCCTTTGAGTACTCCGCCAGGTCGCGCGCCTGCGGGATGGGGTTGACTACCTTCCACCGCACGACGCCGTCCTTGTCGATGACGAACGTGCCCCGGGTCGCGATGCCGCGCTCGGAGTCGAACACACCGTACAGCTTGGCCACCTCTCCGTGCGGCCAGAAGTCCGACAGCAGCTCGAACTGGAAGTGCTCCGCGTCGGACCAGGCCCGGTGGGTGAACGTGGAGTCCACCGACACGGTGAGCAGTTCCACGTCGTCGCGGGTCACCTCGGGGAAGTCGTCGCGCATCGCGCTCAGCTCGCTCGTGCACACGCCGCTGAACGCCAGCGGGTAAAAGACCAGCACCACGTTCTTGGCGCCGCGGAAGCTGGACAGCCGCACGGGCGTGCCGTGCTGGTCCCTCAGCTCGAAGTCAGGCGCCTGATCGCCTACCTCTACCGCCATGCCTGGTCCTTTCGCTGGATCGAGGGCCCGCCGCCGCAGGCGGCCAGGCTAGGAATGCCCGTTACCACCCAAGTGTGCCACCTGATCGGGGGCGGGAACCCCGGCCCGTTCGGCCTAAAAATATGACGAACGGACGGGCAGGTGCGTGCCTACCGGCGCACGGTGCTTATCTGCGCGCCTTCGGCGCGACGAGACGCGTGCCCGACCAGTCACGGGCCGCGCTCACGCTCGAGGTCTGGGATAGCCCGGCCGTCGGCGCGGCCTCGCCGATGTCGCTCGGCTCAACGTGGCCCTCCCGGCCCGCCTTCGGCGTGAGTAGCCAGATGTACCCCCCGTCGGCCAGCGGCGTGAGGGCGTCGACCAGCGCGTCGACGAGGTCTCCGTCGCCGTCGCGCCACCACAGCAAGACCACGTCGACCACGTCGTCGTAATCCTCGTCAACTAGCTCCACGCCGTCTACCTGGGTGATCGCGCCGCGCAGCTGCTCGTCGCAATCATCGTCGTAGCCGATCTCCTGCACCACCAGGCCCGGCTTGATACCGAGCCGCTCGGCCTGGCCGCGTTCATCCTGCGCCTGGCCCGCGGTCGCGCTCACTGACGTCCTCCCTGAATCCCTCCCCGCGTCAGCGCACGCCTTTCCGGATGCCCGGACCCATCTGGGACCGGCCCCCTGACGGCGATGACGCGTCAGCACTTCTTGTTGGGACAGTTCACACTGGGTCGGCCCGGCGCGCAAGTGGCAATCGCCCTGGCCGGGAAAACCGCCGCCATAAATTGATCTGCCCTATCACTCGACCGGTTACGCTGAGCACTTCTGGGCACGTAGAGTGACGATCTAGTCCGCTCTCGGCGAAACTGGTCCCCGATCGGGCGTTACCACCCGGGCGGTGTGCCGCCTCCCCCGTACGGCGGTTACCGTCAGGTAGAGATGCGCCCAAGGCCAGTTCGTACGACGATTGGTCTGGACAACACATCACGAAGGCCCGTGAGTGCTGTTCAGAACCGGTCCGCGAGGACGGGCCCTCGGCCCGTGCGAGCGGCCAGTGCGCGTCGGTACGGCGAGCACCGCATTATGGGACTGAACAACACGAACATCAACAACGGCACTGCGACCCGCGGCCGCACAGCCGCCCGATCTACTGCGGAAGGCGAGGCTACCCCGTGGCTTCCGGACGCCAGCGATTCTCCATCATCAGCGACGGGCTACCGACCCAGCTACCCGACATAGACCCTGACGAGACTCGCGAATGGATCGAGTCGTTCGACGACGTGGTCCGGACCAGGGGCCGGACGCGGGCCAGGTACGTGATGCTCCGCCTGCTCGAGCGGGCGCGCGAGCAACAGGTCGGAGTGCCCGGCCTGCGCAGCACCGACTACATCAACACGATCCCGCCCGAGGGCGAGCCCTGGTTCCCGGGCGACGAGCACGCCGAGCGCCGGATCCGGGCCTACATCCGGTGGAACGCCGCGGTGATGGTCTCCCGCGCCAACCGCCCCGGCATGGGCGTAGGCGGGCACATCGCGACATATGCTTCGGCAGCCTCCTTGTACGAGGTCGGGTTTAACCACTTCTTCCGCGGCAAGGACCACGGCGAGTCCGGCGACCAGGTGTTCTTCCAGGGGCACGCGGCGCCGGGCATCTACGCACGCGCCTTCCTCGAGGGCCGGCTGACCGAGGACCAGCTCAACGGGTTCCGGCAGGAGCTCTCGCACCCGGGCGGCGGGCTGCCGTCCTACCCGCACCCCCGGCTGATGCCGGACTTCTGGGAGTTCCCCACGGTGTCGATGGGGCTCGGCGCGCTGAACTCCATCTACCAGGCCCGGTTCAACCGGTACCTGCTGGCCCGCGAGATCCACGACACCTCCCGCTCGCACGTGTGGGCATTCCTGGGTGACGGTGAGATGGACGAGCCGGAGGCGCTCGGCGCGATCGGCCTGGCCGCCCGTGAGGAACTGGACAACCTCACCTTCGTCATCAACTGCAACCTGCAGCGGCTGGACGGCCCGGTGCGCGGCAACGGCAAGATCATCCAGGAACTCGAGGCGTTCTTCCGCGGCGCCGGCTGGAACGTGATCAAGGTCATCTGGGGCCGCGACTGGGACCCGCTGCTGGCTCAGGACACCGACGGCGTGCTGGTCAACAAGATGAACACCACACCGGATGGTCAGTTCCAGACCTATAGCGTCGAATCCGGCGCGTACATCAGGGAGCACTTCTTCGGCGACGACCCGCGGCTGCGCGCGATGGTGGCGCACCTATCCGACGACGAGCTGCGCAACCTGTCCCGCGGCGGGCACGACTACCGCAAGGTGTACGCGGCGTTCAAGGCGGCCCGCGAGCACGCCGGCCAGCCGACCGTCATCCTGGCCCACACGATCAAGGGCTGGACGCTGGGCAAGGACTTCGAGGCCCGCAACGCCACGCACCAGATGAAGAAGCT
>Ga0187819_10000910_pt1 | contig 15063 bp, 12 predicted proteins | sample NC_wetland_sal_i_15_FD_132411 | JGI IMG/M metagenome (GOLD analysis project Ga0187819, IMG submission 132411) | Wetland sediment microbial communities from Neuse River Estuary, North Carolina, USA - SO4_4 | ecosystem: Environmental > Aquatic > Freshwater > Wetlands > Sediment | place: USA... | reverse complement strand
GGAAGTGGCCGGTGTTCTCGGCATCAGCGTGAGAACCGCGGAGACGCACCGCGCCAACATCATGCTGAAACTCGACCTGCACTCCGTAGTGGACCTGGTCCGCTACGCGGTGCGCAACCGCATAATCGAAGGCTAGCCCGGCAGCCCAGGCCGTATACCAGAAACTCCGTAGGGATTCCGCTGAATTCATTTCCCCTCCACGTCCCTCCACACTGTTCGCTGGGTGTGAAGAAATGATTGCACCGCAGAGGTTCCTGACCATGTCCAGTCCGAGCAGCATCCGCGTTCTGGTGGCCGATGACTCTCCCACGGCGCTCAACTCGATCTGCGCTTACCTCGAAATGGAAGGCGCCTTCACGATCGTCGGCACCGCAAGCGACGGGATAAACGTCCTACAGCAGGTCGCGGCTCTCCGCCCCGACCTGGTCTTGATGGACATCCACATGCCGCGGATGAGCGGCCTGGACGTCACCCGGGAGCTGCACCGTACATACCCGTCCATGCCCATCATTCTTTTTTCGGAGATTGCAGGCACAACCTTGTGGGCGGAATGCATCGGACGCGGTGCCAGCGCCTTTGTGCACAAGGCTCAAATGCCCGAACAGTTGCTGCGGGAAGTCTGGCGCCTCTTCCCTGGCTATCGCAAAACGAAATGAAGGCCCTCTGCCTTACCGATCCTCAGCACGGGACCCGGCATCCGTCGCCGCCCCCGCAGGTCAGGCAGAACGCGCTCATCGGGAAGAGGGATACGAGGAACGCAGCGGCTGCGCGCAATGCAAAAGGAGTAGAAAGAAAAGACCATGAGTTCTGATGTTGTCTCCATCCTTCTTCTTGAGGCCGAAACCCATAATTGCCCCTCCATCAAGTCCATGCTCAGGAAAGCCGCCAACCCGGCTATCCGAGTAGAAACCTCCGAATCCCTCCGGGAAGGCTTGCAGCGTCTGGAGGCCGCAAAGTTCGACGTCCTCATGCTGGACTTAGCATTCTCCGGCCTCCAGGGCCTGGCCACCTTGATCGAGGCTCACTCCCGGGAACTACTGATCGTCGCCCTCGTTTCACAGGCCGATGAGGCACTGGGCGAGCAGGCATTGCAAGCCGGGGCAGCCGACTACCTCGTTCGCGAAGCCCTCACGCCCAGCGCGCTCCGCAACTCCCTGCGTTACGTCATCGAACGTGTAAAAGCCGCGGAAGCCCTGCATCAGAGCGAACTCCGCTTCCGGGAACTCTTCGATAATTCACAGGACATTTTCTTCACCCTGGACTTCGAAGGAAACATCACTTCGATCAACAAGTCCGGGGAGCTGGTCTTCGGATACACGCAGGAAGAAGCCCGGAAGATGAACATCAAGAACCTCGTGGCTCCCGAATACAGCGCCTGCTTGGCGGCCATGCTCCAGCGCCTCGTCAACGGGCAGCCCGCCCCGATATACGAAATCAATCTCATCCACCCCGAAGGCCGCCGGATCATTCTTGAGATTTCCAGCGTGCTCCCCTACCGCCGGGGAGATGAGGCGGGAATCCAGGGGGTCGCGCGCGACATCACGGAGCGCCGCAATCTGGAAACCCTGCTCCGGCAGTCCCAGAAGCTGGAAGCCATCGGCCGGCTCTCCGGAGGCCTGGCCCATGATTTTAATAACCTGCTTTGCGCCATTATCGGCCACTCCGAGCTGATGGCCGAGCGTCTGGAACCGGGGCACCCCGCTTCGGGCAATCTTTCGCAAGTCAAGAAGGCGGCAGACAGCGCCGCCGCGCTGATCCGCCAGCTTCTGGCCTTCAGCCGCCAGCAAGTGTTTTATCCGCAGGTCGTCAACATGAACACGATCGTGGAGGGGGTCGAAAAGTTGTTCGGCCGCCTGATCGGAGAGCACATCGAGTTCATCACCTCTCTCAATCCTGCTCTGGGCCACGTCCGCGTGGATCCCCATCAACTCGAGCAGGCGCTCGTGAACCTCCTGATCAACGCCCGCGATGCGATGGCCGACGGGGGGACGCTCACCGTTTCTACCTGCGATGCAAATCTCGAAGGGAGCTTCCAGTCCAGCCACGGCATCGTTCCCCCGGGACGCTACGTCGTGCTGTGTGTTTCCGATACCGGCATGGGCATGGACGCGGAAACCCAGAGCCGCCTGTTTGAGCCCTTTTTCACCACCAAAGCGTTGGGCAAGGGCACCGGCCTGGGGCTCGCCACGGTCTACGGCATCGTGAAGCAGAGCGGCGGCTTCATTTGGGTTTACAGCGAGGTGGGCCAAGGCACGACCTTCAAGATCTATCTGCCCTGGGAGGACTACCCGCTCACGCCTTCCGCGGCCAGCAAGCCGCCGCGCACTTCGTTTCGCGGCTCAGAAACAGTTCTGGTGGTGGAAGACGCGGAGCCTCTACGCACCCTCACTACGGAATTTCTTACCGACAGTGGCTATACTGTGCTCGAGGCGGCGAATGGAAAGGAAGCGCTCCAGATTGTCCGCCGCGCATCCACACGGATTCACCTGCTGGTCACCGATCTCATCATGCCCGGAATTGGAGGCCGCCAGTTGGCCGAGCAATTGACGGCCCTCATCCCATCGCTGCCCGTCCTCTACATGTCCGGGTATTCCAACGACCGCGTGGTTAAGTCCGGCGCCCTCGCGGACGGCGTCGTTCTGCTGGAGAAACCCTTCTCGCGCGATAGCCTGCTGCGAAAAGTCCGCCAGTTGCTCGACGATGCCGCCGTCACCGCCTGAGCCCCCAACCCCTCGCCGAAGACCCGTGGCCGCAGCCGCCCGGGATTGACTCGCGAGCGCGGCTCGTATATAGGTTTCCACGCAATTTGACTGGATGTCGGAGTCTGCCGTTCCATCCTGATTTGCTCGGTGGACGACAGGTCCGCCGGCAGATTAGCCGTAGCACAGAACGGGAGGATTTCTATGGCCGTCGCCCGCGTTACCAAGCTCACCGCCTCGTCGCCCAAGGGCTTCAAAGAGGCGGTGGATGAAGGAATGAATCGCGCCGCAAAAACCTTGCGCGGCATCACCGGCGTCGAGGTGCTCTCTTTGAAAGGTAAAGTGGAGAAGGGCAAAATCGTCGAGTACCGCGTGACCATGGAGGTCACCTTTATTCTCGATTAGGCGGGACGCCGTGCCTGCAGCCATTCCCGGGCACCTCCTCCATTTTAGGGGCAGGCCCATGTGCCTACCGCAAGATGGCGCACAAGGCCGCCACACATTCCCACTCCCCGGCCCACTCGTACTCTTCGCGGGCCGTTCCGTATTGAGTGCCACGTGTGCAGCCGGACGGGAAGCAACCCCGCAGAACCCTTGCCATCAGGGCTTCAGGCAGAAATGGACCGGGTGCGCGAAAGAACGGGCCTGGCCGCGGTTGGCGTTTTGGCTCTTGACGTGACCAGCGCACCGCATCCTAATTGGCCCACGCAGCCAGGAGGTTCCTCGATGCATTTGTTCGACGCGCTGAAAATCCGCAATGTTACATTGCGCAGCCGCATCATCGTCTCGCCGATGTGCCAGTATTCGAGCACGGACGGTTTTGCCTCCGACTGGCATCTGGTGCACCTGGGCAGCCGCGCCGTGGGCGGCGCCGCGCTGGTGTTTACGGAAGCTTCGGCCGTTCTGCCCGAAGCCAGGATCAGCCCTCAGGACTTGGGCATTTGGAAGAACGAGCACATCGAGATGCTCGCGCGCATCACTCGATTTATCGCCGCGCAGGGCGCCATTCCCGGAATTCAACTGGCGCATGCGGGCCGCAAGGCCAGCACCTATCGCCCGTGGGAAAAGCCTGGTTCGGTTCCGGAAACCGGCGGCGGTTGGAAAACCTTCGCCCCGAGCGCCGTCCCGTTTGGCGATGGATACGCGACTCCCACGGCCCTGGATGAAGCGGGGATCCAGGCCGTCGTGAACGCGTTTGCAGCCGCAGCGCGGCGCGCTTGCCAGGCCGGTTTTCAGGTGGTCGAAATTCACGCGGCGCATGGATACTTGCTGCACCAGTTTCTTTCGCCGCTTTCCAACCTGCGCACCGACGCGTACGGCGGATCGTTTGAGAATCGCACCCGGCTGGTGCGCGAGGTCATCTCTGCTGTTCGTAAGGCGTGGCCGGAGTCTCAACCCCTCTGGATTCGCATATCCGCCACGGATTGGCTCGAAGGCGGCTGGGACCTCCCTCAGTCCATCGAGCTGGCCAAGCTATTGGGCCCACTCGGCGTTGACTTGGTGGATTGTTCCTCCGGCGGACTTGCGCCCGGGGCAAAAATTCCCATCCGCCCCGGCTATCAGGTGCCCTTCGCCGAAGCCATCCGGCGAGCCACCCGCATGTTAACCGGTGCCGTGGGAATGATTACGACTGCGGAGCAAGCCGAGGCAATCCTTCAGGAGGGCAAGGCTGATGTGGTTTTGATGGCTCGCGAATTCCTGCGGCAGCCCTATTGGCCCCTTCGCGCAGCGCATGAGCTCGAAGTCCCGTTCCCCTGGCCCGCCCAATACCTGCGCGCAGCCCCCGAAGGCACGCCTACTCGTGAACCCGCAAGCTTGTCAGAGCTGAAGCACTGCAGGTCCGACCATCATGGCATCTCGGAGTCGTAGCCGGCCGCGCACCCGTTGGTGCGGGGTTCAGGCTCTGCTGACGCTCGTGGGCCTCACCCGCGCGAAATCGTCCTTCCGCGCCGCGGCACCCCGTCAAAATGATCGCTCAGGCCCGCCGGCGCCGCCGTCACGCGGCTGGCCACGGCTCCGGACATCACGCGCTGGAACGCCGCCTGAAACAGGTCCATCTCCGGGCCTGTTCCCACGGTAACCCGCACCCAGGTAGGCATCACCGGCCAGACCCGCCCGATGAACACCTTCTGCTGCGCCATCCCGTCAATCACGTCCTTCGCCTTCCGCTTTGTATCCACCATGAAGCAGTTGGACTGCGAAGGAATGTACGAATAGCCATTGCGATCGAGCCACTGGAAAGTCGCCTCGCGCACGGCCGCATTCATGCGCTTCCGCTGGGGGACGAGTTGCGCGTCCTTCAGGCTCGCAGTGGCCGCGGCAACCGCCGTGATCGGCATGGCGTTCCAGCCTCCGCGGTCGTCGATCTTTGCGAGCAGGTCCGGCCGAGCGATCGCAAAGCCGCAGCGCAACCCGGCCATGCCGTAGATTTTCGAGAAGGTGCGCAGCACCACGACGTCTTTGTCCGCTTTCACCAGATCGAGCGTGGGGGTGCCGTCGGAGAAGTGGATATAAGCCTCGTCCACCAGCAGGATGGATCCACTCGGCTTGTTCTCCAGCGCATACTCGATCTCCGAGTGGGTAGTCAGAGTCCCCGTCGGATTATTCGGCGTGCAGATGTAGAACACTCCAGCGTCCGGCGCCGCGGCCAGCATGGCCTTCACGTCGTGCGCGTAGGTTTTCGTCAATCCCACTTTCACGATGCGCGCGCCGGCGACCGCCGCCGCGTGCATCCCGCCCTCGAAGCCGGGATCGGCGGTCACATAGCTCCTCGTCGGAGAGGTGAAGGCCAGCACCGTGTAGTGCAACGGCAGGCTGGATCCGGGAAAGCTTCGGATGTACTCCGGCTTCAGGCCTTCCATCGCGGCAAATGTGTTTTCCAGGTCCTCGGTCAACCATGAGGAGTAGCGCCCGCCCTGCGATACGATGGCTGCGGCGGCCTCGCGCGCGGCTTCGCCGGGGCCCAGCGGATTCTCGTTCGCGTCAATCATCACGCCGTCTTTGTGAAGTCTCCTGGGGCGATCGGCCCGGGCCAGCAAGGGTTCGGTCATCACGCCCAGAGCAGCCGCCGCGGAGGCGGCCGCAGAGAGTTGCAGAAAAGCTCGCCGGGAACGAGGTAAAAAGGTTTCGTCTTGCAGCATTGCGGATCCTCCTGAACGCCTCCGATTGTACTGCCATCGGCCCATTTACAGAACAGCCGCGAAGCCCGGGTATGGGTCAGTTTGCCCTAAGGACTCGAGGAATGGCTCGCTTTATCGTTGCCGGCTTGTTTTGAGGCAGTTGAGCGTTCACACAGACAGGATTGTCTGTGCTACTGGGGAAACTGACCCACTACCGAAGCCCGCGATCCTCCCGCGTTAACGCCGCGGCGAGATGCTTCCACGACCCTATCACACCACGTTTCGATCACCCGGGCGTTGGTTCCAATCGGGCAGGTCTCTCCGCCCCAACAGCGCCTCCGCGGCCCAGCATCCCAGATATACGGACAGCGCTACACCGTGCCCTGAGTAAGCGCCTAGCACAAGCACCTGCGCGCCCTGCGGATGCCGCGCGAACACGGGAGTCCAATTCTCCCCGATCAGTATCGGCCCGCCCCATTGGTGAGTGAATTTTACACGCCGCAGCGAGGGATGCAGGCCGCGCACGCGCCGCATGAGCGAGGCGAGCAATTCCGCCGGCTCGCCTCTCGCGATATCCAGCACCTTAAGTTCCTTCCAGTCCTTCAGGTGCACGAGTCCGCTGCCGAAAATCACCTGGTTCCGGGCCAGGAGGCGCCCCCATAAATACGGCAGGTCAACTGTATAGAACGGTTTTCGCGAGGCGAGGCCCACGGCCGCGAGCTGCCGGGCCGTCAGTGGCTCCGTTGCCACCGCCAGGGTAAATTTCGGCTGCGCGCGGCCCGCCAGCCCGCTCAGTTCGAGGGAAAGCGCGTTTGTAGCCACCAGCGCGCCGCGGGCACGCACCTCGGCCCCGCGCACCCGCAGCCGCACGGTATCTCCGTGTGCAATGTCCTCGACCCACGCGTTTTCAAAGATTCGCGCGCCCAGCCGCTCCGCCCTACGCGCCAGCCCGCTCAGGACTTTCCCGGGGTTCACCGACCCGCCCGGGATCTCCTTTGCGACTCGCAGGCTGCCGGAGTCACTCCAGGAGATGGGCGATTCGGCCAGGTCCGGGCGGCGCGCCAGCTCATAGGCCCCGCCGAGTGACAGTTCGCAATTTACCTCGAGCGCGCGAAGAATGTTCGAGTAACCGGCCAATACATCGCCGAGGCCAGGCAGATCGCCCGCAGAGGTCTCTGCCAGCGCGATGCCCCCCGTATGCCCGCTCGAGCCCGCGCCGATGGACGCCGCCTCGAAAACCGCCACTCTTTTCTGCGGCGCGAGCCGGCGCAGCCACGCCGCCGCAGCCAGCCCGGAAAATCCTCCGCCCACGATCGCGAAATCCACTTCCGGTGGCAAGCGGCGCGCGACGGAATGGAAATTGATCTTCCAGGGCGGTTTCCCCCAGCGCCCGATTTTCAGGGGCATGACCACCTCCGCCTTTCTTCCGGCGAGCGAACCCCGATTGTAATGCGAATGAGCGCGAGAATGGCCTCTGCCGTACCCGCGATGGGCTGTCCGGCGGCAGATCGGGCGGCGTTATTTTCTCCTGTGCGAACCCCTCTCAATTTGCGTATATTGGATGGGCCAAAATGAAGATCTGCCGAGTCTGCCAGGCCCAATTTCCCGACGATCTCACCGTCTGCCCCAAGGACGGGACCGACCTGCATGGCGCCACGGACATCAAGACCGGGACCGTGCTGCGGGGAAAGTATGAAGTCATCTCCAAGGTGGGCGAGGGCGGGATGGGCGCCGTCTTCAAGGCCCGGATTGTGCCCGGGGGCGACATCCGGGCCGTGAAGGTGGTTGCCCAGCGTCTGGTCCAGGAACCCGGGTTTCGCCAGCGCTTTAAGTCTGAGGCGCTCATCATGAAGGCGATCAAGCACCCCAACGACGTCGAGGTTCAGGATTACGACGAGACCGAAGAGGGACAGCCGTTCCTGGTCATGGAGTTTGTGGACGGGGTCCATCTCGACGAACTGGTGCCGGCGGGCACCAAGATGGACGTGGCCCGCGCCGTCAACCTCGTCACGCAGGTGGTGGATGGCGTGGGCGCGGCACACAAGCTGAGCATCATCCACCGGGACGTCAAACCCGACAACATCCTGGTGGCCAAGGACGCCAACGGGAAAGAAATCGTCAAATTGCTCGACTTCGGCGTGGCCAAGGTAAAAGAGCAGGGCGATCTCTACGCCTCGCAAAAGACGGCCGCCGGAGTCATGATCGGCACTCCGGCCTACATGTCGCCCGAGCAGGTGAAGGGAGTTCCCAGCGACCAGCTCACGGGAGCTGTGGACCTCTACGCCGCCGCCGTCATCCTCTACGAATTGCTCTGCGGCCGCGCGCCTTTTGTCGAAAAGAAGCCCGTGATGATGCTCATGGCCCACGCAGGCACGCCACCTCCCGACCCGCGCCAATTCCGTAAAGACCTGCCGCCGGCGCTTGCCACGGCGTTGCTCCGCGCGCTGGAAAAAGATCCCACCAAACGTTTCGCCAATGCCGAGGAGATGCACGAGGCGCTGGCCAGTGCTCTAACGCAAGCCGCAGCCGCGCAACCCGCGGCCGCGGCAGCCCCGGCTCCCGCGGGACGCCCCGTGGCTCCGCCGGCACCAACTGCTCCTCCGCCCGCGGTCGCTCGTCCTGCCGCCCCGGCTCCTGTGCCTCCGTCGCAGCCTGCCGCGGTTCCGCCGCCTCCCCCTCCGCCGCCTGCGCGCGCTGCCGCCAGCGACCCGGAAGCGACCGCTCAACGCCAGGCGGCGCGATTCGCGGAGCCGCCCCCTCCCTCGCAGCCTCCGGCCGTTTCCGCCAGCCACTACTCCGGGAAAATGCCGAAGGCACATGCCGTGGTTCAGTACCGCCAAAAGAAGCGGCACTGGGGGCGGGTGATCGTCGTAGCGCTGGTGCTCGTAGCGCTGATCGCGGGAGCCATCTGGTTTCTTGCACCCAGAATTCGCAAGCTGTCGCTTTCCTCAAAACGCCGGGCGCCGCAGAGCACGGCGATCGCCTCGCTCCATACAGGGCGTGCCGAATGGGCCATTCCGGGGCTTTCGGACTCCACGCTTTCTTAGGTTGTGGCTGGTTTTCAGGGCGTTCCCGCGGGATTCCCGCTTCCGGTGCGCGCGTGCCTCTTCAGGGTTGGACGGTCGCGCGAATGAACTCGGCTTCCGGGGCATCGAGCACCGCTTCGAATTCCTGAATCAAATCCGGGTCCCACCAGCCGCGCTTCACTTCTTCGTGAAGAGTTGCGATGGCCTGTTCCCGCGAAAACGCTTTGCGGTACGGGCGATCCGTGGTGAGCGCATCGTAAATATCCACCGTGCTCAGGATGCGCGCGGTCAGCGGGATAGCGTTTCCCTTCAATCCGTCCGGGTAGCCGCTTCCGTCCAGTTTCTCGTGGTGGTGGCGGATGATCGGCAAGACGTTGCGGAACGACTTCAGCGGCGCACAGATGCGCTCCCCCACCGCCGGGTGCTCCTCCATGATCTTCCGCTCCTCCGGAGTGAGCGGGCCCGGCTTTCTCAGAATGTGCTCGGGCACGGCGACCTTGCCCAGATCGTGGACGATCCCGCCGCGGCGCAGCGCAATCTGCAGCTCCGGCGTGAGCCCGATGCGTTTCCCCATGGCCTCCGCGTACACCGACAGCCGGTCGCAGTGGCCCACCGTGTACGGGTCCTTCGCCTCGATGCTGATGGCCAGCGTGCACAGCACTGTCTCCGCGCTTTCCAGTTCGTCGGTGAACTGCTTCAAGCGCAGCAGGGAACGCACCCGCGCCAACAGTTCCGCGCGATCCACCGGTTTGCCCAGGAAGTCGTCGGCGCCGCTTTCGATCCCTTTCAGCCGGTCTTCACTGCGGTTCAGGCCGGTGACCAGCACCACGGGAATCAGCCGCGTTGCGGGATCCGATTTTGCCTCATGACAAACGGCAAAGCCCGTCCGGCCCGGCATCATCACGTCCAACAGTGCCAGATCCACCTGGTGACCTCGAAGAAGTTCGAGGGCCTTGGAGCCGTCCTCCGCCTCCAGCGTCCGGTATCCTTCCATCTCCAGCAACTCAGAGAGGATTTCCCGGTTGGCCGGCTCGTCATCCGCCACCAGAATGACAGCCTGATTCTTCGCGTTATGGCTCATGGCAGCACCCTGAACTCCCGACGATTCTCGCGAACAAGGAGATTGCAACAAGCCTGAACGGAGCTGCTTCTCATCACGTTTCCCGCCCACGCCGAGCACGCAATCGCCGAGCTATGGCCTTCAAAAAGGAAACCCGGGCGGGCGCGCCCCTGCTCGCTTGTTTACGGCATTTCGCCGCCTGTCTCTCAATATCGGCGGCGGGGGACTAAACTTCAGTGAGACCGATGGCCTCACAAACCACAAACGCGAGTGCCTCGACTTCCGCCTCTCGGACGCAATCTAAAGTTTCGCGCGACGCTCCGGCTGGTCATGGAGCGAATATACGACCTCGTGGACTAGCGTATCCGAAATCAGAAGTGCAGATTCGTGTTCAACGGAGGATGCCACTAGCATAGAGTCAGTCTGGTTAGCGTTTGTCACAGGACTCTAACGGTCGGATAACTAGAAGCTGTCTCATAAATGCAATCTTAGCTTGAGCCTTCTTGAAAAAGCGCTCCGGGGGAGTAAGACTAGCAGCGCGCGCAGCGTCCATGCGCCCCATCAAGTCGTCGAACCCCATCTTGAACTCGGAAAAGGCCCCAGGAGCTACGGTACGCCAGGTTTGCCGGAACCGGTCCTGCAGAATTTCAAGCGCGGAAAACCTTGCGTAGCATTCGCACAACTCAACTGGATTCCATCGCGATTAGGGTATTTCCCGGAGGGAGGAGGGCTGCGCGGCGGTGTCGGCAGCCGGCGCGGGCGTGCGTTGGGAGATCCAAGCGGCAAGATAAAAACCCCCGGCCAAAATCAGGAGCGACCGAATGCCTGTCCACAAAGATAATGATTCGAGCAGGCCGCCGAGGAGGGCTCCTAACAGGTTCGAACCGAGCGCCGCCCCGCTGAATCCCGCGCGGGCGAAGCTCTTGATAAACACAATCCCTGCAAAAAAAACTGGCAGACAGAACACCGTAGTGGCCGTCAGCGCCTTGAGCCACAACGACGCGAAGAGAAAGCTTTCGACCGGGGTCAGGTAAGCCGGCAGCATGGATGCAAGAATTCCTGCATAGGCAATTTCGATCCGGAGGCTCGGCTTCAATTCCACGAGCAGGTTTGAACCGACAATCAGCGATAACAAACCGGAAATCACAATCGAGTTAACGACCCATGTTGTGCCAAACAATAGCGCCATCTTGCTGATGATTTGGGCTTCGAGCAACATAAACCCCGCGCCAAGGAAGATGAAATGCCATCTCAGCGAAGTCGCGGATATGCCTGTCTCACGTAGGAACAACCAACCGATCGCGAGCAGCAAAGCCGAGACGAGGACCACTGACGCAGGTATGCCCGGTAGGCGCTGGTAGAAGTACGGCCAGTCATCGGTGGTCACTGGCACGCGCTCCGTCTCGAAATCACGGTGTGCTTCGTAATAGGCTGCTAGTGTTGGGTCCGCAAGCGCTTTCCGCACTCTCTCGCCCGAGCCGGCGATGAAGAAGCGACCCGGCGACGTGTAGCCCTCGTCGGCCTGAATTTGCAACGGCCTGGAGCCAAAGACGTCGGTCAATAGTTCCTCGAGCCGGCCAGCAATGAAGGGGGTTTGGACTTGAAATTTGACAATAAACAGTCCACCTGGCTGGAGCAGGCGGCGAGCGGCGCGCATCGCCTCGAGAGTATAGACGTAATTATCTATGCGAATATTGGTGTAACTGGAGCTGGTAGTGTGCGAATCGAGCAGCGAGAACATAATGAGATCGAACTGTTCGCCGCTGTTCTGGACGTAGCTGCGGGCGTCGTTGACCACGACTTGGACTCTCGGTGAGCTATAGGGCTTTTCGAAATGAAGGTTGCGGCCGAGTTCAAGGATCAACGGATCGATCTCAACGGCAACAACGCGTCTAGCGCCATGGCGCAGCGCCGCGGCAACATCGTTGCCCATACCCGCGCCGAGCACGAGTACCGCCGGCGGCTCAGTATAGAAATGATAGGGGAGGTTGTACGCGTTCCAATCTGCGCGCACCTTTGTGAACAATGCCGCATGGCTGGTCACGAATTCCGGAGACAAATTGATAATGTGCTGATACCAGGCATTGCTGGTAAACAGGGCGTATGAGAGCACTTCACCAGTTTGTTCTTGCGTCTCTGGCATAACGGTCAGTTTCTGGTAGGGTGACCAGTAGGTGGCGCCGCCCGCGACTGGGCCGAGCCACGCGAGCGCCGCACACAATCCGAGCGATGCGGCGCCTGTCCAGCAGACCCTTGGATTTCGCCAAAGCAGCGCAACCAACATAACGCCCGCTGCGACGAACCACCACGCGGGAGGCTGATCGAGAAAGCAGAGCAGCGTGTAAAAGCCGATCCCGACGAGACTGCCCAGGATATTCACGGAGTATGCCCATATGCCTCGGTTTGAGTTTTCGAGATACCAGCCGACAAGCTGGCCCAGCGGGATGAAGATAAATGCGATGAGGGCAAACAGCGCCCCAGTAATGGCCGCAGCGGCGGCCATTGCGGACACAGAATACCAACTGAGCGCCATGCGTGGGGCGTACCATATGTCCACGTCCGAGAACACCCCGATAGCGTCGGGAAGACGGCTCACCAAGGACCTCAACGTGTAAGAGGGCCATGTGATGAGAAAAGCGATTACGATTAATGGAGTCACAAATGCCAAGAGGTTCAAGCCGCGCCGGCAGAGATAGCAGCCCACGCCGAAACCAAGAAAGCAGGCGACAAGGACAAAGTTCTTAAAGTAGGCGAATATGCGCACCTCGCAGGAGACCCAGCGGATCATGAGCAGTTCGAGGAATAGAGTCACGACACTGACCAGTGCCAACTTGTTGTATGTGAAGCCTCCGAGGCCTTGGGGCGAAAAGTCCCAGGGCGCAATCAGCTTTCTCCATTTGTCCGCGGTATGGCCGGTTTTTAGCGCCCGATAAAAACGGAGCAGGAGAACATTGAGAAAGACCAGCAGGAGGAACACACACAGGACAACTACAATTTCACTCAGGTGAGTTGACAGAAAGCTCATTCGAGCATCACCACTAGGATGAGGCGCCTGACTCCAGGAGAACCGCGGTCCGCACGCTCGCCTACTTCGATGCGGTACTTAAACCAGAATTTCCATTTTGGCTCTCCCCGGCACCTGGGAGCATACACGCTTTTGCCTCCTAGCGAGCCCTTCGAGCGCATTTTCCCCCTCCGGGATGGTCCGAGCGGATCTTAACCGCCCGCCGCGAGTGCTGAACAGCTGCGATGGTCGCCTGTCCCGGGGGCAGGAATCAGAGTTTTTCAACTAGCTGCTAGACATCATGCTACATTCTTGCCAGAGGAATCATGGAGATTCCAAGGATAGAAAGTCTGCCCGGAGCAGTTCGGCAGAACGGCAGCACACCGTTTCCGACCACACGCACCAAGTCCGACTGCTATCCTTCCCGGTCTAGCCTTCACGGGTGGCCCAAGGCTGGGCACATCACTGCGCTCGTGAAATTTGGTCATATCGGGCGCCGCAGATTCATGGAACTCGCGCATCTTGCTGGCGAGCTCGATCCGAGAATCGTTCCCATCATCGAAGACTGAGACCGCATGAAGTCGGCGCTGCGGAACGCTGCCGACCTCGACGCGCTTTGTGAAGCGCATGGCGTTGACCCGACACATTGGAAGGTACGGGTGAAGCGGCCAAGGACTTACGGTGGATCAGGCCTGGGACCTACCCGCCCGGATGCCCTACATCCTTTACCTGTCTGGGTAATCTAAGAATCGTGCCAGAATGTCGCGGGGCGGATGAATCACACAGCAAGCGTTTCCCCGCCAGCTCCGGCGCGGCGAGGAGGAGGAAGCCATGGCAGAGGATCCCGTTGTCTATCGGTCTTCTGTTCGAATCGAGCGCAAAAAAGGGCCGCTGCGCGTGGCCACGCTTCCGGGTGAGCCCCAGCCGGTGTGGTTCAGCGTGCACGGTGCCATTGCGCGGCACTACGGCGTTGCTCCCGATCAACTTCCAGAACCCCATGCCGCCACGCTCGACTATGTGATCGCTGCCACCGGAGGTTGAATGCTCGGCACCTTCGCCGGCGCGCTGGCAGCGCGTCAAATCTCGGTCGACGAAGGCCGCGCCTCCTGCGTCACCAACGGCGAAGTGGAAACCGAAGAAGGCGTGCTCGTCATCAAGCGCATTCACGTGGCCTTCACCATCTTTGCCCCGGAAGAGAAGCGCGGGACCATCGAGCGCGTCCATGGCATTTTCCCCGCGAAATGCCCGGTGTACCGCTCACTGCGTAACGCCATCCAGATCACGTCCAGCTTCGAATTGCGCGTTCCGTGAATGCAGCCCGCGCCGACGGCCGCGTTCTCGACCCGGGGCCACTCCCCGCGCGAAAGTAACTTCGTCGTGTGCCTCTTCAGGTACCAGCACGGGGCGTTCCCGAAGTGCGGGAAGATGGCGTGGACGCACTCTTGCATCTGTGGCTGATCCATGTAGTACTCGAGTTTGCCGCCCTTTATTTCGCCGGCCTCGTAGATGGCCACCTGCTCGAAGAGATTCGTCGCCGTCCCGTGTGCCATCCGGTAGCGCAGCCATAGATCCTCGCATCCCGCCACAGCGGCCAGGAGCGCTGCCAGCACCAGCGCCGCGCGCCACACTATCCTCAGGATTCGCTTCACTCGTCCATCTTATCGCGAGCTGGCCAGCGCGAGCTATCCGCCAGCCAACACGCCAGAAAAATGGACAGTTGGCAACGCAACCACGCGGCACCCAGCACGCTCTCCACGGCGGCCCGTGGTTTCAGAGCGCGGAACAGACGTCCTATCGGAGGAGTACTTCGAGGAGGCGATGGATTGAAGAGAGCGCCGCCGGCGCCAGAAACACGGCGGCCACCGCGCAACCGCTGGCCAGCACGGCCGCTCCCACTGCTGTGCGGATGCTCCTGCCAGGCTGCGCCGGCAAAGGCTGGGGGCGAAGCAAACGGTCCACGCGTGCCTCCAAGCCGCGGCCGCCGGCGGTGAGGGAAGCGACCAGGGGAGGATCCGGGTTCACACCCATGCGCGCCACGCGCACCAGCGCCGCCGCGAGCGAAACTGCGCGCACCTCGTCCCCGGCCGTTGCCGCGTCGTCGGCCGCCCATTCCGCCGCCTTCTCCCAACTGCGTTCCAGCGCGGCGAACCCTCGG
>Ga0187819_10000909_pt1 | contig 15078 bp, 17 predicted proteins | sample NC_wetland_sal_i_15_FD_132411 | JGI IMG/M metagenome (GOLD analysis project Ga0187819, IMG submission 132411) | Wetland sediment microbial communities from Neuse River Estuary, North Carolina, USA - SO4_4 | ecosystem: Environmental > Aquatic > Freshwater > Wetlands > Sediment | place: USA... | reverse complement strand
CACCGGGCCCCCGCCGGATGCGGGGACAGCTCCGGCGGGAGGATCCTGCGCTGGCGCCGTAGGGACCGTGGCGCCGGGGAGGTCCGTAACGGGGTTTGACGGAGCCGTCATGTCCCCGAGCCGTGCGGCCGACCTCCCAACTGCGACTCTAGGGCCTCGAGGTCGACCAAGGCACGAACGAAGATACGCTGCGCCCGGGTTCTTGCGCGGGGGCGCCGCCACTTAGCAAACCAGCCCGCCGGAGAGGTATCCTCCGCGTACTGGGCCTCAAAGAACGCCGACTGCAGGGTCCGGACGGCCCGACGGAACCGCGGGCGGTTAGGGACCTGGTTCCGGAGGAAGTATCCCCCGAAGCGGACGAACCGTGAAATTGGGGTCCCGTACCGCCGGTAGAATTCCTGGGATAACCAGGTGTACGTGGCCTGGATCGTCGGGCCGAGTCGATCGGCGCTCAATGCCTCGTGGAGCAGCCGCACGGTGTCCAGCTCCCACGGACGCCGCAACGAGTAGGGTGCAAGCGCCGGTGGGAGGACGCTGGACTCCCAGCTCCACCAAGCCACGACGGAGCAGACCAGGAGAAGCACGGGAACTCCAAATTCCGGCTGGACGAAGAGAGCAAGAATCGCGTCCGTAGCGCTCATGCCGGCATCCGCCGGACGGAAGGGATTGGGTCCGGCGAGTTCACGGGCCGTCCCCGCCTCCGGACGCCGACCGGCAGACCGGGCTCGAGTCCCTGAATGGGCAGAAGGGCGGGTTGGTCGTACAGCTGACGAAGGGTCTCGACCACGTCCCCGGCGGGGACGTTCCGCGTTTTCCCATACCGGACCGGCTCGTACACGCGATAGAGGCGGGCAAGAAGGACCGGCGCGTAGCCCATGTCAGGCCTGACCCCGAACCGGAAGATATCCGAGTAGGTCCAGTTGAGGGGCGGCTCGAAACCGAAAGTCGCCTCGAAGTCGCGAATGGCCGTCTCGAACCCGACGAGGATCGCCCTCGCGGACTCGCCGGTCTCTAGCATCCGACGAACCTCGGATATGACGGGGATCTCGGCCGGCGCAGCCACGGTCTGGCCCTTCATGGAGCTGTGTCCCCCGGATTGGCCGGGCTCCGCCTCGAGGATCGCGACGCCCGGGCGCGGAGGCCGACGAGTGGCCTATCGAGGTGGGGAGAATGACCGTAGGGTGCGCTAGGCGCGCGCATCGGAAGCCCGGCTGGGTCGCACCGCGTCTTCAGACAACTAGATTGCGGGGCCGGCACGGGGGCCCTGGAACTGCCGGGCTCGGCTCACCCCCCCGGAGGCCCGCGACATCCGCCGAAATGATCCTGTCCGGAGGCCTACTCCGAGGTAGGTGCAAGATGTGTTGCACCCACACGCGGACCTGCAGCTCTCAGCTGTGGTCACTCGCCTTTGAACCAATCGTTTGCGTTCTTGGACCAAAAACTGGGTGACCCCAAACGCATCCTCTGAGCCTCGATGAAAGCGCGACTTGTCGGGGTGTTCGGGGGACTGCTTCTGCTGGACTTCGTACTGCTCCTTGTCATGCTGGCGACAGACAAAAACCTTCAAACCGACTTCGGCGCCGTCTCGTCATACTACCTACACTGGTACGGTGTCCTCGCACTCGCGGTGGTAACCCTTCTCTCCGGGATCGCTGTCCTCGGGACCCTCACTCCTTCAATGTCGAAGGAAAGCATGTTCACTCGAAACCGATACTCCCTGATTGCGGCCACCGTCTGGGCCTGGCTCGCCATCGTGGCGATGGTGGCGGTCGTGGCAACCTACAAGCAGGTGGGATTCTCCTCCGCCAGCCAGTTCGCCCAATACTTGTTCGGCGTCTCGGCCTATCCCGGGGCGTTGTCCTATATTCCGTGGCTCTACGACCTGCTTCTTGCTCTGTTCATTATCTCGGCTATTTTTGGTGTGATCGCCGTGGCGCAGATCCGGAAGCTTGCCCCTGCCCCCGGGTCGACCTAGGGCCGGAATCTCCCGTACAGATCGACAACGGACCTACAACGAGACGGTTTCGGTGGCCGCTCTGCGCGGCGTCGCTCAGCGAGACCGCTTGGGACGACCCGAGCGATAGTCCCGCTCCAACGCGGTCCCGAGGTTCCGCCACATGGTATGCAGTTCCTTCTCGAGAGCGGCCTTCGTGGGGTTCTTCACGCCTAACGGAGTCGCGCGCCGTTTTCCTCGCATGGTGAACTCCGTCTGCCCGTTGGGCAGCTCGCGGAGGGAATATTCGAGGTCCCACGTCCGGTAGTTACCGACGGCGATCGCGGTCCATCGGTTCGGAGGCCGAAGCGTCACGGTTTGCCTGCTCCACATCCATCCGTGGGGGGTTTCGTTCAGGTCTTCATAGACCACGGTGCGGGAGGTCTTCCGGATGAGCTGACGGGAACCCGGGTCGCCTTGGAGCTTGCGATCCCGGGCCGTGTAGTCGGTGCACCACCCGTAGGCGAAGCTGAGCGGAGCGCGGAACGTTCTCTTGATCTCATAGATCGAAACCGGCCCAGTCATCCCAACGTGCCTCCTGCCGGGCTCCGACCGATGGTGCGGGATGGGGGGCGTCGTCCCTCAGTCCGTCCCTGGCGCGGCGGGATTGTTCTCCCAAACCATCATCAGATTCCCCTCGGAGTCCTTGAAGAACGCGGCGGCCCCGGTCGGGTCGTACGCGATCGGGCCGACCACCTTAGTCTCCCTGCTCATCCGATCGGGCCGCTGAAACTTGACCCCTTTGCGTTGCAGTCCGCTCACGAATCGCCTAATGTTCTTCACGACGAACGTGGAGTACGCCAGGGTCCGCTTCTCCCGCTTCTGGGGCGCGATCAGCCAGACATCATCCTTCCCGAGCCTCACGGATGCCCAGAAATTCCTCATCTTACCCGTCCCTCGAGTGATCAGTTTCCCCCCCACGGTCTTGGTATAGAACTTGACCGCACGGCTCATGTTCCTAATCGGGATGAAAGTCACCACGCGTGCTCCAGACAACATCGGTACCACCCTCTCCGCCCCCTCGTCGTCGAGGAGACACTCAATCCGCGGCTAATTTCGGTCTACGCTATCTAGCTTCGCAATAGGGCACCCCCTCGGAAGGCCTCGGCCCCACGTCCCCTCACATGGCCAAGGTGCAGACTGACCTGCCCCCATTCCTTCGAGCAGGGAAACGCCCCGGATTCCCTCCGCACTCAGGTACGCCGCCGGTGCGAGCCTAGGTCCCGCTCAAGCGCTGGGGCTATGCGGCGACGCCACAGACCGGAATCACCGCGTCTTTCCTCGGCCGCCAATCGGGCAATCTCAGATCGCGAGAGAGACCTGCGGCTCGTTACGAGTCGTGAACCGTAGAATTCGAGATGAGATCGGCGGGATCCGTCTGGAGCGATTCGGTACCAATACTGGGAGTGTTGAAACGGACCATCAAGATGAGTGTTCGTCCAGGCCATTTCCGACGGATTCAACCGAACCAGACGATGGATTCGACGACGGCGGCCTTCTGGATACGTCGTGTCCGTCAAGATGAGAGCGCCCTCACTGAGAGGTCGAACCGACCGTTCCCATTTCACGGGAAACAGCTTGCCATCGCCCGGCTCGAAGTCGGTGCACCAAGAGTAGGCCGCTCTGGCCGGGGCATCCAGTCGCTGTCGGAATTTGTATTCAAGCGTGTAGGTCGGCATTTCTCCGTTCGCAACTCCCAAGACGGGACTCTAACGGGAAATTAAAGTGCTGGGCACAGCCGGATCTCGATTTGCTATAGCTTCGGGTAGCCCGCTTCAGCAAGTACAAGCCGCATTGCGTCCAGGACCTCTTGCCTCGGTGAGGGGTTCGCCAGGGGCTTAGCCGCTAATTGATATCGAATTCGTTGCCCTCGGGGTCCTGCATCCCAGCCGCATAGTGGTCGATTTCCGTCTCGTCCCAAACCTCAAGTAGGGTTGCTCCGAGCTTGACCAGTCGCTCCGCGGCCTTGTTCACTCGCTCTTTTCGGGTCGCAATCGGGAGCTCGCGGCCTCCGCTCGCCTCGATATCAAGGTGAAGTCGATTCTTGGTCACCTTGGGCTCTGGCACTTTGTGGAACCAGATGCGGGGCCCTGCCCTCTTCGGGTCGACGATTGAATCGTTGCCGTCGTAGTTTTCCTGGTCTGGAACGCCCTTGCTCCGCCAGAATGCCGTCCAGCTTTCAAAACCCTCCGGGGGCCCCTCGATCACATACCCGAGCGCCTCTGCCCAAAAACGCGCCAGTCTGTCCGGATCCGAGCAGTCGACAACGAGCTGGAACTTGGTGGACATTACTTACCCTTCTGAGGGAGGTGTATTGGTTGGAATTAATCAATGTCGCGCTCCGAGTTTGAGCTCAGAAACCTCGCACTGACTCGTTTGTATCAAACCCGAAGAAGAGAATCCCTCGGGTGAGGTGCAAGAAGCATTGCGCCCACTCTTCCTGAGCAACCTCGACGGGATCCTATCTGGTCGGGGTGAGGTACTTGAGAAAATCGCGATGTTCGCGGCCGATTCGTAAGGAACGTAACTGGGCTCTCGGAACGAATCGCAACTCGGACCAACCTGGGTCTACCCGGGGAGTTCGCGACGCTTGCACCTCGTAGACAAACCCGATGGCCCAGTGGTAGACCTGGCGACGCCGTCGACCGACCCCCTTCCACTGGCCGGTCGGCATCCGGCACGAATCGACACCCACTAGGCGAGGGCGTGGGTTGGGGATTCCGGCCCAGGTTCGCGCGATCCGCTTCGCTCCATGTTCCGGGTTCTCTCCGACAAGCAAGTGAGTCGCCGGTAGGGTCCAAGCTCCGTCGCGTGCGAGATCACGAATCCGCCACACCCCGACGCCGCCTTTCTCGGGCCAGTTGCGATGGGGTCGGGGTCGCCCGAAGAGCACGTCCCCCCGGCGATTCCGAACCAGTACGAACGCGGAGAGACACAGTCCCCCCGGCGGTACATGGATTAGCCACTTCCGGTTCGTCGGACCAATCCGTGCCCACCGACTGGTCGCTGGCTCCATTCCGCCCCCCGATAGGTTCGCTCAGTATTGAGGGCTACTCCGGGGAGCTCTGGGAAGTGGGTGCAACACGCCTTCTACCCTGCTCCCACGAACTCGGCGTCTCCCACGGCCGACTCCGCGATTCTCGCGGCGGCGCTAACGTGCAAGGAGTGCGACGTATTCTACACCAACGTGGGGAGTCTCCCAGCGAGCCAATGCGTCCGGGACTTGGCTGGTGGATGCACGTGACGGCCCGAGAGGTTCCTAGCCCAACCCGGCCGGCAGGTCGTTGGGCGCCTAGTTAGGAAGCCGAGAGGGTCTCCACAGCCGGTTCGAGCCGCCGCGGTAGGGCTTATTTGAACCAGGGCGGGTCCGGGGGTCGTGGCCGAAGGAACGCGGCGGCTCGCCGCGATCATGTTCACCGACCTCGTGGGATTCACCCGACTCGGCCAACGCGACGAGGACGTGGCGCTGCGGCTCCGCAAGGAACACCAAGTCCTCATGCGTCCCCTCTTCGCGGCCCACGGCGGACGCGAGGTGAAAACGCTCGGAGACGGATTCTTGGTCGAGTTCCCAAGTGCCGTTGAGTCGGTACGGTGCGCGGTGGCCATCCAAGAAGCGGTGGCGTTGCGGAACACCTTGCCGGCCACGAAGGAACGCATCGACCTTCGCATCGGAATCCACCTCGGGGATGTGGTCGAGGAGGGGGACGACATCGTCGGGGACGCGGTCAACGTCGCGTCGCGGATCGAACCGATGGCCTTGCCGGGCGGCGTGTGCGTGTCGGGCTCGGTGTTCGAGCAAGTCCGGAACAAGGTCCGGGTCCCGCTCGAGAAACTCGGCCCTAGGGAGCTCAAGAACGTCGAGTTTCCGGTAGACCTGTACCGGGTGGTGACTGCCACGGAGACGAAGTCTCCGACCTCGCCGGCGGCCGACAGCGGGTCGAATCTTCGCGTCGCCGTGCTCCCCTTCGCCAACGTGAGTCCGGACGCCGGCGACGCTTACTTTGCCGATGGACTGACGGACGAACTGATCTCCCATCTCTCCCGGATCCCCAACCTTCGTGTGATCGCCCGAAGCTCGGTTGTTCGATACAAGGCCACCCCGAAATCGACTCGGGAGGTCGCGCAGGACCTCGGGGTGCGTCTGGTGCTCGAGGGCAGCGTTCGGAAGGCCGGAAAGCGTCTGCGGATCACGGCCCAGCTAGTCGACCCGCGATCCGAGGAGCACCTCTGGTCCTCGCAGTACGACCGTCCGCTCGACGACATCTTTTCGATCCAGGAGGACATCGCGGGGCGGATCGCCACGGCCATTTCGGGACACCTTTCCTCCCTGGGGGTCTCCACGGTGATGCCCTTCGTCCGCGCCGCGCCCGACACTCAGAATATGGAGGCCTACACGCACTTCCTTCGCGGGCGGAAGCTACTGACCGAAAAGGGGTCGGAAGCCACGATTCGACAGGCTCTCACCTTCTTCGAGGCCGCGGTCCGGTTGGACCCAAAGTTCTCCCGGGCGCGAGTAGGGACCGCTGAGTGTTTGCTCTGGCTCGGGGCAGAGGGTGCCATACCCTTCGTTGAGTCAGTCCACCAAGCTCGCCAGGAGCTTGCGGTGGCCCTCGAGCAGAACGAGAACCTCGCCGAGGCGCATTCCACGCTCGCGGGGCTTCTGCTTGGCGCGGATGACATTCGAGGCTCCGAGCGGGAGGCTCGGCGAGCGCTCGAGCTCAACCCGAGCCTATCCGACGCCTACCGCTGGTTAGCCCAGATTGCGGCGGGCGACGGAAGGATTGACGAGACCGTTCGGCTGCTCGAAGCCGCCCAGCGGATCGATCCGGTGGATGTCAACATCCTGGCCTTCCTCGGACGGGCGTACGTTTACGCGGGAAGGGACGCTGACGCGTTCGAGTTCTGGGAACGCACGAAGCCACTGATCCCGTTTCGAACGAACGCGCACATAGCAGAGTACTACCTTGGCCTTCGAAACTACGCACGGGTCGAGGAGGCCGTTCACGAGATGGAGCGGTTGAGACCGACCAGCGTGTGGACCGAGACGTACCGGGGTTTCCTCGCGGCCCGTCAAGGGAATACGGAGGAGGCCCGGCACGCGATCGAGCGACTCGAGACTCGTGGCCGGTCGGGCGAGCTCACGGGTTTCTTCGTCGGCTTCCTTCACTTCGCCTTAGACGAGCAGGACAACTTCGTCGCCTCCATGGAGGAGGCGTTCCGGCTTCACGCCCTTCCGCTCTTGGAATTGACGTACTCCAGACTCTTCGAGCCGGCCCGAAAGGATCCGCGTATACTGGACCTGCTTCGGAGGCAATCTGAGCTGCGATGGCGGAACGACTGAGCTCCCGTGGAACGTGGCCAGGAAGGTGCAGCGCGCATTGCGCGCAGGGACGCGCCGAAGGTAATATCGCGGTTAACGTTCTCTCGTTCTTCCATCCTTGGGGTTAGACAATGGCGTCCTGGCCTCCTCCAATGTACGAGATTCGCGTGACCTTTCGTGCTCCCCTACCGTACGTCTTTCGTTGGCTTACGGACTATTCGCCGCAGGATCCGACCCTCGAGAAGGGAACATACCAGCGCAAGGTCATCGCGCGGAGCCGGAAAGGCGCTGTGCTGGAGGATCTGACCGACACGAAGAGGGGCTGGGAGTGGTACCGATCGGTAGTCACGCTCCATCCCCCGGACCGTTGGCACGCCGAGCTGCGGGGCAACGTTCCGGATTGGAGCCTCGACTACCGCTTGACTCCGCTTGCGCCCGGCCGGACTCGCCTCACGATCCGGTGGCACATCCGACCGCAACCTAGGTTTCCCTACCACCCGATCCCGCCGAAGGCGTCTACGGAACGAATGATGCGCCGGCTCTGGAAGCATTTCGCGGAGGCGCTCGATCGAGACTATCGACGAGCGCAGCGGAGCCGGACCCGCACCCCGGGCGGCTGAGTGGCCGGGCGGCGGGCAACTGTCGCTTTACCCGGTAGTGCACGGAAACGGGCTCATCCGTTTGGTACGCCTCCGGCTCGTAAGCTGGCCCGCAGTCGACGTAGCTGAAGATGCATCAGCGTTTTTCTCCCCGTTTCGATTCCGAATAAGAGACCGTGAAGAGGGAGGATCCTTCGATAGAAGAGTAGGCGTTCGTTGAACGTGTCGTCTTGAGGGTCCCGTCGGACCGCGACGAGGTCCTCCATAAAGTCCGCTCCGATGCCGTCGAGCGTCGTAAGGTCGAAAGCGGGGTCGCCGAAGCGGGCGTCCTCCCAATCGATCACCCCCACCGGGCGCTGACGCACCCGATCCCAGAGGATGTGGTTCGGCCACAGATCGTTGTGGAGCAGGACCGGGTGGTAATGGGACTCCCAGACCGCGGTGCTGATCCCCTCGAGCTGCTGGGTGATCTCGCGGTCGAGTTCAGCTGGCACGTGCCCGACGCCCATCTTCTCGTATCGGTGCTGGAGCTTTTCGAACCGCGCGGACCACGCCGCCCTGTCCCCCGAGTGGGCCCCGAGGCGTCGCAGCGGACCCCGGGGCAGGTCGGCGAGCTCGGTGAACAGTCGGATCAAGAATCTTGATAGCCGTGCCCTCTCCGGGCGGCTCAGCGCCGCGAGGTCGGCGAGGGGAACCCCGGGGAGCTTTGGGTACGCCATGAAGGGCCAGCCCCGCGGGTTGGTCAGCGTGCTCACGAGGAGAGGACTCGGCACGCGAATCGAGAGATGCTGGCCGAGGTACTTCAGGAGACGGACCTCGAAGGTCATCGCTTGCGCCGACTTCGGCCAACGTGGAATGCGAAACATCCACCGACCATCTGCCTCGAGCATGAGGTTCGTCCACCCCGCGTTGTCGACCTTGAATTCCTGAATGGATTGCCCCGACCAGGCCGTCCGGACGGCCTCCTGGAGGAGCCGAAGTGGCGGGAGGTAGGTCGTTTTCACACGACGCCTACGCCAAGGTGCCCAATTAACGGCCAGGTCGGACCGGCTGGCAGACTGGGGCGGCGGTAGGTGCAACCGGCATTACATGCCTGAGGCACCGACGTGCGGAATTGACCCCGGTCCGTTGGCTCAGGCTACCGACGGAACCGGAGGATTTCGTAGGCCGCCCGGACAGGGCGGACGAGGCTCGGGGGAACTGGATGGCGTGCCAAGTCTCGCCTATCGACCCACGCGAACTCGGAGTGCTCTCTCGGATCCAGACGAGGCTCCCGCTCCGAGCGGGTGAAGCAGCGAAACTGAATGGCAACGATGGTGAACGGTCGCCGCCGGTGCCTGCTGCCGTCGGGCGCCTCGAAGGTCGATACGGCGTACGGAGAACCGACGCGGACCCGGAATCCCGTCTCTTCCCACACCTCCCGTCGAACGGCCTCCTCCAGAGACTCCCCGGCTTCCACCGACCCGCCGGGGATATCCCACCAGCCCGGGAAGGCGATATCCACGGTGGTCCGACGGAGCATCAGGAGGCGGCGGCCTCGGAAGATGGCGGCCCCCACGCAGACCCCGGCGTGGAGGTTGGCGCCCATGACGTCGGCACCCTGAGAGCGAGTTAATCCATTCGGTGCCGAACTAGAGCACAAATTCGGAACGCAACAGACCATGCGCCCGGGCTGAATCCGGGCGCGGAGTCACGCGAGTGCCAGATATATGTAGGCGCCGGCTGATTCGCCGGCCGAACCCGCGATGAGTGATCCGGCGACGGCGCCCCGCCTCCGAACGACATCGGCATTCTGGTCCAGCAAGACGGTGAGCTGATGACACGCTGGCCTTCTCCCCTCTATGAAATCACTACCATTTTCCATACCCCTCTCCCACTCGCCTTCCGCTGGTGCACGGATTTTTCACCCGCGGACCCTGGCCTCGCCGGATTCACTAGTCAGCGGAAGCCGGTGAAAAAAACCGCGCGTCAGATCGTCTTCGAGGATCTCTCCGACGAGCCCAAGGGTTGGGACTGGACCCGGTGGGTGGCCACCCTTCACCCTCCGGACCGATGGCACGTGGAAGGGAAGGGAAATCGCGGTGACTGGACCATCGACTACCGTCTGACGGCGCTGGATGACGAGCGGACGGAGCTCGCGATTCGAGGACGGCGAAGGCCGACGGCCATCGGCCCGGCTAACCCCCGGAAAGCCGGGTTGGAACGCGATATGGGCGTCATGTGGAAGACCTATGGCCGCGTGCTCGAACGGGACCCTCGGCGGCGGCCGCGTCGCCGACGCTAGGACCTAGCCTACCGCTTAGGGTAACCCGAGTTGGTTCAGCGGTAGATGACTATCGCCAAGACTCCTATCGAAACGACGAAGCCTAGACTCACCCAGAACGCCGCTCGCCAGAACCCTCGAGAGGTCTCTGAGCCCATCAGGCGGGGATCCGAAGCCAGCGTGCCAACGAACACACCGGGAACGATGAGGATGAAGACCATCGCAACCATGAGCGCGAGAACGAGTGTGACCAGCTGAGGGAACAGGAGCGGCACGAAGACCGCCGGGACGCTCTCCGCGAGGTAGATCCAGAGCGTGCTCTTCGGGGAGAGGCCGAGCGCCTCCCTGACCCCCCACGCGCTGCCGAGGGAGATGACGACGAGGGCCAGGAACGCCGCCGCCACGAGACCGACCCCCATGACATAGGGCCAACCGGGCCCCAGGCCGGAGGATAGGGCGGCGGAGAAGCCCGCCCTCGTCGTGAAATCGATGGCCCCTCCAAGCCCGGCTCCAATCATGACCACCACGATCATGAGCCCCTCGCTGACGATGGCACCCAGGAAGGTCGATTGGCGCGAGATCGAGACGGAAGTTCGTTTCAAGGCCGTGGCCGAGGATTGGTAGAACAGCATGAACGGCATCACGACCGCACCCGCGTTGGCGGCGAGAAGGAAGAAGAACGCGGGCTGCGCTGATACCGCGAACGGGGAGTACGGGAGGAGCCCCCGATGGAGGACAACCACCGCGAGCGAGACCACGACTCCAGCGGAGATGCCGATGAGAACCCGTTCGACCCAAGCATACGGTCCCCGGACGACTAGCGCGATGTGGGCCACGAACGCAATCGGGAGGGAGATAATCGGGGGGACTCCGAACAGGCCTAGACCGAGGGCGATGCCCGCGTACTCCGCGACGTAGGTCGCGACGTCGCCGGCCGCCATGGAGAGCGCCACGGTCGAAGCCAGCCGAGCACTGAAGCGCTCTCGCGCCAGCTCCCCCAGTCCCTTGCCGGCGACGGCGCCGATGCGGCCTGAGGCCTCTTGTATGAAGAACAGCGGCAGCGTGAGCGCCGCGAGAAACCAAATGAGATCGTAGCGGTAACTCGCTCCGGAAGCCAGCGCGGTCAGGATACTTGCCGCATCCACATTGGCGATCATGACGAGCCACGCGGGGCCTCCGCGCCACCTCCGAGGCGCTCGCAGGTGGCGCGAGAAGCCCGAGAGGGTCAGGCCGCCGAAAGTCGGGCGGGGTGCGCCCTCCGGAGGCGAGTCGCCGTCCATCTCCGGAACTGCCGAGCGCGGGGGGCCCATAAGCACCCGGATTCGAGCCCGACGGGAAGCGCTCTGCTCTGGAAGTACAAGCCACATCGCGCCCTCCAGGCAGAACGGCGACCCACTCGCTTGAACCGGGCGAGCAGGGCTTACATACGAATTCGGGGATTCGGCTCCGAGCGACCTTGAGCGCGTACTTCGTCGCCGACGTGGACTGGCACGATGAGGCAAGGCACGAAAAGTATCTGGAGACCTTCTCCGCGGTCCTCAAGAAGCATGGCGGTCGAACCCTGGCCGCGGATCACAACCCCAGGATCGTGGAAGGACAGTGGAAGCTCCACACGCTCGTCATCCTCGAGTTCAGGGACATGGAGACCCTGAACAAGTGGTACGGCTCGCCCGAATACGCCCCCTTGCAGTTGCTCCGCGAAGAGGGGGCCGTCACGAACGTCGTGACGTTGCAAGGAATCCCAGCACCCACCGATTGATGGACAGACGAGACATCGCCCGATTGCGTCCGTCCGAAGGGACGGGTGCAATTCCGATTGCGCTCTCGAGTGGTCGTCATCGCGGAGTATTGTCGCGGCAACCGAACCCTTAACTCCCCAGCCGGTGCGGGCCGACGCGGGTCGGGAGAAGCGAGACCCGGCTCGGAGATGTCGACGCAGGCTGCGGCCGACCGATACGTCAGGGTACGAACCGGAATCCGTTCGTGACCGACCCCGCGTCTTCCCCTGCCGAAGGCTCGCAACCGACCACGACGAACGGGCCCCCTGTTCAGCCCAAGCTCGAGTTCGAGCTCGTCATCACCATCGGAATTCTCCTCGCCCTGCTGATGGGTGCGCTGGACCAGTTCGTCGCCCTGACCGCGCTCCCCACGATTCTTGCCCAATTCCACACCCCCACCGGCGGCACTTTCGTGATCAGTGCGTACGTCATCGCATCCACGACCAGTATCCCGATCTTCGCCAAGCTGTCGGACCTTTGGAGCCGCCGGAATGTGTTTCTGGGCGGACTCGCGGTGTTCATCGTGGGTTCGGTCTTCTCCGGGCTCAGCCAGAACCTCCCCGAACTCATTCTCTTCCGCGCGGTCCAGGGATTCGGAAGCGGCGGCTTCTTCCCGGTCGGCATCGCCATCGTGGCCGTGGTGTTTCCTCCGGAGACCCGGGCGAGGGTCATCGGCGCGCTCTCGGGGGTCTTCGGGATTGCGGTCGTGGCCGGCCCGCTCCTCGGGAGCGCGATCGTGACCTACACGAGTTGGCGTTGGGTATTCTACGTCAACATCCCCATCGGCGTCGCGGGATTCGCTCTGATCGCTCTTACCCTCGGGCCGCTCCGTCCTGTACTCGTGCGGAAATTCGACATCGTGGGGGCGGCCCTGTTAGCCGGCTGGGTCGCTGCCGTGATGTTCCCCCTCTATCAGATTGCCGACAACGGATGGACATGGACGGAGCCTCGGGTGTTGGTACTGCTCGCCCTCGGAGGGATTCTGATCGTCGCCTTCGTCCTCTGGGAGCTCCGGCAAGAGAATCCGTTGGTCCCCCTCCAGCTTCTCGCCCATCGCGTCATGGCGGCGGGAGGGGGCTCGACGTTTTTCATCGGCATGGTGTTCTTCCCCGTCGCGACGTTCCTCTCTTTGGTGGTGGGGGTCGCCCTGGTCCCGGCGGGTACCAGCTCGGCAGACACCGTCCGGGACATCCTTTACTTCCTGGTGATTCCACTCGTGTTCGGAGCCGCTCTGGGGGGTAATCTCCTCACCCGGCTGCCCTACCGGACGGTGGCCGTCGCCGGTCTGCTCATCGGGATGGTCGGCTTGGCCGGTTTGACCACGCTCTCCATGAGCACCCCCCTCTGGGTGTTCCGATTTGGGTTCATTCCGGTGGGGGGCATCATCCTCCCGTTGCTGCCCCTCGGCTTCGGGATCGGGCTGACCTTCCCGGTGTTCTTGCTTGCGGCCCAGAACCAGGTGAAGAAGGTCGACGTCGGCGAGGCGGGGGGACTGATTCAGTTTCTCCAATCCTTAGGCGGAGCGGTCGGGCTCTCGGTCCTCGCGTCCTTTCAGCTCACCCAATTCACGGCCCTCGACCCTTCCCCGAGCCCTGCCTGCTCGAGCGCAGCCCCTCCCTTTCCGGTATGCGCGCACTATCTCGAGTCGTTCAAGGGCGCTTTGATCACGTCCTACGACCACACGTTCACCGTGATGTTGGGGCTTCTCGTCGTCGCCTTCGTGTTCGCCGTGTTCCTCGTGGGACGGTTGCCCAAGGCGCCTGCGCGGGTCTCCGTCGGCTCCGTCGCCGAGCCGTCCGCCTCGGCCTCGACGTCCCCGTAGTGGCGCGCCCGCCGGGCGGTAGCGGGGTCGCTCCAGCGAATGCAAGACACGTCGGCGGACCTCGACGGGACAGGGTACGAGTAGATCGACGTGGCTAGGACTGGTCGTCGAGACGGGCTCGGTCCACGACCAAGAGTCGCCACCCCGACTCGACCTGCACGTTGGCGACCACGATCCCGAACTCGGCGAGGTCGGCTCGATAGCGGATCAATGTCTCGGTGAGCATCGTTTCGTCCTCCCCCAGTCGCGCCGATAGGTCCCGGGTGGTGCCCATCCAACCTCCGTTGCGGACGAGGCTCTGTAGAACACGGATGTAGTGCGGAAGTGGAGGCTCCTTCCGGCCGGCCCGCATGAACCCGCCCGAGAATGAGATCGATAGTCCCGGCAGGGACGCGGGCACCCAGGGATCTCCTGGAATCGCGGGCTTCACCGCCGGTTCCTCGTTCTCCCCGGGAACCTGTGAGGGCGGCGGGTTCGGCGTTTCCATCCCTATCGGCTCGGGAACGTCATGCGGAGGAGAAGGGACGCTGGCATCCGGATCGGTAACCCGGGCGTGCACGACCCGCACAAAGTCATCAATGTCCTTCGAGGGCGACGGGCGAACGCCGCGTCGCATCCGGAATCGGTCCAGCGCCCCCATCAACTCCGGGCTCGGACAGCGGAAACTCCTCCGGTTCTCACCGTCGAGGAATACGAGCAGGGGCTCCCCTTCGGCGTCGCGATACAGCTTCAGCCCTGCATGGAGCACGAGTTCGTGATACAGTACATGGGCGGGTGGACCCCCGAGGGCGCTGATGGGGGGAACCCACTCCCCGGTCTGGTGCTGGACCAGTTCCCGAATCCTTACCTCGTCACTCTCCATGGTCCCGACCGCTCGTCCGATTCCGAGAGGCGTTCTACCCTTCTCTGGGGAGGGTTTCTCGCCGTGCTCACCCCCGATGGTCGATTGAGGTGGCTTAGTTCTTTGCTCCATCAGGAAACCGGCGGGGCGCTCCTTCCGACACGAATCGTTGGGCCAGGTGCCACTCCCCGTACCCCCGCGGCCATGGTCGGTGGTCCCGTCTGGTGCACACCGATGGTGTGTTACGTTCTTATTCCGGACTCCGGGTCCTCGGTCGATGACAACGAATCCGTTCTCCGGAACGCACTCGGTCCACTCCCGGGAGTTTGACCTCCTCGGAAGCGTCAGGCGACGGGTGCTGGTGTCGATCGCCGCGTCGGTCGGCTGGCTCAGCTTGACCTTGCTCTACCTCGCCTTCTGGGCACAGCGCTTCAACCTGTTCCAGGACATCGTTGTGGTGGT
>Ga0187819_10000908_pt1 | contig 15092 bp, 17 predicted proteins | sample NC_wetland_sal_i_15_FD_132411 | JGI IMG/M metagenome (GOLD analysis project Ga0187819, IMG submission 132411) | Wetland sediment microbial communities from Neuse River Estuary, North Carolina, USA - SO4_4 | ecosystem: Environmental > Aquatic > Freshwater > Wetlands > Sediment | place: USA... | reverse complement strand
CCGTCTGCGATATTCGCGTCGAGCATGAGGTCAGCTAACGGATTTCACGAAGTGGCTGGAGAGAACTGGAGGCTCACCGCGCGAAGTGAGTGATCGTCATCGCATTCGTTCTATTTTGGGGATGGCAACGACGCGCTCAGGCTGAGGCTCTATGTCCGCACCTTGCGTGGAGATGAGCGAGCACGGGATGCGGCAACATCCTGCTCGGTTGTGGGAATCACGCCGAAGAGCAGCCTGTAGGCCAAAGAACCATCGAGTTCGTTGCGCACGGCGTATCGGACCGATTCGATCCAGCCATCGGATTCGCCGAGTAATCTCTCTTTCAACTCTCGCATCTTGTCCTGAACTTCCGGGGCGCGGACGACTTTCGTAACGGTCTGCCTTGCGTGGCCAGTCCTGCGAGCGATTTCGCACAGGCTGCATCTCTGCATCCGCAGTCGAAGAATCTGCATTTGCATTGGCAGCGTGATCCGGAATTTTGGTTCTGTCGGAACAGCCATTGGCATTTTCCGTACACTACGGCTTATTTCTGCGGCTTCTGCAGATCGCGGCGAGCGCCTGCGCGGACGGTCCAACTGATTCTCTCGATTGACTGCACGCAGTGGCTGCGCAGAATTGCTCATAATAGTAGCGCGCTTCAAGTGCAGGGGGGTGGTCCCTTTTTCGCGTCCGTATACGCTATCCCCCTATCCCCGGCACGTGTTGACTTGTTCTTCGCCCGCGCCCTAACATTCATCGCCAATAGGCGTGTTGCGCCGCACGTCACCCCGATCTTTAAGCGAGAATCGGCACTTTCAGACCGGCTCGTTTTGGCATTTGGCGTGCCGCTACTAGCCGGGATATCTTCCGGTAATGTAGCCCTCCAGATCCTGAATAGTCTGCGCCTGACCCGAGATGATCCACTTCACCAGGTCGCCAAGCGACACCACACCCACTACAGTGTCTTCCACCACGACAGGCAGATGACGAAAATGGTGCTTGGTCATGATGGCCATGCACTCGTCCACTGTGTTCTGCCGAGTCACGAAGACCACCGGGCTGGTCATGATCTCCTGGACCAGCGTCTCTTTCGAGGATCGGCCTTTGAGGATGACTTTGCGGGCATAGTCACGCTCCGACAGGATGCCAACCAGCTTGTTTTTGGATATCACCAGCAACGCACCTATACCCTCCTCAGCCATCTTCTCGATGGCCTCATAGACAGACTGGTCGGGCGTTACGGACAGCACTCTATTGTCGTTCTTCTGCTTTAACAGCGATTCAATTGTGTCGGTAAGTTGCATGAGGACCTTCGCTGCGAGACCGTGCCATGTCGAGAGCTTCTACACCACCAGCCGCTTCGGCATACGTAACGGCGTCACCGAGCTTCTCGCTGATTAATGTCCGAATGAGTCGTCGCGCCACTGCGCTGTCATCGACCAGCAAGATGGAGTTGGACACAGCGCTGCCTCGTGAATAGTCTTGTAGCACATTCGCCGCTGGGTTACATACTGCGAATTCCGCATCGTCTGGACGCATTGCACACAGAGATTTGGATTACTGGCTGTTGGTGGAGTGCTCCAATTCCAAGTCGGCATCAGCCTAGCCCGGCAGCCACAACCTTTATATACAGGCGATCTTCACGCCGTTGACGAGCAACATGGGAAAGACTGGCTGGAACGTCGATGAATTCGGCTGCATTCTGCCGATCATTGCCGTCGTGTTCGCGGTGTACTTCTGGAGCAGACGCAGAGAACTTCCCGCGCTACCGCGCTCAAAGGATGTGTCAGTTTTTGTGTCAGACTGTTTCTCGCATTTTGAAGGTTGGCCCGAAGCGGAGGCAGCGCTGGAACCAGCGACGGTTGCAGGATGAACTATTGATGGCGCCTGCTGCGTTTGCGTTTTGACCGATACTCCCGGAGTGCCAATTGAAACTCATCGGGCACGATCCGCACGGTCGCCTTGGCATTGACTAAGGCCGCTGGGAATCAACCATTCACGATAGCCCTTCCCGTCCTCACGCCATTCGTAAAAGTTCAGATCCCGTTTCGCCAGCTGCAGCATGACTTCCAACAAGGTATCGCCGCAAGCTCCCTCATTTTCGTCAAGAGGAACGTCGGAAAGCCAAACGCCAGAATATTCCTTCGTTGTCAGATAGGTCCCGGTCCCCTCTCTGAAACCGCACTTCAGAATTGCGGCGGCATTCTTAGCGGAGGTGTGATGGAATAGTTTCCGTGTCACGATCTGGTTCTTCTCCCGTACTGACGCGACTCGCAAATTGTTCCCGCCGCATCGGTCGCAATGAAATTGGGCACCCGTGGCGAATTGTTGCTGGATCGCGCACGACAGTCCCAGGCATTTTGCAATCGGCGCACCTCAGCCACGGGATGAAATGACACCCTCGCCGAACCAAAACTTTGCATCGTTCCGGCCAAGTCTTCGGGTCACGGTTCAGTCCCAAGCGTTGCCTCCCAAACGTCACGGTGATCAGGTCAGGCCTCGATTGTTTCAGACCAGCGTAACAACTCTGGCGGTCCCGCGCCGACCACGATTCTGGTTTGCTCTGATGGAAATTTATGTATCGAGTCCGCGGACAAGACGCGCCATGGGAATTTTGAGAACGTGGCAAATGCGAAGCAGAGTTACAACCGTGATTGGCCGGCCAGCCTCGATTTGCTGCCAGTGCCGGGCAGAGAAACCGAAGGAAATCATATCCTCCTGGCTGTAGCCTTTCTTGCGCCGGAGCTCCCGGATCCTGCTTCCCAGCTCGCGGAAGAATCGCCCTTGATTTCCCACGAGCTAGTTTGTAGAGTCCCACGAGCAGAAACACCACGAGCAGATTAGCTGGTACATCCGGCTTCCGTGGCTGGGGCAGGCGATGAAGATCCTCCTGAGAGACTCCCCGAACACTCCGTGGCAAAAGCTCGAACCATTCGAGTTCGGTGGACCCGACGGCGAGAAGAAGCTGGAAGAACTGCTGGAAAAATCGCCCGACCTCCTCTCTTCCGAAGGCGGAAAACCGGTCCTGTTTTTCAAGTCCCAAGTTCCTTTAGGCGATAACGCCGTGGACCTGTTGGGCGTTGATGCCGATGGAACTATTGTCCTGGTCGAATGCAAATTGGATGCGAACCGAGAGGCACGACGGATGGTGGTCGGCCAAATACTCGAATACGCTGGCCAGCAACGTTTTGCCACTCTGCTTGTTCGCCGCTTTTTTCTTCCGCGCAATCGGCCAGGAGAGAACGCTCACCACGCGAGGTCGTTCCTCAAACATGTGCACTTGTGCATGCACTACTGGCAACCATGCCTCCCCTCCCCGCAACCCTGGCCTTGGGGGAGGAGGCCCATCCATTGCTGCTGTGCGCGCACAGGCGCACAGGTCCCTATCCTTCATTCATCTCGTCGCCGACCTGTTCCGCGCTCGGAAGAATCTCCTCGTTTTCGGATAGTGGCTCACCCAACGTCACGATCAGCTTGCGACCTTTCTTCCACTCGCCGACAGGGCGAAGAAGCTCGCGTTTGAGGCACTCTTGAACCCGTCGCAGTGCGGTGCTTCGGTCGAGATTCAGTCTTTGCGCGATTGCGGCGACGGCTGCCCCAGATTCACCGAACACTGGCCTCGGCTCTCCGTCACCGCTGCAGATCTCGGTTACCGCTTGGACGGTTTCCCGCAGCCTCTTGCTGACGCCACGCTCGGTGCTTTCCATGACGAGTCCACGGATAAGTTTGCGTACCTGCTCGTAATCCTCAAGGGTCGCCACAATCCGTCCTTGTGCATCAATCGTACGCTTGGCGACGTGCAATTGCGATATGCGCCTGGACGAGCGTCAGAACAGCTTTAAAGTCACGCCGCAACCGAGTTGCCACAGGTGGAATCAGTTTGGCGAGAGCATCCGCAAAAGGCACGACAACTGGCCGCGCCGTGAGCACCAGCCACGCCTGAAAAGTGCGCCAGTTCTCAAGGATTTGTTGAGTCGAGGCTTGCGAATTGTCCTGGCCCGAGACCAGGCGAGCTTCCGCCGCCAGAATCCGAGCCGTTTGCTCAGCGCTATCGTCGATGCGAATAGACAGATAGCGCGTTTCGTTTTCAGGATGCAGCGCGATGGCCGTCGTGGTCACGAGGAGACCGGTGGGGCCTTCCTTTTCGATGCGACGCGAACGCAATTCCCCGCCGTGTTTTTCTACGGTTTCGTAGACGAGGCGCCCCTCACTGAGCAGCGAACGAATGAGATAGTTTTGAAAGTCGCCGCCCAACGCGGAAGCCTCCGCCAGGACAATGAAACGGTGGCGAAGGGATTCTTCAGAGTACGCGAGAGCACGCTCGGACATCCCTGTAAGTGCGTAGTATGCGTTGGCGGGGAAGAATTCGAGAATCCGCTCCAACAGATAGGATTTCCCGGCCGATGATGGTCCTTTAATGCCGACGGAAACAATCTTGTCGAGCACGCGAGAGGTCAACGCCAGATAGGTGAGCTGGCCACCGCGCTTCTCACCAGCTACTCCCACGCCCTCCAACGCCATCGAGAAATCCCCCAAGATGTCCGCGCTCTGAGCAATATCCTTGCAGCGGTTCCACAGCTCACCAGCACGCCTCCTGGCAGCAGCCTCTTCGTACTGCCGCCAGCTCTGCGCCGCCCTGAATTCAAGCTTCAACGAATCGACGAACTTCGAAGGGTCTGCCAAGTACAGCGCGGAAACATCCTTTGCGCCACTCAACCTGACGAGTCGAACACGATCACGAATCTTCGAACCGGCCAACCAACGCAATACCGTGTCGCCACCTTTGTCCGGCTCGATGAACACGTAGATGCGCTCAAATCGGTCCAACAACTCGGCCCACTCCTCTTTCCACGTGCTTGCACCTGGAATTCCGAGAGCGGGCACGTTGTGCAGCCACAAGGTCTGGGCGTCGCTTTCCCCTTCATCCAAGCAAATGTATTTTCCGGGGTACGTCGGAAGCCGCCATACGCCGTAGGGCAGAGGTTTGTCACCCCTCCGCCAGCGGAAGCGCTCTTCGTCTGAGCCCATGGCCAACCGAAATCGCACCGCCGACTCGTCGCCCGTGAGGCCCAGATAAGGAATCGCTACAGCCGGTTTTCCCGAGTGGGTGATTTGACGCAGTCCGAGGGTCCGAAGAAATTCGATCCGCAGCCGCTTTGCCTCCGCGTAGTCCTCGAGAGTGAGTCCGCCCGCTGTTGCACTCGCCGCCGTCGCCATCGTTCACGCTCGCTTTTGACGAAGGAAAAGGCTGCGCGCACTGACGCCGAGTGCGTTGATGATCTCCTCGAACGTGCATCCTGCATGGCAATAAAGAAGGACACGTCCGTCATCACCCTCGGCGACCGAGAGGCTGTTGCGGGTGTCGTCGTGTGCAAGGCAAAGCGCACTATAACCGTTCGTGAGACTGATGACGTTGTCGAGCAGCGGGAGAATCTTGTCAATTGGCCGCATTTCGAACCGGTCCGTTCGCGTATGTGTGCGCCGCGACAGCACAGTCGATCAGCTTTTCCGCTGCCGGACGGTCTTCCGGACCAATGAACCACGTGATCGCTACCACGTTACCTGGAGGATAGACGAGGCAGACGAGGTCGCCGCATTGCGCCGCTCGCTCTACCTGTTGCCGGAAGTCCGAGTCCCAGCCCTGCTCGACGATTTGGACCTCCGCACCCTTCCCGGTCCGGGTGTCCCTCATGAGCTCCTCGAAAACGCGCTGTTTGTCATGAACGATTCCGGCGAACCAGGCGCGCTCCAACACCTCCCGCGTAGGTCTGCTCACCGGGCCCCCTCCTGCGACGTGAAATATCCAGCTGTTGTCTTCCTCCGCAACTCCTTATGCGCGCCTCGACCGTGCTGACTGGAATCCGCCAAGTGCGCCCAACTTTCGCGGCCCCAGCAAGCCGGCCGGCATATAAGAGGTCATAAACGAATTTGAGCGTGCAGCCGAGTTTGATGGCGGCTTCGCGCACTGTCACGTCGGAACCAATTTTCTCCTCCATGTGTTCGCGCCCTCCTTAGATGCTGGCTATTTGCGCACCATTGTAGTTGTTCTTGTGCTAGAATGCAATCTATGTCATCTAACTCTAGCAGTAGAGAGAGGCCTCGCATTCTAGCAGCACACGAGCTGCGCGAACTGCTCGAGGATGTGGCTAACTTTTCGGGCGACTTCGCGAATGCAGTCCGATTCATGAGGAAGCTCAAGGGTCGTGTGCCTGGCGTCCGTGGGCCGTTAAGTATCGACGATCTGAATAGTGCTGCTACGACCACGGACCTTGATGACATCCGCGCGGCGTACGGGATTCCTCTAAATGTCGACGCATCCGGCTTCGTTACGGCTGTTAACAAACATTCCTGCTGGCAGCTACTTGAACTGCGCGACGCGTTGAGGAGCGTTTGGAAAGAACAAGATTTGACGTTGCGACGCTGGGGCGTAATTGCAATTGCTCAACTACGGCTGCCCAACTCGAAGCCTTCATGGGCGTTCTCTAGGCCGGGCCGTGCGAAAGGTTGTCCAATCCCAACACCCTTTGAGCAGGCTCTCGCATACCTCATGCGCCCTGACGTGCGTACCTCAATCTGCGCAAACCCGCAGTGTCGTCACACCCCATACTTCTTCGCTGACAAACTCGGTCAGAAATTTTGTTACGAGCCGTGTGCAGCGCCAGCGCAACGGGAATCCAAACGTCGTTGGTGGGCAAAAAATGGACGAGCATGGCGCGAGAAGCGCCAGAGAGCGCGGCCACGCAACAAACGCAGGAAATGAATTGGCGCCTGCTGTTTCCGCAGCTCTCGATCGAAATTCTGCTTCTGCGTGAAAACTCCCCTCACGGAACCGCGACAATGCGACTACTGCTAGAACTCGAAGGTGATCGTGCATGCCTGACTTCCTGAGCTGCGGGACCAAATTAATACCATAAGGTAGGACGCGCTTAAATCCGCCCACGGACAGATCAGGAGAATAGAAATGAACTATCGGTTTTCAACGAAAGCACCAGATTCAGGAGAGAACATCGAGAACACGGCCGCGATCGCGGGACAACGTTGTAAAGGTTGGGTTGAAACCTGTGCTCAAAGCGTTGGGGATCCCAGGGAAGGACGTTGGCTTGCACGCGTTCCGACATGGCCTGGCGACAGAGCTGGTCGAGAACTCGGTGCCGCTGAGCGTCCTGCAAAACCAGTTGCGACACGCCGACGTGAAGACGACGCTGCGCGTGTATTCGCACGTCATCCCAGAGAGCCAGCGGAATGCAATGGAGCAACTGGGCAACCTCCAATCGGTACCACAAACGGTTTCGGTACTAAAATTCGGGCCTAAGTTGTTGTGAGCAAGAAGGTTGGCGGAAGCGTGTGGGAGTCGAACCCACCACTCGACTCGCGAAGAGCCGAATCAATGGCTTTGAAGGCCACGAGGATCACCGGACCCCTTTCGCCTCCGCGCGCGATTATAGCAGGTGGGTTACCGCTTCGCCTTCGCGCCACCCTCAGTTTTCAACTTTGATTTTGCCCGTGCGATGACGTGAATTTCTTCCGCGCTATCTCCAGCAATTTGGCGTCGGTGCAGACTTCGTAATACGCTCGGCTCCCTTGCGCGCCTACTTTCCTGCCCGGCTGCAGTTGCCGCACGAATCCCTTGCGGATCACGAGCGGCTCAATCGATTCGCCGAGTGGAACTTCCCCGAAAAACAGTTGCACTTTTTCCTTTCCCCAGGGCAGTGGAAAATTTCCGACCATGGGCGCCAGTGAAATTTCCGTGCTCAGCTTTTGAAAGCCTTCCTCGTTCAGCTCGATTCCGTTCAGGTTGTAGCGAACCAGCAACTCTTCCTCATCGGCGTCATCCACCAGCGTCTGTAGAACGAAAACGTTGAACGGCGACCCATTATCTCGAAACAGCCGCCGAGCCATTTTCGAGCAGCTCGACAGCCGGTCCGACAGGTTCAGAGCCCGCGAAATCATGATCCGCGAGTCGCCGTCCATCCACAGCGATGGCGCCGAATCCTGGAACGCGACGCCGACTCCAATTTCCAGCGCAGGAAGATCGGATGCCTTCGCCCGAATGTTGTACGCCTGCGTCACGCCCAGAATTTCGCGCGCCAAAACGCAAGCTCGTGCCACAGCACGGCGCGTCGCGCGCGTGGATTCGTTTTCGTATATCGCCAAAATGATCGCGTCGCCTTCGATGAAAATCGTCGCGGCACCGTAACGCTCGAGCATCCGCTTCACCGGTTCGTGCAAATTCATGCTGAAGTGCGATGCCGGATTCATTCCGCGCGCCAGCAAATCCTTGGTGATTCCCGTCGAACCGCGCACGTCCGCCTTGATGACCGTGTGGTTCAGGACGGGGTCCTCCGCCGGTCTGCCCTCATCCGGGTGCAAAAACTCGTACAGGCTCTGGTTGGCGCGCGACAATTCCCTCGAACGCTCCGAGCGCACCAGATGGATGCGTTCCATCCATGCCGTGACGTGCTGGTAATTTCTGCGGTCGCGCCTCAAGCGCATCAGGTCCTCGGAAAATTGCAGGCAAATCGCCAGCGTTTCCTGGCGCGACCTCCGACGAATCGCGCGCGAGGCGTCCTCCAACATCTTCACCGACGTTTTCCGCGCCGGAAATTGTTCCAGGATTTGCTCGACCCGCTTCGCTTCGTCCCGGTTGACCAAAGCTTTCTTCAACTGCTGCAAATGGATTGGCGGGCTATATACCGCCTGAATCTTTTTCAGCTCGTAGCTCGCCAGCACATGAAACAGCAGATCGTGCTCTTCCAGCCGGTGCGTCCATTCCTCCAGCAGTTGCTCGCGAATCTCAGGCGACGCTTCTCCTTCCCCCAGTGGCGCTTGCGGATCGAACAGCCGCCGCGCGTTTTGCGGTTGATTCAAGTAATCGCCCAGGCGGCTCTGGTATTCCGATGCGAGGAAGTCCATGCGCTGCTTGGCTGCCTCCACCTGAGACCCGACTTTCTCGAGTTCCTTTTCGGCGGAAGCGAATCGCCGCCGCAGGCCCGTCGGATCACGTCCCGCATCACCCGCATTGGCGCTCTTGCGCCGGAACAGCCGAGGGAAACTGTCCTCCGTTTCGCTTGTCCGGCTGGCCGCCTCTTCGATTTCCTGCTCGAGCCGTGCAACCTCGGATCGCAGCGACTTCGCCTGCTCGAGCAGGCGTTCGTGCGCCTTCCGCGCCTTGCCCAGTTCTTCCGCATTCTCGTCCGGTAGAACGAATTCGCGCACGAAATCGAGTAGCAGACCATCGAACACGTCAAAGCGATCCGGGTCCGTCAGGAAGTTCCCGAGCAGCACGTAGTGCTCGAGGAACATGTGGTCGTCATTCCCGTTTTCGACGAACAGAAACCGGTTATGCAGTAGCTCGTACGTCTCGTGGAAATCGTCGCCGAATAGAGCCCGGCGTGATTTTTCGAGCGACGCCTCGTCGATCTCGCGCCAGATTCGGCACAACGTTTCCCCCACTTGGCGAATGATGTGCTTGCGCTCGGCTTGCGTTTCCGCGATCTTCGACCGGATCACGTGCGCCTGCTCGCTATGCTCGAATATCGATCCGCGTGACTTGACCCAGTCCTTGCACTCCACGAGTATGCTCGAAAATTGGTTGCTCACTTCCTGGCTGATGTATTTCAGCAGCGCAAGCTGGTGCAGAATATCGGTCTCGATCGATTGCTGAAATTTCGCCCGCGTCAGCGACTCTTGCACGATTTCGGTGAGCATCCGCCGAAACGCGCCGTGTTCGGGCGAACCGCCGGGCTGTTTGGATTGTTTGCCAAACGCGAACGGCAAATTGATCGTCTGCCGCACCAGATCGAGAAGGTATTTCCCGCTGAACTCGAGGAACTTGGGGCTGAGATACACGTCATAATGGATGTTGTCGACCCCCAGCGTCAGCTTCTCGAGGCGTATCTCGGCACAATACGCCTCCAGCTTCATCCGGGCCGGATGGGCAGACGACGGCGCGATGCGAATCTCGGACATTCGCCGGAGCCCCAGTGCTAATCTTTCACTTTAGTCGACGCCAGAAGTGAGGCGCAATGGAACTACGCGAAATCGTTAATGGCGCAACGGAAAACGGAGTCCCCGCCCCGTCCGCCGACGCTTCTCCGCGGCGAATTTCGCCTCCGGCCTCCAAATCAACCGTTCAGAGCGCCTGCCTGTATATCGGTCCAGCAGGGCAACGATGCGATCGCCCCGCCGGCGAAAGCGGCTTCTGCTCGAAACACCATATCGCCCAGCCTGGCGAGGAAGTTTCGAATCGTGTGAGAGCCAAACGAGCAGCCGTCGTCATCGGTCTTCTCGCCGCTCTTTGGCCCGTGATTGCCGATCTCATTCGCGAATTCATTCGCCTCTTCCGCTAGCGTCGCCAATCACTATTCACCAATCACCACTCACTGGTCTTTTCTCGTCACTCGCCAACAGCCAGTTCTTTTCTCTGCGGTCTCTGTGGGTTTTCTCCGTGTTCTCTGTGATAAGTTTTCGGCCCTGTCGCCCTGCCAGCAGCTCGCATCACGTAGCGCAGTCGCTCCCTTCTTGCTCGTCACTCGTCACTTGTCACTCGTCACTGCTTTTCGCCACTGTTACAATGTCGGCCCATGTCCAAGCTGATGGAAAGCAAGACTGCGATTGTTCTTGGCGTTTGGAACCAGTGGAGCATCGCTTATGCGATCGCCCAAGCATTCGTCCGCGAAGGCGCTACTCTGCTTCTCACCTACCAGAACGAGCGCGCCAAGCCGGCCGTCGAAGAACTTGGCCAGCAACTCGGCGCCGCCGCGCTGTTCCCTTGTGACGTTCAGCAGCAGTCCGACATCGACAAACTGGCGGAAAGCCTCAAGTCCGCCGGGCGCAAACTCGACGTGGTCGTGCACAGCATCGCCTTCGCCAACCGCGAAGATTTAGGGCAGCCTTTCGTCAACACCTCGCGCGAAGGATTCAAGCTGGCCCTCGATGTGAGCGCTTATTCGCTTGTCGCCCTCACCAAAGCTCTGGCGCCGCTCATGACCGACGGCGGCTCCGTCATGACCCTCACCTATCTTGGCTCCACGCGCGTAGTCACCAACTACAACGTGATGGGCGTCGCGAAAGCGGCCCTCGAAGCGGAAGTGAAGTATCTCGCCAGCGAACTCGGCGCCAGCAAAATTCGCGTCAACGCCATTTCCGCCGGCCCCATCAAGACCATTTCTGCGCGTGGCATCAAGGATTTCTCGAAGGTCCTCGATTTCGTCGCTCAACACGCGCCCTTGCGCCGCAATACCGATATCGCCGAAGTTGCCGACGCCGCCGTTTTCCTCGGCAGCGATCTCGGACGCGGCGTCACTGGCAACATTATCTTCGTCGACTCCGGCTTCCAGATCATGGCCCTCGGCTAGCTGAGCCTGAGCGAGAACGCGAGGATATTTCTGGTCGAGGCTTTCGACGTAAAGCTCCCCGAAATCGTATCGGCTTTACATAGATGATTTCGGGCGGGGATCGCACGTGGAGAAGAAGATTTGTCCGCGCTTCCGCAAGCCGTCCGAAGGAGCAGGCGGTGCAGGAAGAAGCAACAAAGTGGATTAGAGAAGGAGAGAACCATGGGCGGTTGGCTAAAGCACTCTATCGTACTGAGTTTTCTTTTGCTGGCGCCACCCCTGGTGGCGCGGCCAGTCCCACGTAGGCCGCGGGGCATCTATGCCGTGGTCAACATCGAGGAAAACGTCAAGAAAGAGCAGGCGGCGAATCCCTCGATCACGCCCGCAGAGCTGAAAGCCTATTTCGTGAATCTCTACCAGGAACTCCTGGCCAACCCTGCGGTTTCGGGGCTGGCTCTGTGGGTGAACTGGAACGCGCTCAACCCCAATCCCCCGGCCACCGCCAATCCTTACGACTGGACTTATTTGGATGACGCCTTTAACCAGGCTTCCGCTTGGAATACTCAAAATCCGATGAAGCCTCCGAAAACGATCCAAGTTGTCCCCCTGCCCGGTTTTCAGACGCCCCAGTGGCTATTGGCTCAGATTCCCAGTTGCGACGGTCTTTTTCGGTCACCCGTTCAGACTCCCCCGAGGACGTGCGGGAAGGCGACCTTTGCCGGTTTCGTGGAAGGACGCGGCGTCAGGGAACTGCCGATGCCGTGGGACCCCGTTTACAAAAGTTCCTGGCGGGCTTTCCTGACCGCGCTTGCCGCCCGATATGAATCAAACCCCGCGTTCGTCTCCATATCCGTCGCGGGCCTACTGCCTCGTCAGAGGAGATGATCCTGCCTGATAACGCAAACACGCCCTCTCAAGACCAGTCCGGGGACCTCTTGCCCAACGCCATGTGGCTTAAACTGCTCGCGTTCCACTACCCCGGCAGGCCGGCGTACCAGAGGTCGGATCAGGCCTTCATCGATGAGTGGGAGGCCGCAATCGACATGTACGCGGGGATTTTCAGCGGCGTGACTCTGGTCGCCACCACTGGCAGCGGTCTTCCCAACCTGGCCGCCAGGGGCTTCGCCGTCCCCACCGATTTCACTGCGGCTTGTCCCCGCCCCAACATGGATTGCGCCGCCGAGACAACCATTCTGTCCTACTTCCGGAAACCCTCTGTGGGCGGGACCAACGCAAAGGCCGCTCAGGAGGACGGGATGGAAGCCGCGAGCGTAAGCTTGGGACGCTTCAATCTCGGCGTAGACGTCATAAAACTGGTGTCACGAAGCACGGCGCAGTTCACGTCGCCCTCGGCCCAAGTCCTCGGCGGAGCCCAGTTCAACTCGTCCTTTACAAATTTCACCTTGACGGAAGGATGCACCAGCAGGTTTCCCCCAAGGCCTATTGACAGGCCGGCGGCGTGCACCATTCCGCCCACGTGCACCATACAAATGTGCATTCCCGTCGCTTGCATCCCGCAGGCTTGCCTCGCCCCGGGCGTCACGCTGGCGGATCTGGCCAGCTTCACCATACTCAGAAACGTGCCCAAGAAGGACCTCATCTCGCCGGAGCAGGCGGCATACAACGTGCTCAAAGTCTACTTCGACGGTACCGCGGTGGCCTCGTTTTTCGGCGGAACGCCGGGTGCTACGCCCTTCAATTACCTCCAAATCTATGCCGTGGACTTCCTATACGCCGCGGCGCATGTGCATGCGCCGGAACAAGTAGTGGAGGCCGGCGGCGCGAGCGTTTCCACGTCGGCGCAGGATTTGCTCAATTTGGCGGGACAGAAGCTCTTGGAAATCGGAGAGCCGGCCTCCTTGCGTCCGGAATGAGCAAACTTCGTTTTTACGGCAGAGGGTACGGAAAAAGGTAATCTCGCCGCTCCTCCAGCTTTGCCTCCCCGATCAGTTTGCTGTGCGCAAGGCGATAACGCGGCGAACCCGCTCCGCTGCACTCTGGCGCCTGGTTTTAGTACCTACAGAACCCGAATACCAAAAAATACCTACTATTCGTGTCTTGTCGTTTATTTCCTCTCAGTTGTAAATTCAACTCAAGCCCCCGCGTACGAGGTTTCGTGTGCAAACAAGAAAACTGAAAACTATTTCGGCCGCAGCAGTCTTCGGCGGCGCTCTTCTTCTTTTTCTCCTCGTCACGGGGGCCACATCAGCCAGCGATAATCGCAACGATAACGTCGCCGCCGATCCTTCGATTTCCGCCGCTGTTTGCCAGGTCGTGTATCCGCTCGACGAGACTCCCGAAGACGGCTACCGCTACATGTTCTTCGGCAACGGTTTTTTCATTAACGACCAGGGCTACGTTGTAACCGCCGCGCACCTCCTCTCCTATTTCCGTTACGGCGGCGAACCTTACATCCTCGTGGGCCCGCCCGAAGGGCCGAGCCGCATGCTCGAAGCTCCTATTGTTGCCGCCGATTGGGACCACGATGTGGCCGTGCTTAGAGCGACGCCCAATCCATTCCAGAGCGAAAAGAAGATCGCTTACCTGCCCTTGTCCGTCGACACGCTTGTCCCCGGAACCAGCGTGCTCTCCGCCTCGCTCCGCCCGCCTGACGCGAAGGACGCTCACACCTCGGTCGAGCCGCTGCACGATTTTTCGCGCAGCGAAGTGATCGAATATCAATTCTACGAGGAGAAAAAAGACGCGGCGGAAAACGAACTCGTGCTCTTCAGCCAGGATGTCGTGCCCGGCCAGAGTGGTTCGCCGCTAGTCGCAGCGAAAACGCATTCAGCCGTCGGCATTGTTGTCGGCCAGTGGCTGCATCCAGCCGTCATCCCTTCCGGATCGAGTGGAGGACACCTGACCGTCGCCCCGGGAGCAGCCCTGCGCATCCACTATGCCATCGCCCTGCTGACCGAACACCACATCGCATGGCACATGGCTTCCGAGTCCTCTGCTTCTGAGCCCGCCCAGCCGCCCGCCGCGCCTCCACAGCCACCCGCAGGATTCGTGCCTCCCGTCCCGCTTTCCGTGGTCGGCACTCCTTATCCGCCTCAAGCCATGTTCGGTGGCGAAGTGCTGCTGGATGCGCTCGTCGATTCCAGCGGAAAGCTCGCGGACGTGCGCGTCGTCTCCGGCGACTCCCCGTTCCTAGAAGCCGCCATGACTGCCGTGCACACCTGGAGTTTCGTACCCGCGCGCAAGGATGGACGCGCCGTCGACGCGCGAATCGGAATCGTCTTTGATTTCCCGCAATCCCTCATGCCCAAGGTAGTCTCCAAGGAACACAAACACGCGGAGCCTCTACCCGACTCCGCCGACCACGCTGCAGTGCCTTCCTTTACCGTCGACCCCGATTACCCGTCAACCACCGTTGCCGAAGGCAGCGTTGTCCTCTTGGCGCGTGTGGACGCCCAAGGCCAGCTCACTTCCACTTCCGTCCTGCGCGATCTGCCGCCGTTCACGGCTTCAACCGAAGCCGCCCTGCATCACTGGCAGTTCATCCCCGCCGAACGCGACGGAGTGAAGACGGATTCTGCGGTCATTGTAGTCGCCACCTTCCGCCGCCCCGCCCTCTAGCGCTGTCGACGGCCGCTTCATCGCTCGGCGCATCCTCCCTTGCGCCGACAGCCGGTCTGTAGCTCACCTCTTCGTCTGTAGCTGACCTCTTCAGAGGTGAGGCCTTTCGCCTTTCGCCTTTCGCCTTTCGCCTTTCGCCTTTCGCCTTTCGCCTTTCGCCTTTCGCCTTTCGCCTTTCGCCTTTCGCCTTTCGCCTTT
>Ga0187819_10000907_pt1 | contig 15099 bp, 13 predicted proteins | sample NC_wetland_sal_i_15_FD_132411 | JGI IMG/M metagenome (GOLD analysis project Ga0187819, IMG submission 132411) | Wetland sediment microbial communities from Neuse River Estuary, North Carolina, USA - SO4_4 | ecosystem: Environmental > Aquatic > Freshwater > Wetlands > Sediment | place: USA... | reverse complement strand
TGGTTATTCGCGTACCCGCACCCGGCCCCGGTCGATGACCACCGTGCCGTCCTGCTTGGCCGTCTGGAACAGGGCGCCGCCGTCCTCCCGCCAGATCGAGACCACCAGCGTCTCGCCGGGCAGCACCGGGCGGGTGAACCGGCCGGACATCGAGCCGAACCGGGCCGGGTCGGAGCCGCACAGCGCGTGCAGCAGCGCGCGCCCGGTGACCCCGTAGGTGCACATCCCGTGCAGGATCGGCACGCTGAACCCGCCCCGCGCGGCGAACTTCGGGTCGGTGTGCAGCGGGTTGCGGTCACCGGTCAGCCGGTACAGCAGCGCCTGCTCCGGCCTGGTTTGCTCCTCGACCCACAGGTCGGGGTCACGGTCGGGCCGCTCCCACTCGTCCCGGGGACCGCGCGAGCCGCCGAACCCGCCCTCGCCGGTGATGAACGCGCTGCCCGTGCTGGTCACCAGCGCCTCGCCGGTCGAGGCGTCGACGGCCACGCTCTCGGTGACCACCAGCGCGCCGGAGCCCTTGTCGTAGATCCCGGTGACGGTCGAGGTCGTGCGCGCCGTCCCCGCCACCGGCAGCGGCCGGTGCAGCTCGAAGGCCTGCTCGGCGTGGACCAGCCGGGCCGGGTCGAAGCTACCCAGCGAGCGCCCGGCCCCGCCCCTAGCGACCAGCACGCCGAACGTCGGCAGCACCTGCTGCTCGATCCCCGCCGAGTTCTCGGTGGTGAACTCCAGCTCGCGCAGCGGGTCGCCCAGACCCGCGCCGACGGCGATCGCGTACAGCAGCGCGTCGGTGGACGTCCACGAGCGCTCGTGCGGCTCGCTCGCGACTCCGATCAGGCTCTGGTCAAGCGCCATGACGCACCTACCTCACTAATCGTAGAATCATTTTCTAGTATCAAATTCATACAGCAGCTTCGTGAGAGGCGGTCAGTGATGGGCGTGCTGGACGGGAAGGTGGCCCTGGTGACCGGCGCGAGCCGCGGCATCGGCGCGGAGATCGCCCGGCGGTTCGGCGCCGAAGGCGCGGCGGTGGCCGTGGCGGCGCGCACCACGCAGGGCGCCTCCTCCCCCTTTCCGGGCACCATCGACGAGACCGCGACCCAGATCCGCGAGGCGGGCGGCACCGCGATCGCGATCGCGGCCGACCTGGCCAAGCCGGCCGACCGGGAACGCCTGGTCGAGGAGACCGCGCGGCAGCTCGGCGCGCCCGACATCCTGGTCAACAACGCGGCGGTCACCTACTTCACGCGCGTCGAAGACTTCACCGCCAAGAGGTACGCGCTGATGTTCGCGGTCCAGGTCGAGGCGCCGTTCCACCTGGCCCAGCTGGTGCTGCCGGGCCTGCGCGAGCACGGCACCGGCTGGATCCTGAACATTTCCTCGGGCGCGGCCCGGCACCCGGCGATCCCGCCCAACGCCTGGGCGGGCCGCGGCGGCACCGTGTACGGGATGTGCAAGGCGGCGATAGAGCGCTTCTCCACGGGCCTCGCGGCCGAGCTGTACCCGGACCACATCGCGGTCAACGCGCTGTCCCCGACCCAGGTGGTCCCGACCCCGGGCACCATCTTCCACCACCTGGCCGCCGGGGAGGACGACCCGAACACCGAGCCGCCGTCGGTGATGGCCGAGGCCGCGCTCCTGCTGTGCCACCGCGACCCGCCCGTGCTGACCGGGCGGATCGCGTACTCCCAGGAGCTTCTCGCCGAGTTCGGCGTTCAGGTCCCCGGCCGCTGACCGACCATCCCCGCGGCCGGTCACAGGCCGATCCGGGTGGCCAGCCGCTCGCGGTGATAGCTGCCGTCGCCGAGGAACAGCTCGCTGGCCTTGGCCCGCTTGAGGTACAGGTGCGCGTCGTGCTCCCAGGTGAACCCGATGCCGCCGTGGATCTGGATGTTCTCGGCCGCGACGCGCGAGTAGACCTCCGAGGCATAGGCCTTGACCAGCGAAGCCAGCACGGGGACCTCGCCCGAGCCCTCCGCGACCGCGGCCGCGGCGTAGCCGACCGCCGAGCGCAGCGATTCCACCTCGAGCAGCAGGTCGGCGCACCGGTGCTTGATCGCCTGGAAGCTCCCGATCGCCCGGCCGAACTGCTGCCTGACCTTGGCGTACCCGACCGCCATGTCCAGGGCGCGCTGCGCGCCGCCGAGCTGCTCGGCGGCCAGCGCGATGGCGGCCACGTCCAGCGTGTGCTCGAGCACGGCCCGGCCCGCGCCGGGCGAGCCGATCAGCCGCGCGGGCACGTCGCCGAACTCGCACCGGGCCAGCCTCCTGGTCTGGTCCAGCGTGGGCAGGATCCGGCGGCCGAGCCCGGCGGCAGCCCCGTCGACCGCGAACAGCGACAGGGCAGCCGGCCCCGATGAGCCGGCGTCGGTGACGGCGACCGCCAGGATCAGGTCCGCGCCGTGCCCGTCGAGGACGAAGCTCTTGTGCCCGTCGAGCCGCCAGCCGTGCCCGTTCTTCACCGCGGCCAGCCGGACCGCGTCGGGACCCCAGGATCCGTCGTCCTCGGTGAACGCCAGCGTGGCGACCCTCTCGCCCGACGCGATCCCGGGCAGCAGGTCGCGCCGGGCGCCCTCGTCCTCGCTCGCGCCCAACGCGGTCGCGGCCAGCACCGCGCTGGCCAGGTACGGCCCGGTGTACAGGGCGCCGCCGAGTTCCTCGAGCACGATGGCCTGCTCGGCGAACGAGAAGCCCGCGCCGCCGTACTCCTCTCCGATCGCGATGCCCTGCAGGCCGAGCTGGTCTGCGGCCTGCCGCCAGACGCCGATGTCCATGGCGTCCGCCGTGTCCATCAGCTCGCGGACCCGCGGCAGCGGGGCTCGCTCGGCCAGGAACCGGCGCACAGAATCACGCAGTTCCCGCTGCTCCGCGCTGACTCCCAGGTTCATGGGTCCGCTCCCTTCTCAGCCGGCGGCCCGGTCACGACGAGCACGTCCAGCGCCTCGACCCGGTCTCCGTCCACCCACAGCGGGTTGACCTCCAGCGCGCGCAGTGACCCGTCGAGCGAGTTGGCCGCGGCGCACACGCTGGTGATGGCCCGCGCCACCAGGTCGAGGTCGGCGGGACGGGTCCCGCGGGCGCCGCTCAGCAGCGGGGCGCCGCGCAGTTCGCCGAGCATCCGCCTGACCTCCTCGCGCGTCACCGGGAGCAGGCGCAGGCTGGTGTCGGCCAGCAACTCGGTCCAGACGCCGCCGAGCCCGACCGCGAGCACCGGGCCGAACGTCCGGTCCACCGTCACCCCGGCCAGCAGCTCCACCCCGCCGGCCCGCATCGGCATCACGAGCACCCCGTCGATGACGGCCCCGGGCACGGCCTCCCCGGCGGCCCGCACCCGCCGGTAGGCGTCCCTGACCTCCGCCTCGCCGCGCAGGCCGAGCGCGACGCCGCCGATATCGGACTTGTGGGTGATCTGCGCCGCGCACACCTTGAGCGCCACCGGCCACCCGATCCGTGCGGCCGCCCGCGCCGCCTCGTCGGCCGAGGTGACCAGCTCCGCGGGCACCAGCGGCACGCCGCAGGAAGCGACCAGGTCGCGGGCCGCGGCCTCGGACCACGGCCCCAGGGGGGCCGAGGGGGTTTGGGGGGAAAGGCTTCCCCCCAAGATCGGGGGGATCCCGGGGGGTCGCCCCCCGGGGCCAGCACAGTCGGCGGACGTCCGGTTCTCCAGCCAGCGCAGCGCGTTGCCCAGGGCCTGTACCCCCTGCTCGAACCCGCCGAGCAGGTGGATGTCGTTCGCGCCGAGCAGTTCCCGGCCGTAGCCGGACACGTCGACGCAGGTCGAGCCGACCGGGATGACCGGGATCGCCGCGTCGGCCATACGCCCGCCGAGCCAGCGCGCGCGCTCCTCGAGCCTGCCGGCCGCGACCTCGTTCGGCGGCCGCGCGTCGGGGAGGGTCAGCCCGTTGAACAGCACGAAGTCCAGGCCGGGGTCGGCCAGCGCCGCCTCGAGCGCGTGATCGACGGCGGTCAGCGCCTCGGTCCGCGGGTTGGCCAGTATGTACCCGGTCACGTCGAGCGGGTTGCAGGCGACGGCGAACGCCGGCAGGTGCGCCCTGATCGCCTCGACCGTACTCGCCGTGAACGGCGGGATCGCGATGCCCTGCGCGCTGGCCCGGTCGGCGATGATCCCGCAGGCTCCGCCCGAGGCCGTCACCACGCCCATCCGCCGGCCTTTCGGCCACCGGTCGTAGCCGAGCAGCCCGGCCGTGCTGAGCAACTCCTCGATGCTGGTCACCCTGATCACGTTGTACCGGCGGAACACGGCGTCCACCACGGCGTCGTCGCCCGCGATCGAGCCGGTGTGCGCCAGCGCCGTCGCCTGGCCGACCGGGCTCGACCCGGACTTGAGCGCCACGATCGGCTTGCCGGCCGACGCTGCAGCCTTTGCGGCCCGGGCGAACCGGTCAGGCTCCCTGATCTCCTCCAGGAACAGGCAGATCACGCGGGTCTGCTCGTCGGCCACCAGGTAGTCGAGCACGTCGGCGGTGCCGATCATCGACTCGTTGCCCAGGCTGACCACGGTGCTCACCCCGATCGCCCGGGACCGGGCGAAGGCCAGCATCACGCTGGCCAGCGCGCCGCTCTGCAGGGCCAGGCCGACCGGCCCGGGGCGAAGCGGGAGCGGGATCGTCAGCGCGAACGGCCCGGCGCGCGCGTGGGCGTTCAGGAACCCCAGGCAGTTGGGCCCGAGCAGGACGATCCCGTGCCCGGCGGCCTGCGCGACCAGCCTGGCCTGTTCCTCCAGCCCCTCACGGCCCACCTCGCCGTACCCGCCGGCGAGCACGATCGCGTTGCGTACCCCCGCCGCGCCCGCGTCGTCGATGACGTCAGGGACCGCGTGCGCTGGCACCATGATGAACGCCAGGTCCACGGGCTCGCCCAGGTCGCGCAGGTTGCGCACGGCCGGCCTGCCGAACACCGTGTCGTGCTTCGGGTGGACCGGGATCAGCGGTCCGGAGAAACCGGTGGCGGCGCTGCTGGCCGCGAGGAACTGCGCCCAGCCCGAGGTATCCGAGGCGCCCACCACGGCCAGGCTGCGCGGCGCGAAGAACTCCCGCAGCCGCTCCGGGTCCAAACGAGCGAGGTGGTCGCCCATCAGTTCGCCACCCGCGGCTCCTTGGGCAGGCCGAGCGCTCGCTCGCCGATGATGCCGCGCTGGATCTCGCTGGTGCCCGAGTAGATGGTGCCGGCCTTGCTGGAAAGGAAGACGTTCTGCCAGTCCGACGTCGGGTAGCCGTCCCCGTCCGGGCGGAGCAGGCCGTCGGCGCCGATGATGCCCATCGCGATCTCGCCGAGCCACTTGTGGTACTCGCTCCAGAACAGCTTGGTGATCGAGGCCTCCGGCCCGGGCGGCCGCCCGGAGGCCACCTGGGCCAGCGTCCGCAGCCCGTTGAACCGCATGAGCTGGACCCGGGTGTAGGCCTGCGCCAGTTGCTGCCGCACCAGCGGGTCGTCGATCCGGCCGCGCTTGCGCGCCGTCTCGGCCAGGTCCCAGAACTCCCTCTCGTACCGCAGGTGCTGGACGGTCGCCGAGCCGCCGCGCTCGTGGCCGAGCGTGGTCATGGCCACCCGCCACCCGTTGTTCAGCCCGCCGATCACGTTGAACAGCGGCGCGCGCACGCCGTCGAGGAAATCCTCGGCGAACTCCGCGGCCCCGGATAGCTGCCGGATCGGCCGGTACTGGACCTGCGGCCCGGTAAACGGGATCAGCACGTACGACAGGCCCTCGTGCTTGGGCGCGCGCGGGTCGGTCCGGCACAGGACGAACATCATCGTCGCCCGGGCCGCGCCCGAGGTCCACAGCTTCTGCCCGGTGACGACGATCTCGTCGCCGTCTACTTCGCCCCTGGTCTCCACCGCGGCGAGGTCGGATCCGTGTTCGGGCTCGGAGAAGCCCTGGCAGTAGACGTCCTGGCCGGACAAGATGCGCGGCAGGAAGTACTCGCGCTGTTCCTGCGTGCCGTGCACGATCACCGAGGGGCCCACCAGGGCCTCGCCCATGCCCCGGATCACCCGCGGCACGCCAGCCCGGTGGAACTCCTCGTTCAGCACCGCGAGCCGTACCGCGTCCATGCCCTGCCCGCCGAACTCCGCCGGCCACTGCGGGCAGATGAGCCTGGCCTGCGCCAGCGCGCGCTCCCATTCGGCGTACGCCGGGTGGGCCAGCGCCTGCGCCAGCCCCTGGGCCCGGTAGCCGCCGGTGGTCATCGCCGACCCCCAGTCGACCAGGCCGGCCAGCGCGGGCGGCGCGTGGGCCGCTATCCAGTCCCGCAACTCGCCGCGGAACTGCTCGATCTCGGGGCCGAGGTCAAGTTCCATAGACGCCCCAGTTCTGGTCCTCAATCCTAGAATCCGATTCTAGGTGCGATTGAATCGAATCTCGCCAGCGGTCAGGTTGTCAAGCCCTCGGGGCGCCACGGGCCCGGGACCAGCAACCGCCTGGCGTAGTCGAGGATCGCCTCGATCACCTGGTTGGCCTGCCTGCGGTTCGGCGCGCTGGCTACCTGGCGGGCGCCCTCACCGATCAAGCTGGTGAGCATCGTCGCGTACAAACGATCGAACGGGGCATCGGCCAATCCGAGCAAGACGTCGTTCTGGGCCACCCACTCGCTGCCGCGCCGGCGCTTGGCCACCTCGAAGTCGGGCGGGCCGTCCCCCGAGGAGAACAGCAGCGTCAGGTCCCGGCGCAGCCAGCTGCCTTCGAGGAACGCCCGCGCCCCGGCGCAGAACAGCTCGGTGGTGTCGGTCTCGCCCGCCTTCCGCAGCCGGGCCACCGCCTTGCTGGCCGCCTCCTCGTAGGTCCGCTGGTGCTCGTGCCACAGGGCCAGGAACAGCTCGCTCTTGCCGCCGAAGTGGTGGTACAGGCTGCCCACGCTCGAGGAGGCCCGCTCCACCACGTCCGCGATGCTGGTCTGGGCGTACCCCTGCTCGGTGAACACCTGCCGCGCCGCCTCGAGCAAGGCTCGCCTCGTCTTCGGGGTGCTACCCCACTGCCACGAACCGCCGGCCCCCGCCTCAGCGGCCCCCGCCTCAGCGGCCCCCGCCTCGAGCCGGTCCGCCCGGGCGGGTGACTGCTTGCCCATCGCGTCCCTCACCGATCCGCGCGCCGGTCCCGGGGCGCGCTATCCTCACCTCGTGCCGGCGGTCACGCCGGGGCGGTCCGCCCGCCGGAGCTTGACACGCGCGTCGTTCGGCTTAGAAGGTAATTCCAGAAGATCATTCTAATGCTCCTCAAGGACCGGCAGCCTACGGGCAGGAAGGCCAGGGCGGCGCCATGGGAACCCTGGACGGTCGGGTCGTAATCGTGACCGGCGCCGGCCGCGGCATCGGCAGGTCGGTGGCGCTGCTGCTGGCCCGCGAGGGAGCCTGCGTGGTGGTCAACGACCTCGGCGGCGCGCTCGACGGTTCGGGCGCCGACGCGGCGCCCGCGCGGCAGGTGGCCGACGAGATCGCCAGCCAGGGCGGCACCGCGCTGCCCAACGGCGCCGACGTGTCCGATCACGCGGCCGCCGAAGACCTGGTCAAGACCGCGATCGCCGAGTTCGGGCGGCTCGACGTCCTGGTCAACACGGCAGGCATCCTGCGGGACCGGATGGTCTTCAACATGACCGAGCAGGAGTGGGACGACGTGATCCGCGTCCACCTCAAGGGCACGTTCAACACCACGAAGTTCGCCGCGGCGTACTGGCGCGAGCAGCGCGACGAATCGGCCCAGAACCGGATCATCAACTTCACGTCGGTCTCCGGGCTGCACGGCAGCCCCGGGCAGCCGAACTACGCGGCGGCCAAGATGGGCATCGTCGGCCTGACCTACTCGGCCGCCAACTCGCTGGCCAGGTACGGGGTGACGGTCAACGCCGTCTCGCCGGGCGCGGCCACGCGGATGACCGAATCGGTCCCGGACGAGCGGCGCCGGGCCGGGGCGACCGCCGCCGACGAGCGCTCGCCGGACAACGTGGCCCCGCTCGTGGCCTACCTGGCCAGCGAGCGATCCGGCTGGATCACCGGGCGGATCGTGCACGCCATGGGGTACGAGGTCGCCCTGTACAACAACCCGCAGCCGGTGATCCGGGTGATCGGCACCGCACCCTGGTCGCTCGACGCGCTGGCGGAGCAGGTCGAGCGCTCGTTCGGGCCGATGCTCGGGCGGTCGTGAGGATGCCCGTGCCGACTGGAAAGCCGGTCCCCGAGCCCACCCCAGAGACCAAGCCCGTTCCCTACCCCACCCCCGAGACGCAGCCGTTCTGGGACGGATGCGCCGCGGGTGAGCTACGCCTTCAGCGCTGTACCGACTGCGGGCAGGCCTACTTCTACCCGCGCCCCGTCTGCCCGGCGTGCGGCTCGGTCAACATCGAGTGGTTCACCGCCAGCGGCCAGGCGACGCTGTACTCCTACGTGATCAACCACCGGCCCGCTCCCGGCTTCGAGGCCGAGGCCCCCTACGCCATCGCCGTGGTCGAGCTGGCCGAGGGCCCGCGGATGATGACCAACCTGGTCGGCGTGCCGAATACCCCGGAGGACCTGGTGCTCGACATGCCGCTGCGTGTCACGTTCGAGCCGCGCGGGGACGTGTACCTGCCGATGTTCACGCCCGCCCGGGAAGGGTCGGCCCCGTGAGCGGCGCGCCGGGCGTCATCATCGCGGGTGCGGCCGAGACCGACCAGGTCGGCAGGCTGCCCGGCCACTCCACGCTGGCCCTGCACCTGGAGGCCGCGGTCAACGCGGTCCGCGACGCCGGGCTGCACCTGAGGGACATCGACGGGATCGCCACCGTTTCATCGCCAGGCCCGGTCCAGGTCGCGCACGCGCTCGGCATCGTCCCGCGCTGGATCGACGGCACCGGGGTCGGCGGCACCTCGTTCCTGCTGCACGTCAGGCACGCGGCGGCGGCCATCAGGGCCGGGTACGCCCGGACCGTGCTGGTCACCCACGGCGAGTCCGGGCGCTCCCGCGTCGGCGCCACGCCGTACCGCGGCGCCCCGTCCTCGCCGGCGGGGCAGTTCGAGGCGCCGTACGGCACGTTCGGCGCCACGACCACGTTCACCATCCCCGCGCTGCGGTACATGAAGGACTTCGGGCTCACCCACGAACAGCTCGCCTACGTCGCGGTCGCGCAGCGCCGGTGGGCGGCCAAGAACCCCCGCGCGGCCTACCGCGACCCGATCACCGTCGACGATGTCCTGGCCTCGCGGATGATCGCCTACCCCTTCCACCTGCTCGAATGCTGCCTGGTCACCGACGGCGGCGGCGCGCTGGTCGTCACCTCCGCCGACCGCGCGGGCGAGTTCCCCAAGCCCGCCGTGCACGTCGTCGGCACCGGCGAGTCGTCCGAGACCCCGCTGATCTCGCAGATGGCCGACTTCACCGACTCGCAGGCCTTCCGGCTGGCCGGCCGGGACGCCTTCGCCGAGGCCGGGATCGGCCCCGCCGACGTCGGCCACCTGATGATCTACGACGCGTTCGCGCACGTCCCGATCTACGGCCTGGAGGCCCTCGGCTTCGTCGCCCGCGGCGAGGCCGGCGCGTTCATCGCCGACGGCCACACCGAACCCGGCGGGAGCCTGCCGCTGAACACCAACGGCGGCGGCCTGTCCTACACCCACACCGGGATGTACGGCATGTTCGCCATCCTCGAGGCTGTCCGGCAGGTCCGCGGCGAAGCCGCCGCCCAGGTCGGCCCCCCCGACATCAGCGTCGTCCTCGGCAACGGCGGCTTCTTCACCACGGCCGGCGTCCTCGTCCTCGGCCGCCACCCCCGCCCGTGACGCTGCCCGCCGTGGTGCTCCCCTCCCGCCCGTGACGCTGCCCGCCGTAATGCTCCCCTCCCGCCCGTGACGACCCGCACGATCGGGCGTTGGGTGCCCCAGCTCCCGTCTATCGGTCGTTGGGTGCCCCAGCGCCCGTCTATTCAGCGTAGGTCCGCAGCACACGCAACGCCGTGGCCCCGTGCGGGCCGGTCACGGTCAGCCTGGCGTCGGCCGGGGCCAGGCGGCGCGCGGCCACCCGGCAGAACTCCCCGGCGGGCCCGGTAATCGCCGACTCGGCGTCCGCCGGGCCGTACCGCCAGGTCTCCGATCCGCCCGGGTCGGACAGCTCGCACCGCACGGCCACAGATGGCGACTCGCCCGCGACGGCCAGCGCGTACGGCAGCGTCCGGTGCGCCAGCCAGGCGATGTGCCGCAGCCGATCCGTATCAGGAAACTCCACCCTGAGCGGCCCGGTGATATCCAGACCGTGCGCCCAGTGCTCGGCCAGCCGCGTCGTGGCGAGCGTGGCCGGCTTGACCGGCCCGGTCACCCAGGTGACCGGATGGTCGGGATCGCCGGCGGCCAGCGCGGCCAGGGCGGCCCGCCGGGCCCGCCGCCACCGCCCGAACACCACCGCCGGCGCATCCCGTTCGGCCCGGACCGCCGCGTCGGCGCGCTCGTCCATGCTGTGCCCGCTCGCCGCGGCCAGCCCCGTCCGCAGGCCGCCGCCCGTCATCGTGGCCTGGACCGCCTCCTCCGACTGGGCCAGGTGCAGCACCACGTCGGTGACCGTCCATCCCTCCGCCGCCGACGGCGCCAGCCACTGCGCCTCATCAAGCCCGGCGAGGATGTCCTCCAGCCTGTCCTGCTCCGCGCCCAGATCGTCAAACACGGTCATGCGGGAACTATGGCATACCGGGAATCACGCGCCCGGGCTGATCCGGTCAGCCCTTGGTGAAAGACTCCAGTACCTCGGTCGAGGCGACCTCGTTCAGGCCGGCCTCGCGGATCAGCGCTTCGGATTTCACCGTGCCCGTGCCGTTCGCGAACCAGTCCTTGATCTCGATGGTCACCGTGTACGTGGCCACGGTCCAGGCCATGGTCATGTTGATGATGGTGGCCCGGAAGGTGCCGGCCGGGACGGTGACCATCGCCGTGCCCGCACCCTGGATCGTGACGTGCGCGGTCTCGGTCAGCTTCTGGCCGGCCTCCTTGAACCCGATCGTCAGGATGTACCTGTACGGCTGGCCCGACGCGATCACCGCCGCCGGCGGCAGGACGATGCCGCCGGTCGGACTCGACACCGTCCCGCCGCTCATCTGGTTCAGCGGCAGCGTGATGGATCCGTCCGAGTGGAAGACATAGGAATTGCGCACCGTGGTTGACGACAGGCTGTTGGTGTAGGACTCGGCGACCTTGTGGCCGGTGGCCACCTGCGTCACGGACAGCACCTTGTCGGTTATCGTGCTCGTCGATCCGACCGACGGCGCGGCCGAGGAGTACACCCAGGAGTACCCGACCGCCACTGGGAACTGCAGCGCCGCGGCCGGGACGACGCCCGGAGCCGAACTTGCGCTCGGGCCCGAGGTCACGCGCGAGTTCGCCGCTGACCCTGAGGTCGCGGCGCTGCTGGCCGTCGCGGGTCCGGAAGTCGATGTGCTGGCGGACGTGCTGCATCCGGCCAAGGCGAGCCCGGTCATCGCGGCCAGCGCCGCCTTTGCGGTGATGTGCCGCACTTGCGTGTTCACACCCGCAGCGTATTCTCGGCGGCTCCTGCGGGGGCCGGAGACCGCGAAAACTGGCGCTACACCGGGAATGCCCGCCGCCGATGACCTCGCCCCAGCCCGCTTGGACCCCCGCCCGCCTGAGTCGGTCGCCCGGTATGTGGCGGGGAAGCCCGCGGCCAACAGCCCTTAAGCATCGACCGGTAACCGAACGGCCGCCCAGCGCAACATGTGTTACTCACGATGTTCTAGTAGTTAAAAGAATCTTATGTGATCCATGAGGTGTACGATCTGGGGCATTAAATCAGGCAATGTCCAATTAAGGTAACCGTTTAAACATTGTCCGGTTGAAGTCAAGATTTAGCATCATTTGCGCGCCTTGCCGCAACCGCAGTGACGTTCGCGAGGAAGATAAGGCGCCGTATGGCCCGGTGCTGCAGAAATACATCTCACGCTGAGTCCGCCAGTGGGGGAATGTGCCCAAGGTGCGGTCGCCGGGAATCGGCCGAAGAAGGAGAGCATTATGCGGAGAGCTGCACTTCTATCCATTTTGTCCATACCTGCGATAATTGTCGGTTTGGCCATCGCCCCGGTGGGAGCGACGGCGGCCACAGCCGCCAGGACGGCTCCCGCTGCACCGAGCACATCGAGCCTGGGGGACTCCAAGCCGACCTTCGTCGGCCCGGCGGCCACCGGCTGCAACACCGCAGGCTGCTCTCTGCTCAGCGGGCCCATCCACACCAGCCTCTCGTCGGGCAACGACCCATCTACGGACTCAGCGGCCGCGAGGAGCGACTCATCCACCGGCCCGCTACCGGCGAACGTCATTCCGCTGAGGCAGCCTGGGGCAAAGTCCTCTGAGGATCCTCCGCCTCCGATCATCGGCTGCCCAGGTACGGGCTGCGACTCCGTTAGTACATCGTCGGGCGGTGCCGTGGGCGTGAAGGGCATCGACGCGGTCGACAGTGCCACGCACACCACAAACATCTTCAGCGACATCGAACCCCCGGACCAAGGCCTGTGCGCCGGCCACGGGTACGTGGTCGAGGATGACAACGTCGGGGAGATCCTGATCTTCAACACGGCCCTGCAGCGGGTTTCGCAGGTCATCTCCCTGGACGCCGTGATGGGGCTCACCGGCCTGGGCTGGAGCAGTGGCGGAGACATCTCGTGCGTCTACGACGCCAGCCAAGGCGGGCACTGGTTCTTCACCGAGTTCGTCTCGACCACCCCTGAGTCCGCTGGCGGCCCCTTTGCCGGTTGCTTCGTCAGAGGCGCCGGGGCCGTGGCCAACTCCTGCCGCGAGGGGATAGCCGTGACCGTTGGGTCGAACCCGTTCGGCCCCTACAACGTCTACTTCCTCAATGCCGACTACAACCCGTCCGAGCCGGGCTACCCATACCTGCTCAACGACTTCGCCAAGATCGCGACCACCCGGGACGCCTTCCTCCTGTTCTACGACGAGTTCCCGAACAAGGGTGCCGGGTTGGGTTTCGGCTTCGACGGAGCATTCGAATTCGCCTTCGACAAGGCCGCGCTGGAACTGGGCCTGCCCGTCAAACTGGGTAACATTCCGAACCCCCTGTTCAACGTCGCCATCGAGGATATGGGTCTGCTGTCGACACCGGACGGAACCTGTGCCTCGAACGGCGCGTGCTGGTTCTCCGTCATCCCGGCGGAGGCACCCGACCCCACGCAGTGGGACAACAGCCATCAGGGCTCGGGATTCATGCTCGAATCGCTCGACTTCTTCGGCGCGGGTGACAACCGGGTCGCTGTCTTCGACTGGACCGGCCTGGCCAACCTGAACAGCTTCGCCTGTTTCACCTGCTCCGGCGTCCATTTCGGCGGCCAGCTGTTCTCCGGCGTGAATTCCTACTTCAGCCTGGGAGAACTGGGCAAGCAGAAGGCCGGCAATATACCGCTGGGCAATGAGTGCGGCGCCGCCGGCCTCAGCGTGGGAAGCCCGCCGCCCGCCAGCTGCCCGGAGGGCGGCATCGCCACCAACGGCGACAACTTCACGCAGGCCTCGGCGGCAAACGGCCAGCTCTGGGGTGCCATCACGACGGAGGTCAACCAGGGCTCCTCGGCAAGCCCGGATATCCATCAGGGCGCTGCGTACTGGATCATCGGGACCCGCAGCTTCGACACGACGGGGACCTTCACCCTGACGAGTCAGGGGTATGTCTCGGCGCAGGGCGAGGACCTGGAATTCCCGGACCTCGTGGCGGAGGGTAACTTCGAGGACGGCGGAAACGGCGGGGCCATCATGTCCTTCACCGTGAACGGCTCCGATTACTACCCCAGCTCCGCCTACGGCCGGGTGTCCACCACCTCGGACGGCCTCATCGGATCCGTTATCAACATCGCGGACCCGGGCGCGGACGCGCAGGACGGTTTCAGCGAGTACCAGGGCTTCCCCGGTCCTACTGGGCCGCGCTGGGGAGACTACGGCAGCGCGATCTTCCTGCCATGGTCGGGCGGCCGGATCTACTTCGCCAGCGAGTACATCCAGAACCCGAACTGTTCTGGTACTGCCTTTTCCACCCCCGCGAGCGGCATCGGGGTCTGCGGCGGGACAAGGGACCAGAATGCAAACTGGGGGACCTCAGTTAACTACGTGGTCCCGTAAGGAATCCGAGGCCGGATGTCCCGGCCGGGTTGCGCGATCGCAGCCCGGCCGGACGGCCACCGGTAACGACCGACACAGGTCCGGCGCCGCATCTGAATGGGTGCGGCGCCGGACGCCGTCCTGGACCAGCGCGGTTGCCCTAGCGAGCCGCCACTGGGACGGCGCCGAAATGCGGGTGCGGGGGCCCGGCACTGAGCCCGCTGTTGTACCTGGTGCCCTTCTGGAACCCGCCGAACGCCAGGGCCAGCACGACCAGGATCACGATCAGCAGCAACACCCACAGCAGGCAGCCGGCGGCCCGGGATCTCGGCCGCCATCGGCGGCCGTCGAACCTCTCGCGCCGCCGCCCGAACCCGTACCTGTACATGCCCGTGTAACTTCCCAGGCCACGCGCAATATGCGGCCCGGCGCGAATTATCTGCACCCGCGCGGGTAGCTGACGTCCGCCCCGAATCGACGCGGAGGACAGGCCATGGCGCGCAGGCCAAGGATTGGGTCGCTGGCCGGTCTGGTCGCGGTGATCGCGTCCGTGCTCGCGGCGATCCTGGTTCTGTCCGCGGTTCACCTGCTCCCGCGGCTGCGGAACCCGTTCGCCGAGACGACCACGGTGACCAGTCAGCCGGTCCTGCTCAAGTCCATCACCGCGCTGAGCCGGTACGAGGCGGCCAGCGGCTCGTTCGAGGTCGTCGTGGACCTCACCAAGCGGGTGTCGCTGATTCCGTCGTTCCTCGCGGGCAGCGAGACCCTGTTCATCGGGCAGGGCACCGACATCGCCTACGTCGATTTCTCGCAACTGAAGGGCAACGCCATCACGGTCAGCCCGGACCGGACCGCAGTCACGATCGTGCTGCCCAGGGCGCAACTCGAACCTGCCGTGCTGAACGTGTCCCAGTCGTACGTGTACGCCGAACAGCAGGGCCTGTTCAACCGCATCGGCAACTTCTTCTCGGGCAACCCGAACAGCCAGCAGCAGGTCTACGTCTTGGCGGAGCAGAAAATC
>Ga0187819_10000906_pt1 | contig 15102 bp, 13 predicted proteins | sample NC_wetland_sal_i_15_FD_132411 | JGI IMG/M metagenome (GOLD analysis project Ga0187819, IMG submission 132411) | Wetland sediment microbial communities from Neuse River Estuary, North Carolina, USA - SO4_4 | ecosystem: Environmental > Aquatic > Freshwater > Wetlands > Sediment | place: USA... | reverse complement strand
GCCACTCCGATTCAGGCTGGAACCAATTGAAAGTAGCGAGTTTGAATGGAGCCACCCGCCGGGATCGAACCGGCGACCTGCTGATTACGAATCAGCCGCTCTACCAACTGAGCTAGGGTGGCTCACCTTTAGCATCAATAACTTGCGATGTGACCAGGAGTCGCCGTCCGAACATTTCCGAGCCGTTCGGTTCGGGGGGTTGTCGCGGTTTGGGTTGCCGGCACGCAAGTCATGAAGTTTTCTGCCTGATCGTCAGTTTACCATTAAGGCTGGTTTCCCTCACAGCGAAGCCATCGCTTAGCGCCGAACCACGGTGGAGCCCAGCAATTCTTCCAGTAATGGCGATTCCGGATACGGGTGCCCTTTGTACCGGCGGAAGCCTTCGGCATATTCAACGCCCCCGCGCCGGCCGTTTTCGCGGGTCCAGGTTTTCATGGTTTCGAGATAGTCGTCAATGCCGTGGTGCCTGAGAAGCCACTCGCGTTGGCTGGCGTGCTCGGCCAGCACGGCGATCTTGGTCTCCATCTGAGCCCCGACATTCACGAAAAAGTCCGGCGATATCTGGCAGCCCTCGCGATCTACCCCGCCGACGGGATCCATAAAGTAGAGGTGCGGAATGCCTCCCAACGGAGGCACAGCATCGGGCGAGCCGGTCGCATAATTAGGGATCATGGCCGCGAAACACGCATCGCGCACGAGCTGGCTGGTGGCCTCGTGGTCGCTCAGGTAGTCAACCGGCGACGCGGTGATTACCAGTTCCGCCGCAACCTGCCGCAAGATCTCCACCACGCGGCGGCGCGAAGCGTCATCGCTAAAGATGTTCATGTCGCCGAATTCGGCGCAGCGATAGCCCGCCCCGATGCGAGCCGCGGATCGCGTCGCCTCCCCGCGCCGGATGGCAGCGATCTTGTCCCGCGAGTGGCTGTCGGAGCCGCAATCGCCCGGCGTCATGGTGACGATAGTCATCTTGTGCCCGGCGGCCGCTAGTTGCGCAAGCGTACCCGCCGCCAGGATCTCGACATCGTCGGGATGCGCATGAATCGCCAGGATGTTCTTCTTCACGAAGGCATCCGGCTCGGTTTCATGGAATTCTGAACGGCGAGCTTGAGATCGAGCCCTGGAGCGAATCGCGCCACACGCCGCGCGGCAATCTGCATAGTGCCCCCGCGCCGCGGGTCACGCACCAGCCGCGCTTTATGCTGGGAAACACCGAAGGTTCCAAAACCCACCAGGGTCACCCGGTCGCCTCTGATGAGGCTCGATTGCACGCTCTCGAGGAAGGCATCGAGCGCCCGCGCCGCCTGCACGTTGCTGAGGTCCGCCTCCTGAGCGATCTTCTTGATCAAATCGCGCTTGTTCACTGCAAATCTCCACCAATCAAGTTCGCGCGAGATATATCAAACGCGGCAGAGCGCTGTCAATGCGGGGGGCGAAGTGGCGAAGTGCAGCCCGCATCCGGCCGAGAGGCGCCCGGTGAGACAAGGTCACTTCACGTGCTCAGCCAGATGCCGGCATTGAAGGACATCAGAAACCACTCGTAATCCGGATTGGGCTTGGACCCGTCGTTGATTTTGAGAATCTCGCCGGTTACTTCCTGCATAAATCCGTGGACGGCGCGACGACGGCGTTGTTGACAGTGCTGAGACGTCTTGAGCGAGCACGGAATCACAGCGCGAAGATTGCGGCTACAGTTTCCTAAGGGATGCTATTATGCATGCGATGACGAAGGTGCGTCTGGAGCCCAATCTGGATATATTGCGTTCCGTCGCGGTGCTGGCGGTGTTCGTAACACACGCGCTACAGGTGATTGCTGGCTGCAAAATCGGAGAGCACCTTGCCTATGGCATAGAGACATACGCCCTTGGGAGTATCGGTGTCTTGCTCTTTTTTGTACACACTAGCTTGGTGCTCATGCAGTCCCTGGAGCGGACAGGGACAAGCCTATTCGGCTGGTCGCTAATTAGGCACTTCTATATCAGGCGAGCGTTTCGCATTTACCCGCTGAGCGTTTGCTTAATCTTACTTTCGATAGTATTCTCGATCCCGCCCAACGCACTGAACGTACCTTACGAATGGCAAGGCATGAGATGGGCGTTGGCTAACATCCTGCTGATCCAGAACATCACCGGTGTTAGTAACGTCTCCACGCCTTTGTGGAGTCTGTCGTATGAAGTGCAGATGTATCTCCTATTGCCAATACTTTTTTTCTTACTGAGAGCTTCCAACGGTAGCGCTCGCCTCAGCGTGATTTACATCATCGGCTTGGTTCTTAGTGTAATTTATCCGCTATTTCGTTTCTTCCCATGCTTCCTTGGCGGCGTCATCGCATATAGACTACTCGGAACAATACGGCCTCGCTTTCCAGCTTGGCTCTGGTGCCCGGCGGTTATAGGTACCGTGGTGTTGTACGTCTTGGTTCCGCGCTCCGATCCGAGCTGGCTAAATGATATCCTTATTTGCTTGACTATCGGCGGGTTGATTCCGCTGTTCCATAGAAACGGCGGGGCAATAACCACAGTCGCTTCGCACATAGCCAAATACTCTTACGGTATCTACCTTTGGCACACGCCGGTCATGTGGTTGGTCTATCGCAAGCTGACCATTCCTGGTTGGCAGCGACCAATTTGGTTGGTGATCGCGACGGGTGTGGCTTCAGTGGCATGTTACCACGTGATTGAGCATCCGCTAATCCAGATTGGTACGCGACTTGCGAACCGAGTGTCCTTTAGGCAGGCGGCGCCGGCGGCGGTAGCGATAAGCTAAACAATGGCGGAGTGAAACAGCCCAAGCGCACCCGCTACGCAGGCTCCCCGGCCGTGGGTCGAAAATCTGCTTGGAATCGTCTTGGCCAGAGACCCATTTTCCAGCCATTTTAGAGTGACGTTTCCGCCCGGCCGGAAGCCATCGTCTCAGGCCGAGGCGGCGATCGGGCCGCCCGGCGCGGTCATGGATCACTGACCTTACAATAGCGTCATGGAAAGATTCTTTCGTTTCTTTGTGCTGGGATCTCTGGTGGCCACCCTTCATGCGGAGGTCCATACCATGACCCTGCGGCAGGCCGTGGATCGCGCGCTGGAGCAAAATCCTGATCTCGCCCTCGCGCGCCTCGACGAACAGAAGGCGGCCCAGGCCGTGCGGCTCGCCAAGGCTCCATTCAGCCCCGCCGTATTTGCCGGAAGCGGAATCGCTTACGCCAACGGCTTCCCGGTGAGTATCGAAGGCTCTGCGCCTTCGATCGTCCAGGCCCGGGTGCAGCAGGACCTCTTTAACCGGCAGCAGAGCTACACAGTGGCGGCGGCTCGCGAGAACGCGCGCGGGGCAGGCATCGGCGCCTCCGCCAAACGGGAGGAGGTGGCATTGCGCACAGCGTCTTTGTTTCTGGATGCCCAGCGGTCGGGGCGCCTGGCCGAGCTGGCCCGCAAGCAGGTGGAGAGTTTGCAGAACATAGAGCAGACCACCGCCGCGCGCGTACAAGAAGGCCGTGAGCTTCCCCTACAATCCAAGCGGGCGGCTCTGAACGTGGCGCGCGCTCGCGAACGCGTGCAGCAGTTGGCCGGGGATCAGGATTCTACTGAGCGCTCGCTGGCCGTGGTGCTGGGATTTGGCGCAGATGACCAGGTGCGCCCGACTTTGGACGAGCCGCCCGAGCTGACGCTGCCAGCCAGCGAAGATGCCGCGATTCAAAGCGCCCTGGATTCGAGCAAGGAATTGCGCCGTCTCGAATCTGCGCTCATCGCCAAGGGGCTGGACGTTCGTGCCGAGAAGGCGGCGCGCCTGCCCACCGTGGATCTCGTCGCTCAGTGGGCTCTTTTTGCCAAGTACAATCACTACGCTGATTACTTCAAGGCATATCAGAGCAACAACGGCGAAATTGGTGTGTCCATCACTATACCTGTGCTTCCCGGGCCGCGCGTCAGCGCTTCGGTGGCGCAAGCGGAGCTGGAAGCCACGCGCCTGCGCATTGAAATGAACGCCGCGCGCAACCGCATCTCGCTTGAAACCCGCCAGGCGTACCAGACCCTGCACAAGGCCGAGACCGCCCGCGATGTGGCGCGCCTGGACCTGGAAGTGGCGCGAGACGAAGTCTCCGTTCTGCTGGCCCAGACGAACGAGGGCCGCGCGGCGCTGCAACAACTGGAGCAGGCGCGCTTCAACGAGGATGAGAAATGGATTGCGTTCTACGACGCGCAGTGCGCGGCCGAGAAAGCGGCGTGGGATCTGCTCCACCAAACGGGAAGCGTGATGGCAGCGTTGCGATAAGAAAGGTGTTAGGTCCTGGGTTTTAGGTGTTAGGTTTTGATTTTCCCTAACACCTGGCACCTAACACCTGACACCTGGAACCTGACACCTGAAACCTGAGCTACTGGAGCGGCAGATCGCCCTGCCCGTTGGATCCGTTCTTTCCCGCATCCGGCTCCGCTTCCGGAATCACCGACGCCGCGGCTACCTGATCGTTTTCTTCCATCCGGACCAGGCGAACCCCCTGGGTGGACCGGCCCGCTTGACGAATCTCGCCCGCTTCAATCCGGATGATTTTGCCATCTTTGGTGACGATCATCAGGTCGGATTCCTCCTTAACGGAGAGAATCGCCACCACCTTGCCGGTTTTGCCGGTCGTTTTCATGTTGATGACGCCTTTGCCACCGCGGTGCGTCAGGCGATAGTCCTCGAGCGGTGTTCGCTTGCCGTAGCCGAGTTCGGAAATGGAGAGAATGAGGCCCTCCTTTTCCACGATCTCCATGCCCACCAGGTGATCGCCTTCGGCGAGATCCATAGCGCGCACGCCACGAGCCGTGCGGCCCATGGGGCGCACCTCCTCTTCGTTAAACCGGAGCGCCTGCCCTTCGTGCGAACCCAGGAAGATGAAATTGCTCCCGTTCGTCAGGTTGGCGTCAATCAGCTCGTCGCCTTCATCCAGCGTGAGCGCGCGGATGCCCCGTGCCATCGGGTTATCGAACTCGGTCAGCTCGCACTTCTTGATGACGCCGTGGTTGGTCACCATGACGACGAACTTGCCCGGCTGAAAGTCCCGCACGGCGAGGAAGGCCTTGACGCTCTCACCCTGCTGCAGGTTGATCAGATTCGAGAGGTGCTTCCCTTTGCCGCTGGTGGCTGCATCGGGAATCTCGTAAATCTTGAGCCAGTAGAGCTGCCCGCGATCGGTAAAGATCAGCAGGTAGCTGTGGGTGGACGCCACGAGAAAATATTCCACGAAATCCTCAGTGCGCGTGCCCATGCCGATGCGGCCCTTGCCGCCTCGGGACTGGCGCCGGTAGGTATCAACCGCCGTGCGTTTCAGATACCCGCCGTGCGTGACGGTGACGGCCACGTCCTCGACCGGCACGAGATCTTCTAGCAGAATCTCGCCTGTGTCTTCCACGATCTCGGTCCGCCGCTCGTCGCCGTACTCCTTTTGGACCTCTTTCAGCTCTTTGACAATCAGGTCGCGGAGAACTTTCTCCGACCCCAGGATTTCCGAGTATTCGGCGATGCGCCGCTGGATGTCCGCCAGTTCATCCAGAATCTTCTGGCGCTCCATGCCGGTGAGCCGCTGCAGTTGCAATTCGATGATGGCCTGCGCCTGTTTTTCGGTGAACGCAAAACGCGCGATCAGGGAGTCCCGCGCCTCGCGTGGAGCTTTGGCGGCGCGGATCAGCTTGATCACTTCATCCAGATTGTCGAGAGCCTTCTGGAAGCCCAGCAGGATGTGCTCGCGTTCCCTGGCCTTGCGCAGCAGATAGTCCGTGCGCCGCCGCACCACATCGATGCGGTGGTCGATAAAGTATTTGATGCAGTCGATGAGCCCCAGTTCGCGCGGCTGCCCGTTGACGATGGACAGCATGATGACGCCGAACCCGATTTGCAGTTGTGTGTGCTTGTAAAGGTTGTTGAGAATGACCTCCGCTTGCTCGCCGCGTTTGAGTTCAAAGACGATCCGTAAGCCGTCGCGGTCGCTTTCATCCCGAATGTCGGAGATGCCCTCAATTTTCTTGTCGTTCAGCAGTGCCGCCGTGTGCTCGATAAGCCGGGATTTGTTCACCTGATAAGGAATCTCGGTGACCACGATCTGTTCGCGGTCCTTGCCCATCCGCTCAATGGCGGCGCGAGCGCGCAGCTTGAGCTGGCCGCGGCCCCTGGTGTACGCGTCGACGATGCCTTGGCGCCCTAGAATGAAGCCGCCGGTGGGAAAGTCCGGCCCCGGAACCATTTCCGCGATCTTGGCGAATGGCGTATTGGGATTCTGAATCAGCGCAATGGTCGCATTTATGATTTCCGTAAGATTGTGCGGAGGAATATTGGTCGCCATACCCACGGCGATTCCCGAAGACCCGTTAATCAGCAGGTTTGGGACGCGCGTGGGCAGCACATCCGGCTCGACGCGGCGGTCGTCAAAGTTGGGCTTGAAATCGACAGTCTCTTTATCGATGTCTTCGAGCAGGGCGGCGTCGATCGGAGCCAGGCGCGCTTCGGTGTACCGATAGGCCGCCGGCGGGTCGCCGTCGATGGAACCGAAATTGCCTTGGCCGTCAATTAGCGGGTAACGGAGCGAGAAATCCTGCGCCATGCGAACCAGCGCGTCATAGACCGCTGTGTCCCCGTGCGGATGGTAATTACCGAGCACCTCGCCCACGATGCCCGCGCACTTGCGATAGGCGCGGTTAGGAGTCAGGCCCAACTCGGACATGGCGTATAAGATACGGCGGTGCACGGGCTTCAGACCGTCGCGGATGTCGGGTAGCGCCCGGCCCACGATTACGCTCATGGCGTAATCGAGATAGGACCGCCGCATCTCGTCTTCGATATTGATGGGTACTATATCTTTGCTGCCGTCACCCCCTCCACCTAGAGGTAGCGGAGGCGTAGAGGGGGGACCCTGAGGCGGGTTTTCCTGATCTGCCAAGCGGACTCCTTAATGGGATGTAAACCCCATTTTAACATGAACATACGCCTGGCGCCGGGAAATCTCAGGAGACCTGGGCCGGAGGGCCGGGCCGCTCGACTTTTTCGATCAGTTCTTTGAGGTGGATGGGCTTGGAGAGGTAATCGTCCATGCCTGCTGCCAGGCAGCGATCCTGATCGCTTTTCCGGGCGTGCGCGGTCATGGCTACGATTCGCACATGGCGGCCGGTTTGCGCTTCGGTGGCGCGGAGGGCGGCGGTGGTTTCGTATCCGTCCATTCCCGGCATTTGAACGTCCATGAGAATCAGATCGAAAGCCTGGCCGGAAGCAAGAGCCACAGCTTCGATTCCGTCGTTGGCCACCGTCACGGTATGTCCCCGCTTCTCGAGCACCCGGACCGTAACTTCTTGGTTCACGACGTTGTCCTCAACCAGCAGAATGCGCAGAGCGCATCCCGCCGGGAGCCCAGATGTGAGGCTCCCCGGTTCCGGGCCCCCGTTGAGAGCCTGCGCGCAGCGTAGGATCGCTTGGAGCAGGTCGCGCTGGAAGACGGGTTTCACCAGATAACGTTGAATTCCCAGATCGTGGCACCTCTGAGCGTCCACCATATGGTGCGCTGAGCTCAGCATCATGACTACCGCGCCAGCGGCGGCGCGGCTCTCTTGAATGCGGCGGGCCAGTTCGAATCCGTCCATGCCGGGCATGTGCGCGTCGAGCAGTATCAGCCGGAACGGTTGTCCGGCGTCGAATGCCCGATCGATAGCCGCCAGCGCGGCCTCGCCTCCGTCCGCCATTACTGCCGGCATCGACCACCGCTCGAGCAGGCGCTCGAGGATTCCACGGTTGATCTCGTTATCGTCGACCACGAGAGTCCGCATGCCGCGCAGCGTTTCGGCGCCACCCTCGGGGATCATCTCCAGCTCGCATGCCCGTGGCAGGTTGAGAGTGAAGTGGAACGTGGCTCCGTGGCCCGGCTCGCTTTCCAGCTCCAGGCGACTGTCCATGAGGTGCAGCAATCGCTGCGAAATCGCCAGGCCCAATCCGGTGCCTCCGTAGCGGCGCGTGGTGGAAGCATCGGCCTGAGAGAACATCTCGAAAATGGACTCCTGCTTGTCCTTTGGAATGCCGATGCCGGTATCGCGCACCATCAAGTGCAGCGCGACCCTTTGTTCATCCGTGGCCCCAGCCTCGACGCGCAGCGTAACATCGCCGCTTTCGGTGAACTTGAGGGCGTTGCTGAGGAGATTCACGAGAACCTGGCGGAGGCGCCCGGCATCGGCGACCACACCCTCGGGAACGTCCGGCGCCACATCACAGGTCAGCTCCAGGCCTTTCTGGTCGGCGTGCAACGCCAGGCTCTTGACGATTTCCTGCAACAGAGCACGAAGTTCGAAAGGAGCCGGGGCGAGCATGAACTTGCCGGCCTCTATTTTCGAGAAGTCCAGGATGTCGTTGATGACGGTCAGCAAGGCGTCGGCAGAGCCTTTGACTATGGTCAGGCACTCCCTTTGTTCCGGAGTCAGCGAGGTCTCGAGCGCCAGTTCGGTCATCCCGATAATACCGTTCATGGGAGTTCGGATCTCGTGGCTCATGTTCGCCAGAAATTCGCTCTTCACCCGTGCCAGGCTCTCGGCCCGGTCCCGGGCTGCTGCGAGTTGCGTGTTGGCCCGCGTGAGTTCCAGCGTGCGGAAGGCGACCTCTTGCTCGAGGCGTTCGTGATGTCCGATTCGCTCCCGGTCTCGGGCCTGGATTTGAGCCAGCATCTCGTTGAAGGCGCGAATGAGCACACCGGTTTCGCCGCCGCCGCGTAGCGCGGCACGAACGGAATAATTCTTTTCCGTTGAGACCTGCCGGGCTGTATCGGCCAGTTCCAGCAGCGGTCCGGAGATGCCGCGTTGCAAGCTCGCGGTGAAAAGCCGCGCCATGAGGAACGACACGAAAACGACCAACACGATGACGGCGAGGTTGCGTTCCATATGCGCGTAAGCGCTGGCCAAGCTGGAGCGCACCAAAATGATGCCGATCGTCTCGCCGTCCAGAAGGATGGGACGGACGAGCACCAGGGTGGTCCCATCAAAATACTGGCCCACCGGACGGAGCCGTTCCAGAGTGGGCGCAGCGCCGTGTTGCACGTAGCGGGCGAAAAGGGAACCGTCTTTGCCGAAGACCGCGGCGCGTAGAATCCGCTTATCTGCGCGTAACGCGCTGAGTGTTTCTTCCGCCGCGCGGTGATCCTGAAACGTAAGGGCCGCCGTGGCATTGGAACCGACCGTTTCGGCCAGAAGTGAAGCCTCGGCGACGGCCGTCTCGCGGAGATCGAGCGTCTCGAAGATCCACAGGGCGGTCGAGGATAGCCCCACCACGACGGTGCCGGTTGCTACCATCAGCGCCGCCAGCTTGCGCCGGATGGGGAGATTGCTGAACCAGTTTTTCATGGCTTGTCCTTCACGCCCGTATCGTGGACCACCTCGGCCAGTTGCAACAGTCTCGAGCTGACGCGGAGCCCATGACGATTCACGGCGTCCACGTTGACGGCAAACCGGAATTTATTCTCCTCTTTGATGAGCTGGATCATTCCGCCGCGGCTGGCGAACTGCTCGAAGTCGGCGACCGTCAGCACGGCAGCCCCGTTCAACGCCTCGAGCAGTGCCGGTAAGCGCTTCCTCTCGTCCCCTCCAATGAAGGCTACCTGGCAGTTCGCTGCGTCCTCCGCACGGCCGATTTGGCGCACCACGAGCGAGCGTCCGTCGATGGCTTTGCCCGCCAGGCTCTCCTCGAGAGCGCTCTGAAGAGGCCCAGCTCCCATCAAACAGAATGTGAGCGGGGCGGATCCGGAAACACTCGAACCGGCAGGCCACTCGACGAATTTGGCAAAGTTGTAGAGGAATGCGGCCTCAACGCGCCACTCTTGCGATTGCGTCTGGCCGCTTGCCGTGTTTGCCGCGCCCTGCCACGTTATTAACAGCATCAGGGCAGTTCGGAACACACGCAGGGTCCGGGGTCGCCGTGGAAGATGGGTCTCCATGCAATCTTGCCGAAAAAGGCTCAAACCTCAGGGGCACACGAACAGTGCGTGGCCCATCCATCAATAGAGGATTCGGCTTAAATCGGGCGATTCATTAGTTGCAAGCGCAAGGACTTGCCAACTTGGGCGAGTTTTCGTACCTTAGAGCGTACCGGGGGTGAGATGGCATTTTGTACAAAGTGCGGGGCCCAGGTACAAGGGCCGTTCTGTGGAAGTTGCGGCGCGCCGGCGCCTGGCGGTGGAGTTCAGCCGCCCGCGGCGAGTGCGCCACCGGTGACCCCTCCAGCGCCGGCAGCAGCCGGGCCGCCGGTCGGGCCGGCAACCGCGACCAAGACCAGCCCGATCATCTGGATTCTGGGCGGCTGCTTCGGACTGCTGGTGATCGGTGGTCTCGCGACCACTCTGGTTCTCTATTACATCGGGCACAAAGCCAAGCAGGTGGCCCACATGATGGAGAAGAATCCGGGGTACGCCGTCGCCAGAATCATCGCGGCCACCCAGCCGGATGTAGAGGTCTTGTCGACCGATGAAGACAAGGGCACGATCACGGTGCGCGACAAGAAGACCGGCAAAGTCCTGACCATGAATCTCGCCGATGCGCAGAAAGGGAAGTTCGTCTTCGAGCAGGACGGCAAGAGAGTGGCGGTCGAGGCGCATGCCGATGGCGACAAGGGCTCGCTGGAGCTGAAATCGGACGAGGGCTCCATGAAGTTCAACACCGGCGGGGGAAAGCTGCCCGACTGGCTGCCGGCTTACGCGGGCGCCGCGCCTCAGGGATCTATGTCCATGCAAAACGCCGACGGCACCAGCGGCGGCTTCCACTTCACCACGAAGGATTCGGTCGAGCAGGTGATGAGCTATTACGAGGACGCGCTCAAGAAGGCCGGGCTGAAAGTCAGCACCAACGTAGTTCAGCAGAATGGCAAGGCGGGTTTGGGCTTTGTGACCGGAGAAGACACGGCAAGCAAGCGGAAGGCGATGGTCACCGCTACAGCAGCGCCCGACGGCACCACCGTGAGCGTGAACTTCAGCACGCCGTGATATCGCGTGTTATTATCTGAGCGATGCCGAGCGGCTACATTCCGATCTTCATCTTTCTGGTGATTGCCATCGCGTTTCCGGCGGTCACGATCATCATCGCCAAGGTGATCCGGCCGTCCGCGCCATTTGTTGCCAAGCTGGAAGCCTACGAGTGCGGCATCAAGGCGGCGTCGGATTCGCGCGGCCGCTACACGGTGCGGTTTTACATTATCGCCATCCTGTTTGTGATTTTCGACGTGGAAACGATTTTTCTCTTTCCCTGGGCGGTGAAGTACCGCGCGCTGGGCTGGTTCGGCGTGGCCGAGGTGGTAGTGTTCCTGGCCATCCTGATTGTGGGCTACATCTGGGCGTGGAAGAAGGGCGCGCTGGAGTGGGTGTAACAGCAGGTGCCAGGTTCTAGGTGCCAGGTGTTAGGGAACAAGCCCATCGTGCTGAGATAGAATCGCCCTATGCCTGAACTTGCGGCTGGCCTCGATCGCCGGCAGTTTCTCGTAACTAAACTTTCAACTGGATTTGCGCTGGCGGTATTACCGGTTTCGGCGCAGACCATCACTACTGATACCGAAGGCCTGGAGGCCGGCGAGGTTTCCATTTCCACCGCGGATGGGCGGATTCCCGCGTACCGCGCCATGCCAAAATCGGGGAAATCATTCCCGGTGGTGCTGGTGGTGCAAGAGATTTTTGGCGTGCACGAGCACATCAAAGACATGTGCCGGCGCTTCGCCAAGCTGGGCCATCTGGCAGTGGCGCCGGAGCTTTACGCGCGCCAAGGTGACGTCTCGAAACTTGCCGACATTCAAGAAGTCATTTCGAAAGTGGTGAGCAAGGTGCCGGATGCGCAGGTGATGTCCGATCTCGATGCCACCGTGGATTGGGCCGCAAAAACCGGCAAGGGTGACGTCAACCGGCTGGGGATCACGGGCTTCTGCTGGGGCGGACGGATTGTCTGGCTCTACGCGGCTCACAGCTCGAAGCTGAAAGCGGGCGTGGCTTGGTACGGCCGGTTGGTGGGACAGGCGAGCGAGCTGCAGCCTAAGCATCCCATCGATGTCGTCAATTCGCTCAAAGCACCGGTGCTGGGGTTGTATGGGGGCAAGGATCAGGGCATTCCGCAGGACACCGTGGAGCAGATGCGCGCGGCTCTCAAAGCCGCCGGGAATCCTTCGGAGATCGTGGTGTATCCCGACGCCGGCCACGGCTTCAACGCGGATTACCGGCCCGGCTACAACAAGGAAGCCGCTCAGGATGGCTGGAAGCGCCTGCAACAGTGGTTCAAGAAATACGGCGCCGCATGAGAACCGCCGCACTGTTTTTTTCTTTGCTTGTTTTCTGCGGTTGCTCCCGCCAGAAAACGGAATCATCTCTCGCTGAGGAGCGCGGTCCGGATTCCTACAAAGTCCACTTTGAGACCAGCAAGGGCGATTTCGTTGTTGCCGTGACCCGCGAATGGGCGCCGCTCGGTGCGGACCGATTCTACACACTGGTGAAGAGCGGATTCTTTGACGGGGCCCGGTTCTTCCGCGTGCTGCCTGGATTTGTCGTGCAGTTCGGCATCGCTGCTGATCCGGCGGTGACCGCCAAGTGGAAAAATGCCAACCTTGCGGACGATCCGGTAAAGCAGAGTAATCGCCGCGCAACGGTTTCGTTCGCCACCAGCGGCCCCAACACCCGCACGGCTCAAGTGTTCATCAATCTGGGGGATAACGCACGGCTGGACCAGAGCGGCTTCTCTCCGTTCGGCGCGGTGGCACAGGGGATGGAGGTTGTTGATCAGTTCTTCAGCGGCTACGGAGAAGGCGCTCCAAACGGAAATGGCCCCGCGCAATCGAGCATTGAGTCGGACGGCAACGCATATTTGATGCGCGATTTTCCCAAGCTCGACTACATCAAGAAAGCGACGATCGAGAAGTGACCCGCCGGCTTTTGCTCTGCGCCCTGGTTGCGTCCGTGTGCGGAGTGGCCGCGGATGCGCCGGTGAGAACCGTTCGGCTGCATCTGCGCACGCGGGTTGAGGCGTTCAAGGGGTCGGGCGAATGGCAGGAAGTATATTTTGAGAAGCGGCTGCCCGTGCCCAGCACTGCGATTCTGATCTGTGACATGTGGGACAAGCACTGGTGCACTGGGGCAAGCCGCCGCGTGGAGGCGCTCGCGGCGCGCATGGCTCCGGTGGTGGACCGGGCCCGGGCATGCGGCATCCAGATCATCCATGCGCCCTCGGAGGTGATGGACTTTTATAAAGACGCGCCGCAGCGGCGGCGAATGCTGGCCGTCGCGAAGGTCGAGCCGCCTTCACCCGTGGCGCTCGCGGACCCGCCGCTGCCCATCGACGACTCCGATGGTGGCTGCGATACTGCCGACACCTTCTATAAGGCCTGGACGCGCGAGATCGCTACGCTGCGCATAGCGCCTGAGGATGTGATTTCCGACAATGGCGCCGAGATCTATAGCTTTCTCCGCGGGCGCGGCGTCGAAAACCTGCTGATCATGGGCGTGCATACCAACATGTGCATCCTGAATCGCTCCTTCGCCATTAAGCAGATGACTAAGTGGGGCATGCATTGTGTGCTGGTCCGCGACCTGACCGATTCCATGTACAATCCCAAGGACCGGCCTTTTGTCCCGCACGAGCGCGGCACGGAACTGGTGATCGAGCACATCGAGAAGTACTGGGCGCCGAGCGTGCTGAGCAGCGAACTAACCTCGGCGATAGGGGAAGAGAAGTAAGCTGAACCGGCACAGAATTGGCGGAAGCCAGTGGGAGTCGAACCCACCTGCGACACGAAAGTACCGCACAACGGGTTTGAAGCCCGCGCCGGGCACCGGCCAAGACTAGCTTCCACGCCGATTCTAACAGATCGTTGCGCGGGCTCGTCGGTGAACGCTACACTGGAAGCACTCTGCGGATTTTCCCCGGTCGTCTAATGGTAGGACAGCGGCCTTTGGAGCCGTGAATCGTGGTTCGAATCCATGCCGGGGAGCCAATCCTTGGATTCAACAATTTACAAGACAACCGCCTCGTCCTTGTACGAATTTTGCACCGACCCCGCCGCGTCGTTCGGCTGAACCGATTGACAGTATTTGGCGAGCGCGTTGAGCATGGATTCGCCTTTCGAATCCATGCTGTGAGCCGGAACGTAGGCCAAATCGGTGCGTGTTTTGCGCAAACCGCTGATGACCGAGCTTAGTCGGTTAAGGTTACGCCGTTGTTCGCTCGGCAGAAGCGCTATCGTGATCTTCTGAAGCCCTCGACGATATGGCCGAACGTATACTGCCGCAACCCGACTCTTTCGCTACAGCGCCTCCAGCGGACGTCAGCATATTGGAGCACTACGCGGGCACCTTTGAAGCGGTTTACATCCTACTTCATCCATTCATCGACGCATCGGAAGTCGGAACAGAGCAATTCAAGCCTGGAACGTATCCGGACCGGCAGTTTATAGCCAAGAACTGTCGTGCGGTTCCATGGGCGGTGGTTATGGAACACACAGGTCTTACGTCCATTGCTGCGGTCGACGTTGGCCTCCGGACGCACATTCTCGGGCTGAAGCCGGAATTCTCGAATCGAGATTATGCCGCCAAGATCGAATCGCTGTTCGAATCGAGCAAGATCCTTCCACCCCCGGAGGGTAGCTTTTCAGACCTGCTTCACGACCGAGTGCTGTCTTCAATCCAGTCGCTCGGCTACGAGTGGGTGTGGGTCGGAGATGAGTTCGGAACTGAGCGGAAGCTGTACTGGATTGACGATCTAAAGAACCAGGAGTCCGGACCAACTGTCGGCCACTGCAACGTCTTCACACCAGACAAGGCACTTTTGTGGACTACGCACTGGGACAGCCACTTTTCTTTTCTCTGTTCTTCAGAGCGCAATCTTAAGGCGATCCAGGAGGCGTATGATTTTGAGGGCTTCTTCTGCGATCGAACAACCGAGGTTTATTGGAGCGTCCGAAATTAGCCGGTCGGTGCGTCGTCCCGATACATTCGAGAGACTGATCAAGGAATGCGACTTCGCCCAACGAGCAGAAGGGCAAGCACCGGAGACTCTCCGATGTCGACGCGGCGGTAGTTGACGAACGCAGTGCACTCAACCAGAGCGTCATACTGCTCGGGGCAGCGTCGGCGAAACTCGAATGGTTCGT
>Ga0187819_10000905_pt1 | contig 15112 bp, 16 predicted proteins | sample NC_wetland_sal_i_15_FD_132411 | JGI IMG/M metagenome (GOLD analysis project Ga0187819, IMG submission 132411) | Wetland sediment microbial communities from Neuse River Estuary, North Carolina, USA - SO4_4 | ecosystem: Environmental > Aquatic > Freshwater > Wetlands > Sediment | place: USA... | reverse complement strand
CCCCGGCCCTATCCCGCTGACTGGGGGCTCGCCTCCCCGCCGATCACCCCGGGGCCGGGCCCCCGGCCCTATCCCGCTGACTGAAGGCTCGCATCCTCTGCCGATCACCTCGGGCCGACCCGGCGCGGTCCGCTCGCGCTAGTGGTCGGCGGACCCGGTCAGCCGCTCGAGGCGGGCGCGCAGCAGGGCGCGGTGAGCCACCACGTCGTCGACCTGATCGGGCTGCTCGGGGCACTCGCCCGCGCTGACCGCGCGCTGCAGGCGGCGGACCGCGTCGGCCGGGTCGATCATCTCGAACAGCAGGAGCGGGTCGTCGCCCGCCGCTCGGGCCGTCTCCGCGCGCAGCTCCGCCGCCTTCACCACCCAGGCGTCCCTGATCTTGCCGCCGCGCCCGTGGTCGATCAGCATGCACAGGGCGTGCTGCCGGTGGCCGTAGGCGAAGGTCATGGTCAGCGACTCCTGACGGCCGCCGACGTCGGCGTAGCGCCAGCAGTCACCGACCCGCGGGGAGCCGAGCGTCCCCGCCCACGGAGGGTCCTCGATGCCGTGCGCGGACAGGCGCGCCGCGGCCTGCTCCGCCACGGAGCGCACGGCGGGCGGGCCGACCACGGCGAAGACGCGCAGCAGAGCGAGGGCTTCGGGGGTCGACGCCGCCTCGGCGGCCGGCACGAGCGAGCCGGTGAGTGAGTCGGCGAGCGAGGCCGGCCCGGCCGCCGAGGAGGCCAGCGCCCCGATCAGGTCAGATCCCCATAGTTCCGCGTCCACCGGGTCGACCACCTCGCGCAGGACGTGGGCCGCCTCGGCCAGTACCCCGTCCACGGTCTGCTCGATGGCCACCGGGGCGAACAAGCTGGCCAGGTCGGGATCGGGGCGAGGTTCATCCGCGGTCATGCCGTGCAGGATAAGCCACACCCTAGGCTTTCCTCATGCGGCACGGATTCGAGGACCTGGACCTGGAGCGGCTGCGGCGCCGGCGCAGCGAGAAGTGGCGGGCCTTCCCGCCCGACGTGCTGCCCGCCTTCGTGGCCGAGATGGACTACGACCTCGCCGACCCGGTGAAGGCCGCGCTGCGCTCGGCGATCGACCTCGACGACTGCGGCTACGCCAACCCGGCGGGCGTCGGCGAGAGCTTCGCCAGGTTCGCCGCGGCCCGGCACGGCTGGACGGTGGACCCCGGGATGGTCCACCTGGTCCCCGACGTGATGGCGGGCGTCGATCTCATCCTCGCCCTCGCCACCGAACCCGGCGACGGCATCGTCATCAACCCGCCGGTGTACCCGCCGTTCTTCGCGCACATTTCCGGCGCGCACCGCCGGGTCGTCGAGGTGCCGCTGGCCCGGCGGGACGGGCGGTGGGACCTCGACTTCGACGCGCTGGAGGCGGCCTTCGCCGCGGGCGCGCGCGGCTACCTGCTCTGCAACCCGCACAACCCCAGCGGGCGGGTGTTCAGCGCGGCGGACCTGCGCCGGATCGCGTCGCTGGCCGACCAGTACGGCGTCCTCGTGGTGGCCGACGAGATCCATGCCTCGCTCACGCTGCCCGGCGTGCGGCACACGCCGTACGTCGCGGCCGGCGGGCCGGCCGCCGAGCACGGCGTGACGCTCGCCTCCGCGTCCAAGGCGTTCAACGTGGCCGGGCTCAAGGCCGCCGTCGCGGTGGCGGGCTCTCCGGCCATGCAGGCCCTGCTCGACCGGCTGCCCGCGGCCAGCCAGTACGGGTCCGGGCTGTTCGGGGTGCTCGCCTCGCTGGCGGCCTGGGATGCGGGCGAGGAGTGGCTGGACGCGCTGATCGCCCAACTCGACCACGCCCGCGCGGAATTCGGCGCCCTGCTGGCGCAGCGGCTGCCCGGGGCGGGGTATCAGCCGCCGGAGGCGAGCTACCTGGCCTGGGTGGACGTCTCCCGGCTGGATCTCGGCCCGAACCCCGCGCGGGTCTTCCTGGACCGCGGGCGGGTGGCCCTCGGCGATGGGCTCAACTTCGGAACGCCCGGTGCGGGACACGTCCGGGTGACGATCGGCACCAGCAGCGCGCTGCTGGCCAGCATCGTGGACCGGATGGCCGCCGCTGTCGACGCCGGCGTCCACGTAGCCGACTAGGAGCGCATTCGGGCCCGCTCCCGTGTCGGCGCTAGTTCACCGGCAGAAGCAGCCGGCCAGGTGATCGTTGACGATGCCGCAGGCCTGCATGGTCGCGTAGGCGGTCACCGGCCCGGTGAAGGTGAAGCCGTGCTTCCGCAGTTCCTTGCTGAGCGCCGTGGAGGCGGGTGTGGCGGCCGGCAGGTCGGCCAGGGTCTGCGGAGCCTCGGCCGGCTCGCCCGCGTACTTCCAGACCAGCGCGCTGAGCCCGCCGGGCAGGTCGAGCGCGGCCCGCGCGTTGCCGATCGTGGCGTTGATCTTCGCCCGGTTCCGGACGATGCCGGAGTCGGCCAGCAGCCGCGCCACGTCGGCGTCGCCGAAGGCGGCCACGGCGGCCAGGTCGAATCCCGCGAAGGCGGCGCGGAAATTCTCCCGCTTGCGCAGGATCGTCAGCCAGGACAGCCCGGACTGGAAGCCCTCCAGGCAGAGCCGCTCGAAGATCGGGACATCGCCGCGGAGCGGGCGGCCCCACTCCTCGTCGTGGTAGGCGAGGTACTCCGGGGCGCTCATGCCCCAGGGGCAGCGCAGCTTGCCGTCCGGGCCGGGGACCGCGCCTCCCGCGGGCGGGTCACTCACCGGCCCCGGCCCCTAGTCGGTGCCATCGCCGGCCGGGCCGGGCAGGGCGGGCGGGTCCATCGGGTCCAGCAGGGCCTCCCGCGCGGCGAGCTGCTGCTGCAGGTACGCGATCTCCAGGTCGCGATCCCGCACGGCGCGGGCGATGCGGTCTAGGGCCTCGTCCGTCACGTCCACGTTGTAGCCCCACATGGCGGTGGGCGGACGCACCATCGCGATGTCGGCGGCCGAGACCGAGCCGAGCTCGAGCGGTGCGTAATCGACGTGCTCGCGGGACAGCTCGCCGCCCCGCCCGGTGGCCACGAAAAACACGGCGACGAGCACGGCGACGACGGCGAGCAGCATGACGACGAGCACAAGCCAATCGTGCCACGTCCGGCCGCGTGGTGCCGCCCGTCGGCTCCGGCCCCGGGCCTAAATACTGAGCCTAGCGGTCCATGGCCAGGCCGGTGTGCGCCCGGCGGATGATCTCGACCACCTCGTCGGGCTCGTCCACCAGGCTGATCAGGCCGAACTCGGCAGGCCCGATGTTAGCCCGGGCCTGCACCGTGTCCTCGAGCCAGGCCAGCAGCCCGGCCCAGTAGGCCCGGCCGACCAGGACGATCGGGAACTTGGTGATCTTGCCGGTCGCGACCAGGGTCAGCGCCTCGAACAGCTCGTCCATCGTGCCGAAGCCACCGGGCAGGACCACGAACGCCTGCGAGTACTTGACGAAGACCGTCTTCCTGACGAAGAAGTACCGGAATTCGAGCCCGACCTCCACGTAGTCGTTCAGGCCCATCTCGGTCGGCAGCTCGATGCCCAGGCCGACGGAAACCCCGCCGCCGTCGACCGCGCCCTTGTTGGCCGCCTCCATGATCCCGGGGCCGCCGCCGGTGATGACCGCGTAGCCGGCCTTCACCAGTCCGAAGGCGATCCGCTCGGCGGCCTGGTACTCCAGGCTGCCGCGGGAGGTACGCGCCGAGCCGAAGATCGAGACCGCGGGCCCGAGCTCGGCCAGCAGGCCGAACCCCTCCACGAACTCGGCCTGGATCCGCATCACCCGCCACGGGTCGGTGTGCACCCAGTCGGCGGCACCGCGCCGGTCAAGCAGCCGCTGATCGGTCGTGGTTGTTGGTATCTGCTTGCCGCGCAGCGTGACGGGTCCCTGGCGACGGATCCGCCGGTGCGGCTCTGAATTAACACTCATCGGGTACCACGCTAATCGCCCTGGCCGGCTGGTCCGCGCAGCCACGCTCAGGCGTCCACGCCGTGGTCGCGGAGGATGGCGTTCAGGGTCGATTTGTCGTGGCGGACGCCCTCGGGCTGCCGCTTGAGGACCAGCAGGCACGGCATGCCGAAGGTACCGCCGGGGAAGTCCCGCGGGCGGGTCCCGCCCACGCAGACCGACCAGGGGGGCGCCTCGCCCATGGGCAGCTCGGCCCCGGTCTCCACGTCGATGACGTGCGTGGTCTTGGTGAGGATGGCCCCCGCCCCGAGGAAGGCGCCCTGGCGGACCCGTGCTCCGCCGACCACCATGCAGCGGGACCCGATCATCGCCTCGTCCTCCACCACCACCGGCACCGCGCTCGGCGGCTCGAGGACGCCGCCGATCCCGACCCCCCCAGACAGGTGCACGTTCCGGCCGATCTGGGCGCCGGAGCCGACCGTGGCCCAGGTGTCCACCATCGTGCCGGTGTCCACGTAGGCGCCGATGTTCACGAACGACGGCATCAGCACCGTCCCCGGCGCGATGTAGGCGCCCCACCGCACGATGGCCCCGGGCAGCACGCGCACGCCGTCCAGCCGGGTGGTCAGCGGGACCCGGTCGTCGTACCGGAAGTTGCCCACCTCGGACCTGACCATCGGCATCAGCCGGAAGGCCAGCAGGATGGCCCGCTTGGCCCGCTCGTCCACGACGACCTCATCGGTGGCCGGGTCGACGAACGCGACCCGGGCCTGGCCGGCGTCGATCGCGTCGACCGCGCCGATCACCGCCGCGCGCGCCTGCTCATCCGCCGGGGACAGCTCGGTGCGGCGCTCCCAGAGCTCGTCGATCACCTCCTCCAGAGGGGACTGACGTTGCACGGAGGGCTCCGGGGGGCCGAGGGGGTTTGGGGGGAAAAGGTTCCCCCCAAGATCGGGGGGATCCCGGGGGGTCGTCCCCCCGGGGCTAGCACTGCTCATGTCGGGCGAGCTTAGCGGTACCTTCTGATGGTGTGCCGCCCCATCGTCGCCGGCTGTGGACCCTGGCCCTGCTCGGGTCCGCCCTGGTATTGCTGATCGCGGCGGGTTACGCGCTGTTCGGCCGCCCGCGGCACGTGGCCGCGCCTTACGTCCCGCCGCCGCCCGGCTGCCAGGCGGGCACCGGGGTGCAGGCCATCCCGATGAGCGAGGACCAGGCGGCCATCGCCGCCACCATCGCCGGGGTCGCGGCCCGGCACCGGCTGCCCCGGGAGGCGGTCATCGTCGCCTACGCCGCGGCCCTGCAGGAATCGCAGCTGCAGGACCTGGACTACGGCGACCGGGATTCCGTCGGGGTCTTCCAGCAGCGCCCCTCGCAGGGCTGGGGCACGACGGCCGAGCTAGAGGATCCCGTATACGCGACGACCAAGTTCTTCGCCGCCCTGGTCCACGTGCCGCGGTACACCAGGCTGCCGGTCGACCAGGCGGCGCAGGACGTGCAGCACAGCGCGGACGGCTCGGCTTACGGGCAGTGGACCGAAGTGGCCCAGCTCCTGGCCGGGTACTTCACCGGCGCGCCGCCGCACGGAGTGTCCTGCTGGTTCACGCCCACGGGGCGGGCAGACCTGGCCGCGGCAGAGCGCCAGCTCACCGAGACGTTCGGACCCCGGGGCCCCGACGCGGTTATGGTGGGGATCACCACGGCTCGTTCGGGAAAAAAGGGGCGGGACGGAAGCGTCGCGGTCGTGCGCGTCCAGCGGGACGAGGGCTGGACCGTGGCGAGCTGGCTGGTCGCGAGCGCCCAGGACTACGGGATCAGCGAAGTACGGTACGCCGGTTATGAGTGGACCGCCGCAGATGGCAGTATGGGCTGGCAGCGTGCCAGCGGAACGCAGGGCCCGGCGCGCGCAAGTATCGTCGCTGGCTGAGCAGATCCCGGGCAGTGGCCATACTGTGTTAGCAGGACCTGAACGAAGGAGCTCACCCGTGACCTACATCATCGCGCAGCCCTGCGTTGATGTGCTTGACAGAGCGTGCATCGAGGAATGCCCCGTCGACTGCATATACGAGGGCGAGCGCATGCTCTATATCCACCCCGACGAGTGCGTGGACTGCGGCGCGTGCGAGCCCGTCTGCCCGGTCGAGGCGATCTACTACGAGGACGACGTGCCCGACCAGTGGAAGGAATACTACAAGGTCAACGTCGACTTCTTCGCTGACCTCGGGTCCCCTGGCGGCGCCTCGAAGACCGGCAAGACGGGCAAGGACCACCCGATCGTCGCGGCGCTGCCGCCGCAGGCCCATGAGGAATGACGCTCGCTAGCCGGCTCCCCGCCTACTCCTGGGACCGGATCGCGCCGCTGCGCGAGAAGGCCTCGTCTCACCCGGACGGCGCGGTGGACCTGTCCATCGGCACGCCCGTCGATCCGGTGCCCGACGTGATCCGTGACGCGCTGGCCGGTGGCGCTAACGCGCCCGGGTACCCGGCGACCTGGGGGACCGAGGGGTTGCGGGCGGCGGCGGCGGGCTGGCTGGCCCGCACGCAGGGAGTCTCCGTCTCGCCGGGCGACGTGCTCCCGGTCATCGGGACCAAGGAGTTCATCGCCTGGCTCCCGGTCATGCTCGGGCTCGGGCCCGGCGACGTGATGGTCCACCCGGAACTGGCCTACCCCACCTACGACATCGGCGCGCGGCTGGCCGGGGCGACGGCCGTGGCGTCGGACAGCCTGCTGTCGCTCGGCCCCTCGCGGGTCCGGCTCGTGTGGGTGAACTCGCCGTCGAATCCCACCGGGCGGGTGCTGCCCGTCGAGCACCTGCGCAAGGTGGTGTCGTGGGCGCGCGAGCGCGGAGCGGTGGTGGCCTCCGACGAGTGCTACCTCACGCTCGGGTGGGAGGCCGCTCCGGTCTCGGTGCTGCACCCGTCCGTGTGCGGCGGGTCGTTTGACGGGGTGCTGGCCGTCCACTCGCTGTCCAAGCGGTCCAACCTGGCCGGGTACCGGGCCGGGTTCGTGTGCGGGGATCCCGGTCTGGTGGCGGGGCTGCTCGCGGTCAGGAAGCAGGCCGGCATGATGGTGCCGGGTCCGGTCCAGGCCGCGATGACGGCGGCGCTCGAGGACGACTCGCACGCGGAGGTGCAGCGGGGGAGGTACGCGGCGCGGCGTTCGGCGCTGCGCGAGGCCTTCACGGGAGCGGGCTGGACGGTCGACCACTCCGAGGCCGGGCTGTACCTGTGGGTGACCCATCCTGGGCTCGACTGCTGGTCGGCGGCCGAGGTTCTGGCCGCGCAGGGCGGGATCCTCGTGGCTCCCGGCTCGCTGTACGGGCCGGGCGGTTCCCGGCACGTGCGAGTGGCGCTGACCGCCACCGACGAGCGGGTTGCGGCGGCGGTGTCGCGGCTCGCGTGGCTGCGCCCGTGACATAGGCGTCCGTCGTCCCGCAGACCGCGCTAAGCGGCTGCAGCCCGGAATTTGCGTGGAGGTTTCGCGCTTCGTGGAGGATTTGGGGGGCTATAGGCCCTCAAATCCTGCATGGAACCCGATCCTCCATGATCTTTTGGTACGCGGGAGGCCACGGAGGCAGCTGAGACCTAACGGGACTTGACCCGTAGGCTCCGCGCAGGATTTCCGGCAGTCAGACCGGCAGCCGGGACGCGGCGGCCCTGATGTCTCCGGTTTTGCGGGGAGGATCGGGGTTCCCGGGAGGATCCGGTGCACTCCAGTACCCCAAATCCTCCCGCAAGCCCGAATCCTCCCGGAAAAACCTGGCTGACACCCGAACGCGGGAGCGAGCTAGCGGGACTCCTGGCGTAACGCCGCCCCGCACGCACGTGCGTCGGGGCACAATACGAGGAATGTTGTGCAGACGCGCTCGCGGACCGGAGTCGGTGGCCGGGGTACCGGGGGCCAGGGAGCCTGCGGCGTCCGAGGGGCCGGCCGGGCCCGCGGTGGCGGCAGAGCCGGCGCGGGCGCCGGGGAACCCAGCGGCCGAGCCGCCGCCCGGGGTGGACGCGAGCACGCCGCATCCGGCCCGGATGTGGAACTACTGGCTCGGCGGGCGGGACTATTTCCCCGCCGACCGCTCCGCCGGAGACCAGCTGGGCCGGGATTTCCCGCACCTCGCCGAGATCGCGCGGACCGAGCGTGCGTTCCTCGTCCGCGCGGTGCGCTTCCTGGCCGGCCCGGCGCGGATCCGGCAGTTCCTCGATATCGGCGCCGGCCTGCCCGCCGGGGGGAACACCCACGAGATCGCGCAGCGCATCGCGCCGGACACCGGGATCGTGTACGCGGACAACGATCCGGTGGTTCTCGCGCACGCCCGGGCCCTGCTGGCGAATCCGATGCTGGCCAGCTCGCCCGAGGGGGTCGTCCGCTATATCGACGCCGATCTGCGCGACGTGGCGGCGATCCTGGCCGGCTCCGTGCACACCCTGGACCACACCCGGCCGGTGGCGCTCATGCTGCTCGGGGTCCTCGGCTACGTCGATAATCACGGGGCGGCCCGGTCGATCACGAGCCAGCTGATGGACGCGCTGCCCTCGGGGAGCTACCTCGCGATCGCCGATGGCGTGGCCACAGATGAGTTCCTGTCCAACGTGCAGCAGCGCTACAACGAGCACGCCACGACGCCGTACCACCTGCGCAGGCCCGATCAGCTGGCCAGCTTCTTCGACGGGCTCGACCTGGTCGAGCCGGGCGTGGTGCCCTGCCCGCTGTGGAAGCCTGACGTGCGGGACGCCAACACCGCCCCAACGGGCCAGGCGGCGGCCTACTGCGGCGTGGCGAGAAAACGCTGACACCGCGCAACAAAACGCCGTTCGGATCAACCAACACGCAATGAATCTCCGTCGACACGCATGGTCGGCGGATGTTTTCCCGTCTCGCCAGGCCCTAACCTGAGGTCATGATCGACATGAACCTGGGCGCAGACGAACCACGCCGGCGCCGGGCGACGGCCCGCACTTACCTGATGTGCCCGCCGGAGCATTTTGCCGTCACGTACGCGATCAACCCGTGGATGCGGCCGGACCGGCCGACCGACGTGGCCCTCGCGATGCGGCAGTGGGCGCGGCTGCGGCAGGTCCACCTCGACCTCGGGCACGAGGTGCGAACGATCGAGCCGGTCGCCGGGCTGCCCGACATGGTGTACGCCGCCAACGGCGCCAAGGTCGTCAACGGAACGGTGCTCGGCGTGCGTTTCGCGCACCCGGAGCGCGCCGGGGAGGCCGACGCGTACCTCGAGTGGTTCCGCACGCACGGCTACGCGGACGTGCGCGAGGCCGGCGTGGTCAACGAGGGCGAGGGCGACATCCTGTTCACCGGGCAGGTCCTGCTGGCCGGGTACGGGTTCCGCAGCGATCGGGCGGCCGCGGGCGAGCTGGGCGCGGCGTTCGGCGTTCCGGTGGTGAGCCTGCGCCTCGTCGACCCGCGCTTCTACCACCTGGACACGGCGCTATGCGTGCTCGACGCCGACACCGCTATGTACTATCCGGCCGCGTTCGATGACGACGCGCGGGCCGCGATCGCGGGGCAGTTCGCCGAGCTGATCGAGGCCAAGGACGAGGACGCCGAGGTGCTGGGGCTGAACGCGGTCAGCGACGGCCGGCACGTCGTTCTGCCCGTCCAGGCCCGCAAGCTCGCCGCCCAGCTTCGCGAGCGCGGGTTCGAGCCGATCGGGGTCGACCTGTCCGAGCTACTCAAGGGCGGCGGCGGACCCAAGTGCTGCACGCTGGAGCTGCGCGGCTGACCTCTACCTGAGGGGGACCTAAGAATGACCGAGACGATGACCGTCGGCACGACCGACCTGATCAGGCTCAGCCGCGACCACGCCGCGCACAACTACCATCCGCTGCCGGTCGTGATCGCGGAGGCCGAGGGCGCCTGGGTGACCGACGTGGAAGGCCGCCGCTACCTGGACATGCTCGCGGCGTACTCGGCGCTGAACTTCGGCCACCGGCATCCCCGGCTGTTCGCGGCCGCGCTGTCGCAGCTCGAACGGCTCACGCTGGTGAGCCGGGCGTTCGACCACGACCAGTTCGGACCGTTCTGCGCCGAGCTGGCCGAACTCGCCGGCCTGGACGTGGTACTCCCGATGAACACCGGCGCCGAGGCGGTCGAGACCGCGATCAAGGTCGCGCGCAAGTGGGGGTACCTGGTCAAGGGCGTCCCCGCCGACCAGGCCGTGATCATCGCCTTCAGCGGGAACTTCCACGGGCGGACCACCACGATCGTCAGCTTCTCCGCCGACCCTGACGCGCGGGCCGACTTCGGGCCGTACACGCCGGGCTTCCGCGTCCTGCCGTACGGCGACCTGGACGCGCTGGCCGCGGCCGTCGCCGAGATCGGTGACCGCGCGGTGGCGGTGCTGTTCGAGCCGATCCAGGGCGAGGCTGGGGTGATCGTCCCGCCGCCCGGCTTCCTGGCCGGGATGCGCGAGCTGTGCACCGCGCACGGGATCCTCATGATCGCCGACGAGATCCAGTCGGGGCTCGGCCGGACCGGCGCCACCTTCGCCTGCTCACACGAGGGCGTCGTCCCCGACGCGTACCTGCTGGGCAAGGCGCTCGGCGGCGGCATCGTCCCGCTGTCCGCGATGGTGTCCACCTGGCCGGTGCTCGGGGTCCTGGAGCCGGGGCAGCACGGGTCGACGTTCGGCGGGAACCCGCTGGCCTGCGCGGTCGGGCGTGAGGTCGTCGCCATGCTGAGCACCGGCGAGTACCAGGCCCGCGCGGCCGTCCTCGGCGAGCACATGCACACGAGGCTGGCCGCGCTGCCGCGCGACGCGGTCTGCGCGGTGCGCGGCCGCGGGCTGTGGGCCGGGGTCGAGTTCGCGTCGCTGCCGGGGCGGGAGGTCTGCGAGCGGCTGGCCGCCCGCGGCGTCCTAGTCAAGGAGACCCACGGGAACACCGTCAGGCTGGCGCCTCCCCTGGTGATCAGCGAGGCCGACCTCGACTGGGGCCTGGACCAGATCGAAGCCGTGTTGCGCTAGTCCCGCCCGGACGGCGCAAGAGGGCGCCGATCATCGGTGTATCAGCAGCATCATTTCCCGCTCCGAGTTGACGGGGAGCATCTGCGGCCTGGGTTCGGACGGCCCGGGCCGCAGGGCCGCCCCTGGCCGCCGCGGACAAGCCGCAGGCCGCCCTGCGCACCGGGGACGGGGGTCCGTGATGGAAACCAGCGAGATGTTCGTCGACTGCCCGGCGTATATGGACAGCAGCGGCGCAACGAGATGCGGGCTCCCGGCCGTGGTGGCGGACCGCTACACGATGACCTCGACCGACGGGCCGCTGGAGAGCGCCAGGATCTGGTGTCCGCGAGGTCACTTCTTCAACGGCCCGCTGGAGTCGCTCGCTTCGGGCCTGGGGCCGCGGAGCTACGAGTTCGCGGGATCGGAGGGGCCCGCGGAGTCGAGGCGGCGGTAGGCGCCGGAGTAGTGCACGAGCGGGCCGCTGGACATGCGGTCGGCGGGGACGGAGACGCCGGTGACCTGGCCCACGATGATGCTGTGATCGCCGCCGTCGTGGACCGCGGTGGTGACGCATTCGAGGACGGCGAGGGCGTCGTCGAGGACCGGGGCGGCGGTGACCGGGCCGGGGTGATGGGCCAAGCCCTCTAGCTGACCCTCCAGGGGACGGCCCCGGGTGGCGAGCCAGCGCGCGGTCTTCTCCCCGTCTTCGGCCAGGATGGACACCGCCCAGGACCCCGCCGCGAGGACGGCGTCGTGGAAGCGGGCGATTTTCTCCGCGCAGAACAACACGAGCGGCGGGTCCAGGGAGACCGACGCGAACGCGCTGACCGTCATGGCGTGGCCGGAGTCGGTGGTGACCACGACGATGCCGCTCGCGAACTGCCCGGCCGCCCGCCGGTAGGCGGCCTGGTCGACGCCGCTCACCGGGGACGCACCCGGGCGAAGCCGGCGAACGCCAGGGCCACCCCGACCACCGTGCTGAGCGTGCCGCCGTACAGGTACCACTTCCCGGCGGCCGTGTTGGTGATGATCACGCTGCCGTTCGAGGCCGGCAGGGACATGACGAAGGAGGCGAGGATCCAGCCGAACGCCGGCATCAGCGCCCCGGTCACCGAGCGGACCGCCCAGCTGGCCAGCAGGCACGTGGCCAGGATCACCAGGCAGGAGACGAGCGCGGCGAGCGGCACCGGCCCGGCCACGTGGCTGTACTGGAAGCTCCCGATGAGGCCCTCGACCGCGCCGAGGACGACCAGCGCGCCGTAGACGGCGCCGGTAACCAGCCACCGCCGTGGATTCCTGTCGGCCGAGCCCATGGCAGCAGGCTACTGGCCGAACAAGTCTGCTTCGCGGTCCCCCGGCCCGCGCGGCCCGGCGAGCAGGGTGTAGCACTCCACGCCGCGCGCCAGCCGTGGCACGCCGTCGGAGAGGGCGAAATACGGGGGCGATACGGTGATCTGCGTCGCGTGCGCGGCCATCGCGGCCAGCTTCTGGCCGAAGTAGGCCTCGCCGTCGATCTCGGTGGTGACCTGATCGGAGTCGGGGGCGGCCGTCGCGTAGAACTTCACCGGTCCCTCCGGGCCCGCCAGTTCGAACGCGCGCCAGGCGACCCGGTGCGCCTGGATGTGATCCGGGTGGCCGTAGAAGCCGTTGACGTCGTAGGTGACCAGGACCTGCGGCCGGACCTCGGTGATGACGTCGAGGAGGGCGCGCGCGGCCTCATCCAGGTCGGCCCGCCAGAAGCAGCGTGGATCATCGTTGGCCGGGGTGCCCATCATGCCCGAGTCACGCCACCGGCCCGGGCCGCCGAGGAACCGGTGATCGGCCACGCCCAGCACGGCGCAGGCGGCGGCGAGCTCGCCGATCCGGTACTCCCCCAGCCGGTCTTCCTGATCTGCCGCCAGGTGCGCCAGCGACGGCGGGATGATCTCCCCCTCCTCGCCGAGCGTGCAGGTGACCAGGGTGACCCGGGCGCCCTCCGCCGCGTACCTCGCCATCGTCGCCCCGGTGCCGATCGACTCGTCGTCCGGGTGCGCATGCACGAGCAGCAGGCGCCGGCCGGGGGCAGCGGGGCTCATGGCCGTGAGCCTACCGGCGGGCCGCCGGCGGTCCGGGACTGGCACAATGCACAGATGACCGAGAGTTTCCCCCGGCAGGAGGCCAGGACCAGGCGATTCACGCTCGGGGAGCCTCGGGCCTTCCGCGTCTCGCCCGACGGGTCCCGGGTGGCCTACCTGCGCACCGCGGGCGGCGCCGACCCGGTGACGTGCCTGTGGGTCCTGGACGTCGGCAGCGGGCGGGAGCGCCTGGTCGCGGACCCGAGGGCCATGCAGGCCGACGCGGAGGACCTGACCCCGGCCGAACGGGCCCACCGCGAACGGGTCAGGGAGCAGGCGGGCGGCATCGTGGCCTACGCGGCCGATGCCGGGCTCACGGTGGCCGCGTTCGCCCTGTCGGGACGGATCTACGCGGTCAGCCTGACCGAGGGCAGCGCGACCGAGGGCGGTGCGACCGAGGGCGGCGCGCCGCCGCGGGAGGTGGCCACGCGCACGCCGGCCCTCGACCCGGGCCTCGACCCGTCCGGTCGCCAGGTGGCGTACGTATGCGACGACGCGCTCCGGGTCGCCAGCCTGACCGACGGCGCAGGCGGCGCAGGCGGCACCGACCACCAGGTGCTCGGGGACCCCGGCGTGTCGTTCGGGCTGCCCGAGTTCATCGCGGACGAGGAGATGGACCGCCACCGCGGGTACTGGTGGTCCCCGGACGGCTCGGCCCTGCTCGTCGCCCGGGTGGACGAGACCCCCGTCACCACGTGGTACATCGCCGACCCCGCCCACCCGCGGTCCGCGCCCGCCCGGGTTGCCTACCCCGCGGCCGGCGCCGCGAACGCCGATGTTTCCCTGGTGCTGGCCCGGCTGGACGGTACAGGCACCGTCACACCGGTCGAGACCGACCGCGCCGCGTTCCCGTACCTGGTGACGGTCTGCTGGCAGCCAGGTCACGACCCGCTGGTCGTGGTGCAGAGCCGGGACCAGCGCCGGATGCGGATCCTTTCGGTCGACCCGGAGCACGGGACAACCGAGGTGCTGCGCGAGGACACCGACCCCTACTGGCTGGACATCGTGCCCGGCGTCCCGGCCTGGACGCAGGACGGCCGGATCGTGTGGACCGGCGATAGCGAGGACACCCGCCGCCTGCTGCTCGGCGCGCCCGGCCGGGAGGCCGTTCCCGTCACCCCGCCCGGCCTGCAGGTGCGCGGCGTGCTGGACGTCGAGGGCGACACGATCCTGTTCCAGGCCTGGGCCGAGCCGACCGAGGTCGGGCTGTGGCGCTACGGGCCAGACGGGCTGGCCCAGATCGGCGAGGGCGACGGCCTCGACGGCGGCACGACGGCCGGGGGCACCACCGTCGTATGGCGCCGCTCCCTCGGCCAGGACGGCCTGACCGTCCGGGTGTACCGCGACGGCTCGCCGGTGGCGAGCATCGACTCGCCGGTGGCGAGCATCGACTCGCTCGCGGAGACCCCGGCGCTGCCCGAACCCCGCCCCGCGCTGCTGCACGCGGGACCGGCCGGGATCCGCACCGCGGTGCTGTTCCCCTCCTGGCACCGGCCGGGGTCGGGCCGGCTGCCCGTGCTGCTCGACCCGTACGGCGGCCCCGGCGCGCAGCGGGTGCTGAGGTCTCGCGCCCAGTACCTGGCCTCCCAGTGGTTCGCCGAGCAGGGCTTCGCCGTGGTCATCGCGGACGGCCGCGGCACCCCGGGCCGCGGCCCGGCCTGGGACCGCGCGGTGGCCGGCGACCTGGCCACCCCCGCCCTCGAGGACCAGATCGAGGCGCTGAACGCCGCCTGCGCGGCGCACCCGGACCTGGACCCCGGGCGGGTGGCGATCCGCGGCTGGTCGTTCGGCGGCTACCTGGCCGCGCTGGCCGTGCTGCGCAGGCCCGACGTGTTCCACGCGGCCGTCTCGGGTGCCCCGGTGACGGACTGGCACCTGTACGACACCCACTACACCGAGCGCTACCTGGGGCAACCGGACCAGGACGATGAGGCCTACGAGCGGTCCTCGCTCATCCCTTTGCCCGAACGAGCGGTGGTGACTCGCCCGCTGATGCTGATCCACGGCCTGGCGGACGACAACGTGGTCGTCGCGCACACGCTGCGCCTGTCCGGGGCGCTGCTGGCCGCCGGGTACCCGCACTCGGTCCTCCCGCTCACCGGCGCCACGCACATGGCCTCGCAGGAGACCGTCCGGGAGAACATGCTGCTGCTCCAGCTAGAT
>Ga0187819_10000903_pt1 | contig 15128 bp, 15 predicted proteins | sample NC_wetland_sal_i_15_FD_132411 | JGI IMG/M metagenome (GOLD analysis project Ga0187819, IMG submission 132411) | Wetland sediment microbial communities from Neuse River Estuary, North Carolina, USA - SO4_4 | ecosystem: Environmental > Aquatic > Freshwater > Wetlands > Sediment | place: USA... | reverse complement strand
GGGTCTCTGGCCGGAGACTCCAGCTGGACGCCGTGCGTGCTGGTGAAGAACGGCTTGTAGCGCACCTTCACCACCACCCGCACAGCCGGCCTGCCCTCGGCAGCCACGTCTTCTGCCACCCGCCTGGCCAGCGCAGCCACCTCCGCGCGGACCCGGTCCCAGTCCTCGATGTCTTGCTGGAAGGTGACCTCGCGACCGCGCGAGCGCGGCAGGTACGGCTCGGCACTGACGACCGACGGGTCGAGGCCGCGGGCGGTCTGCACCAGCCAGGGCCCGATCGTCGGGCCGAAGCGGCCGGCGACCACTGCGACGTCGGCGGTCGCCAGCTCGGAAACGGTGCCGATACCGAGCTCGGCCAGCTTCGCAGCGGTCTTCGCGCCGACGCCCCACAGGACGCTGGCGGGCTCGTTGCCGAGCACCTCGAACCAGCTCTCATGGGTCAGCCGGAACACCCCGGCGGGCTTGCCGAGACTCCCGCTATCCCCAGGCTCTCCAAGCTGGGGTTTGGGGTGAATCTTCGGCTTGCCGAAGCCAGTGGCGAGCTTGGCTTGCAGCTTGTTCTCGCCGATGCCGACCGTGCAGTCGAGCTGGGTCGCTGCCTTGATCTTCTGCTGCACCTGCCGGGCGTAGCCTTCCGGGTCGTCGGTCTGCACCGCAAGGAATGCCTCATCCCAGCCCATCACCTCAGTCACCGCGTCTAGTCCGCGCAGCACCGCCATCACCCGTTCCGAGGCGGCCTCATAGGCCGCCCGGTCGACCGGGAGGAACACGGCGTCCGGGCAGCGACGTGCTGCCGTCCGCAACGGCAGCCCGGAGTGCACGCCGAACGCCCGGGCCTCGTAGGACGCGGTCGCCACCACGCCGCGCTTGGTTGGGTCGCCGTCGCCGCCGACGACGACAGGTAGTCCGCGCAGCTCGGGCCGGCGCAGCACCTCGACGGCCGCGATGAACTGATCGAGGTCGACATGCAGCACCCAGGCGGTCACGGACCTAGTCTCCCCGGCCGCTCACCGGCCGTGCCGCTAAGCTCGCGAAGATGGCAGGCCGAGGAGGCACCCGCGCGACCGAGTTGCTCGCCAGCCTTGGCATCCCGCACGTCATTCATCGATACCAGCATGACCCGCGGCACACCTCCTACGGCCAGGAGGCCAGCGAGGCGTTAGGGGTACCGGCCCCGCGAGTCTTCAAGACGCTGATCGCCGACGTGGACGGCCAGCTCACCGTCGCCGTCGTGCCGGTGGCCGGCTCCCTCGACCTGAAGGCCCTGGCGAGTGCGGTTGGCGGCAAGAGGGCGGTCATGGCCGACCCGGTACAGGCAGAAAGATCTTCTGGATACGTAACGGGGGGCATCGCGCCGCTCGGGCTCCGCAGGCGGCTGCCGGTGGTAGTCGATGAAAGCGCGCTCGGCCACGCCACCGTGTTCTGCAGCGCGGGCCAGCGGGGCATGGAGATCGAGCTCGCACCCGCCGACCTGATCGCGGCGGCCGGGGCGCAGACCGCCGCGATCGCCAGGGCATGACGCTGGTCAGCGCCGAGTCCGCCCATCTTCATCATCCACGCGGAGTTGGTGTCGCCCTAGCGGCATCAACTCCGCGTCGATCATGAACCAGCGCGCGCTGGGACGGCCGGATCCAAGCGAACCTGCTCAGCCGAGCCTGTCCCTGCGGCGCTCCTTGGCGCTCGGTTGATGCCTAGGCCGTTCCGCGGCCCCGCTGAGCGCCCGCCTGGCCTGTTCCTCGTCGTGCTGTACGACGTGCATCACCGCGTTGATCAGCGCCAGGTGCGTGAAAGCCTGCGGGAAGTTGCCGAGGTGCCGGCCGGAGCATGCTTCAATCTCCTCCGCGTACAGCAGCAGCGGGCTGGCATAGGAGAGCACCTTCTCACACAGGTCGCGTGCACGGGCATGCTCTCCGATCTCCGATAGCGCCGAGACCAGCCAGAACGAGCAAATCGTGAACGTGCCCTCGGCGCCCGACAGCCCGTCGTCAGTCTCTTCCACCTGATAGCGCAGTACCAGGCCGTCCTCGGTCAGCTCGTCGGCGATCGCCAGCACCGTCGCGCGGATCCGCGGGTCGTCGGCGGGCAGGAACCGCAGCAGCGGCATCAGCAGCAACGAGGCATCTAGCGCAAGGGTCTCGTAGTGCTGGCAGAAGACGCCGCGCTCGTCGACCGCATTGGCGCAGATGTCGGCGCGGATCTCGTCGGCTGCCTGCTGCCAGCGGTGCGCGGCGTCCTGGTCCTCGCGGATCCGGGCCAGCCGGGCGCCCCGGTCCGCGGCCACCCAGCACAGCAGCTTGGAGGAGGTGAAGTGCTTGGGGCTGCCGCGCACCTCCCAGATGCCGCTGTCAGGCTCGCGCCAGTGATCCAGCGCGTGCTCCACCTGAGTCTTCGCCATCTGCCAGACGCGATCGTCGAGCCGGTCCCTCGACCTGGTGTGCAGGTACAGCGAGTCAAGCACGACGCCCCACACGTCGTTCTGGCGCTGACAGTACGCGTCGTTGCCGACGCGGACAGGCTGTGCGCCCTGGTAGCCGCGCAGGTGCTTGAGCGTCTGCTCGACCAGCTCACACCTGCCGTCGATGCCATAAACGATCTGCAGGTTCCCGCTGTCGCGCTCAACTATCTCGGTGAGAAACGCGAAATAGTCGCTCGCCTCCCACTCGAGGCCGAGGGTGAACAGTCCCCACAGCGCGAATGTGGCGTCCCTGATCCAGCTGTAGCGATAGTCCCAGTTGCGCTCGCCGCCTGGCGTCTCCGGCAGTGATGTGGTCGCGGCCGCGGCGATGGCGCCGGTTGGCGCGAACGTCAGGCCCTTGAGGGTGAGCGCGCTGCGGGCCAAGTGATTACGCCACCGGTGATCAGGAAAGTCGCCGCGGGCCAGCCAGTGCTGCCAGTGGTGGGCCGTCCACACCTCCCGCCGGTGCGCCTCGGCGAAACTGTCAGGCGGCTCAAGGCTGCCCCACGACAGCGCGCAGAATCTGGTGTCACCCTCGTGCAGCAGCGTGCGCGACCGAGCGCTCGGGCCCTCAAGCCCGAGCCGGATGTCGGAGGTCAGGGTGAGCGTGATGTCGCCTGGATCAGGCCGGATCGCCGCTTGGTAGTAGCCGCGGTCAGTGTGCTGCCAGTCCAGCCGGCGGCTGCCGTAATCGAAGACTGGCTCGCAATCGGTGATCAGCTGTGCGGTTCCGTGCACACAACGGACGGTTCGCAGCAAGGTGTGCTCGGCGTCGTAGTCGGTTGGCGGCCTGGTGTGTGAGCTGCGGCCGGGATGCTCATGCCGCCACGGGCCCATCAGCAGGCAGTCGCGCACGACGATCCAGCCATCGCCGCAGTCCCAGCTTGTCTCGAGCACCATGGTTCCGGGCAGATAACGCCGATCGGCCGGCTCGGCTATGTTGTCGGGCCCGAACCTGAACCGTCCGGCATCGCGATCGAGCAGCGCGCCGAAGACGCTGGGGCCATCCATCCTGGGCAGGCACATCCACTCGATGGCGCCGCTCGGCGCGACCAGAGCGGTCACTTCACAGTCGGACAGGAAGGCGTAGTCAGCGATCGGCGGATATGGCGAGACTGCGCTCCCTATATAGTGCGCGTCCGGCGCGAAGCCGGCTCGAGGACCGAAGCCGCGAACCGCCGTACCGCCGAGCTGCCGCGTCCGGGATTCTCCCGATCTGCCGGGCTGAGCGCCGAGCATTTCGGTGTCATCAGCCGTCATAGCAGCTAACTTGCCCCGCCGCGGATCCGCCAACCGGTCTAATCGGGGCAGGTGGGCCCAGCCCGGGAAGGCAGGCAGGTGGCGGCTAGCGGACGCCTTGCGGGCGGAACTGGACGCTGATCCGCGGGCCTGTCAGCCTGGCCGACTTCGGTATCGCGTGCTGCCAGGTGCGCTGGCAGCTGCCGCCCATGACCAGCAGATCGCCATGGCCGACGTCATAACGCAGCGTTGGGCCGCCTCCACCCAGCGGGCGCAGGAGCAATGGACGCGGCGTGCCAAGGGAGAGGATCGCCACCATGGTGTCCGTCACGCTGCCCCGGCCGATGGTGTCGCCGTGCCAGGCCACGCTGTCCCTGCCATCCCGGTACAGGCACAGCCCAGCGGTCACGAAGCGCTCACCAAGCTCAGCCGCGTAATGCGCGTCCAGGGCGTCCCTGGCCTGGGTCAGCATTGGATCAGGTAGCTGCGTGCCTTCGGCATAGAAGCACAGCAGCCGCGGGACATCGACAACCCGGTCGTACATCCTGCGCCGCTCAGCGCGCCAGGGAACTGTCCGCAGCAGCCTGGTGAACAGCTCGTCTGCGCCGCCCATCCAGCCGGGCAGGATGTCAACCCAGGCGCCATGCGCCAGCTCGGTGCGCCGCAAGTTGTCCAGCGGGCCTGGGCCCGGCCGGCCGGTCAGGTCGAGCAGGGAAGTCTGCAGCGCTCCGTTCATGTGTTCGATTCTAGTCCGCGTTCCCAAAAAAGTGTTCGTATGGGTCTGCGGTGGGCCTGATCCCATCGCCCGGTCATGAATGCCGAGGAAGGGCGCCCCTGACCGCTCCTATCCCGCATCCATGAAGATCATCCGGCGATGGATCCGGCTCGCCGGGGAAGGCCGCGAGCGGCGGCGATCAGTGTGCTACGCGTTCGCCGGCCGCCATCCAGTCAGCGAACGTGATGGTGCCACGGACGTCGGGCTGGTCGGTGGTCAGGCCGCCTGCTCGCAGCGCACGGCCGAGCTTGCCGGGCACCGGTACCGGCAGCAGGAACGCGGCCCGGCCGGTAGCCGACTTCCAGCTGCGGGCAAGGTCGCGGGCGGTCAGCAACTCACGGCCTGCGACCTGGACTCGGCCGCGGATCGGCTCGCCTTCGGCCACGTCGGCCACCGCCCGTCCGACCTCGGCGGCCGCGATCGTCTGCAGTTTGAGCTGCGGGATGGGCAGCACGTGCCACTTACCGGCCGCGGCAAGTGCCGCCGCGGCAAGCTCGTGGAACTGGGTCGCCCGGACGATGCTGTAAGGGACCGGTCCCCGCTCGACCACGCGCTCCTGCTGTGCCTTCACCTTGTAGTAGCCCATCGGCACGCGCTCGCAGCCGACGATCGAGACGCAGACGTGGTGGCCCACTCCTGCCTGTTGCTCGGCGGCAAGCAGCACTTGCGAGCCCGCGACCAGGACCTGCGCCGCTCGCTTTGGCGAGGAGGCGTTGCTGGCGTCGATGACCGCCGCGCAGCCGGCCAGCGCCTTGGCTAGGCCCTCGCCCGAGGCCAGGTCGGCTGGGAAGTCCGGACTGCGGCGACTGAGGACCCGGATTTCGTGGCCACGGCCTGCCAGCTCGGCGGCAGCGTGCCTGCCGAGCGTGCCGGTACCGCCCACAATTGCGATTCTCATGTTCGTTACGACGAGGATGCCTGCTGGTCCGTGACATCGCGCTCGAGGTCCAGCAGCACCCGTTCGCCGATGGGCAGGTAGCCCAGCCGCTGGTACAGCGCGTTGCTTGTCGGGTTGGCCTGATCGGTAAACAAGACTACTTCCGCCGCTCCCGCCTCCATCGCTGCCCGGCTGGCCGCGGTGGTGACCGCGCCGCCGTAACCGCGCCGCCTGTGCTCCGCTGGCGTATAGACAGCAGCGACCCTGGTGACCCCGGCGACCTGGCGGGTGAGGCCTGCCATCGCCACCGGACGACCGTCGGCCTCCCAGAGCAGCAGTCCGCGATGGCTGAGCCGGTCGGCGACAGTGCGATCCGGGTGCTCGAGATTAGACCCGGTCTCCGCGCCGAATGCTGCATGCCAGTCAACAAGCAGGTCGTAGTCGTCCGGGTTGGCAACCCGCGCGACGCCCGGCGGGCACGGATCCGGTGGCACCAGGCCCGACAGCCGGAACAGGCGCGAGCGCAGCCGAGCATTCGTGCTGCCGCCTGTCGCCGCGGTCCAGGCGGCGCTGAAGTCGGCCTCATCTACGCCGGCCACGTTCGCCCCGGTCGGCCGCTTGCCGCCGGAGGTCAGCAGCTCAATGAACGATGCGGCCGATCCGGCTGGCAGCTTCGCGGTGAGCACCGGGAACGGCGGAGTCTGCAGGAACGCGCCCGCCACTTCGCCGACCGCCGACTCGTGCCAGCCGTAGACCGGCGGACTGTCGCCATAAGCCGAGGACCCGCTTTGCCTGAGGGTCTCTAGCACAGTGAGGAGCACGGTGTTCTGTACTGGATCCGACCGCAGGTGGTCGCCCGCGGCCGCGAGGAACTCAGCAAGGCTGCCGGTCAGTCTCCAGGCCATGTGCCATGATCCCCGCTCCGGCGGCTGCGGCGCACCGGATTTTTGCGGCCGCCGGAGCGGAGCCTGGCGGCACATGTCCTATTCGCGCGCGGCCAGGCCCGACGCGCACGGCACGCGCGACGCTAAGGAAGATTACCTGGACTATATCGCGCCACCAATCCTCCGTGCGTGGCCAGATGCGAGTGCTTAACGGCATCCGCCGCGCGCATCCGTTGGCCAGAGCGGCCGGGTTCGGTGAATATTGTTGGTAGGGCTGTTGCGAAATGCCTGGTTAGGCTGCTGCAAGCGAATTGGTTACGCCGATTGGAGGGCGCGGGCATGCGGGTCATCGTGGTTCGGCATCACGAGATTGACGAAGCCGGCTTCGTTGCGGACGCGTTGCTTGCCCGCGGCGCAGAGCTGAACGTGCACCTGGTCCCGGACGACGGGCCGCTTCCGCCGCTGGACGGCACCGATCACGTGGTTGTCCTTGGCGCGGCCTGGTCGGTTTATGACCAGGCGACGGTCGGCGACTGGATCGATGCCGAGCTTGCCTGGCTGCGTGCGGCCGACGCCGCCGGTGTGCCAATCCTTGGCATCTGCTTCGGCGCGCAGGCGCTGACCGTGGCGCTGGGCGGCACGGTTGAAGCGGCGCCGCGGAAGGAAATCGGCTGGATGACCGTGGAGACGCTCGATCCTGGCCTGATCGAGGAAGGACCCTGGCTCTTGTTTCATGGGGACATGTGCCTGCCGCCTGCGGGGGCGGTGGTGCTGGCCCGCACCGAGGTATGCGTGCAGGCCTTCAAGATGGGTCGTCACCTGGCAATTCAGTTCCACCCGGAGGTCGACGGGGCACAGCTCGGCCGCTGGCTAGACGACGGCGGGGCGGCCGTGGCGGAGCGAGTAGGACATGACCCGGCCAAGCTTGTCGCCGAGACCGAGGCCGAGGAGCCGCTTGCCGCGCAGCGGGCTGACCGGCTGGTGGCGGCGGCCCTGCGGCTGGCCCGCGAGCGCGATCCAGCTGGCTAACTCGACCACTAGCGGCGAGGGCATCGCAGTGACCCTACCGGCATGATGACCCGAGTCGGCCGGCCGCCGGGCCTGGTCCAGACATCCAGCGTGACGCAGGCGGGAGACTTAGCGACGACGAAGCCGCCCCAGAATTGCGTGTACCCGGGGTAGTAGATGCCCCCTTCCTGGCCGGCCCGGCAGGACGTGAACGTCACCCCAGTTTCGCCGCTCCGCAGCGTGTAGCTGCCATTAGCGTTGAAGGCGCCGAACAGGAACCGGAAGTAGTCGCGAGCGCGCCCGGCAACCTTGACCCACACGTAGCTATCGTCAGCAACGTTCACGCCCAGGTTGCCGAATGGCAGCGGGCTGCTTCCGTCCGTCGTGGCGTATGCGGGCCGCACATCGATAAGCCACAGCGGGCCGACGTGGATGCTCTGGCTCCGCCAGTCCGTCGCGTACTGGCCTTCGATCTGGTCCGAGCAGTTCTGCAGGACGGTGCCAGGCTGGGCCACTGGTACCGCGAACGTGGCGGACCGCGAGCGTGAGGCGTCGGAGCGCGACGGCCCGGGATGCGACCCAGGCGACGTCGATGAGCCGGCTGAGCCGCGCACCGCCGGGATCGCCAGCGGGACCGCAAGCGCGACTGCGGCGGTCACCGCAAAGCTGGCAACGCCGACTCTTGCCCGGCGGCGGCGGCGCCGACGCATGACCGACTCCATCAGCCGCCCCGATGGCTGAGCCTGGTCCACCGCGACGTGCAGCGCCTCAGTCAGCCGCCGCTCGAAGTCGTTCACGATCGTGCTCCTTCCCGTGGCTCAGGTGCCTCTTCGCCGATCGCCTGCCGCATCGCGGACAGCCCACGCGAGAGATGGCTCCTGACAGTTCCGATGCTGCAGCCGAGTGCCACCGCTATCTCCGCCATTTCCATGTCATCGAAGTAGCGCAGCACTATCACCAACCGCTGTCGCTGCGGGAGGTCAGCTAGCGCCCGGGTCAGTGCGTCCCTGTCGGCTACCTCGCCGGCCCGGTCTGGAACCGAGGAAGCGGTATCGGCGACATCGAGCGATCGCTCAGGCCGCCGCTTGAGCCGCCGCCATCGGTCATTCGCGGCGTTCACCAGGATCCGCCGCGCGTAACGCTCCGGCTCGCCGCCCTGCCGGGTGATCCGGCCCCAGTGGCGGTAGGCCCGCTCGAGGCACAGCTGAAGCAAATCCTCTGCTTCAGCCGCGTCTTGACCGGTCAGCAACAGCGCGGTACGGAACAGGCCAGCGGACCGCGCCTGCACGAAGTCCTCGAAAGCGATGGCTGGTTGCCGATCGGCTTGCATACATCATTAACGACCGGGCCGGGTCAGATGTTGAGCGTCCCGCCCGCACACTGCTCGCGGCTGGCCGTATCAGCACCGCAAACAGGCTGGGCCGTACGAATCTTCGGCCGATCCCACAGCCTGGCCGTAGCTGAGGGCGCGGACACCAACGAGTACCTCGCGATCTGGCAGACATCCGACGGCGGCCGGACATGGCTGAAGGTGCTGCCCCGGCTGAGCTGATGTCAGGGTGGGTCTCGCACCTGCCCTGCACGCCGAGGAGAGAAATCACAGTGCGGAGATGGTGACAGCCGAGCGTCATTCGGTACAAGGTGTACCTGAGAAACTCCCGGCCGCGGGCTTGGGGCTGCGGGCTGCGGGCACCGCATGGCGACGAAGGGCAGGTGCGATGCCAGACATCCTGACGGTTTATGCGCAGGCTCAGCCGGACAAGCTGGCCGTCATCGACGACAAGGGCGGCGATGACGTAGTCCAGTGGACGTATGCCGAGCTTGAGGCACAGTCGAATCAGGTGGCAAACGCACTGCTTTCGCTCGGCGGCAGACCAGGAATGAAGGTGATCTGGTGCGGCCCGAACTCGCCGCAGGTGGTCGCCGTGATGAGCGGGACTCGCAAGATCGGCGCGGTGGCAGTGCCGCTCAACTACCGGCTCACCGCGGAGGAGGCGCGCTACGTCATCGGCGACTCCGACGCCGAGATCGCCTACGTTGACGCCGAGATTGCGCACCTGTTCGCCGGGCTGGTTGGTGAGCTTGACAGCTTGCGGCACGTGATCGTCGTCAACGGCGCACCATCCGATGGCATGCTCGGCGCGGATCTCATTGCCCGCTCCTCCGACCAGGCGCCGCCGGAGCTGGCGGATGAAGACGCGGCTGGCGCCACGATGATCTATACGTCGGGAACGACAGGCAAGCCAAAGGGCGCTGTCCGGCACGGCACGGACCCGGAGACGGTCGCCGGGCTGCTGGGATTGCTCGGCTACCGGCCGGACGACATCTACATCACATCCGGGCCGCTCTACCACAGCGGACCTAGCGCATTCATGACCGCTTCACTGGTGTTCGGCCAGACGATCGTGGTGCAGCGCAAGTTCGAGGCTGAGGACTGGCTGCGACTGGTGGACAAGTACAAGGTCTCGTCCACGTTCTCGGCGCCTGCGCTGATCCGGATGGTGTGTGCGCTGCCCGACGAGGTGAAGCAGCGCTACGACCGGTCATCGATGCGGGTGATGCTCGCCAACGCGGCGCCCTGGAGCTTCGCGCTGAAGCAGCAGTACGTCGCCGACTTCCCGCCCGAATCATTGTGGGAGATCTACGGCTCGACCGAACTTGGGGTCGATTGCGTCCTGGAGCCTAAGGATCAGATGCGCAAGCCCGGATCGTGCGGCAAGCCGGCTCCAGGCGTAGAAATCGTGCTCCTCGATGCGGATGGCAACCTGGTGACCGGCACCGGGCCGGATCATTCCGGTGAGCTGTACGTTCGGTCCAAGGGCGTTTTTAACGAGTACTACAAGCAGAAGGACAGTTACGAGGCGGCCAGCAAGGGTGACTTCCACACCGTGGGAGACATCGCGTACTGGGACGACGAGGGCTACCTCTATATCTGCGATCGCAAGAGCGACATGATCATCTCCGGCGGCATGAACGTTTACCCCGCCGAAATCGAGGCGGCTCTCGAGCAGCATCCGTCGATCTATGACGTCGCGGTGTTCGGGATCCCATCCGAGGAGTGGGGTGAGATCGTGCACGCTACCGTGGTGCTGGCGCCGGGCGCCTCGCTGTCGGCTGAGGAGATCATGTTCTTCGGACGGCAGCACCTGGCCAGCTACAAGATCCCCCGGTCGGTGTCGTTCACCGATGAGCTGCCCCGGACCGGTTCGGGCAAGATCCTGAAGCGGCAGCTGCGCGCGCCCTACTGGGCAGGCCGGGCCTCGCAGGTGAGCTAGACCGGCCTTCAGGTTTTCCGGCAATAACGATCAACTTAGGTAGATCATGACCGACCCGGTGGCATGCTTGCCGCATCAGGGCGAGCTCACGCCAATCTCCCGGCCAGGTCATTTAGTCGAGGAACCCATGAACAAGAACACGTCCGATCGCTGTGCTCACGTGATTGCGCCAATGCTTGCCGCAAGAGAACAGATCGAGCTAATCGAGGCCGTGCAGGTCGGGAAGGTGTCGGCGAAGAAGCAGATCGCTGCCTCTGCTGTCGTGGGCCTGGCGACGGCGGGAACTGTGATCGTCGCGCTGAGGCCGCAGGCGTACTTCCTCGTGCTGACCAATCAGCGATTCGTTCTCATCGACAACCTCCGCGGACGGGTAGGCCAGGTCGTCTCGGCCGTTCCTCGCTCGTCGGTCAGCGCTGGCCCGCTGCGCAGCAAAGGGCTGACGCTTGGCATGGATGTAACGATCGATGGCACGGAGCTTTGGTTCAGCTGGGGCTGGGTCCAAGGCAAGATGGCACAGCCGTTGCGGCCGGACTCGCGGCCCTGCCGCTCCGGCGCCAGCTGGTTAGCAGCTCGACCGCCGGTGCCTGCGGTCGTACTGGCACAGTTCCCTTATCGCCGCCTCGGAACCTTGCTGGCGTCGGTGAAACAGCCGCCGGCCAGGACAGCACGGACTGGCTCGAGTCCAGCTCCGCGGCGATCGTGACGTCACCGGTGAAATCAATGGCGACTAGCTCCCTGCCGCTACTGCAGTCGAGCAGCGCTGACTCCAGATGAGCCTCGATGCTCGCGAACGCGGCCGAAGCTGACTGCGCCTCGGGGCTTAGCTCCGTCGCGCCCAGCCGAGTAAGAGCGGCGATTACCGCGCCGGCCCCCATAGATCCTCAACCGCCGGATGCAGCGCGCCGTCCGGCCAGCGCTCGCCCGCTGCGATCACGGCTATCACAGGCTGCGTGTGGGGGCCGGGAGCTGCTTCCAGCGGCGGTCGCCAGCTAGCGGGTGCTCCAACCCAGCCCCGTTGGACCGCTCGCACGGAGTGAGCGTGCTGGCCGATCAGCCACCGGGCTGGCTGGCTGCCAGCGACTGCCCGTGCTCCACCTCGGAACTGTCTCATGCCTGGCGCCAGGACTGTCGTAGCTGCTCGATAGCGTGCGATGAGAGGTAGCAGGGAGCTGCCACGAGGCAAGAGGAGGTCTCTGAGATGGGCGCCTCAGATCAACCGGCGGCAGGGCACACCTCAGCCGGAGCGACACTGACCGGCGAGCGTGCTGATTTGATTCAGACCTTGGACAAACACCGAGGCTTCCTTCTGCACACTGTCCGGGGGCTGACCGACGAGCAGGCGTCTCAGCGCACGACGGTCAGCGAGCTGTGTCTGGCCGGGATCATCAAGCACGTCACCAGCGTCGAGCAGCGATGGCTCAGGTTCATTGGCGAGGGGCCGTCGGCGATGGGCAGATGGGATGACGACGCCGTCATGCGGGACTGGCTGGATGCGTTCCGAATGCTCGAAGGCGAGACACTTTCCGGACTGATCGCGCAGTATGACGAGGTCGCCCGCCAGACCGGCGAACTGATCGTCGCGCTGCCCGACCTCGACGCCAGCCAGCCGCTACCACAGGCGCCGTGGTATGAGCCCGGCGCTCGCTGGTCGGCGCGGCGTGTGCTGCTGCACATCATTGCCGAGACGGCGCAGCACGCCGGGCACGCGGACATCATCAGGGAGTCGCTGGACGGCGCTAAAACGATGGGATAGCGGCTACCGGCGAAGTAGCGGTCGTTGGCCCTGCGGTCGGCTCGCACCCGAGGACGGTTCTAGACATGCTCACCGGCGAGTATCTTGCGAGCCGGGCACTGTGATCGGCATGAGCTTGCCGGTCCGCTAGCGACTCTTCATAGCCGGTCGGCGTCCTGCCCTCGTTGGACGGGGCGCCGGGCTATGTGCAGCCGCGACGGGTAATGATCGGGGTGTGATCGATACCGGGTGGCGGGCACCGCCGACAGAACTCCGGCCGATGCTTGCCACTACCGGCACGCTGCCGTCCGACGATGCCGGCTGGGCCTACGAGATGAAGTGGGACGGGCTGCGGGCTATCGCGTTCGCCGAGGAAGACCGCGTACGGCTGACTTCGCGCACCACCCGCGACATCACCCACGCCTACCCCGAGCTGGCCGGCCTGGCGCATGCGGCGGGCGTGCGGCAGGCGATCTTCGATGGCGAGATCGTGGCCTTCGGCGGCCATGCCTGGCCAGACTTCGAGTCGCTTCAGCAGCGGATGAACATCAGCTCCGCCGCGCAGGCCAAGGTGCTCGCCACCCAGGTCCCGGTCAGCTATCCCGCGTTCGACTTGCTCTGGTTGAACGGTCAGCCGCTGCTGGACCTGCCTTATACGCGGCGGCGGGAGTTGCTGGAGAACCTTGGCCTCGATAAGGGACGGTGGCAGGTACCGCCCTCGTTTGTAGGCGAGTCGGGTGCCGATATCCAGGCAGTGTCCAAGCAGCAGCGCCTGGAGGGCATCATGGCAAAGCGGCTGCAGTCGCGTTATGAGCCGGGCCGGCGATCTCCCGCGTGGCGGAAGATCAAGAACGTATACCGGCAGGAGGTTGTCATTGGCGGCTGGAAGCCGGGCGAGGGCGGCCGGGCCGGCTGGATAGGCTCGCTGCTGGTCGGCGTGTATTCCGGCGGTGAGCTCGTCTACTGCGGGCACGTCGGTACCGGCTTCACCCAGCAGACGCTGCGCATGCTTGCTGAGCGGCTTGCGCCGCTGCGCCGGGACACTTCGCCGTTTTCCGAGCGCAGTCCGGTGGAAGATCCCCGTTCCTCTCAATGGGTAAATCCAGTTCTCGTGGCCGAGATTGAGTTCGCTGACTGGACCAAGTCCGGGCGGCTGCGTGCGCCCTCGTTTAAGGGGCTGCGCGACGATAAGAACCCGGAGGATGTTGTTCGTGAGCCCTGAGTCGCGCAAGATTCCGGTGCAGGTAGAGGGCCGCGCGCTGGTGCTGTCCAACCTGGACAAGGTGCTGTACCCGGAGGCCGGATTCACCAAGGCGCAGGTGCTCGATTACTACCAGCGGATCGCCTCGGTGCTGCTGCCGCACATCGCGTCGCGCCCGGTGACGGTGAAGCGATATCCCGACGGAGTGGACGGCCAGTTCTTCTTCCAGAAGAACGCACCCGCAGGCCGGCCTGGCTGGGTGCCGACGGCGCCGATTGCCTCGCCGGGTTCGACCAAGTCGCGGGAGACAATCGAGTATGTCATCGGCGGAGACTTGCCAACGCTGATTTGGGCGGCTAACTTGGCCGCGCTAGAACTGCACACGCCCATGTGGCGGCATCCGTCGGTAGGCCAGCCGGACTTGCTGGTCTTCGATCTGGATCCGGGACCGCCCGCGACGGTCGTCGAGTGCTGCGAGGTAGCGCTACTGCTGCGGCCGCTGCTTGACGGGCTCGGCCTGCGGCCGGTTGCCAAGACGTCCGGCGGCAAAGGCCTTCAGTTGTACGCGGCGGTGTCCGGCATGAGCTCGCAGCAGACTAGCGAGCTGGCGAAGGACCTCGCGGAGCGGCTAGAGCGCGAGCACCCGGATCAGGTGGTGTCTCGGATGACCAAGGCGCTGCGGCCGGGCAAAGTGCTGATCGACTGGAGCCAGAACAATTCGGCCAAGACAACCGTGGCGCCTTATTCGCTGCGTGCCCGCCCGCAGCCCACGGTGTCGACGCCGGTCAGCTGGGATGAGGTCGCGGCCTGCAGACGGGCAAGCGACCTGGTCTTCACGGCCGACGACGTACTCGACCGCGTCCTTGAGGCCGGTGACCTGTTCGCCGCGGCGCTGGCAAGCTGAAGGTTTGGGCTTGCGGCCGCTCTACATCACGAGCTTGGCTTAGCTGAGGTCATCGAATTCTCCGGCCCGAAGGCCTTGCACGAAGGCGTGCCACTCCTCGGCTGTATAGCGAACCTCGGCTCGCGGGGCCCTGGAGTTGCGGAGAACGACCGTCTCGCCCCTTTTGGCGATTTCGACGCATTCCCCCGAGGTGCAGAAACTGGACTTGCGCCACACGGCCGCTATCTGCCGCATTTCAAGTAGTCTCATTGCTGGCTTCCGGAATTGAGTTATGTCTGTTATGTAGGATTAGTAGGTAATGCCATAGCTCGGACGATCAGTCGTCAAACGTCGAAGCGATAGCGGCAATCCTGCCACGGGCGTGATCTCCTGTCTCAGCCATGTCCCGCAAAGCGCTGAGCGTGTCTGAGTACGCCTCCACCTCATCGGGCCGATCCAGGTAGAGGTTGCCGGTGAGGCCCTCGATGAACACAACACCGGTGAGATCAGGTTGCGCGAACCTCAAGATGATGAACTTCGAGTAGTTAACCGGCAGCGCCCCGGCCTGGTACGGAACCACGCTGACCGTTACGTTGGGCAGTTCCGACGCGGAGAGGAGTCGCTCAAGCTGAGCGCGCATCGTGGCCCGACTTCCCACTACGCGGTGCAGCACGCCTTCCTCAAGCACAGCCTCGAAAAGCGGCGGGCGCGCTGAGACGAGAATGCGCTGGCGATCCAGGCGGGTGGCAAGGCGCTGCTCGATGACCTCAGCGCCAAGTGGCGGCCTAAATGTCTCGAG
>Ga0187819_10000902_pt1 | contig 15131 bp, 13 predicted proteins | sample NC_wetland_sal_i_15_FD_132411 | JGI IMG/M metagenome (GOLD analysis project Ga0187819, IMG submission 132411) | Wetland sediment microbial communities from Neuse River Estuary, North Carolina, USA - SO4_4 | ecosystem: Environmental > Aquatic > Freshwater > Wetlands > Sediment | place: USA... | reverse complement strand
GGCGATCGCGGCGCACGCCGCGGCGGACCGGACCGTCGGCGTCCTGCTGGTCCGCCTGGGCGGTTACGCGGTCGGCGTGTTCTCCGGCGTGCCGCCGCGCCTGGACGCCTCGAAGACCGGCCGCAGGCTGGTGCACGGCCGGAGCGCGGCGGGCGGGTGGTCCCAGCACCGCTTCGCCAGGCGCAGGGAGAACCAGGCCGCAGCGGCGCTCGGGGCCGCCGCCGACGCCGCGGCCGGGATCTTCGGCCCGTACGGAGCGGACGGCCTGGACGCGGTGGTCCTGGGCGGTGACAAGCGGTCGATCGCGGGGCTCCGCGACGACGCGCGGCTGGCTCCGTACCTGGGCCGGGCCACGGACCGCTTCCTCACGGTCCCCGATCCGAGCCCGGCCGTGCTCAAGGGCATCCCGCCCGTCTACCAGGCCATCCGCATCCGGCTGACGGAGCCGGAACCCGATGGCCCGCCGCGCGCCGGTCACGTACACTAGACGCGTGCTGCGGATCACGGTCACGGACTGAGGACACCTTCCAGGGGAGAAGTCTGTCCGGTTTCCGTCCGTATCTCAGGAGCAGCGAATCATGATCGTCGCAACCGATATCGAACTGCGAGCTGGCGCGCGCCTGCTGCTTGAAAGCGCGTCCTTCCAGGTCGCCGCCGGGGACCGGATCGGCCTGGTGGGCCGGAACGGTGCGGGTAAGACCACGCTGGCCAAGGTCCTGGCCGGGCAGGCCCAGCCGGCCGCGGGCTCGGTCCGCCGGTCCGGGACGGTCGGGTACCTGCCGCAGGACCCGCGCACCGGCGACCTCGAGGTGCTGGCCGTCGACCGGGTGCTGTCGGCCCGCGGGCTCGACCAGCTCCGGGCCGACCTGCGCACGGCCGAGGCGCAGATGGCCGACGCCGATCCCGCGGCCGCGGCCGCGGCCATCGGCAGGTACTCCAGGCTGGAGGAGCGGCTCGCCGTGCTCGGCGGGTACGCGGCCGAATCGCAGGCGGCCTCGATCACCGCCAGCCTGGGCCTGCCCGACCGGGTGCTGCACCAGCCGCTGGGGACGCTGTCGGGCGGCCAGCGGCGGCGGGTCGAACTGGCCAGGATCTTGTTCGGGGACTCCCAGACGATGCTGCTCGACGAGCCGACCAACCACCTCGACGCCGATTCGGTGGTCTGGCTCCGCGACCACCTCAAGAGCTACCGCGGCGGGCTGGTCGTGATCAGCCACGACGTGACGCTGCTCGCCGACGTGGTGAACAAGGTCTTCTACCTGGACGCGCAGCGGGCCTGCCTAGACACCTACCACCTGGGCTGGCGCGCCTACCTCCAGCAGCGCGAGACCGACGAGCGCCGGCGCAGGCGCGAGCGGGCGAACGCCAGCCGGCAGGCGGGTGCGCTGATGGCGCAGGCCGACAAGATGCGGGCCAAGGCGACCAAGGCCCGGGCAGCGCAGAACATGCAGCGCCGGGCCGAGCGGATGCTCGCCGGGGTGGAGGAAGAGCGGAGGTCGGATAAGGTGGCCAGGCTCCGCTTCCCGGTCCCGGCGGCGTGCGGCCGGACGCCGCTGACCGCCACCGGCCTGTCCAAGTCATTCGGGTCCACCGAGGTCTTCTGCGACGTGGACATCGCGGTCGACCGGGGCAGCCGGGTGGTAGTGCTCGGGCTCAACGGGGCGGGAAAGACGACCCTCCTCCGGCTGCTCGCCGGGCTCGAAACCCCGGATACCGGAAAAGTCACGCCAGGACACGGGCTGAGCCTCGGATATTACGCGCAGGAGCACGAAACGCTTCAAACTGAACGCACGGTCCTCGAACACATGCGGTCCGCCGCGCCGGGCCTTACCGAATCGCAGCAGCGCACCGTTCTTGGCTCATTCCTGTTCAGCGGCGATGACGTGGAAAAACCCGCGGGCGTGCTTTCCGGCGGCGAGAAGACAAGGCTCGCCCTGGCCCTTCTGGTCGTATCTGGCGCCAACGTCCTGCTGCTCGACGAGCCGACGAACAACCTCGATCCGGCGAGCCGCGAAGAGATTCTCAACGCCCTGAGGGGCTTCCGCGGCGCGATAGTGCTTGTGACTCATGATGAAGGTGCTGTTGAAGCGCTTTCGCCCGAACGCGTTATCCTGCTGCCGGACGGCGTGGAAGACGCGTGGAGCGAGGATTTCGCGGATCTCGTCGCACTCGCGTAAAGCGGCCGGCGGGGTCATCTGCCAGTGCTGGCAATGGAAACGATTCCACGGGTGACCAGGTAAAAATACGTGATCATTTGCCGACATGTGGGTGGTCAATCCGGCGGTCATGCCTGATCATTACGGAGGGGGCTGTGTAACTCACTGGTGACCTGAGCTAACAGGAGGTACATATGGCCGAGACCCTCAAGAAAGGCACGCGGGTGACCGGCGCGGATCGCAGCAAGCTGGCGACGCTCCTCGGCAAGAGGTACGACTCCGGGGAAAGCATCCGATCACTCGCGGCCTCGACAGGAAGGTCCTACGGCTTCGTCCACCGGATTCTGACCGAGACCGGAGTGACGTTGCGCGGGCGTGGTGGCGCCACCCGCAACACCAAGGCAAAGGTAAAGCGCTAAAAGCCACGCCAGATGGCAACCGGCCCGGCCGCACGGGATTTGGTGAATCCGTGCCGCAGGGACCCCGACCCACGTCCCCGGACAGCCACCTGGGAGTTCGCTGCTAGCTGATAACGTTTCCGCCCGGCGCGGGAACGAATTGCGACCCACGGGGGGTTTTCCTGGTCATGTACGGCCACATGATGGTGCGGGGATTCCGGATGGATCCCAGCATCACCAAGCAGAAGCTCAAGCCGGGCACGGTCCGCAGGATCGCTACCTACGCCCGGCCCTACCGGTGGCACCTGGCCGTATTCCTCCTCGCCACCGCGGTCGACGCGGTGATCACCGTCGTCAACCCGCTGCTGCTGCGGGAGATCATCGACCGCGGGATCCTGGCCCGCAACGACCGGATCGTCATCCTGATCGCGATAGCGGTCGCGGCCGTCGCGATCTTCGACGCGGGGCTCAGCTTCGTGATCCGCTGGTTCTCCGCCCGGATCGGAGAGGGCCTGATCTATGACCTGAGGACGCAGGTCTTCGACCACGTCCAGCGGCAGCCGATCGCGTTCTTCACCAGGGCGCAGACCGGATCGCTGGTCAGCCGCCTCGATGGGGACGTGGTCGGCGCGCAGCAGGCCATCACCTCCACCCTGTCGGGCGTCATCTCCAACCTGCTGAGCTTGATCGTCATCCTGATCGCGCTTTTCTACCTGTCCTGGCTAGTCAGCGTGATCGCCCTGGTCCTGATCCCGCTGTTCCTGATCCCGGCCCGCCTGGTCGGCCGCAGGCTGCAGCGCCTGACCCGCGAATCGATGCAGCTCAACGCCGAGATGGGCTCGACCATGACCGAGCGCTTCAACGTGGCGGGCGCGCTGCTCGTCAAGCTGTTCGGCCGCCCCGCCCAGGAGACCACGCTGTTCTCCGGCCGGGCCGCGCGGGTCCGCGACATCGGCATCGTCCAGTCGATGTACGGCCAGGTCTTCTTCGTGTCGCTTACCCTGCTCACCTCGCTGGTGACGGCGGTGGTCTACGGGCTCGGCGGCTCCCTGGTCATCAGGGGCGCCTTCCAGATCGGCACGCTCGTCGCCCTCACGACGCTGCTCGGCCGGGTCTACGGCCCGATCGCGTCGCTGTCTAACGTGCAGATCAACGTGATGACCGCACTGGTCAGCTTCGACCGGGTCTTCGAGGTGCTCGACCTGAAGCCGCTGGTCGCCGAGCGCCCCGACGCGGCGGTCCTGCCCGCCCGGGTGCCCGCCGAGGGCGTGGGCGACGTCGAGGACGAGGTCGCACCGGACATCGAGTTCGACGACGTGTCGTTCCGGTACCCCACGGCGTCCGAGGTGTCGCTCGCGTCGCTGGAGTCGATCGCGCTCCCGATGCCCGAGCGGGCTGGCTCGGGCGCGGGGGTGCTCCACGGGGTGAGCTTCCGCGCGCCGTCGGGCCGGCTGACCGCGCTGGTCGGCCCCTCGGGCGCGGGCAAGACGACGATCACCGCGCTGGCCGCGCGGCTGTACGACCCGAACGACGGGACCGTGCGGATCGGCGGGTACGACCTTAAGGACGTCACGCTCGAGTCGCTGCACGACGCGGTCGGCGTGGTCACCCAGGACGCGCACCTGTTCCACGACACGATCCGGGCCAACCTGACCTACGCGAAGCCGTCCGCCACCGAGCTCGAGCTCATCGAGGCCTGCGAGGCCGCCCAGATCTGGGACCTGATCTCCAGCCTGCCCGACGGCCTGGACACGGTGGTCGGCGACCGGGGTTACCGGCTGTCCGGCGGGGAGAAGCAGCGCGTCGCCGTGGCCAGGCTGCTGCTCAAGGCCCCGACCGTCGTGGTCCTCGACGAGGCCACCGCCCACCTTGACTCCGAGTCGGAGGTCGCCGTGCAGCGGGCGCTGAAGACGGCGCTCGCGGGCCGCACGTCGCTGGTGATCGCGCACCGGCTGTCCACGATCAGGGAGGCCGACCAGATCCTGGTCGTCGACGGGGGCCGGATCGTCGAGCACGGCACCCACGCCGAGCTCCTCGACGTCGGCGGCCTGTACGCGGACCTGTACACCACCCAGTTCGCCGGTCAGGCGGTCTGAGCCAGGCCCGCCGGCCCGTTATGACGGCTGGTGCTCGAGCGCGTAGCCGAGGCGCCGGAGTTCCTCGCCGGCGATCTTCTCTATCTCCGCGGTCTGCTTGGCGCCTAGCCTGCCCTTGAACCCGGAGGATGGCCGGGACCGGGCGCGCTGCCTGCTCGTGCGGGCCTCGTTGCGGATCTCGGCCGTCGGCACCGCGGTCCCGGCGAAGCGGGACAGCTCGCCGAGGGCCTCGTCCGGCCTGCTCATCAGGTCCTCGTACCTGATCGTCTTCAGCTGGCCGGCCGGCAGGCCGTGATGCAGCCTGGCGGCCAGGCGCACGGACCAGCGCCAGCGCAGGGCGCACTGCCCGGCCGAGGTCAGCTTGGGCCACATCTCGCGGTCATCGTCGGATTCGACCCCGAAGAACGGGTTGGGGAATTCGGTGTCCACGTTCACGAAGCTGGGCCTGAACCAGGACATGACCAGAGGGTCGGCGAGCATCCCGGCCACCGCGTCCCGGCCGTCCCTGACGACCTGGACGATCCGCGCGTCAGGGAACGCCTCGGCGAGCGCCTCCGCGCAGTAGATCAGGTCGGGGCTCGCGTCCCCGAATCGCTCAAGTCCCCGCAGGTCCACGCACGGGCCGACGGCCTCGGCGGCCAGGCCGGCCGCAGCGCGGCACTCGCGCGTGCACTGGAGGCAGCTGTGCGAGGTGACCTGCCAGCCCTGGGCCAGGGCGTCCCTGATGACGGACGCGGCGGCCTGCGTCCGCCCCTGGTACATGGACGGGCGCCTGGCGAAGGCGTAGACGACGCGCAGCACGCTCGGCTGCCCGATGGTGACGTGCAGGCCGGCGGACGCCTTCAGCGCGCGGCCGATCAGGCCCGCTCCCGAGTGCGGCGCGCCGATCACGAACAACGGCTGGTGCACGCTGCGAGAATTGACGATCAGGATGTGACGGGCAGTGGCCATCATCGCCTGGCAGGGTGAAGCGGGCTCACGACGGGCGGTCGGGGCATGTCAGCCTGGCACGCTCCGCCGCTCATCGCGATGTGTCCCGGTTCCACGCTGGTGCTCCTCGGAGTGGCTGCTCAGGTTGAGGGCCGTCTGCACGAGCGGGACATGGCTGAACGCCTGCGGCATGTTGCCGACGAGCCTGCCGTACCGAGGATCATACTCCTCACTCAGCAGGCCCACGTCGTTGCGCAAGGCGAGCAGCCGCTCGAACAGGGCAACCGCCTCGTCCCGGTGGCCGCTGAGCTCCAGCGCGTTGGCCAGCCAGAAACTACAGGCCAGGAACGCGCCCTCCGATCCGGCCAGGCCATCGACCGACGACGTTCCGCCGTCGGGCAGCTCGTACCTGCGCAGGAAGCCGTCCTGCACCAGGTCCCGCTGGAGCACCCGCATGGTGGAGATGACCCTGGGGTCATCGGCGGGCAGGAAGCCGACGTCGGAGATCAGCAGGACCGAGGCGTCGAGCTCCGTCGCGCCGTAGTACTGGACGAACGCCCCGCGCGTGGTGTTATAGCCGTGCTCGCACACCTCCTGCCTGATCTGGTCGCTGATGGCCCGCCACCGGGCGGCCAGGTCGGCCTCGCCCGCGTCGTCCGCGTAGTTTGCCGCGCGGTCGAAGGCGACCCAGGCCATGACCTTGGAGTGCACGAAGTGGCGCCGCGGCCCGCGTACCTCCCACAGGCCCTCGTCAGGCTCACGCCAGTGCTCCTCGAGGAAGCGCAGCAGCGAGCGCTGGAGCGACCAGGTGTGCCTGTCGTCGTGCAGGCCGGATTTGCAGCTGAGCTGCAGCGCGTCGATGACCTCGCCGTACACGTCGAGCTGGAGCTGGCCGGCCGCCGCGTTGCCGATCCTGACCGGCGCCGAGCTCTCGTAACCGGGCAGCCAGTCCGCCTCCCACTCGGCCAGCCGGCGTTCGCCGGCCACGCCGTACATGATCTGGATGTCCTCCGGGTCCCCGGCGATCGCCCGGCCCAGCCAGTGCCGCCAGGCCAGAGCCTCGTCGAGGTAACCGGTGCGCAGCAGTGCCTCCAGGGTGATGGTGGCGTCGCGCAGCCAGCAGTACCGGTAGTCCCAGTTGCGGACTCCGCCGATGTCTTCGGGCAGCGAGCTGGTGGCGGCGGCCACGATGCCGCCGGTGGGCTGGTAGGTGAGCGCCTTCAGGGTGATCAGCGACCGGACCACCGCGTCGCGGTAGATCCCCTGGTAGGTGCAGCGCGACACCCACTCGTCCCAGAACTTCCTGGTCTCCTCCAGCGCCTGGGCGGCGTCAATGCGCGGGGGCTCCCCGTGGTGCGAGGGCGTGTAGCTGAGCACGAAGGGAACGACGTCACCCGCGTTGACGCGGAACGTGGCCGTATGCGCCATGTCCTGCGCGGTGAGGCTTACCGGGGTGCGCAGCCAGATCGAGTCCGGGCCCGCGGTGGCCCTGAGGCCGACTCCGTCCTGGGTGACCCAGGGCACGACGGAGCCGTACCCGAAGCGCAGGGTCAGAGACAGGGCCATGTCGACGCTTCCGCTCTCGCCCGTCACGATGCGGACCAGCGCCGGTTCACGGTCACCGCGCGGCGGCATGAAGTCGGTCACGCGGACGACCCCGTCCGGGGTTTCCCACCGGGTCACCAGGATGAGCGTGTCGCCGTCGTACCGCCTGCCGGCCGTAGCCGTGGCCGCAGATCCGTCGGCCCCTCCGTCAGCGCAGTCAGCGGGCGCGATCCGCCAGCGGCCGTGGTCCGGCGTGCCGAGCAGCGCGCAGAAGCACGCCTCGGAGTCGAAACGGGGCAGGCAGAGCCAGTCCACCGAACCGTCCGTGCAGATCAAGGCGGCCGACTGCATGTCACCGACGATGGCGTAGTCCTCGATCCGGCCGGTCAATTGTCCTCCTGCTTGGGATCCTCTGCCGATTACCGTACTAGTCAGGGACGGCCCGTAGGCTGACGCCATGCGCGCACTACCGGATGTAGTCGGCGGGGGAGCCCGCCGCCTGCTCGCGGCGGGGCTAGCCCTGGCGGCCGTGACGGCGCTGGCCAGCTGCGCGCAGTTCGACTCGGCGCTCGGGCAGCAGCAGGCCGTGGTGGTCTTCCGCGACGGAACCTCGCTCGCGCAGCGGCTGGCCGTCCGCGCCGCCTGCGCCAAGCCGCCGACCGTGGTCCCGCAAGCGCTGCCGTCCAACCTCAACTCTCCCTACGCGCTCCAGCAGGTGACCTACCAGACCACCCACGCGTCCGACGCGGACGTGGCGATCCTGGAAAAGTGCCTGGCCAAGTTTTCCTCGGTGGCCGGCGTAACCCTCCAGGATTCCAGCGACGAGGGCAACTGAGCTTCTCCAGCCCCGCCCCAGGCGGGCATGCCGCTGAGATAACAGTTCTGTTATTCGGCTACCGGACCTGTATCAGGACGGCAAGTGTGGGCTCCGTCAACTGACGCGACGTCGTTCTTCGACCGATCGGATCCTAACGTCCGATCGGGGGCGATTTGGCTGATGGCGAGGTTCATCATGCGACATGCGTTCTTGTCGGGGGCGGCTCTCATCCTGACCATCGCGGGCTGCACAAGTACGGCTGCGCAGCACGGGACCACAGCGACGAGCCAGGGAGCGACAGCGACGAGCCAGGGAGCGGGCGTGTTGCTCGTCTGCAACGGCAGCACAGCCCGGTGCCCGGCGCTACCGGGCTCAGCCGGGCCTTACTACCGCACGGTTCAGGAGGCCGTCGACGCCGCGCGCCCGGGCGACTGGATACTCATCTATCCCGGCGTCTATCACGAGGGGAGCAAGGAGTACCCGACCGCGGGCGTCTGGATCCAAACGCCGGACCTGCACATCCGCGGACTGGACCGCAACCGGGTGATCATCGACGGCAGCAACGGGACCGCCGCGGACCCGTGCCCGTCGGCCGCCGCCCAGCAGGATTTCACGCCGCGTGACGGGATCGTGGTGTGGAAGGCTAACGGGGTCACGATCCAGAACCTGACCGTGTGCGACTACCTGGCCGGATCGTCCAACCACGGCAACGAGATCTGGTGGAACGGCGGCGACGGCACCGGCACGATCGGCCTGAGTACCTACTACGGGTCCTACCTGACGGCGACCTCGCAGTACGCACCGGCGAAGGTGGACAGCCCGCAGCTGGCCCAGTACGGGATTTTCGTCAGCAACTCGAACGGCCCAGGACTCATCACGGACTCGTACGCCAGCAACATGGCCGATGCGGCCTACTACGTGGGCGCGTGCGCCCAGGCCTGCGATATCACGCTCGCAAACGACACCGGGGTCGACTCCGGGCTCGGGTATTCCGGCACGAACGCGGGCGGGCGGCTGGTGATCAAGGACTCGACGTTCCGGGACAACCGGGCCGGCATAGCGCCGAACTCGGAGAACAACGACGACGAGCCGTCGCCACAGGACGGCCGCTGCCCGGGCAGCGCCACGACATCCTGCACGATCATCGAGGGCAACGTGATCGAGGGGAACAACAACGCCGACGCGCCGGGTAACGGAGCCGCCGCGCCGGTCGGGACCGGGGTGCAGCTAGTCGGGGGCCTGTATGACACGGTGGCCAACAACGTCATCGAGGATCAGGGCTCCTGGGGGGTACTGGCCAGCGACAACGCCGACAACGAGAAGCCGCCGCCGGACGCGCACTGCCTGGGCGGCATCAAGAACTATCCGCTGCGCGGGTTCTGCCTGTACGAGGCGCGCGGCAATCTGGTCTACGGGAACGCATTCCAGCACGACGGGTACTTCGGCAACCGGTCGAACTCCGACGTGGCTACCGAGACCCTGGCGTCGTACACGCCGCGGAACTGCTTCTACCGCAACGTCGACCTCCGTGGCCCGCTGACCTCCGCGCCCGCCGGCATCCAGGGCGCAGGCGTGGACGGGCAGCCCTGCGGGCGGCCTGGCACCGGCAACGATCCGGCGTTGGCCAACCAGCTCATCTGCGCCACTGCGGCCTTCCCCTGCCCGCTGCCGCATAGTCAGGCGAGATACCCGAAGCAGACTCGCACCGTGATGCTCCCGCTGCCGCAGCTGCCGAGCATGCCGAAGCCCTGCGCGGGCGTGCCGAGGAACCCGTTCTGTCCGTAACCGGCGTCACGCGAGGCAAGCAGACGCGAAAACACCAGGCCGTCGCGGACGGCGCGCTCTGACTCCACCGGCCCTAGCGCGCGAGCCCTAACCCGCGAGTCTCCGACCCCGTACGGCCTCCAGCCCCCCGCGAGGATTCCCGAGTTTGCCGACTCAATGTATAGTCAATAAAGTCTACTAACTCGATTGGAATTAGCTTCTTAGGGGTTACCTGATGCGACGTGCCGCGTTTGCCGCGATGATCGGCGCTGCTCTGCTCCTGGCCGGCTGCTCCTCCTCTTCCTCATCGTCCTCGTCGAGCACGGCGAGTTCGGGAAGCAGCACCACGACCTCGGACCCGTCACCGGTCACGGTCAGGCTGGGCTTCCTCACCAACGTGACGCACGCCTCCGCCCTGGTCGGCCTGAAGGAAGGATTCTTCGCCAAGGCGCTCGGCTCGGCCGGGACGCTGCAGCCCACCGCGTTCAGCACCGGCACGGAGGAAACGACGGCCCTGCTGGCCGGGCAGCTCGACGCCGCCTACGTGGGGCCGAACCCGGCGATCAACGCCTGGCAGAAGTCCGGCGGCACCGCCATCAGGATCGTCTCCGGCGCCGCCACCGGAGGCGCCTCGGTGGTCGTCGCGAAGGGGATCACCTCGGCCAGCCAGCTTCGCGGCAAGACGCTGGCCACCCCGTCCCTCGGTAACACCCAAGACGTCGCCCTGCGCTCCTGGCTGAAGCAGAACGGCCTGGCCACCACCGCAACCGGCGGCGGCGACGTCTTCGTCAAGCCGACGACCCCTAATTCGGCGGCGGTCCTCGAGTTCAAGTCCGGGCAGATCGCCGGGGGATCCGAGCCCGCGCCGTACGACGTCGAGATGGTCAAGGACGGCGGCACGGTCCTGTACAGCGAGCCCGGCGTCACCACCCTCCTGGTCGTGGCCCAGAGCTTCCTGTCCGCCCACCCCGCGATCGTCGCGGACCTGGTCAAGGCGCAGATCCAGGCGAATGACTTCATCAAGTCCAATCAGGCGGCCGCAGAAGCGGACGTGAACGCGGAACTGGCCGCGTACACCGGGAAGCCGCTCAAGGCGAGCATCATCGCGGCCTCGTTCGCCGAGATCACCTTCACCGATGACCCGGACACCTCCTCGCTCACGACCGACGCCTCGCTGGCCACCGCGCTCGGCCTGCTCAAGCCCGTCACCCTGAGCGGGATCTTCGACCTCGCCCCGCTCAACCAGGCCCTGGTCGCGGCCGGCCAGCCGCAGGTCAGCGGGTGAGCCCGGTGACCGTGACCGACAGGCCGGCCTCGGCCGTGGGCGGGTCCGTCCAGCTGAGGGCGGTGACGAAGGTGTTCGGGCGCGGCAGCTCCGCCGTCCGCGCCCTCGACCAGATCTCACTCCAGGTGCCACAGGGGGAGTTCACCTGCCTGATCGGCGCCTCGGGCTGCGGTAAATCGACGCTGCTCTCGCTGGTCGCCGGGCTGGAACAGCCCACGTCGGGGGCGGTGTCGGTATCGGGGCGCGTGGCGCTGATGTTCCAGGAACCCGCGCTGTTCCCCTGGCTGTCGGCGGCGGGCAACGTGGAGGTGGCCCTGCGCGCCCGGGGGATCGGCCGGGCCGAGCGGCGGCAGCGGACCGCGGAACTGATCGAGGCCGTCCACCTCGGGGGGTTCGGCGGGAAGCGGCCGCACGAGCTGTCCGGCGGCATGCGGCAGCGGGTCGCGCTGGCCCGGGCGCTCGCCCAGGACGCCGACGTGCTGCTGATGGACGAGCCGTTCGGGGCCCTCGACGCCATGACCAGGGACCTGCTGCACGACGAGCTCGACCGCGTGCGCGCCGGCCGCGAGCTGACCATCGTGTTCGTCACGCACAACGTCCGGGAGGCGGTCCGCCTCGGCGACCGGGTGGTGGTGCTGAGCAGCCGGCCGGGCCGGGTGGTCGATGAGTTCGCCGTGCCCATCGAGCGGCCGCGCCGGATCGACTCGGCGCCGGTCGCGGAACTGGCCGCCCGGATCACCGACCGGCTGCGTGAGGAGATGAGTGGTCATGGCCGCTAGCAACCCTGGATCCCTGCCCACTTACGCGGAGCGGCTGGCCTGGCTGGAAGCCACCGATACCGAGCCGCAGGCCGGCCGGCGCGGCCGCGGCCTGGCCGTCCGCGCCTGGGCGGCCTTCTGGCCCAAGGCCCTGGCCATCGTCATCGTGCTGGCCATCTGGCAGCTGATCCACGTCAGCGGCTGGAAGAAAGCGATCTTCCCCGGCCCCGGCGCGACGCTGGCCAACCTGTGGGATCAGGCGCACACGGGCCTGCTGTGGCACGCCATCGCCACCACGGCCGGGCGCGCGGTCATCGGGTTCGGGCTGGCCGTCGTGATCGGCGCGGTCATCGGGGCGCTGGTGTCGAGGATCGCGCCGCTGCGGGCGGCCGTCGGCTCCCTGATCACCGGGCTGCAGACCATGCCGTCGATCGCCTGGTTCCCGTTCGCGATCATCTTGTTCGGCATCACCACGACGGCCATCTTGTTCGTCATCGTGCTCGGCGCCGCCCCGTCGATCGCCAACGGCCTGATCGCGGGCGTGGACTACACCCCGCCGCTGCTGCTGAAGGCCGGCCAGATGATGGGGCTGCGCAGGTTCTCGCTGTACTGGCACCTGATCCTGCCCGCCTCGCTGCCGGCGTTCGTGGCGGGGATGAGGCAGGGCTGGGCGTTCGCCTGGCGCAGCCTGATGGCCGGCGAGCTGCTGGTGATCATCGCCAACCAGCCGTCCCTCGGCGTGCTGCTATCCACCGACCAGGATCAGGCCGACATGCAGAGCGCCACCGCCATCATCATCGTGATCCTGATCCTCGGCATCGGTGTCCATACCTTGTTCAGCCAGGCCGACCGGGCCATCAGGCGGCGATGGGGCCTGACCGAGACCGTGTAAGCGACGCGTCGGGGCAGCGCCCCGGTGCGTCCGCCCTCCGGAGCGTGTCACGTTACCGGTAAGAGATCGATAGCTCGTTCAGCAGAGATTTGAGCGCCGCAGCGGCGCGCCGGAAGCCCTGCGGGCCGCTGAAGCCGCCGAGGCGGCCGGCCTGCGCCAGGTGCGGTTCCAGCGACATGAAGCCCGTGAAGCCCGAGTCCCGCAGCGCCGTCAGCGTCTCGCGCAGCTGCCCGTCGCCCTCGCCCGCGGGGACGACCGCGCCCGTCGCCGCCAGCGCGTCCTTGACCTGGAGGTAGACCAGGAACGGCCGGAGCAGGGCGTAGGCGTCGGAGTGGGGCCTGACCCCGCACTGCACGAAGTTCGCCGGGTCGAAGGTCGCCCGCAGGGCGGGCGAGCCGACCGCGGTGATCACGTCGGCGCACCGGTCCGGGGTGTCACCGTAGATCTCCTTCTCGTTCTCGTGCGCCAGGATGACGCCGCGGTCCTCGGCGATCCCGGCCAGGGCGCCCATGCGGTCGATGACCTGCTGCCGGTAGCGCTCCGGCGGGTCGCCCCCCGGGATGTAGAAGGAGAAGACGCGGACGATGGCGGTGCCGAGTTCGGCGGCGACGTCGGCGACGCGGCGCATCCGGTCCAGCTCGGGCCCCAGCGGGGCGCCGACCGGGATCTTGCCGACCGGCGAGCCGATCGCCGAGACCCGCACCCCGGCGCCGTCCACCGCGGTACGGAAGGCGGCGACCTGCCCGGCGGTGAAGTCGGCGACGTTGACCGACCAGGCGCCGCGCAGCTCCAGGTGCGCGATCGACTCCGCGGCCAGCGTGGCCAGCTGCTCGGCCGGATCGGGCGAGATCTCGTCCGCGAACCCGCTCAGGATGACGGTCATGGGGCCAGGATGACGGGGCGGCCGTCGCGCGCCGACTCGTAGACGGCGCGGACGATCTCGAGCGCGGCCCGGCCGTCCTCGCCGGTGACCGCGGGATCGCGTCGCGCCCCGATCGCGGTCAGCAGGTCCGCGAGCTGCGCGGCGTGGCTGGCGACGTCCACGGCCGCCGGGTTGGACCCCGCGGCCGCCGCGCCGCCGGGCGGACCGCCCGGCTCGTCCGCTCCGCTGCCGAACGCACGGCGGACGATCGCGCCGTCCTCGATCGTGACCGTTCCGCCGGTGCCGGTGATCTCCAGGCGCTGGGCGAACCCGGGGAAGACGGACGTGCTCGCGACGATCGTGCCGAGGGCGCCCGAGATGAACCTGAGCGCGGCCAGCGAGGTGTCCTCGACCTCGATCTGGTGGGTCTGCGTGGCGCACAGCGCGGTCACCTCGCGGACCGGCCCCATGCACCAGCGGAGCAGGTCGACGTAGTGGATGCCCTGGTTCATCAGCGATCCGCCGTCCATCGCGTGGGTCCCGCGCCACGCCGCGCTGTCGTAGTACGCCTGGGTGCGGTACCACTTGGTGCTGGCCTCGCCGAGGACGAGTCGGCCCAGGGCCCCCTCGTCGATCAGGGTCTTGGCCTCGATCAATCCGGGATCGAACCGGTGCTGGGAGATCACCGTCAGCGCGACACCCGCCGCGCGGGCCGCCTCGATGAGCCGGTCGGCCGCGTCGAGCGTGACGTCGATCGGCTTCTCCACCGCGAGGTGCTTGCCGGCCCGGGCCGCGCGGATGCCGACCTCGGCGTGCAGGCCGCTCGGCACGCACACCGACACCACGTCTACGTCGGGGCGGGCGAGCAGCGCGTCAAGATCAGGCTCGGCCGCGCAGCCGCGGGCGGCGGCGAAGGCCGCGGCGGCGCTCACGGCCACATCGGTGACCGCCGCCAGCCGCGCGTCGGGCACCATGGCGATGGCGTCGGCGTGGATCGCCCCGATCACTCCCGTGCCGACAATCCCGAAACCGTGGGTCACCCGTCCGCCTCCATCCACTCGGCCAGCCGCCGCAGGTGCTGTGGCAGCGCGACCTCGGGTTCCTCGATCTCGGGATGCCAGCGTTTCTCCCATTCGACAAAGATCCAGCGCCGGTAGCCCGCAGCTTTGAGTATCCCGAGCATCTGCCTGACCGGCACCTCGCCCTCGCCGAGCAGGACGAGATGCCAGTCATCGCCCTCGCCGCCCGGGATCCGGCGGGCGTCCTTGACCTGCCCGAGCAGGATACGCTGGCCGAGGTTCGCGTAGACGTCGGCGGCCCGCTGGCGAGTTCGAGGAACCGGCCCAGCTGCGGGCCAGGGTCGTCGCCGGTGAGCCTGATGGAGGTGTCCACCGCCACGACGGGCAGGCCCGCCAGGGTCCGTTTGACCCGGTCACGGTCCGCGGCCGGCATGGCAGGATCGATCAGCCTGAGCTCGACGCCGGCGTAACCCCAGCGGCGGCCGAGCGAGGCGGCGGAGGCCAGCGTGGCGTCCGGGAACGCCAGCGTGCTGAAGGCGATCATGGGGCGGGTAAGAGGGCGGGGCTCCGTGACTCCCTTGATGTTAGCTGGGCTAATGTGGTGTGGGG
>Ga0187819_10000900_pt1 | contig 15144 bp, 15 predicted proteins | sample NC_wetland_sal_i_15_FD_132411 | JGI IMG/M metagenome (GOLD analysis project Ga0187819, IMG submission 132411) | Wetland sediment microbial communities from Neuse River Estuary, North Carolina, USA - SO4_4 | ecosystem: Environmental > Aquatic > Freshwater > Wetlands > Sediment | place: USA... | reverse complement strand
TTTCCGTCCGGCTGAGAAGCAAGGATTTTGCGGGCTCGCCCCACACCACGTTAGAACGGAGCACATACCCTGAGACTGAGCCCACGTCGAGAATCGTATGGCCAGGTACATTCAATTTGAAGAGATGGGTTTCGGTGGAGTAAGTGCGAGCCGCCGCGACCACCAGCAGGTCATTGCCATCGGGAAAAGGCAGAATCGATATGGGGAAAAGAGGAGGATTTTCGAAGCTATAAACCTGCTCCTCGCCCAGACCAGACTTTGCGGCGCGAAAGATGGCGTGAGGTTTGTCCGACTTCAAGTAGAAATACGAGCTTCCGTCTGGTGAAGGCGCCAGGAACCCGCCGGATACCAGCCGCCGCGGCGTACCCCCGAGGGTCGGAACGGCCCACACTTCGTCTCTGCCCAGTACCCGCTGATAGTAGATTTCCGTTCCGTCCGCCGAAAAGCTGTCCACGAACTTTTCCCCGTCATCGTGGGTCAATTGCAAAGGTTCCCCGCCGGCAGTCAGCATAACGAATACCTGCTCGATGCCGCCTGCCGCCGAACTGAAAGCCACCGTGTGGCCGTCCGGCGAAAGGTTGGCGTGCTCCATCAGCTTGTTCCAATGGCTGATTTGAGCGATCTTGCTCGGGCCGCTGGACGCTGTGGTGGCTGGGTGCGCGCCGCCGCGAACCTTGTAGAGCGCGTAGCCCAGTGCGGCAAGAACGATCGCACCCACACACACCGCCGCTGCGGCCGCGAACTTGTGGCGCTTCGCCAGGCCCACGATCAATTGCGAATCGGAACTGTCGCTTTCGAGCGGCGGTGTCCCCGCCAACCGCGGGCGGCGGTCAGAAACCACCGCTACAGAGGCGGAGCGCCCTGAATCCGTGTCGCGCTTGAGCCGCTTTAATTCGCTGCGCAGGTCAGCAGCGCTCTGATAACGCAGGTCGCGATCTTTTTCCAACAAGCGGCTGATGATCTCGTCGAGCTTCGCCGGCAGTTCCGGGTTGAGACGAAGCGGCGGCGTGGGCGCTTTGTGCAGGATCGCCCCGAAGATGGCCGCCGACGTGCCGCCCTGGAAGGGCATTTGTCCGGTAGCCATTTCATAGAGGACTGCACCAAAGCTGAAAAGGTCCGTGCGCGCGTCAAGCGCTTCGCCGCGCGCTTGTTCGGGCGACATGTAGGCAACGGTGCCCACGGCTGTGCCCGGACTTGTGAGCATGTGTTCGGTAGGCGCGAGGGTGGGTACCGCTGCGCCATGCGATTTAGAAGCTTCCGGGGTCAGCTTCGCCAGGCCGAAGTCCAGAACCTTGGCCTGACCCCGCCGGGTAACGAAGATGTTCGCCGGCTTGATATCGCGATGCACGATGCCCTTCGCATGCGCGGCGTCCAGCGCGTCGGCAGCCTGAATCGCCAGTTCCACGAGCTCGTCGGTCTTCAAGGGTTTGCCGGAAATGTGCTCTCTTAGCGTCTGCCCTTCGAGCAGTTCCATAGCAATGAAGGGCCTCTGGTCGTGCTCGTCGATGTCGTAGACCACGCAGATGTTGGGGTGGTTCAGAGCGGAGGCGGCACGCGCCTCGCGCTGGAACCGTTCGAGCGCGGCGTGATCCTGGGCGTAATCGTCCGGAAGAAACTTCAGAGCGACGGTGCGGCCCAGCCGCGTGTCTTCGGCTTTGTACACGACTCCCATGCCACCCTGGCCGAGCTTTTCGAGAATGCGGTAATGAGAAACGGTGGTACCAATCATCTGCGCCCGATTGATTTGAAGCATAGTCCGATGACGCACCGTTTGCAAACGTGCTGGTGAGCGCTATCATTCGAACATCACGGAAGGAGCATTGGCGGCCGAGAATCCAGCCGCGATGGCGCAGGACGACCGGCTGGGCGCCAGTGCGGGAAAGGGGAACACATATGCCGCTAATTAACCGCCGTGATTTCCTCTCCATCACCGGCGCGGCGGGGGTTCTGCCTTGGGTGCATTTGGCGCGGGCGGCGCCTCCCGAGCAGTTTCCTTTCGGCGCCATCCACATGAGCACCATCCCGCACTGGCAGCACTACCTGCCCCCGCTCGAAGAGTGGTCGCAATACATCGAGAGCGATATCCGCCAGATGAAATCCGTCAACTTCAACACTGTTGTCGCCCATATCGACTGGTACGACATTGAGCCTGCTGCCGGCCGCTTCGAGTTCGCCCGTCATGACCGGCTCCTCGACCTGATCGAGAAGAACGGTATGCGCGCGCTGTTGTGGCCGTGGCCCGAGCTGCAGCCCGAGTGGGTAGTCAAGCTGCACCCCGAGAGCGAATGGATTGCCTCCGACGGATATCGTGCCGGATCCGCCTGCTGGGACCATCCCGCCGTCCTCGAAGGTATCGAGCGGTTCGTCCAGCGGGTCGTCGCCCGGTACAAAGACCATGCCAGCGTGCTGGGCTGGGACCTGGGCGCCGAAGCGGGCATCTGGGTGAGCGGGATCAGCAACCCGGTCAACGAGCCGCCGTCGGCCCGGCTGTACTGCTACTGCGTCTCCACCGTCCGCCGCTATCGCGAGTGGTTGCAACGGAAATACGGCTCCATCGCGGAACTGAACCAGACCTGGGCCACTTACTACGGTGACTGGTCTCAGATCGAGCCGGTGCGCACCGGCGTGTTCGAGCGCGCACAGGTCTTTTGGGTAGACTGGCGCGAGTTCATGCTGTGGAACACCGCGGAGTTTCAAGCGGCGAAGATCCGAGCCGCTCGCAAGGCCGGGGCCAGAACTCCCGTGACGGCGCACATCGGGGGCTGGGGCTCCGGATACGCCTACCACGCGGCGGACGAGTTCCACATCGCGAAGCATGTCGACGTCCTGGGGCTCTCGTTCTTTCCGTTCTGGCTGCAGCAATCGGAACCGTACAAACCGTGCTACGGCGGCCTGCTGCTGGACGGCATCCGTTCCGCGGCCAACGGCAAGCCGATGTGGGTGGAAGAGCTGCAGGGAGGTCCCAGCGTCTTCGGTCTCGCGTACCGCTCGCCTACTCCGCGGCCGGAGGACATACGGTTGTGGACGTGGCAGTCCGTGGCCCACGGGGCGACGGGCATTTTCTACTGGAACTGGCGTCCCGAAACCACCGGGATCGAAGCTTCCGGATTCGGCCTTGTGAACTACGACGGCAGTCTGACGAGCCGGGTTCGGGAGGCCGGTGAAGTATCCTCGCTGTTGCAGAAGAACGCGGCGTTCTTCGCTACGGCACGGCCGATCGCCGCCCAGATCGCCATCTTTCACAGCCCACGCACCTCGGTGGTGGCCACCGGAGAAGGAAACGAAGCGCACTATTCTAAGAGCCTGCGCGGACTGTACGCTGCGCTCTGGGAAAGCGGCTACCCCGTGGACGTCCTGGTCGCGGAGCAACTCGCGTCCGACCTCAGCCGCTACAAGGTGATCTACTTGCCCTTCGCCTACACGCTCTCGCCCGCCGAAGGCGAGAGGCTCCGCGAGTACGTGCGCGGCGGCGGCACGCTGTACGCCGAGCTTTGGTGTGGCCTTAAAGACCAGCGCACGTTCCTGTACCAGACCGTGCCCGGGGCGGGTATGGCCGAGGTGCTTGGATCGAGGGAGATTTCGGTAGACCCGGCCCGGGACGCTTCGCTGCGGGTCGTGCGCGCTCATCCGCTGGTGCGGCTCGCCGAAGGGACCACAATTCCCGCGTGGCGATACCAGGAGAGGCTCGAGGCTTATCCGGACGCCGTGATCGTCGCCGAGTTCGAGGGTGGAACGCCCGCCATCGTCGCCAACCGTTACGGCAAGGGTTCGACCCTGTATGCGGCGTCCATGTTGTGCCAGTCTTACGACGCCGCGCCGCTTCCCGCCGTGCGGCACTTTCTGGCTGGCCTGGCGGAGGCGGTTGGGGTGATCCGGCCCATTCGCGTTGAGGCTGGCGGCGAAACCACGGATATCGAAACCCGCATGTTGTCCGGCCGGGACGGGCGTAAGGCGGTGATCGTCCTCAACCACGGCGGGAAAGCGCTGGACCTGACCGTATCGGTTGAAGGAGCCGGTAGCAAAGCCCTGACCGACATTGTCGAAGGTACGCGCGTCGCCGCCGCCGCGGAGGAGGCCTTCGGCAAGGTGAATGTTCGCCTGCCTCCATTCGGGGTTAAGGTATGGATGATTGAAAGCTGAGCACAGCGGCCAACGGCACTGCGTGGAGGCTCGTGCGTCCGATCCTCGACTTCTTGTTGGTCTCCTTAGATCAGACCGCACAACGCGAGTCACAGATTTGTCACACGAAAAAACAGGGGCTGTAAACTAATGAGCCGGGGTTTAGTGTGGTGCGGAGAGGGGGACTTGAACCCCCACGAGATTGCTCCCGCTAGCACCTCAAGCTAGTGCGTCTGCCAATTCCGCCACCTCCGCATGGGTGACTACTTCTTTGCTGGAACCTGCGCCGGCTGCGGCTGGCCTTTTGGCGCGCCGGGCATCGACGGAGTCGCGGTCATCGGCGCCGGTCCTTTCGCTGGCGGGTTGGCCCCGGGCACGGACTGCTTCGCCGGCGTCTTCTTTTCGAGGATGGTCGCGTTCGTGCCCGCGTTGCGCGTGGCGACAATCGAAAGCGCCAGCGACGTACACATAAACACGACGGCGGAAACCGTGGTCGCCTTGGAGAGCAGCGTCGCCGACCCGCGCGGCCCGAAAGCCGTCTGCGATCCCATCCCGCCGAAAGCGCCAGCCAAGTCCGCGGCTTTTCCGCTTTGCAACAGAACCACGATCATCAGAAAGAAACAAACCAGGACGTGGATAATGGTCAATACAATATACATGTTTCGAATCTCCAGTATAAGAAACCGCCCCCGTGGGGGTCAAACCGCCCGCTCCGCCATCCCCAACCCGAGTACGATACACTGCCGCATATGATTTCACGAAGAGAATTCTCGAAGCTTGCGCTGGCCGCAGTTCCGGCGGCGGCGCTGGCGCGCATTGATTCCACGTTCCATGGCGTCCAGATCGGCGTCCAGTCTTACAGCTTTCGCGACCGTCCCCTCGATGAGGCCATCAAAGCCATGGTGGAAGTCGGGCTCGGTGAATGCGAATTGTTCTCGGGGCATGTCGAGCCTGGCGTCCTTCGCTCCGAGCTCCGCCACTTTCGCACCACCATCTCGATGGAGTACTTCCGCAACGTTCGCAAGAAATTCGACGACGCCGGCATCCAGCTCTCCGCCTACAACTACAGTTTCCGCGATGATTTTACCGACGAAGAGATTGCGCGCGGTTTCGAGATGGCGAAGGCGTTAGGCGTGGGCGTCATCACGGCGTCTTCCACTCTTTCGGTTGTGGATCGCGTGGATCGCGAGGCGGCCAAGAACCAGATCCGCGTCGGGTTTCATGGCCACTCTGATGTCAAGCACCCCAACGAGTTCTCCACACCCGAGAGCTTCGAGAAGGCCATGGCCGGCCGCTCGCCCTACATCAACGTGAATCTGGACATCGGGCATTTCTTTGCCGCGGGCTTCGATCCGGTCGAGTTCATCCGGAAACATCACGAAAGGATCGTGACCCTGCACCTCAAAGACCGGAAGAAAGACAACGGTCCGAACATGCCGTTCGGACAAGGGGACACGCCGATCCAGTCCGTTCTTCAGTTGCTAAAGACAAGCCATTACGCGATTCCGGCGAACATCGAGTACGAATACAAGGGCGCCGATACCGTGGCGGAAGTGAAGAAGTGTTTCGAGTATTGTAAACAGGCCCTGTCTTAGGTCATGTTGCCGGCGGCGGCGAGAAACGGCAGGTGCGTACCGTGTTCGCCGTGTCGCCCCGTCCCCGTCGAAGACCCGTGCTTCATCCGGGTGTCGCCGTGTCGTGCGACCCCGCAGGGGGTCGTGGCGGCCGCAGGCCGCCTAACCCAGCAAGCCGCCGTGGCCCAGGCAGGCCACTTCCCAACTGTTGACCCGGTAACGGGCCAGCAACGGCGGCAGCACCAGGTCCATCACATTGGCTTTGGCAGACCGGAAACAGCCCGGAGCCGATACGATCGGCACGTCATCCTTGTAAGCCAGCATGAGCAGATTGCCGGGCTCGACCGGTGCTAGGAAACGTTCGAGCTGTCCGCCAACCTGCGCCATGGCCCGGCCCACCACGTCCTCGGGACCCGCGGGGGCGGTGGTGGAGGCCACCATGACCACGGCGGGTTTAGGCCGCAACAGATGATGCAGCGCCCGCGTCACCGACGCCTCGTCTTCCACGCAGGATAGGACAAAACTTGCGCCCAGCCCGAAGCGCTCCAGCCGTTGCCTGGTGACGTTCTCGAAAAGCTGCCGCGCGCGTTCCCCATTTACCGGGTCACTATAGAGCACGCCGATCGGAGGATTGCGAACCGGCCGCGCCTGGATAATCGGCCCCCGTTCGCCCAGGATGGAACTGATTGCGTTCAATTGATCTTTGGCGACGGCGAAAGGCGAGCTCTTCACGGTGGCGATCCGCTGGCCCGCGACGGCGAAGCTGAAGTTCAGCGAAGTCGCAATCACCACGCTCGAGACACAGTTGATCTGCCGCAGCAGTTCGTCATCCACCAGCACGCAGCAGTTCTCGGTGGCATGCAGGTTGGCGCGCCCCCCGGCGGCCAGGTGAATCTCGTAACAGCCGCAACCCATCTCCGCGGCCACCCGCGATACGGCTTCGTCCTCGCCGATCTCGCCGTCTTCCAGTTCCGTCACCCACACCTTTTCCATGCCCTCGGATTCCAGAATGCGGATGTCATCTTCGCTGATTACATGCCCCTTCGCGAGCAGTTTCTTCCCGCCAGGCCGGAACACGGTGCAACACAGAACTCGTCCGGTGGAGACCTTAACGTTGACTGTTTGTGCTTTCATTGGCCCGGCTTCCTCCCCGCAATCGGACCCGATGGCGCGCGAGTCCGACTAAGTTGGTGTCGATTATATAAGGGACTAGTTTTTGTTTAGTAGAACAATTCTCAGGGAATTGTGCACTCAAATTGGGGGGGCCGGATAGTCCCAAAGTGATAGAACAAGTCGAGAAGAGATACTCTACGAGGCGCGAACAATCGGCAGCAAGACTTTTTCGGTGCCCTCGGAGGCGGAAGGTGTATTCCCCCATTTTTGGGAGGAAATCACCCAATGTTCGGGACGAAGTATCCGCATCATGGGGATCTCATCACACCCCTGGAATTTTGGACACCGCAGGCAATCCTTCCAAGCCTTGAGCGGCAGAGCGCCGCGCTCTACCTCGCCGAAACCCATTTTGCGGAAGAATTCCGGGACATAAGTGAAGACAAAAATCGCGTCCAACGAATATTCGAAGGCTTCTTCAATGATGGCTTCGATCACGCGCCGGCCCACGCCCTGAGTTTTGGCGCTCTCCGCCACCGCCAGCGACCGCACTTCGCCGGTTGTGGGTGAATAAAAGTGCAGGGCGCCGCAGCCCAACAAGCGGCCGTCGGACTCGGCAATCACGAAATCGCGCATGCTCTCGGAAAGCTCGAACTCCGTGCGCGGCAGCATGATGCCTCGCGCGGCATAGCCGTTGATGAGCTCCAGCAGCGGCGCGATATCGGACATTCGCGCCTTGCGCACCTCGACCGGGATTTGCGCCTGCTGGGGCTCCACCAGCGCGTCGCTGCGGATGCTGCTAATCATAGGAGGTCGCTCGTTGAGCCGCGCGCACGATTTTCGTTCCGCACGGCTCGCCCTGCAGCAATCGCGCCAGCACGGCAGGCGAGGTTCCAGGCGCAATTTCGATCTCCTCGACGCCCGCCTCGAGCGCCATCGCGGCCGCGTTCAGCTTCGCCTGCATGCCGCCCGTGGCAACGCCTTCGGTAATCAGACGCTGGCAATCCTCGGCGGTCAGCACCGGCTGCACTTGGCCCGAAGCATCCAGCACGCCCGCGATGTCGGTGAGAAAGATCAGCCGGTCCGGGCGCCAGGCGGCCGCGCACGCTGCGGCCATCTGATCGGCATTCACGTTGTACATGCGCCCGTCACGGCCGCCGGCCACGCAGGCCACCACCGGCAGGTATCCTCGGGAGATCAGCACATCCAGCAGTTCCGGATTCGCGCGCGTCACGCGGCCCACCATCCCGAGCGCGGGATCCATCGGCTCGGCTTCCACCAGGTTCGCATCCACACCCGAGAGCCCGACCGCCCGCGCCCCCGCGGCGATCAGCGCGGCCACCAGTTCCTGGTTTACGCTTCCCGCCAGCACCTTCAGCACCGCGTCCAGGGTCTCCGGCGTGGTCACGCGCAGCCCGTTCACAAAGCGGCTCTCGATTCCCCGCTCGGCGAGATACCGCGTCATCTGCCTGCCGCCGCCGTGCACCACAGTAATCTGGATGCCGCGCCGCTGTTGCGCCGTGATCTGTTCCGCGAGATTCGCCCGCAGTTCCGGGGAATCGAGCAGCGTGCCGCCCAGCTTGATGAGCGCCTTCACAGAAGCCCTTCGGTCTCAGAAAAGCCGAGCATCAGGTTCATATTCTGCACCGCCTGGCCCGCCGCGCCCTTGGTGAGATTGTCGATCGCGCTCACCACCACCGCGCGGCTGGTGGCGCGATCCACGGTTACGCCGATGTCGCAGAAATTAGTGCGCGCGACCGCGCGCAGATCGGGGACGCGGCCCGGCTTATAGAGACGGATGAAGGGCTCGCCCTGGTAGCGCTTCTCGTAGATGGCCAGCAGATCGTCGGCGCTTGCGCCATGAGCCGCGCGGAAGTAAATCGTCTCGAGAATCCCGCGGTCGAGCGGCAGAAGCTGCGCCGTAAAACTGAACTCGCGCTCCTCCAGCCCTGAAACCATCAGCACTTCCGGCACATGGCGATGATGGAGGATCGAATAGGCGGAAAAGTTTTCCGTCACTTCGCAGAAGCTGGTCTTGAGCGACGGTTTGCGTCCCGCGCCGCTCACTCCGGATTTGGCGTCGCAGACGATACCCGCAGCGCGATCAATGACGCCGGCTTCAACCAGCGGCCGGATCGCCAGATTCGCCGCCGTGGGATAACAGCCGGGATTCGCGACCAGCCGAGCGCTGGGAATCCGCTCGCGACAGAACTCCGGCAGGCCGTACACGGTTTCCTTCAGCAATTCAAGCTGCGTGTGCGTCTCGCCATACCAGCGCGCGTAATTCTCCGCTGTGCGCAGGCGAAACGCGCCGCTCAAATCGATGACGCGCGCGCCGGCTGCGAGCATCTCCGGCGCGACTTCCATGGAAACTTCCGCCGGCGTGCCGAGAAAGACGATGTCGATCTTCTCCGCCCGCGCCGCCTCGGCCGTCGCCGGAACCTGCCGCGGCCCTTTCGGGTGAAGCAACCCGGTCTCCTGCGGCCCCTCGCTGCGATGCTCCATCAACAGCGGCTCGACATGCCGGTGGCCGCGCAGGATGCCCACCACCTCGGCCCCGCTATAGCCTCGATACCCGACAATGCCGACTCGCCGCCTCATTGATTAAATATTCACCTCTATGGATGAATATACAACAGGTGGTTGACAAACAACAGCGTTCGCGTAACATCATCGAGGCCCCAGTCGCGGCCTGTTTCTGCTCCGACGCCTTGCGTTGCAGAACGCTAACCCAGGAGGGACTGGGGCCAAGACGAATTCTAGCCTGACCGTGCGTGTGCCTCCTATTTTTAACGGTTCTGATGCAGTAAAATTTGACGGCTAGTGTTCCGCCGCTGAGCGCTCCGCCAGCTCGCCGATGATCGGTAACGAGTAACGCTCCTCGTGGCTGGTCTTGATGATCATGAAGACCCAGACGAACAGAATCAACAGATGGAGGGCTTTGTCGATACGGAAAAAGGGCTCGTGGAATTCGCGGAAGATCGGGCTGAGGACCCACTCCACAATCAACCAGGCCACGAACAGGTACAAGCCCTGAAACGCGTGGAAGCGCACGGTCTTGTTATTGCGGAACTTGTCGGCCGCCAGAACGATGACCGAGGCAATCCAGCCGACCCCCGGGATGTAACAGAGGATAGAGGCCGTGCGCGGCGTAATCCCCGCTAGCGGATCGATGGGCTGTGACGGCGCCGCGGCACCCGGCTGGCGGCTGCCGCACTTGGCGCAGTATTGGTCCGTCTGGTTGACCGCGTTCCCGCAACTGCTGCAATAAGGCATCTAATTACAAATACGTTACGCCAGCGGCGGATGTTCCGGCAAGGCCCGCGCCCCGGCAACGTCCCTATGATACGATTTCGGCCATGCGAATTCGCTCCTTCGTACCCTTCTTTCTATTGTGCGCCGCGCAGGCGCTGCCCGCCGCCAAAATGCTGGAAATCTATTTTGTGGACGTCGAGGGCGGCCAGGCGACCTTGATCGTGGCGCCCTCCAAACAGTCCTTGCTGGTAGATACCGGCTGGCCGGGATTGAATATGCGCGACGCCAATCGCATTGCCGCCGCCGCCAAGCGCGCCGGGGTGAAGCAGATCGACTACCTGCTGGTCACGCATTATCACGAGGACCACGTGGGCGGCGTTCCGCAGCTTGCCGCCAAGCTGCCCATCCGCAACTTTGTCGATCATGGCGAAACCGTCGAGCACGGGGGTAACGCCGACCGCCTGTACAGAGCGTATGTAAGGACGCGCGATTCGAGCGGCGGAAGCCACCTCCAGGTTAAGCCTGGCGACAAGATCCCGGTGAAAGATCTCGATGTCACGGTGCTGACCTCAAACGGGGAGGAAATTGCGGCGGCGCTCCCGGGCGCCGGCCAGCCCAATCCTGCTTGCGCCGACGTCAAGCCAAAGGAGACGGATACGAGTGAAAATGCGCGATCAATCGGCATTCTGATCCAGTACGGCGATTTCCGCATGGTCGACCTGGGCGACCTGACGTGGAACAAGGAAAACGAACTGGTCTGCCCGAATAACAAGATCGGCACGGTAGATCTGTACCTGACCACGCACCATGGCCTGGACGAATCGAATTCGCCGGCGATCGTGCGCGCTCTGCATCCACGAGTGGCCATCATGAACAACGGGGCGCGCAAAGGCGGCTCGCCCGAAGCCTGGCAGACAGTCCACGATTCGCCGGGACTCGCGGACCTCTGGCAGGTGCATTATGCGATGCAGGGCGGCAAAGACCACAATGTGCCTGAAGCCATGATCGCCAACATCTACGAGCAGGGCGATGAAGGCAACTGGCTGCGCGTTTCAGCCGACGCCAACGGCTCGATGACGGTCTACAACAGCCGCAACAAGTTTGAGAAGACCTACAACAAGTGATACCCTTCCTCGCCAGCATCTGCACGGTGGCGATCTGGATTTACCTGCTGCTGGGCCGCGGCAAGTTCTGGCTGCTACGAGAAACGGAATTGCCGGACCGGCCGGCGCCGCGCCGGGTAGCGGTCATCATTCCGGCGAGGAATGAAGCCAAGACCATCCGGCGTACGCTGGCTTCGCTCGCGGAGCAGAACTACCCCGGCCCCTGGCACATCTACGTGGTGGACGATCACAGCGACGATCGCACAGTGGATTTGGCGCGGGAGGCCGCTGGGCCTGAATTGGTGACCGTGATGCAGGCGCGGCCGCTGGCCGAGGGCTGGACCGGCAAGCTCTGGGCGCTGTCCGAGGGCCTCGCGAAGGCCGAATCTTTCCAGCCGGATTACGTTCTGTTCAGCGACGCGGATATTGTCCACGCCCCGGACAGCATTGCGCAGTTGGTCGCGCGGGCTGAAGGCGGCGGGTACGATCTGGTTTCCTCGATGGTCAAGCTGCAATGCGAAACCCTCGCCGAGAAAGCGCTGATACCCGCGTTCGTATTTTTCTTTTTCATGCTTTATCCGCCGGCCTGGACGGAGGACCCCAAGCGCGCGACCGCCGGCGCGGCGGGCGGCTGCATTCTGCTGCGCTGGGCCGCCCTCGATCGCATCGGCGGCATCGCGGCGATTCGTGGCGAGCTGATAGACGATTGCGCCTTGGCGAAAGCGGTTAAAAAATCCGGCGGAAAACTCTGGCTGGGGCTGACGTCGAAATCCCGGAGCATTCGCAGCTACGGCACGTTCGGAGAGATCGGGCGCATGATTTCACGGACCGCGTTCTGGCAGCTCCGGCATTCGACAGCTCTGCTCGCAGGTACCGTCGCCGGGATGTTCATCACCTACATGCTTCCGCCGCTGCTGGTGTTTTCGGGCAAGCTGGTTCCGGCGGGCTTGGGTGCTTACGCGTGGATCCTCATGATCGCCGGCTACGCGCCTACGCTGCGATTCTACGGGGTTTCGATGCTGTGGGCGCCATTGCTTCCGCTGGTGGCTTTGTTTTACACCGGCGCGACCGTCCACTCCGCGGTCCAATACTGGTCCGGCCGCGGCGGGGAGTGGAAGGGGCGGGCTCAGGACCGGAAGGCTTGATTTACTTTTGGGCGCTCGAGCGCAGCTCGGCGTAGCCCAGAGCTGCAAATCCCGCCGCGATCACAAACCGCAGGGCCACGAGCCACGCTTTCTCTCCCACCAGGGCCCGGTTGATGGCAAGCAGCACAAATCCCAGCGCGATGGAGAAGTACCACAGGGCGAACCAGCGGGAGCGGATTTTAGGCGGCGGCACGTGTAACTTTGCAGACTATCACGGTAATTTGTCGAGGTACGGCGCCACAACTTCTCGGGTGGCCGCACTGCTCACGACGGGAACGATCTCGAATGTGACCCCCGATCCACGCCAGCTTAGCGCCCACCGCTGAATCAGCCGCAAATCGTCGCATTCCATGAGTTGAAAGCAGCGCGCGAAGTTTGGCTCAACCCAACTGTCTACATACTTCAGATCTTCGGGAAGCGAGCGGCCCTCGTCTCGCAGGCGTTTGTAGGCGGGTAACATGTCGTTATCCCGAAACCGTTCGATGATCATGAATAGCATAGGCATCACTCTCTTTCTTCACGGTCCAATCGCCATTCGGAGCGCGGCGTCAGCAATCGGCCCTCACGTGGGCGACAGCGCTACGGGCTCAACATCCGTCTGTGCAAAGTCGCCGCCCTTGAATAGGAGCGGTTCACCGGAAGTTTTGGATAAGGCGTAGGAGAAACAATCGCCGAAATTCAATCCGGCCGGGTGACGGCCCTTGCCGTAGTTTCGGAACGCGAGGCGTCCGACCTCCGCCTGCTCCTCAGTCACTGCCATGATCTGCACTTTGCCCTTGTGCAGGAACAAATCCAGTTCTCGCTCTCCAGCGTCGCCGAAGCGCGTACCCAAAACGATTGCGGCTTCAAGGACCGAGGCAGCGGAGATCAGCCGAGTGGAATCAGAGTCTATCGTGGACTCAAACAGTGGCGCGTCCGGTTCATCGAGAAATATCGCCAGCACAGCGGATGTATCGATGACCATTAGTGCGGCAGCCCACGGTCGTCATAACCAAGGATTTGGTCAGGCGTGCGGTTATCCAGTACCGGCAACTTCTTGCAACGCTCGCGGATGGCTCGCAATTCGTCCCGGACGCGTAATACGCTTTTTCGTCCGGACTGCCGTGCCAGCCGTTCTCGTAGTGCGTTGACGACCGCTTCGGTGAGACTCTCGCCGGTCTTTGCGGATAGTTCTCGAGCCAACCGGTCGGCATCGGGGTGTTTGATGCTGAGAGCCAATTTCTACCTCTCTAGATACAATTCTATATTTATATAATTATAAAATCAAGTATCTTATTTACATATGTTTATGCAGATACATCAGGTCCTAATGAAAATCATGAGACACATCCACCGCGACCCGCGCCGATAGCGCTTCCAGCCGCGCCGCTTTCACAGAAACGGCGTGATCCATGTTTTGCAGCGTGCCGTCGACCAATAGAAAGTGCGCGCTAAGAAGTTCGAAGCGGTAGCGCTCGAACAGGTCCGGGGTCACAATCACGTTGGAGACTCCGGTCTCATCCTCCATGCTCAGAAAAACAAAACCTTTCGCCGTGCCGGGCCGCTGGCGCACGATGACCCATCCGGCCACGCGCACCCTCGAGCCATGGCGCATGCGCGCGAGCTGTCGGGCGGGGGTGACGCCCAGCGCGTTCAATTCCTCCCGCCGGTACGCCATGGGATGACGGCCGATAGTGAACCCGGTGCCTGAGAAATCGGCATTCAGGCGCTCCTCGATGGTCATTTGCGCGAGCGGCGAGGCGCGCTCCGGCTCCGGTAGCGCGTCGATCAACGGTCCGGCAGGCTGCACCGCATGCCCGGCCTGCCACAACGCATCCCGCCGATGCGCCGCTTCGAGCGAATTCAACGCACCCACCTCGGCGAGCTTGTTCATTTCGTCCTTGCGCAGTTCAGGAACGCGCCGCGCCAGATCATCAATGCTCCGAAACGGCCCGCGTTCACGCTCTCGCACAATAGCTTGGCCGGTTTCGGCGCGGAAGCCTTTTACGTACATGAGACCGAGACGAAGACGCGGCGACGCGGCGACGCGGTGACGCGGCGATTGTTCCCTAACACCTGGCACCTGACACCTGGCACCTTCTTCCACCGTGCACTCCCACCGCGAGACCGCCACATCAATCGGCAGCACCCGCAGCCCGTGCCGCCGCGCATCATTCAGCAGGATCGCGGGCGCGTAAAATCCCATGGGCTGGTTGTTCAGCATCGCTGCCATGAATGCCGCCAGGTAATGGCACTTCAGATACGCGCTGGCGTAGGCCAGCAGCGCGAAACTCGCCGCGTGTGATTCCGGAAATCCGTAGAGCGCGAATGAGGTAATGGAGCGGATAATGCGCTCCTGCGCGTCTTTCGCGATGCCGTTGCGGTCCATGCCTGCTCGCAGCTTCACCTCGATTTCCTGCATGCGTTTTTCCGAGCGCTTGAAGCCCATGGCGCGGCGCAACTCCTCCGCCTCGCCGCCCGTGAATCCGGCCACGATCATGGCCATGCGCAGCAGTTGCTCCTGAAAGAGCGGAATGCCGAGCGTGCGCTTGAGCACCGGCTCGAGCTACGTATGCAAGTAATCCACCGGCTGGCGGCCCAGCCGCCGCTCGAGATACGGATTCACCATCTCGCCCACAATGGGTCCTGGGCGGATGATGGCCACTTCCACCACGATGTCGTAAAAATGCTTGGGGCTGAGGCGCGGCAGGCAGGACATCTGCGCGCGGCTTTCCACCTGGAACATGCCCACGGTGTCGGCATGCTGCAGCGCGCGGTATACATCCGGATCGCCCGCCGGCAGGTGAGCCAGGTCCACTTCTTCGCCGTAATGATCGCGGATCAGGTTAATAGAATCTT
>Ga0187819_10000899_pt1 | contig 15146 bp, 12 predicted proteins | sample NC_wetland_sal_i_15_FD_132411 | JGI IMG/M metagenome (GOLD analysis project Ga0187819, IMG submission 132411) | Wetland sediment microbial communities from Neuse River Estuary, North Carolina, USA - SO4_4 | ecosystem: Environmental > Aquatic > Freshwater > Wetlands > Sediment | place: USA... | reverse complement strand
CCGCGTCCGAATGTGGGCCCCAAACTGGAGACCGTGGGGCCGTGTCAAACACGGGCCTGGTTTTCCAGGTAGCAGACCCCCAGGCTGCGCATGGTCTTCACGACCAGATAGTTGAATTCGTTCGTGTCGGTGCAGCCGCCGGTGAAGGCGATGCCTTCGCAGCGGTTGACGGTGTGGCCGGCAGCGTCGGTTTCCAGGAAGGTGTCGTCGCGTGTCTTCTTCACCTTCTGCGCGATTTCGCTGTAGGCCTGGTCCCACGAGATGTCTTCCCAGTCGGTGGCTCCGGGACGCCTCACTTGCGGCTTGAGCAACCGCCTCTCGTTGAGAATGTCCTGCGCCAGCGACGATCCCTTAGGACACAGCGTGCCGCGGTTGATGGGGTGATCGGGATCGCCTTCAACGTGCACGACCTGGGGGATAGCGTTTTTCGCCTTGTCTCCCAACGTGTAGATAATCACCCCGCAGCTGACGGAACAGTAAGGACAGGTGCTGCGGGTTTCACTGGCGCGGGAAATCTTAAGCCCTTGGGTCTGGGCGTGGAGAGGGGTGAGGTCGAATCCCAGGACGGAAAGTCCTGCGCCCCCAGCCAAGGTACCTTTCAAAAAGGTCCTGCGGGAGAACTCCATAACTACCTCCGCATGGCGCGAACAGGGAAGTACGGAGTTTATGGTTATGGCCGTCGCGAAGGCGGCCAGCCTGGACTGCTCAAATGCCAAGAAACTATACATCACGGTTTTCTGAAACGTCAATGCTGTTTCAAGGTTGGGTAGTCTGTCAGGGTCGCCAGCATTTCCACAGCTGGAGAAAAAGCCGTGGAGCACATCTCGATGTAGTTTGAGCCTGCGGCTACAATTGTCTTTTCGGAAGACACTATGAGGAGTCACCGTTCGTTATCTTGGATTCTTCTGCTGGTATTGTTTTCAGCGGCCGCAATCCCCACCCGGGGAGAGGCAGAGGCCGTGGGAGCTACAACCAACACCGCACTCTTGTCCACCGGAGTACGTCTTGACGCGGTCGGAAACGCGATCGATTTGGGCAGCATGCCATTGGCGATGGCCCTTGCGCCTGGCGGCGACAAACTCGCCGTCGTTCTAAGTGGTTGGCGCGAGCAGGGCGTGCAGATCGTCGATCTGAAATCGCGTCAAGTCCTGCAGACGCTGATTCAGCCCGCGGCGTTCTTTGGCATTGGGTTCTCTCGCGATGGCCGGGAACTCTTTGTATCGGGCGGGAATGATGACACGATTTTCTGCTACTCGTGGCGCAACGGGGCGGCGGCGTTGGAGCGCAAGATCATACTGGCTGAGAAAGCGCCGGAGAAGCCTGGCTCCCGGTATCCTGCGGGCCTCGCCGTCTCGCGAACGGGGAACTATCTGTATGTCGCCGAGAACGTGGCTGACAGCCTGGCGGTGGTTGATCTCGCCACGGCAAAAGTCGTGCAAAGGTTTCCGACCGATCACTACCCCTATGCTGTCGAAGTTGCCGCTAACGGAAAAGTATACGTTTCTTCGTGGGCAGCCGACACCGTCGCGGAATTTCAGACGAAGCCGGACGGATTGCTGACTCCCATAGGCAAGTTAAAGGTCGGGCCGCGGCCTTCGGCTCTCGTCGCGAATCGGTCTGGCTCGCGGCTGTTTGCCGCGCTCGCCGGCACGGATCAGATTGCCGTCATCGACACCGCGCGCAAGGCGGTCCTGCGATACCTAAGCGATGCCGCACCGGCCGGACCTGCGGAGGGGAGCACACCGAATGCGTTGGCTCTGTCGCCTGACGAGTCGCAGCTTTTTGTGGCCGAGGCCGACAACAATGCCGTGGCCGTTTTCGACGTTTCTGAAAAGCGCTCGGGCACCGACTCCTCGCGATTGCAAGGTCGCATACCAACCGACTGGTACCCGACGGCGGTCCTCGATGCCGGTGGGCAACTTCTTGTGCTCAATGGCAAAGGCCACGGAAGTCATGCCAATCCTGACGGCCCGATTCCGGGTGAAGGGATCAAGCGACCTCTGGGTTATGACCTGGGGCAGCTCAATGGAACCCTGCGATCGAGTCCGGACCAACTCTCTTCCAGCACGTTGGCCGGATACTCACGGCGAGTTGCGGAAGCGAACAACTGGCAGGCTCAGCGGATTCGAAAGGGATATCCGCCTTTCCAACACGTGGTCTACATCATTAAAGAGAATCGTACCTATGACCAGGTGCTGGGGGACATGAAAGAAGGAGACGGCGATCCCTCGCTGGTCTTTTTCGGACAAGCCATCTCCCCCAATCATCACGCTCTGGCTTTACGTTTCGGATTGTTCGACCGTTTTTTCACCAATGCGGAGGTGAGCTCGCAAGGTCACATCTGGTCGACAGCGGCGTACGTCACCGATTTCGGAGAGAAGGTGATCCCTTCCGCTTACTCCGACAGGCGTGAAGGTGTGGATGGCGAGGAAATCGACGAGCCCATCAATGGCTTTCTCTGGACGCTGGCCAAGAAGAAGGGAATCAGTTTTCGCGATTACGGCGAAATGGTCAAAGTGCCCGAGGGGTGGCCGGTAACCCAGCGCGAGGTAGCGTCGAGCGTTAGTCCTACCTACCCGGCGTTCGACCTGAAGACCCCCGACCAGGCGCGGGCCGATGCCTGGATCGCAGAACTCGAAGAGTTCGTTCGCAAGGGGGAGATGCCAAGGCTCGAAGTCATGCATCTGCCCAACGACCACACCGCCGGCGGACGCGCCGGCTATCGCACCCCCCGCGCCTTCATGGCCGACAACGATCTTGCGCTTGGCAGGATTGTCGAAGCGCTCTCGAAATCGCCTTTCTGGAAAGACACTGTGATCTTCGTGCTGGAGGATGATTCGCAGTCCGGGCCAGACCACATCGACTCCCATCGTTCGTGTTTCTTCGCCATCTCGGCCTACAGCCGCGCCGGCACTATCCACCGCTTTGTCAATACAACCGACGTGGTAGCGGCGATTGAAGACATTCTGGGATTGGATCGGCTCTCCAAGTTCGATTACTTCAGCCGACCCTTATCCGACATTTTTGCCGAAACCCCGGACCTCTCGCCGTGGACGTCGATTGTTCCTCAGGTAGATATGAATGAGACCAACGCCCCTGCAACGGCAGCGGCCCGAGCGTCCGCGGGGTTGGATTTCACCGCGCCCGATCGAGTCGATGACGCAATGTTCAATCAAATACTCTGGAGCATGATGAAGGATTCGGAGCCTTTGCCGGAGACCAATGCAAAAGCCCCGCTGCACGCCTATCGGTTTGGCCGCTGAACACTCGATTGCAGGGTCGAGACCACAGCTCGCGAACTGACCCGCCGGCCAATGTGCTGGCATTGCGAACCGGAGCCGTGTGGCCGATAATCGCTGCCATGCCCCAGAACTTGCGCCAGCGGCGGATTGCCAGGGCCGAAGAGCTGGCCGCCCAATACCCATCTGCGGCTGAGGTGCTCCGCTTCTTCGTGCCGATTGCTCGCTTTCAGGACGAGTCGTACTGCGCTGCCGAGAAAGGGCTCAAGAAGCAGGAGCAGAGTGTTTCGTTCGTGCAACCACTGGCGGCGGAGGTCGTGGAGCGCTTTCCTGAATTCCTGTCCTTGGTCGAGGGAATCGGTCCCGGCCCGGTTTTGGCAGCAGCTCGCGAACTGCGGAGCCAGACTGCGAACCACCAGCGCGAGTTGCTGAGTGCCTTCTGGACAAACGCCGGAGCTCCGGTCATTGGAGTTGAAGACAAAGGAGACGGAGACAAAGAATTCTTCGCGCGGGCGTTTCTCCAACCCTACGCGGAATTCGTCCGTGAGCAAGCGGGGAAACAGCAGAAGGGGCCCACGCCTTGTCTGTGTCCTTTCTGCTCACGCAAACCGGGAGTAGGAGTTCTGCGGCCATTGGGAGACGGCGGACAGCGCTCGCTGGTATGTTCGTTCTGCCTGGGCGAGTGGGAGTTCCGCCGAATCGTCTGTCCCGGATGCGGCGAAGAGAACCACACGAAGCTTCCCGTCTATACGGCGGAGGAGTTCAAACATGTGCGCGTGGAATGCTGCGACACCTGCCGTTACTACATCAAGACCGTGGACCTGACTCGCAATGGATTGGCCGATCCGGTGGTGGATGAAATTGCCTCGATCCCGCTCGATCTCTGGGCGCAGAACCAGGGATACACAAAACTCCAAGTGAACTTAATGCTGCTTTAAGCAGATACATTCCGCAATATTCGATTTACAATCGCCTTACAGCGTTCGGATAACACCCTCTAGCACCTGGCCAAGGTGATTTGATCAAGAGAGAGACTCTGAAGCCATGAGTTCCGCCATCGACTCCGCCGGGTCCGCGCTTCCTCCGCTGGGGGAAGAAGAAATCGCACGCCGCGTGTTGGCGGAGCGCTCGCGGCTGGAGCAGGTTGCGGGGCTGGTTGAGAAGCCCATCCAGCACTTCCACCGCCCCCTGGAGCGGCCCTTCACCGCGGAAGAACGCGATCGCGTCACCATTCTTTTCGGAGGCTTTACCTGGAAACACGAACGCCTCATCGAGGCAGTGTTTCGCGGCTGCGGCTACCGCTTCCAGATGTTGCCGAACCCCAACGTGGCCGCGTTCCAGACGGGCAAGGAGTATGGCAACAACGGCCAGTGCAATCCTACTTACTTCACCGTGGGCAATCTTATCGAGTTCCTGCGGTCGCTCGAAGCTCGTGGTCTTTCTCGCCAGGAAATCACTGCCAATTATATTTTTATTACTGCGGGATCCTGCGGGCCTTGCCGGTTCGGCACCTACGAGTCCGAGTACCGGATGGCGCTTGAGAATGCGGGCTTCGGGGACTTTCGCGTCCTGCTTTTTCAGCAGGACCATGGCGTCAATGCCATGACCGGTAATACCGGCCTGAAATTCTCCGCCGACCTCGGCGTGGGCCAGATCAACGCGGTGAACCTGGGCGATGTGATCAACGACATGGTTTACCAGATCCGTCCCTACGAAGTTGTGCCGGGCACGACCGACCAGGCCATCAAGGAAGTCGTGGATCAACTCAGCGATTTTCTGGAGCACCGGAAGCGGTTCGAAATCCTCGAGCGTGCGCCGGGATGGATCTCGCGCCGCCTGGCCCAGAACAAGAGACTCCAAGGAATCTGCAACACGCTGGGTAAGATCCTCGATCACCTTTACGGCAAGGAGTTCCTCGAAGCGATGCGCCTCGCCCGTGAGCGCTTGAGCCAAGTCGAAGTAGACCACACGCGTGTAAAGCCCATCGTCAAGATCACGGGCGAGTTCTGGGCACAACTCACCGAAAGCGATGGCAACTTCAACATGTTTGCCTTTCTGGAGCAGGAAGGCGCTCAGGTATATGTGGAATCAATCGGCGGCTGGATCACCTATCTGATGTATCAAGCTCGGGCGAACATGGACGAGAGAAAAGGACTGGATGCGCCACATCCCGGCGCCCGCTGGTGGGAATTGAAGAAGCAATTCGCGAACCAGTGGAAATTCCGCAAAAGGTGGTTGCTGTTGCGCTTGAGCGAAGGCATGTGGAATCGCCAGCACGCGCGAGTCGCCCGCCACCTGGGCGGACTCGCGCCCCGTCTCGCTCCCCAGCGCGAACTGGCCCGTATGGCGCATCCGTTTTACCATTCCCTCGCCCGGGGCGGCGAAGGGCATCTCGAAGTGGGCAAAAACGTCTACTACACCACGCACCGCCTCTGTCACATGGTGCTGGCTTTGAAGCCTTTCGGCTGCATGCCGTCTTCACAATCCGACGGCGTGCAGTCCGCCGTGGTGAACCGTTTTCCAGAAATGATCTTCCTTTCCATCGAAACTTCGGGGGAGGGAGAAATCAACGCGCACAGCCGCATGCAGATGGCCCTGGGCGAAGCGAAGATTAAGGCTAAGGCGGAGTTCGAGCAGGCGCTGGCTTCGACGGGCAAGAAGCTGGATGCGATCAAGGCGTACGCCGCCGAGCATCGCCAACTGCGGGGCCCGTTTTATCCGGTGCCGCGCTGCCGAGGCATCGCTGGGGTTGCCGCCAACTTTGTGCTGCACGTGAGCGACCTCATCGATGGCAAGGCGCACCTCGCCAAGCTGCCGGGCGAGGTTTGAGGAGAGTGCAGCGAAGCTCCAGCGCGCAGCGAAGTCCCAGCGTGCAGCGAAGCTCTCGAGTATCCAGCCCCGGAGGGGCGGCCGAACTTAGCCCAACGCTTTAGCGCTGGGGAAAGTGGGAAAAGTGATTCCAGTCCCGGAGGGACGACCGAGTTCTCAAGCGCTTCCGCGCTGCGCTGCCCCAAACCAGGCATGCTATCGTGTGGGCCTCGACGTGGGATCGACCACGGTCAAGGCCGTCGTCATCGACCCAGAAACCGACGGCATTCTCTGGCGCGACTATCAACGCCACGACACCCGCCAAGCCGAGAAAGTCCTGGAATTCCTCCGCAGCATGGAAATCGAAATCGGCATCACTCCAGACAATTGCCGCATGTTCATCACTGGCTCCGGCGGCAACGCCCTCAGCGCTCTGATCGGCGCGAAGTTCGTACAAGAAGTAAACGCAGTCGCGCTCGCCGTGGAGAAGCTCCATCCCGAAGTGAACTCGGTGGTCGAACTCGGCGGGCAAGACGCCAAAATCATAATTTTCAAAGAGGATGGCGCAAACGGACGCAGGAAGAAGATCCCATCGATGAACGACAAGTGCGCGGGTGGTACCGGCGCGGTCATCGATAAGATCAACGCCAAGCTGAAGATTCCGCCCAATGAGCTGTGCGACCAGGGCTACAAGGGGATCAAGATCCATCCTGTCGCGGGCAAGTGCGGCGTTTTCGCCGAGACCGACATCAATGGCCTGCAGAAGCAGGGCATCCCGCCTGATGAACTAATGGCCTCGCTCTTCGACGCCATTGTGCTGCAGAACCTCACCGTCCTCACGCGCGGACACACGCTGCGCCCGCACGTGCTGCTGCTGGGCGGGCCAAACACTTTTATTCGCGGCATGCGCGAGGCCTGGCAGCACAACATCCCGCTGCTCTGGGAAGAGCGGGGAATCAAGTTGCCGCCGGATATTACGGCCGAGGACGCGATCAAGACCCCGGAGAACGCGCTGTATTTCGCCGCCATGGGCGCGGTGGAATTTAGCAAAGGAGAAGACGCGGAAATTGGGCAATACCTGGGGACGCAGAATCTTGAGCGCTACGTCTACGAAGAACGCCGCCAGGAAAGAGCGGCTTCGGGTAACCGTGGGTTGATCGCTTCCCAGAAAGAATTGGAAGAATTCAGAGCCAAGTACTCGCGGCCGAAGTTCGTGCCGGCAGCCTTCCGGCGCGGTGAGCCGGTGCGGGCCTTTATCGGCCTCGATGGCGGTTCCACTTCCACAAAAGCCGTGCTTTTGTCGGAGCACGGCGAGGTCCTGTCGAAAGCCTACCAACTCTCCAAGGGCAACCCGATCCAGGACACCATTGACCTCTTCGAAAATCTGCGCCAGCAGGTGGAAAGGCAAGGCGCGATTCTGGAAGTGCTGGGCGTGGGCACGACGGGCTACGCCAAGGACATTCTGCAAAAAGTGTTGCACGCCGACGTCGCCCTGGTGGAAACCGTGGCGCATGCCGAGTCGGCGATGCGTTTCTACAACGATCCACAAGTCATCGTCGACGTCGGCGGGCAAGACATCAAGATGATCGTCCTCAGAAATGGCCGCGTCAAAGACTTCAAACTCAACACGCAATGCTCGGCGGGCAACGGCTATTTTCTGCAAGCGACGGCGGAAGGATTTGGCATTCCGGTCGAGAACTACGCGGATGTGGCTTTCACCGCCACCACCATGCCGGTGTTCGGTTATGGCTGCGCGGTGTTCCTGCAGTCCGACATCGTCAACTTCCAGCGCCAGGGCTGGCGGGCGGAAGAAATCCTGGCCGGTTTGGCGACCGTGCTGCCGAGAAACGTTTTTTTATATGTCGCCAAGGTGCCAAGCCTGGCGGCCCTCGGCACACGCTTCGTTCTGCAGGGCGGCACGCAGAACAATCTCGCCGCCGTTAAGGCCGAGGTGGACTTCCTGCGCGCCAACTTCCGCCCCCTCGGGATCGAGCCGGAGATTGTTGTTCACCAGCACTGCGGCGAATCGGGAGCGATTGGCGCCGGCATCGAAGCCATTCGCGGCTGGCGCAACGGCCGTTTCACCACCTTCATCGGACTGGACGCCGTTCGCAAGATCACCTACCGCACGACGCGCAGCGAAGAAACGCGCTGCAACTACTGCAAGAATGCCTGCCTGCGAACTTTCCTCGATGTCGAAGCCAGATCTGTGGAAGACTGGGTCTCGCCGTCCTTCCCCACCAAAGTGCCGCTGCAGCCGGGGGAGGAACGCATCGTCGTCGCCACCTGCGAAAAAGGCGCGGTCGAAGACTTGGCCACCATGCGGGGCGTTAAGGCGCGCCTCGATGCCACTAAAGCCGCCAATCCAAACCTGGTGGAGATGGCCGCGCGCGAAGTGTGGCGCTCGCGCTACCCGGAAAGCGTAGCCGATCCCATTCCCACTCGCGCCTGGAACTCCGCCGCCCGCCATCGCATCGCGCTCATGAAACGCCGCAAACATCTGCGCATCGGCATCCCTCGCGTCCTCAACATGTATGCCTACGCGCCGCTGTTCAGTTCCTATCTGGAAAGCTTGGGCGTGAAGGCGGAAAGCATCGTGTACTCGGACTTCACCACCGCGGATATGTACCGGGCGGGGTCGAGCCGCGGCTCGATCGATCCCTGCTTCCCCTCTAAGATCGCCCTCGCGCACGTCCACAACCTGATCTTCAATAAACACGCGCACAAGCCGCTGCAGGCGATTTTCTTCCCCATGTTCGACGTGCTCGCCTCCCCGCTGGTAAACGCCAAGGGGCACAACGCCTGTCCCACGGTTGCGGTGACGCCGGAGACGGTGGAAGCGGCTTACACCAAGGAATCCGACCTCTTCGCCGAGCGCGGCATTCGCTACACACATCCGCTGGTGAACCTCTCGGACCGCAAGCTTTTTGCGCGGCAGATGTTCCAGGCGTGGGCGCCCATTCTTGGCCTCTCGCAGGCGGAAAATGAACGCGCCATCGAGATCGGTTACCGGGAATTGGGACGATATGAATCGACCATTCGCCGCCGCGCCCGCGAAGTGCTCGATCAACTTGAGTTCGAACGGAAGTTCGGCATCGTCATCCTGGGACGCCCCTACCACCACGATCCCGGCATCAACCACGAAATCACGGAACAGTTCCAGAAGCTGGGTTACCCGATCTTCTCGCAGAGTACCTTGCCGCTGGATGAGGACCTGCTCGAGCGCATGTTCGGCGACGAAGTGCGCGCCGGTGTAATCAGCCACCCGCTCGACATCTCCGATGTGTGGAAGACCGCCAACTCAGCCAGTTCGAATCATAAGATCTGGGCCGCCAAGTTCACGGCCCGCCATCCCAACCTGGTGGCGGTGGAAATTTCCAGCTTCAAGTGCGGCCACGACGCGCCCATTTACAACGTCATCGAGCAAATCGTGGAACGCTCGGGCACGCCTTATTTCTCCTTTAAAGACATGGACGAGAACCGGCCGGCCAATACCATTAAGCTGCGCGTCGAAACCATCGATTATTTCTTGAAGCGTTACCGCGAGGACCTGTTAGACCGGAAGGAAAAGCAAGCGGACATCAGCCGTCAGCTTGCCGAGTACGAGCGTGAATTGCGAGAGCGCCCGACCGGAACGGAGTAGTTCTAGTTATATCCGCTGGTCCCGTGAGGACTTTGCGGGACCGAGGAATTCATACCTGTCGACTTGGAGGAAATGAACATGAAAAACCGATTACCGCAGATTCATAAGGCAGATGCCCGGCACATACCGGCCACTCAGTCGCCAATACTAAATCTTCTACCTTTCTTGCTGATTGTCGTCCTGATGTGCGTTTCCGTTGCCGCTAAGGAAAAGCGGAATTCTCAAGACCCGTACGCCACGGCCGAATATGAAACGGCGCCGGCCGTCAATGCGGAAGACTTGGCCTATCGCACCATCTTATTCGAGGACTTCGTTGTCCCCGCAGAATGGGAAGCGAAAGCTAGAAAACTGGTGACCGCAACCGAAGAACAAGCCATCAGTCGCCTTTCCAGTACACACGCTTTCACCACCGTTGCGAAAAAACAGGACCCATTGCCCGAGGACCCATCCCTCGTCGTCAAATGCAAGCTCCTGAATTACCGGATGGTGTCGAAAAAGTCCCGTTTCTTTGCAGGCGCGATTGCGGGCACGTCCTACATTACCTACCAGGTGCAAGTTCACGACGGCAAGAGCGGCACTCTACTGTTCCAGCGGGAGGTTTCCACCGAGAACAACGCCTTCGCTGCCGCCTGGTCGTTCAACGACAAGAACCTTCCCACGTTCCTGGGCAATGTGCTTGGCGACTATCTCGCGCTGCGTGCGCGTAAGGACAAGGGGGTGAATGTGCTCCCTCTCGAAAATGTGGCTCAGACCGGGACAGACGCCCCAGCGAAATAGCGGATTTCGTCCCGCCAGGACGTGAGCATCGCACACCCTAGGGCGAATCCGCAGGCACGCTGAACTCGGCCAGATAAGCCTGCGGGTCCATCATCTTCTGGGCGCGAGCGAGGATCCTCGCCATATGGCCGATGTGGCGCAGATCGATATCCCGCGCCCACTCCCACCACTTCTTTCTCCCGGCGGCGTTGAGCACGGTGCGCTTCCAAGTCTCGCAGTAAAGTTCAAAGAAGCGCTCGACCGGCAGGCGCGGTTTCCAGAGCAGGTGATGCAGATCGTACTGGTTCCAGTCCAGAACTTTGAGTTGTGCCTTGCTCTGCTCGAAGTAATAGGTGCCGGGCAGCGGCGTGAGGATGGTAAAACCCACGCGGTATAGTTTGTGGGTTTCGATGAAGTTCCAAAGCTCGGCGAAGTCCTCCTCGGAGAAATCCGGATCGACGATAAAATTGCCGGTCACTCCAAAGCCGCATTCCCGTGCCACGCGGACCGCATCCAGTGTCTTCGATATGTCCGTTCCCTTGTTCAGGGAGTCGAGGCCCTTTCGCGTCGGCGATTCGAAGCCGAAGAAGATGTCGAAATTCTTCGCTAACGGCCGCCAAAGCCGCAGCAGTTCGGAACTCTCGCTGACCAGGTCCACACGCGACTGCGCCAGCATCCAGTTCTTGCGCTCGCTCGAAGCAAGCAATTCACGCGCCAGGTCCTCGCTGCGTGCGGTGTCGCCCCAGAAGTAATCGTCGATGATGAACACATTCTTGCCGGTGTGCTCGAAATCCGCACGGACGTTTCGGGCGGCATGAAAGCGGCACGACCCCTTGTAGAACTGCCAGACCGAGCAGAAGTTGCACCGGTGCCGGCATCCGCGCGTGGTCTCGAGCGTCCAGACCGGCATGTAATTCAGACAGACGTAGTGCTTGCGATACGATTCCACCGAGGCACGGTCGGGGCAGAGGACATGGTCCAGGTCCAGCCATTCACGCGCTTCGCCGGTCGCGGCAAACCGCCCGTCGCCGTTGGGCAACAGCAGAGAGGGAACGTCGTGGAGTGGCTTGTGTTGCGACAGGGCATTGCACAAGGCGGGCATGGCGCTCTCGCCCTCGCCGACGCAAATCGCATCCAGCGAACGGCTCTGCTCCAATGCCTTTGGATAAGAAGCCGCGGCATGGCCGCCCACCGCGACGAAAATCGCCGCGTCCATCTGTTTAATTTCGGAGGCAAGTTGCAAAGTCGCCTGCACGTCCAGAATGTGCACGCATGAGATACCCACGACTTCCGGCCGGAAAGACTTTATGAGGCGCGCCATGCTTTGGCGCTCGAAACACAAATCCACGATGCGGACTTGGTGCCCCTGCGCCCCAAGCGCCGCCGCGATGTACTCAAGCCCCAGCGGCTCAGTCCGGAAGAAAGGGGCAAGTCCGAAATGAGCGGCCGAGGAACGCGGTTTGATCAGCAAGACCCTCAAATCGAAATCAGCCCCTTCTTGCAGCGATATCTTGTGCAGGGAAGTAACTCACAACGGTTGTAGACAGTTAGTCTGTAGTGCGCCGGGTGACCCCGACGATCACCAAAGCGGCGCCACTAGCCATCCAAACTGCTCCCGTGGCCCTCCAGCCGATTTCCGCACAAGTGCCCGAACTGCAAGTCACCCTGGTGTTTTGCCCGTGGACCAGCGCGGCCGTGCCGCCGACGATGAGGCCCCCGCCGACAATCGTCAGAATCTTTCCCGTCTTGCTCCAGTGCCGCCGCGGGGCCGGCCGGTTGGATGAACCCGTCCCCGTATCGAATGCAACATTCTGGTTCGGAATGCCCGCGCGCAATCCGGACGCCGGAGGCAACAGCTTAGGCGAAACCAAGTCCGCAGCCAAAGCCGGCAAAGATGTGACTAACATTGCCACAATAACAAGCATGGACAAGAAACGAGCTCTCATCAAGTATGTTCTCCTGAATTTGGAACCATCCAATTTTGTCTGAAAACGCGTCCCAATTTTAGTTGTGCTCCCAGACCTTGGGAAGCCTTTTCTTAAACGAGCTTCGGCGCCACCAGGAGGCCACCAACTCTTTTGGGTTTCCCCGGCGCAAGCAGCCGATGCTAAGATGGCACTTCAATCTCCGCAGCATCTCTAGAGCCTGGGACGGGGGATATGACGAGGTCCGCGATCTTTTTTTTGTTGTTTCTTGCGACCAACGCTTCCCTGGCTTTGCTGTATCCTTTGACCCTCTCGCGGTTCCTTCTCTTTGTCTTGATTTACGCCGCCGGCACTTTGCTCATGCTCTACCTGCTGTTTCATCCGCGCAACCAATGGCTGGTTGCCAATCGCTCGCGGGTAGATGGCGAGGGTTGTGTGGCCTTGACTTTTGACGACGGCCCCGACCCCAAAGACACGCCCAGGTTACTGGACTTGCTCCATGAGAAAGGTGTGAAGGCGACGTTCTTTGTGGTGGGAAAGCGCGCGGACCAGTATCCGGAAATCCTGCGTCGCGCCTGGGCCGAAGGACACTTGGTAGCCAACCACACCTGGTCGCACCCCTCTCTGTTCTGTTTTCTCACGCCCGGGCGCCTGCGCGCCGAGATCGAACGCGGCACGGAAAGCATTCGTCGCAGCTGTGGATTCCGGCCGCGCGCGTTCCGCTCGCCGGTGGGCCTGCGTCATCCCCTTTTGGGGCCCTTTCTCCAGCAGGCGGGCCTTGAGTATATTTCTTGGAGTGTTCGAACGCGTGATACACTTACGGCGAATTCCACCGTTCTGGCCCAGCGCATCTTGAGCCAGGTGGCGAGCGGAGACATCATCCTGCTGCACGATCATTTACCGGCAGGAACGGATGTAATGCTTGAAGCTTTGCCGCGCGTCATCGATGCGCTGAAAGAACGGGGATTCGAATTTGTCCTGGCCGGCTCCCGGGAGCATGTCAGCGGAAGAACACTGGAGCCTGCGCCATGCGAACCTGTGCGCTGATTCCAGCCTTCAATGAAGCCCCGTACATCGCCAATGTAGTCAAGGGGACGCAACCGCACGTTGAACAGGTCGTGGTGATTGACGATGGCTCCAGCGACGAAACCGCTCAAGTTGCCCAAGCTGCCGGAGCCACCTGTCTGCGATCGGAAACCAATTGCGGCAAGGCTTCGGCCTTACGTACCGGCATCGCCTTCGCGCGCGCCCAGAATTTCACTCACGCGATCACGCTCGATGGCGACGGCCAACATTTGCCGGAAGATGTCCCGGTCATGCTGCGCGTCGCCGAACAGACGGGGGCGGATCTGGTGATTGGGGCGCGCTCCTTCGATCGCACCCGCATGCCTTATGCCCGCTATTACTCCAACACTATTGGCAGCCGCTTGGCCTCGGCGCTTGTGGGCTGGGAAATTCGCGACAGCCAGAGCGGATTCCGCCTCTTCCGGCTGGACAAACTTCGTGAAACCAAACTGCGGAGCCGGAGCTACGAATTAGAGATGGAAATCCTGATCAAGATGGCGAGGTCGGGCTGCACCATCGCACACGCTCCCGTCCACATGGTTTATGACGATGGCCAGGCGCGCTCCAAGATGAAGCCGGTGCGAGACACGATCAGTATCTGCCTCTGGTCGCTCGCATTTCGCTTCCTGGGAGCGTGACATGATCCTGCGTTCCAGACTATGCGGGCTGCTCGCGTTTTTGTTTTTTCCGGGACTGCTGGCTGCCCAGCCCGGCGATCTGCTGACCCGCATCTGGGACGGCGTTCAGCAAGCGCAGAAGAAATTCACCAGCGGCTGCGGGACCATCACCGAAACCCGCACCTCCAGCCTGATGGTGAGGCCCATGGTCCTGCACGGTAAGTTTTGTGCCGAGGGCACAACCCGATTCTCCCTCGAATACTTCGAACCACACCCGTTGCGCATTCGATTCAATGAAAATTATCTCAACGTTACGATCGGCAACAACACGCAGGTGATGGAGGTTGGAAGCAACGTACGCCGCGCCCAGTCCTATTTCAGCCGCGAAAACTCCATCGCTAATCTGAAGAGAAATTTCATCATCACCGTGCAAGAGGATAGCGGGAGCTACGATATGAAACTGGTCCCGCGATCGGAAGCTTTTCGCCGCCGGCTGAATTATCTTGTAGTGAAGCTCGATAAACGGGACTTCCTGCTGCGGTCGCTCGAAGTGGACGGTAAAAGCGGTGTGAACAGTGTATTCGCCATCGACGTCAATTCCCTGAACCCGAAGATTCCGGCGGAAACGTTCGAGGTGTACAAACCAAAGTGATCGAGCGCAGCCAAATCGAGACGATAATTCCTCACCGCCCTCCGTTCTTGTGGATCGATCGGGTCGAAGAACTGGAGCCGGGCGTCCGCTGTGTGGCCGTGAAATTCGTCGACCCGAAAGACCCGATTTTCGCCGGGCATTTTCCCGCCAAGCCCATTCTCCCCGGCGTTCTGCTGATCGAAGCCGTGGCCCAGACCGCAGGCGTGATGCTGGGATCAGCCGCGCCGCACGGCCCTGGCAGCAGTGGCGGACAACTGGCCCTGCTGGCGGCCGTAAACCGCTTCAAGTTCTTCAAGCCCGTAACTCCGGGCCAGGAACTGCGCATTGAAACCAGGAAGCTGACCGACGCCGGGCCCATGGCTTACATCAGCGGCACAGTGTGGGTGGATGGAGAGGTCGTGGCGAGCGGCGAGTTGTCGGTGGTGTCGGCCTGATGCGCGG
>Ga0187819_10000898_pt1 | contig 15147 bp, 16 predicted proteins | sample NC_wetland_sal_i_15_FD_132411 | JGI IMG/M metagenome (GOLD analysis project Ga0187819, IMG submission 132411) | Wetland sediment microbial communities from Neuse River Estuary, North Carolina, USA - SO4_4 | ecosystem: Environmental > Aquatic > Freshwater > Wetlands > Sediment | place: USA... | reverse complement strand
ATGGGCCCAGAATGGGAGTTGGAAAACATCGTAGTGGCGCGGTCAGCGCGGAGGAGGGGCATCGGCAAGCGCCTTTTGGAAGCCCTTCTTAGCGCCGCGCACGAAACAGACACTGTTTCGGTGTTTCTCGAAGTCCGCGAGTCAAATACCGCTGCCAGAGGGCTCTACGCAAAGCTGGGCTTCCGCGAGACTGGACGCCGCAAGTCCTACTACACGCAGCCTTTGGAAGACGCTGTGCTCTACTCGTTGATCCTTGGCTAAATCGATCTCGCGGGCCGTTCTCATAATGAGACTGCACCACTTTTTTGGCATTGCCGCCTATGTTAAGGCTGTGTTAACGTGAGCCGAGATCAGGTTTGGAGGTCTGCTGGATGCTGACTCCGAGAGACCAACTCCTGACCAGTCATGAGGAATTCCGTCGGCTGGCTCAGGAGCACACGCAGTACGCGCAACGTCTCGATTCACTCACCCAAAAACGCTACCTTAGCGAAGACGAGAAGCTGGAAGAAGTCCGGCTAAAGAAGCTGAAACTGCGCCTGAAAGATCAGATGGAATCGATCGAGCGCGAGTATCGGCAGCAGTACGGCGTCAACGTAGCGTAAGCCGATTTCTGGCCAGCCTGTCGCGGCGATGCCGCCAAGGGATTACACTATCTTCCGCAAGGCGCGATGAAGCGCCTTTTTTTATTTATACTTACAAATCTTCGGGAGGATGCGCGCGTGCGCAGCCTCGCCCGCAGATATAATTGAACGACTCCCCTATGGTTCGTGACGGCTATTTCTACGCGCTGCCCCTGATCGCTGCCGGTGTGTTGCTCGGCTGGCTGACCCGGCCTGCGTGGGCCATCCTTCCTTTTCTGCTGGCGTTTTTCTTCCTGTGGTTCTTTCGCGATCCGGAGCGCACCATTCCAACCGAACCCGGCGCTGTCGTTTCCCCTGGCGACGGAAAAGTCACTAACGTTTCCACCGTGAGCGCGGGCGCTGACAAGCAGCAACTGCGGCTCAGCATTTTTCTGAACGTCTTCAACGTGCACGTGAACCGCTCACCGATCTCGGGCGTGATTCGAGAGGTCTGCTACCAGCGCGGCAGATATCTGAACGCGATGAACGTCACCTCCGCCGAGCAGAATGAGCAGAATATTGTGACCGTCGAAGGCGATGGTCAGAGAGTCGTCTTCAAGCAGATCGCCGGCCTGCTGGCGCGCCGCATTGTCTTTTACCCCAAGGTCGGAGATCGCCTGGAGCGCGGCCAGCGCGTGGGCCTGATCAAGTTCGGATCGCGCGTCGACGTCTTGATGGATGCATCCGCGCGCCCGAACGTGAAAGTCGGCGACCACGTCAAAGGCGGATCGACCGTGCTGGCGTACCTGCCGCCTCCAGAAATGGCCTCGGCGGGAAGCAGTTCCGCCAGCGAGAGAGCGCGTTAATGGATCAGCCCCCCAAGCCACGGCGTCGAATAAACAAGGGAATGTACATCCTTCCCTCGCTCTTCACCACCGCCAACATGGCGCTCGGCTATTACGCAATTCTCGAAGTCATGCATGCCAGTCTTACCGACTTCTGGCACCTCGACAACGCGGCCAAAGCGATCGGATTCGCGGTTCTGTTCGACGGCCTCGATGGCCGCATTGCCCGCATGACCGGAACCACCAGCGATTTTGGCCGCGAACTCGATTCCCTGGCTGACGCGATCACCTTCGGAGTAGCCCCCGCAATGCTGGCCTGGACGTGGGGCTTCCACCTGATGCCTCCCGTGCTGCTGACTCAGGGGCAGTGGCATATCAAGCTGGCGCAACTGGGCGCCATCGCGAGCTTCCTTTTCCTGATCGCCGGCGCCAGCCGCCTGGCCCGCTTCAACATTACGTCGAATCCGCAGCCTTCGAACCCTGGCCGTCCGGGGAAGAAATATTTCGTCGGCATGCCGATTCCGGCGGGCGCCGGGGTGATTGCCGCCGTGGTTCACTTTGCCGAAGGCGATCCGCTGGTATCTTCGTACACGGCGCTGGCTTGGTCCGCGATGGTGACGACCGTGGGCTATCTGATGGTGAGCACCTGGCGCTTCTACAGCTTCAAGGACATTGATTTCCGCTCGCGCCATCCGTTTCGTTTGATCGTTCTGCTGGCAGCGTTGTTCGCCTTGATCTTTTTCTTCTCACGCAAAGTTTTATTCGGGATCGCGTTGCTCTACATGATTTCCGGCGTCTTCTGGCGCCTGCAGTGGATCTTTCGCCGCCGCTCCGATCCGCCTTCACCGTCTTCCAAGGAGGCGCAGGCGTCGTGAGCGAGCCAGCAAAAACAACGGCTGCTTCGGCAGGCCTGACGCAACGCGGAAAGTTGTATCGAGCCGCGATTGTCGGCGCCGCATCGTTGAAGGGTAAGGAACTTGCCGAACTCTTGAATGAGCGGAATTTTCCGGCTGCCGACGTTCGACTGCTCGACGACGACGAGTCGCTCGGCCAACTTGAGGCCATGGGCGACGAGATCAGCTTCATCCAGCGCGTGCGCGCCGAGCAGTTCGAGCATGTCGATTTCACGTTCTTTGCATCCGATCAGGACAGCACCCGCCGGAGCTGGAAGGACGCGCGCGATGCGGGCAGCGCCATCATCGATTTGTCCGCTGGTCTCGAGAATGAAGCCGGAGCCACCGTACGGTCACTCTGGGTCGAGCGCGAACGAGGACAGGTCGCGCCTCCGGAACTGCAGCCGGGGCCCTGTGTTACCGCCCATCCGCTCGCGGTGACCCTGGCGTTACTGCTGTTGCGGGCGAAGAAAGCCGGCGCGATACGGCGAGTGGTCGCGACAATATTCGAGCCTGCTTCTGAGCACGGCCAGCGCGGCATGGATGAACTGCACCAGCAGACCGTCAATCTGCTTTCATTTCAGCCGCTGCCGAAAGACGTGTTCGACGCGCAAGTGGCCTTCAATCTCATCGCGCGCTACGGGCAGAAGTCGCAACCGGCGCTCGATTCCGTTGAGGCCCGCGTGCTTCGCCACTATCGCAAAATTGCGGGTGACGATGCTCCCCAGCCCTCGGTCCTGTTGCTCCAAGCACCCATCTTTCACGGCCACGCTCTGGCTGTTTTTCTGGAACTGGAACAAGCAGCCGATGTCGCCGCGCTCTCGCAGGCCCTAACTGGTGATCACGTCGCCATCCCCGGAGCCGACGAGGATCCTCCCAGCAACGTGAGTTCGGCGGGCCAGGCAGACATTCAGTTGTGGCCAAGGCCGGATCCGGTGCGAGCAAACGGCGTCTGGCTGTGGGCCGCAGCCGACAATCTGCGAATCTCGGCTTTAACCGCGGTGGAATGCGCCGAAAGCATGATGGCGACACGTCCCACGGGGAAGATCCAATGATGAGGCGAATCGTGCTCGCAGTCGCGCTGACCTTCAACCTTGGATGCGGCTACCACACAGTCGGTCATACCGTTCAACTTCCCGAAAGCGTCAAGACCATCGCCGTCCCAGCCTTCAAGAACGAGACCCTTACCTACCGCATTGAGCAGATGCTGACGGCCTCGGTCGTACGCGAATTCACGACGCGCACGCGTTACCGCATCCTGAACAACGCTGGCGATGATGCCGACGCCACATTGAACGGCACCGTCCTTTCCACGGTAGCCACTCCGCTGACGTATGACACCGCAACCGGCCGGGCCGCCAGCGTGCTCGTCGTCGTCAGCATGCGAGTGACGCTCACCGACCGTAGCGGCAAGGTGCTCTACCAGAATCCTTCCTACGTGTTCCGCGAGCAGTACGAAGTTTCGCAGGACCTGGCCAGCTTCTTCGAAGAAGACTCGCCTGCGTTTCGCCGGCTCTCGCAGGATTTTGCCCGCACCCTGGTGGCAAACATTCTGGAGGGATTCTAGCCGCCATGAGGCGCCTTTTCCGTGTCGCGGCACTTTCGGCCATCCTGTTTGCCGCCGGCTGCAATCGCGGCTCAAGGCCTCCGCGTATCGGGGTCGCCGCCCAAGACTTCACGGTGCGGGATTCCGACCGAAGCGTGAGCCTGAATCAATTTCGCGGCCAGGTCGTGGTCCTGAACTTCTGGGCGACCTGGTGTACACCCTGCGAGCAGGAACTGCCATCGCTGATGGATATGCAGGACCGGCTAAGAGGCCGCGGTGTGAGCGTGCTCGGAGTGAGCATCGATGTCGATGCCGATGCCTATCACCGCTTCCTCAAGCTGCGCAATGTGAACTTTCTCACGGTGCGCGATCCCGAGCAGAAAGTTGCCGCACTCTACGGCACCGCCGGCTGGCCCGAGACCTACATCATCGACCGCCAGGGCATCATGCGCCGCAAAATCGTCGGTCCCATCAACTGGGACTCGCCGGAGATAATGCAGTTTCTGACCAAGCTGTAGCTTCATGTGGGGACAGCCGCGCTTGGCTGTCCGGTCGAGCGAAGCTCGACGGCAATGGTGAGTTCGTTGGAGCCACTTTGCGAACGGCGCACCCAATGCTAAAGTCGAACACGATGCAGGACTCGAAATCGATGGCAAACACGAAGATCTCAGCGGAGCGGCGGTCCTGATGCGCGCCTTCGCCCAGGCCGAACGCTTCGTCAGCGAACTGGAGTCGCGCCAGCTGCGCGCGGCCTATGTCTTCGTCGGCGACGAAGCTTTCTTTCGCAAACGCTTTCGCGACGCCATCCTCGAGCACCTGGTCCCCGTAGATCTGCGAGACTTCAGTCTTTTCGAATTCGATCTCGCCGAAAGTGATCTTGCCGAGATTCTCGATCGCGCCCGCACACCTTCGCTGATGGCTCCGTTTCAGGTTTTTTTCGTGCGCGGCGTGAAGAATCTCTTCGGCCGCGGATCGAACGAGGAGAAACTGGCCGCGATCGAGGAATACTGCAAGAATCCCAATCCCGATGCGCTCATCATTTTCGTCGCCGATCACATCAGCATTCCCGCCGACGTCCGCCGCATGGAGATGCAGGACAAAGAACGCTACCAGCGCATCCGCGACACCATGGGCCAGTATTGCGGCATCGTGGAACTGGCGCGGGTGGAAGAGGGCGAGGCCGTTCGCTGGATTTCTGATTACTGTGCCAGTCGCACGGTAAAAATCGAAGCCGACGGTGCCCGTGAACTTGTCGACGCCCTCGGCGGCGACATGATGATGATCTCCAACGAACTGGAGAAGCTGATTCTCTACGTCGGAGAAAAAAGGCGCATCACTCTGGGCGACGTCGAGACGATGGTCCTCGCCGCCAAGCAGCGGTCACTCTATGAACTGACCGATGCGATCTCCAGCAAAGATCGCGTCCGCGCCCTCGAAGTACTCGACGCAATTCTGGCCTCGGGCGAGGGCGAGGAAGCTGCGATTGGCCATATCTACATGCTGGCGAAAACTTTTCGCCAGATGCTGGTGATTCTGGAGCGCAACGTGCGCGACCAGCGCATGCTGTGGGCAGCGCTGTGGCAGGGATTCCGCGTGCCTCCGTTTGCCGCCGACGACATCATCAAGCAAGCGCGCCGCTACAAGAATCGCCGCGAGCTGACCCGCGCCATCCGCCTGGTGGCGAAGGCAGACCTAGCCCTGCGTTCCAATCCGGTAAGCAAGCGCATGGTGCTGGAGCGATTGGTCATCGATTTGACCACCGAACCCAAGCTCGAACCGCCGGGCTGGATGCAGGATCAGTTGCCGGTATAGAAAGTCAGCGGGAGCCCACAGTTATCCCGGCCTTGACTTGGGATGTTCTCCGGGTGTACTTAACCGCGACGAGGAGTGTGAAATTCTCCCATGGTAACAGCAGCCGACTTGAACAAGTTCCTGGAAAAGAATATCAGCGACATCTGCACCAACGGATACACGAAGGCTGAGGACAATCATTGTGCCCACTTTGTCGGCCACGTGCTGGAATATACTTTCGGGTATACCTGCAAGTCGGCTACAAACGGAAAGGGCTCGGCGGCGAACTTGCGCGTTCACGAAGTCTTTGGCCGTTGTCCCGCGGTGGGCCGCTGGGATGATAGGCCAGCCGATCTGAAAACCTGTTTGGCTTTCGTGACCGCGAAAAGCAATGTACAAGTGGCGAATAAATTGATGGCCAATGTGCCCAAGAAGCATATTGGAATCTTCATCGACGGAACCATCTGGCACTATTCGAACGCGAATCACAAAGTGATGAAGCAGGACCCGGACGAGTTCTCGCATCACTACAGCGGTCCCGACATAGAACTGTTTTACGGCAAGATGATTTGATGATGCTCCGTTCTGCCATTCTGGTCGTGCTGTGTTTGCTGAGCGCAGCGTGCTCCCGCGAAGCCCGGCCATCTCCGTCTGCCGTTTCGCCGTCACCTCCGGTGTCGACTGCGAAGACCTATGACGAGAATGTGGCGCCAACCAGGAAAGAAATTCTTCGGGCGTTACTCTCCAGCCAGGACGTGAGCCTCACGACGGACAGTTCTTGTTCTGGGGTTGGAACGGAACCTGCGGACGTAAACATCGGTGATTACATCAGTGGTTTCCTGGCCGAGCAGAACAGCGGCAGTGGCAAGAATTGGCTGGATATTGAGGCGAAGCGCTCTTCAGTTTCGGGATCTGACGCGGTTTGGAACTGCGATGTAGTCATTCGCCATGTGGACGGCGACGATCGCTGGGGTTGGGGCGTTTCCTTCCAGATCAAACCTAAAGATCATTCGGTCATAAAATCCTCCATCCGCTGCACGGGTTCGGGATAGAGCACCCTGCCCGATGGATGCTCGCCGCTGTGATTCTGGCGGACGGCTCATCGCCAGACTCGGACCCGGCGTAAGGTTTCATTCCGGCTAGCAATTTCTGATTGGCTGATGCGCTGGTTTTGGCCCGGCATTCCCCGGAACCAGGAAATGCTGCAAAATGACAGCATGAGTCCAATCCCGCGCCCTCTCAACATTTGTCTTCTTCTGGCGAGCCTAAGCGCTGTTGCGGCTTCAAGCTTCGGACAGACTCCTATTCCGGCGCAACATACGGAGCGCCCGGCGCCGCCAACGCGCGATCCCCACACTCCCGGCTATGTCGCGGCCAAGGAATTGCCTGACGGTTCCAACCCTCCTGCAAATGTCGACGGCAATTTCATCATCGGGCCTACGCATCAAGCTTCTCCCGAGATGTCCTCACAGGACAGCGCTCCCAAGGGCAACGTGATTGAGTTCACGATGAGCTCGTCCGACAGCAAGATCTTTCCCGGCATTGCACGCGACCCTGAGACCCACGGAACTCCAGATCCCGCCGACCCCACAAAGCTCATCGTGACGACAAGCCACCCTGCTCCCTACACGCGGAAGGTCGCCGTCTATGTCCCCAAGCAGTACGTCGCGGGCAGTGTCGCTCCGTTCATCGTCGGCGCGGACGGCCCCGACGCGCTGCTCTTTGCGACTCTCGATACCTTGATTGCCCAACACAAGGTCCCTGTGATGATTGCCATTTCAATCGGCAACGGAAGCGGCGACGCGCAGGGCAGCGAACGCGGTCTCGAGTACGACACCATGTCGGGAACGTACGCCGAGTTTGTGGAAAAGGAAGTTCTGCCTCTCGTCGAATCCCAGGCTCACGTGAAACTCACGAAGGATCCCAATGCCCGCGCGACCATGGGTGGCAGCTCTGGAGGCTCTTGCGCCCTGATCATGGCCTGGTATCACCCTGAGCTATACCACCGCGTTCTCACCTACTCCGGGACATTCATCAACCAGCAGTGGCCTTACAATCCGCAAACGCCGCACGGCGCGTGGGAGTTTCACGAGCACCTCATTCCCGAGAGCCCGGTCAAGCCGATACGAATCTGGATGGAAGTCGGCGACCGCGATCTGCTCAATCCGAACGCAATGCGCGACAACATGCATGACTGGGTTCTGGCCAACGAGCAAATGGCGAAGGTGCTGGCGGCCAAGGGCTATCACTATCAATTCGTATTCGCCCGCAACGCCGCACACGTGGATCGGGCCGTGAGACAACAAACGCTTCCCGAGGCGCTGCAATATATCTGGCAGGATTACCCATCCTCGGCCGTCAAGCACTGATTTGGCACTGGCAGAGCAATCGGTTGCTCGCGCCCGCAACCCGTGGAGCTGGACGCATGGGAGCCGGAACCCGCGTCCACTGCCCAAAAACAAAAGGCAGACCCAAAGGTCTGCCGAATTCGCTGCTACGTGGTCGATGTGCGCCCGCAGCCTACTTCATCGCCGTGACGTGCTTGCCCAGGCGCGACTTGTAGCGCGACGCCGTGTTCTCGTGCAGCGTGCCCTTCTGGATCGCCTTGTCGAGAGCCGAGACCGTTTTGCGGTACATCTGCTCGGCGGCGGCTTTGTCGCCCTTAGCGATAGCCTCACGCAAGTCGCGCAATTGGGTACGCAGGCTGGAGGTGTTGGCGCGGTTGCGCGTTGTGCGGCGTTCGGTCTGGCGGGCGCGCTTCTGCGCCGAAAGATGATTTGCCATGTCTGGTTCGTTACCTTCGTGTGTACAGAGAGATATTCGGGTGGGTCCGAATTCCTTATTATAGGGGAGCAACTCTCGACCGGTCAAACGGTTGAGACGCGCTCACAGTTTGTGGATTCACGACCAACCAAATTCATGAACCACGAAGGACACGAAGTCGCACCAAGGGAAGCAAAATCCACCCGGTTTCCTTTGTCGACCTTCGTGTCCTTTGTGGTTAAAGCATTGGCGGAACATGGCTGACGGACTCGATCGCCTGAAGGTTCTCATCAACTCTTCGACGCCCATCGTGGTGATGGAGACGTCGGAGGAAACGCACGCCGTTAACCTGGTGCGCGCCGCCTGCTCCGAGTTGAACATGGCGACCTTCGAATGGAGCATCGCCGACGGTCTTGTGCGTTCCGGCAGCAACGCGCCAGCCGAAGTCCAGAAGCCGAGTTTGCAGGCACGCATCGATCAGGCCACGGGATGGACGCGAGTCCCTTCGGGAGCGCTGGCGCAGCCACACACCGTGCTCAGCCCCGGCAGCGGAGAGGCGGATCGGCTGACTCGGGCCGTGATGTCATCGATGGGCAGCGAGAGCGCCGCAGCCGCTGCCAGCAACTCAATCTACAACACGCGCGAGCCGGTGCAGGCGCTGGCCAACATGGAGTCGATGACGGTCGAGGCCGTTTTCATCCTGAAGGATTTTCATCGCCACCTCGACGATCCGGTCGTGGTGCGCCGCTTGCGCGATGTCGGCCAGAAGTTTTCCGCCAACCGCCGGACGGTCGTCATCACCGCGCCTGAGCTCACAGTGCCTGCGGAGTTGGCAAAGCTGGTGGAGTATTTCGACCTGCCTCTGCCCGATCGCGATCGCCTGCACGAAATCGTGCACGATACCTTCGCACGGTTGTCCAAGACATACACGCTCAAGTTGCAACTCGATGCCGCTGGGGTTGATGCCATGTCGGCCAATCTGCGAGGGCTGAGTGAAGAAGAGGCGGAGCGCGCTGTCTCGCAGGCTCTCATGACGCGATATGCACTGTGTCCGGAGACCGTGACCGATGTGCTCGAAGCCAAGAAACAGTTGCTGCGGCATTCCGGCATGTTGGAGTTCATTGAGGCCTCCGACAATATGGCGAACGTTGGAGGGCTGGAGAACCTGAAGCACTGGCTCGCGCAACGCCGTGGCGCGTGGGAAGATTCGGCGCGCGAGTTCGGCCTGGAGCCGCCGCGCGGGATGATTATTCTAGGCGTTCAAGGCTGTGGCAAGTCTCTGTGCGCGCGCGCCGTAGCGGGCGAATGGAAATTGCCGTTGGTCAAGTTTGACACTTCGGCGGTCTACGACAAGTTCATCGGCGAGACAGAAAAGCGCATTCGCAAAGTTTTCCAGGTTGCTGAGGGGCTGGCCCCGTGCGTGCTTTGGATTGATGAGTTGGAAAAAGTATTCGCCGGCAGCGGACCCGACTCGGCTTCTGCGGATGCCGGAGTTTCCTCGCGTCTGCTCGCGTCGTTCCTATCCTGGATGCAGGACCGCAAGTCGCCCGTATTTGTCGCGGCCACTTGCAATAACGTGACGGTGCTGCCGCCGGAACTGATCCGCAAGGGTCGCTTTGACGAATTGTTCTTCGTCGATTTGCCGAATCAAACTGAGCGCAAGCAGATCTTCTCGATTCAACTGGCGAAGCGCAAACGAAATCCCGCGGACTTCGATCTGGAGAAAGTGGCCACCGCCGCGAAGGGATATTCGGGAGCCGAGATCGACGCCGCCGTCCAAGGTGCACTCTACGCCGCTTATTCCGAGAAAAAGCAGCTCACAACGCAGTCGCTGGTCGACGCCTTGGCGCAGACCGTGCCGCTTTCCACCACTCGTGCCGAGGAGATCGCGTCGCTACGGCAATGGGCCAGCACGCGGGCTGTGCCTGCGTCAGCGCGCGATGCAACTCCCGCCACGGCCTGAGAATTTGTTCCCATTGACGCCCCTCTCCGCCACGGGGTACGCTTTACCTAATGGTAGTGACTTGCCCCTTGGGCATCCGCATTTCGATTGATCCCGTCTCTAAGCAAAATCCTGCGTCTGTGAGCAGGTGCTGGTGTGTTCCGTGTACGCCGGGTTACGAACCGCGCTCGAATCCCGCGTTCCAGCCCCCGGACGCACGCCACTGTAAAGCACAAGCATGAAGAAGAGCATCGGGGTGAGTCCCAACATCGAGACGCTGTTCGGCACGCGGGACGAGAATGTGCGCCTGCTGGAAGACGGGCTGAACATCACCATCAATCTGCGGTCGAACGCCATTGAGATCGAGGGCGCACAGCGCGACGTGGCCCGCGCCGAGCAGGTCTTCACCGACTACGAAACCCTGCAGCGTTCCGGCTACAGTTTCACGAATGGCGACCTCAACAGCATGCTGCGCGTGCTGACGTCGGATCCGAACTCGACGCTGCGCGGGTTGGCCGATGCCGGGAAGCAGCGTTCGTTTGGCCGGCGCACAGTGCAGCCCAAGAGCAGCAACCAGCGGCGCTACCTCGAGGCCATCGAGAAGCACGACATGGTGTTTGGCATCGGCCCGGCCGGGACGGGCAAGACCTATCTCGCCGTAGCGATGGCAATTTCTGCGCTGCTGGCTAAGCGTGTGAATCGAATTATCCTTGCGCGTCCGGCGGTGGAAGCGGGCGAGCGGTTGGGATTCTTGCCGGGCACGTTGCAGGACAAGATCGACCCGTACCTGCGTCCGCTATACGACGCGTTGTACGACATGCTCGATCCGGAGAAGGTCGATCGCTATCTGGAAAAGAACGTCATCGAAATCGCACCCATCGCGTTCATGCGCGGGCGCACTCTGAACGATTCGTTCGTGATTCTCGACGAGGCGCAGAACACGACCTCTGAGCAGATGAAGATGTTCGTGACGCGGCTGGGATTCAATTCGAAGGCCGTGATCACCGGCGACATAACGCAGATCGACCTGCCCAATGCGCGCCGCAGCGGCCTGCTCGAAGCAATCGATGTGCTCAAGAGTGTGAATGGATTGGCATTCGTCCACTTCGACGAATCCGACGTCGTGCGGCATCATCTCGTGCAGCGCATCGTTCGCGCCTATGATGAGCACAAGGTGCGGGTCGCCGAACAGCAGATGTTGTTGCTGGCCGAACCGAGGAGTGGTGAGTCCAGAATTGCCGAGTCCAGAGTTGCCGAGTCCAGAGTTGCCGAGTCGAAGACGGCCGATGTCCCGGTTGGAAGCCAGAAGCCGGTGACCACAACTCCTCCCGAACTAAGAACGGGCACGTCAGCAGCCAAGGAATAGGTTTTTTGATGCAGGCGGGAGGACTCCAGCCAAGGGCTCTCCTGTTTACTTTTGTGCCATTCACTCGGCGCCGTTGAGGATTTCTGGCGTGGTGATTCTCCAGAAGAAAGTCGCGGGATTGAGCGCCCAAGCGCTGGGCCGTTTCGTGCTCCGCGCAAGAAAAGTCGCCGGCCTCCGAGAAATGGTAGACGTGCTAGTCACAAGCAGTGCAGCGATGCGCTCGTTGAACCTGCGGTTTCGCGGGAAAGATAAAGCGACGGACGTGTTGTCGTTTCCCTCCGAATCACGCCCCGGAAGCGGCAGCAAGGCAAAGGGAATTGCAGGGGAGATCGCAATCTCCGCCGAGATCGCGGCGCAGAATGCAGTGAGGCTCGGTCATTCGGCTGCCGTGGAGATCAAGATTCTGGCGCTGCATGGAATTCTGCATTTGGCCGGTTTTGACCACGAGCGCGATAATGGTCAAATGGCGCGGAAGGAAGCGAAGTTACGCCAGGCACTCAGGCTCCCCTCGGCGTTGATCGAACGCAGCCAGCCCGGGAAGCAGGAATCCGCAACGCCTCGACCTGGTACTGCACGAGCCCAGAGGACGGCATGAACCTCGCCGTCACCTTCGCACTGCTTCTGCTGATCGGGTTGCTCACGCTCGTCTCCTACGTGGATCGCGTTTATCAGGAAGCCGGAAAATTCCTCTCCCGCGAGTTTCAGGACAATATTGACGTTTTCGAGCACAAAGTTGAACCGCAGTTTAAGGTCAGCCGCAGCCGCGCTTCGCTTTCCATGGCGGTGCTCACGCAGCTCACCACGGCGACCATCGCGCTACTGATCGGTTTTCTGGTCTTCCGCGATCCCTTCTGGAATATTTACGAGATTCTGCAAGTGACCATCAGCCTGTTGCTGATCGTGATTGTGTTCAATCGCTTCTTGCCGTTCGTTTTTTTCTCCCGCACCAACGGAGAATGGTTGATTCACTGGACTCTGGTCCTGAAGGCACTCATCTATGTGGTGATGCCAGTGACGATCGCTCTGGGGTTTCTGCAGTCCGTCGCTTCTCTGACCAAGCAGGGCACAAGCGACGAGCCCGAGACTTCGGCTGAGGCCGTCGATGCGCTGATCGAGGCCGGGCAGGAAGAGGGCATTATTCAGGAGGGCGACCGCGATCTGATCCAGTCGGTGGTGGAATTCAGCGGCAAGACAGTGCGCGAAGCGATGAAGCCGCGCCCCGCCATGTTCGCTGTTCCGGCGAGCACAACCGTTGAGCACTTCATCGAAATGTTGCGCACCAAGCATTATTCCCGCGTTCCGGTGTATGAAGGCAGCATTCATAACATCAAGGGGGTCGTCTACGCGCAGGACGTGTTGCAGGTGCCCGACAGCGAAGCGCACGTGCGCACGCTCGATTCGATCATGCGGCGCGATGTTTACTTCGTTCCCGAGAGCAAGCTGGGCAGCGATTTACTGCGCGAGATGCAGAAACAAAACATCCGCATGGCGATTGTGGTGGATGAATATGGGGGCGTGGCGGGACTGGTTACGATCGAAGATCTGGTCGAGGAGATCGTGGGCGAGATCCGCGACGAGCGCGACAAGCCCGAGATTGTGCGCGATGGCGACCGCGGATTCATCGTTGCCGGTGGCATGGATGTCGACCGGCTCAGCGAACTCTTCGGCTCCAAGCCGGAAGGGAAAGAGTCTGCGACCATCGCCGGGTTGGTCAGCGAGCTTGCCGGCAGGATTCCGCGAAAGGGTGAAGCGGTTGAAGAAGACGGCCTGCGCTTCGAAGTGCTCGAGTCGACGGACCGCAAAGTCGAGCGGGTGCGAGTCACAGCTGTGCAGCCGCAGCAGTTGAAACTGATCTAAAGCCGCGAGCTGCTAGCTATGAGCTTTGAGTAGTTCCCGTCCGCCAGTTCGTCTCCTTGGACTACAGGTCGACGCAAGATCAACGTTATCGCGACGGGCGAAACCTAGTAAGCTCATAACTCAAGGCTCGCAGCTCACAGCCCCCATGCCATTTCGCTCCGGATTCGTCTGTATTCTTGGCCGGCCCAACGCCGGCAAGTCCACATTGCTCAACGCACTCGTGGGCGAGAAATTGGCCATCATCTCGCCGAAGCCGCAAACCACCCGCAACCGCATCCAAGGCGTAGTCCATATTCCGAAGCGCAAGGGAAAAAACGGTGCGCAGATCGTGCTCATCGATACTCCGGGCGTGCACAAGCCAGACAGCTCTCTCGGCCGCAAAATGATGGTGGAAGTGCGCGAGGCGCTGGAGGGCTGCGACCTGGTGCTGGTGATCATGGATGTCACGCACAAGTTGGATCCGCGCGATCAGTTTGCCCTCGAGTTGGTGAAGCAGTCGGGAGCGAAAGCGTTTCTCATCCTGAACAAGATCGATCGGATACGCGAAAAGTCGAAGCTGCTGCCGGTCATCGAGGAATACCGCAAGCTGTATGACTTCGCGGAAGTGATTCCGATTTCCGCGCTCAAACGCAAAGGGCTGGATGAACTTCTGGATATGATCATTTCAGTTCTTCCCGCGGGCCCGGCATATTTTCCCGAAGACCAGATTACGGATCAGCCTGCGCGGTTCATGGCGGCGGAGATCATCCGCGAGCAAGTGTTGCTTAACACGAGCGAGGAAATTCCCTACGCAACGACCGTCATCGTTGACGGCTTCGAGGAAGGGAAGCGTCTGACACGGATTGCGGCGACGATCTATTGCGAACGCGAAGGACAAAAGGGAATCCTGGTGGGCAAGGGCGGCCAGATGCTTAAAAAGATCGGCACCTCCGCGCGCTTGCAAATGGAGCGCATGCTGGGAACGAAGGTTTTTCTTGAGCTCTACGTAAAAGCAGAACCGGGATGGCGCGATTCGCGCCGCTTCGTCGAAGAACTCGACTGGCGCCGGCAACTGGAGCACCGCATGATCGAGCAGGGCGGGGAGCAGGATTCGCAAACCAGCGGCATAGGCTCGCCAAACGAAAGTAAAGAATGAGCTTGGGATAGGGTAACCATGCCTGAAACCCGGCGGTCATTGCCGACTTTGGGATGTTGCCACTACAATCAAGGTACTGCGCAAGTGGGCGGATAAGGACGAACGAGCGAACCATGGAAGCTGGGGATACTTCCGAAGAACACCTCCCGGAATACGATTTCGATCCCGCTAAACTGAACCTCCGCGTGCGGGTCAAGCTTGCGGCTGACCGCAAGGCCGTCGACCCGGTCGTCGAGCAGGTGATGGAATCCGTCCGCGAGATGAAGTGCGTCGACGGCAAGGAAGACGCTATCGAACTAGCCCTGCAGGAAGCGCTGGCCAATGCCGTGGTTCACGGCGCCAAGGAAGATCCCAGCAAGATCGTCGAATGTTTGGTGGCGTGTGACGAGCAGCGCGGGATCCTGATCATCGTGCGCGATCCCGGGGAAGGCTTCGATCCCAACGCAATT
>Ga0187819_10000897_pt1 | contig 15158 bp, 13 predicted proteins | sample NC_wetland_sal_i_15_FD_132411 | JGI IMG/M metagenome (GOLD analysis project Ga0187819, IMG submission 132411) | Wetland sediment microbial communities from Neuse River Estuary, North Carolina, USA - SO4_4 | ecosystem: Environmental > Aquatic > Freshwater > Wetlands > Sediment | place: USA... | reverse complement strand
CATCGTCAAGGCGGACGTGCAAGGTTCGGTCGAAGTGCTCAGCGAAATGCTGCCCAAGCTCTCCAACGACGAGGTCAAGCTGAAGGTCATCCAGGCCAGTGTCGGTGCGGTCACCGAAACGGACGTCCTCCTCGCATCCGCCTCCAACGCCATCATCGTTGCCTTCAACGTGCGCCCGGAACGCAAAGCCTCCGAACTCGCCGACCGCGAAAATGTCGACATTCGTTTGCATACCATCATTTATGAACTGCTCGATGAGTTGAAGAAGGCTGTAGCCGGCTTGCTCGCTCCCGTTATCAAAGAAACTTACATAGGGCGCGCCGAAGTGCGCGACACTTTCCGCATCAAGGGCGCGGGCATGATTGCCGGCTGTTATATCCAGGATGGAATCATCAAGCGCGACGCTGACGTGCGTGTGCTGCGCGACAACATCGTCATTTATACCGGCCGAGTCATCTCGCTTCGCCGCTTCAAGGAAGACGTAAACGAAGTTCGCGCCGGCTTCGAATGCGGCTTGGGAATTTCCAATTTCAACGACGTCAAAGTAGGCGACGTTCTCGAGTGCTTCAAGATGGAGAAAACGGCGGCCGTGGAAGTGCCTGTTGAACGCGGACGCCCCGTAGAGACAGCGGAAGCCCGCCGCAGTTGAGCTTTCCAGCTTGCCCGTCTCGAAAAAACGATGGGAGCGGAAATGCCGATTGGCCTTCTTACCCTCGAAATTCACATTCCCGACGCACGGTCTCTGAAGGACAAGAGACAAGTGCTGCGCAGCTTGAAAGATACCCTGCGCGCGCACTTCAACGTCGCTGTCGCGGAACTCGAACACCAGGAAACGTGGCAGCGTTCACGCGTAGGCGTGGTCAGCATCTGCGGCGATCCAAAGCATCTGGAAGAATCGATAGCGGCCATTGCCGCAGCTTCCGAACGCCTGCTCGGCCGGGATCTTGTTTCGCAGGAAATAGAATATTTCGAGGATATGGCGCCATGACTGTCAGTGGACACCGCTCCGAGCGTGTGGCCGAAGAAATACGCAACGAAGTCAGCTTGATGCTCGCGGGAGAGTTGAAGGATCCGCGGCTCTCGGCTCCCGTGAATGTTACGGAGGTTCGCCTCACTCCTGACCTGCGCACCGTTCGCGTGTACGTTCAGATCGAGGCGGACGAGCCGGCGCGCTCTGCCGCGCTCGAGGGCCTGCACTCGGCTTCCAGTTATATCCGGCACGAGCTCGTCGAACGCCTGCAGCTTCGGCGAGCGCCGGAGGTCCTGTTTCGCATCGATGAGTCGGAAGAATACGGGCACCACATTGACGACCTGCTGCGAAAGGCGCGCCATTCGGACCAGCAGTAGGCGCATCAGACCCGCAACCATTTTCTAGCCATGTCCAGAACACCTCAGCCGCCGTGTGACGGTATTCTCATAGTCGACAAGCCGCGCGGCAAAACTTCTCACGACATCGTCGAAACAGTCCGGCGCCTCGCCGGATTTCGCCAGATCGGACATTTCGGCACCCTTGATCCGCTGGCTACCGGCGTCCTCGTTCTTGCATTGGGCCGCGCTACACGCCTGGCGCGCTTTTACGCTTATCGCCGAAAACGTTACACCTGCGCCGTACGCTTCGGCTTCGCCACCGATAGCTACGATGCCGATGGCGAGCCGCTCGGCCCCGATTCAGCACCTGCGCTCGACGCCGGTGCTCTTGCAAACTTGGCGTCCGGGTTCGTCGGCAAGATTCAGCAGATTCCGCCGCCATTTTCCGCAAAAAAAATTCACGGGCGCCCGGCTCACGAGCTAGCCCGCAAGCACAAACCTGTAAATCTCGAGCCCGTCGAAGTCGAAGTATTCGAATTTCGGTTGAACGAAATCGAAGGGCCGATCGCGCGATTCACGGTGGAATGTGGCTCCGGGACTTACATTCGCTCTCTTGCCCATGACCTCGGGAAATTGCAGGGCTCAGGCGCTCATCTTTCGGAAATCATCCGCACCGCGGTGGGCGAGTTCACCCTCGATCGGGCCGTTCCTCTTACGGAACTCGAGCAAGATGCAAAATCCGGGAAACTCCTGCGGCATGTCATCGCCCTCGAAAACTTGCTCCCCGAGTTGCCGCGAACCACCGTGCTGCCCATCGTCGAGAAACGCGTCAAGCATGGCGCGAAATTCAACGTGCAGTTAGCTCAGATTCAGCCTGGACAAGTGACGGCTGCGCAAGGCGCTCCCGATCATCTCGATTCCGGAGACTGGAAACCGGCGCGGCTCCGCGTGTTCAACAACCAAGGCCACCTGATCGCCATCGCCGAGCCCGTGGTCCCGCGCACTTACCAGCCCCTCGTCGTTCTCGAAGCGGCGTCGTAGTCGGCCTTCATGAACTTCTCGAAATCCGCGCGGTTTACGGCTGAGGCTGATCTGGACGCCGCGGCTGCGGCGGTAGACCTTGCGGCTGTTGCGGAATTCTGATTCCCGGCTCGAAACGCCCAATTGTCCCGACGCCCCCCTCACTCGCGCCATGGCCTGCGTAGATCGAAAGATCTTTGCGGTCGGCCAGGCGGACCATCCGTGGGGTGATGAGTACCAGAAGTTGCATGTCGGACGATTGCACGTTGTTGTTTCCCAACACTGCCCCAAGCCCCGGCACTTCGGAAACTCCCGGCGTCCCATTCAAAGCTGTGCTTACCGAAGGCTGGAGAATGCCCGCTAGGGCCGTCGTTTCGTTTTCTTTGAGTCGTACTGTTTGATCGAGCGAGTCGTTGCTGATTACCGGAATGGAATTGAAGCTCTGACCGGCAAGTGCGCTGATTTCCAGATGCAAATCGAGCGTCACCTCATCGTTCAAATGAATCCGCGGCGTCGCTTTTATTTTCAATCCGATATCGAGATATTCCGATCCCGGAAACTGGGTACCTTGACCCCCGGTTGAACTTGTCGACGTGCTGGTCTCGTTCAGAATCACAGATAAGGTATTCGAGGCGTTATTCGCAATCGCCCCATCCGGGTGCCCATCCCCGTTGAAATCCGCGGTGACAATGGAAACCGGATCGGTCCCTACGCTCAATTCATAATTGGCATTGAACGCTCCGCCCGTCAGCCCAAACAGAATCGAAATCGTGTTGCTGCCGGAATCGGTGACGGCCAAATCTTGTATCCCGTCGAGATTGTAGTCCGCCACCGCAATCGAAGTCGGTCCCGCTCCCGCCGACCAATCCGTGCGAGTCCCAAATGTGCCATTTGCTGTCCCATTGCCACCGGTCTGGCCGAACAGAATTGAAGCTGTATCGTCAGTGTTGTTTGCCACTGCCAGGTCCAGGATGCCGTCCCCGTTGAAATCACCGGTCGCGACGTAAACGGGCGCCGCTCCGGTGGCATACGCCGCTGGCGCCCTAAAGCTGCCGTCGCCGTTTCCAATAAAGATCGAAACCGTGTTATCGCCCTGATTCACTACAGCCAGGTCCAGAATCGACTGCCCGTTTGCGTATGTTGCACCGTTGAAATCCGCCACGGCTAACGCCGTCGGCGAACGTCCGGTCTTTAAAACAGCTGGTACCGTTGTCGGCGCGCTGAACCCGCCCTTCCCATCTCCAAAGAACAGTGAGATCGTGTTGTCGCTCTGGTTCGCAACAGCGAGATCGGGGTTTCCGTCTCCATTAAAATCTCCCGCCACCACCGAAACGGGGACAGTCCCCGTGGGAATATCCACCTTGGGCTGGAAGGTGCCATCGCCCTTGCCGATCAGGATCGAAACCGTGTTCGCTCCCTTATTCGCGACGGCCAAGTCAAGATTCTTATCGTTGCTCAAATTGAACGTGCCGGTCGCGATCCATACTGGTCCCGTACCAGTCGCGAAGGTCGCCGGGCTTGGCGCTGTAAACGTGCCGTCGCCCTTGCCCAAGAACATGGAAACGGTGTTGTCGCCATTGTTGGCCACGACCAGGTCTTGTTTGCCGTCGTTGTTGAAATCGCCACCCGTCACGTACGTTGGGGCAGTTCCCGTGTTAATCGTGGTGATCGGAAAATTCTGCGAACTGATCGCCGTCGTGTCTACGTTTGACGTCAAACTTGACGAGTATTGCCCAAGCGACACCGGATATCGCTCGCCCGCAAAAAACGTCGCTGGTTGCCCATCCTCGGCGCGCATCAACACGCGACGTCCGGTCCGCACAAGCGAGAGCATGCTGCTGAGGGTTCCCGTCGTGCCCGGCAGCGTGCTGAAGAACGTGGTCTGCCCGCCTCCAAACGCGATAATCGGCGGCAAAAGCGAGTTGGGGTTCAGTTGTCCCGAAGCGATTTCTGTCGCGATCTGTTCCGGCGTCAACCCCGAAAGAGAGGATGGCGTCCCAAATACCTGCTCCAGCGTGCTGATGATTTCTGTTTCTGAATTGCCGGATCCCAGCAGCCCCGTGTTCACATTGAAGGTCTTCGCCGTTTGCGGCGGGGTCAACCCAATCTGGCGCGCATAATTCCGGTCGACCTCCAGGATTTCCAGTTCCAGAATCAACTCGCCGCTCGGCTTTTCCAGATTTTCGATCAAGTCACTCGCCACCGCCAAGGCCTGGGGCGAAGCACGAAGCGTGAGCGTCCGATTCGCCGCATCCACTTGCACGCGCAGAATGCCGGTCATCTCCCGTATTAACCGCGAGATCTCCGTCACTTGCTCCGGCGTCTCCGAAGCCGGCAACGCAATCGTGCGGACGATCAGAGGCTCGTATTCACGCCGCTTCTGCTGCGTATCTTCCGCCACAAAACACAGATGGTTGCTCAGCGGATGCCAGAACGTGTGCGTGGCGTCTCCCGCCAGTTCCATCGCTGTCCGGAAGTCCACGCTCTTCACCTGGAACCGAACTCGTTGCGGCCGCAAATCTGCGTCGAACGCCACATCCAAACCGAATTGACGCGCGATCTCCTCATACAGTGCCTGAGTGTCGCCACGAAAATCGAAATTGCGCGTGCCCGTTTGGTGCGCGACTCGAATCTCGCTCACCAGTTGCCCGCCCTGCTGCGTCTCTTGCGGTTTGATCGGTTCCAGCGCGGTCAACTGCGCCAACCGCTCCCCGCTCGTCCTGTCGCTGGGGTCCAGGTAACTGGCCTCGAGCAATTCCTTACGCGCGTCTCCCAGACGCCCGGAGACAGCATCCTTCTCAGCCAAATCGATCTTGGCTTGGATGAGTCGGCCCTTCGCCACTTCCCGCCGCATCAGGTAGTCGCGGTTGTCCGGTTGCCATTCGACAGCTTGGGAATATGCCTCGTATGCGCCAGCCCAGTCCTGCTTGCGCTCGGCATCAGTGGCACGCCGGTAGGCTTCCTTCGCCTTCTTTGGATCGGGTTTGAACTTAGCCGCGCCCGCTTCGCCACTCTGCTGTGCCGCCCTCGCCGGGGCGGCGTGCACCGATATCAGGGCGGCAAGCGCCAGCGCTGGCAGAAGGAGCGATAAGCGTGCAACGCCCCGTCGAAACACGTGTCGAGGAAAGCTCCGCGTTCGCATCAAAACACTTAGACGCCTATTCTACAGGGAGTGTGGTATGCCTGCGAAAACAGTAATCCGCTTGCATTTACGCGAAGGTCAAGATACACTGGCCTTTCAGTTGAAATCCAGTTTCAACTAGAATTCCAGCTATCATGGCGCACTTCTAACCATGCTTTCTGCTCTCCTTGTGGCTCTCCGCGAAGGCGTTGAAGCCGCCCTTGTGGTTGGCATCGTTCTTGTTTATCTCAACCGCACTGGCCGCCGCGCCTTGGCCGGCTACGCCTGGGGCGGCGTCGCCTTGGCCAGCGCTGGAAGTATAGCCGCGGCCATCCTCCTCCAGCGCCTCAAAGTGAGCGAGGACGGATTTGAAGGCCTGCTCATGATTGTGGCCGCAGCGCTTGTCGTGACCATGATCATCTGGATGAACCGTGTCGCGCGCAAGCTCCGCTCCGAAATCGAGCAGCGCGTCGAAACCTTCGCTCAGAAATCAACCTTAGCCGCGGGACTCGGAATCGGCGCGTTCGTTTTTCTCATGGTCATTCGCGAAGGCGCGGAACTCGTCCTCATCCTTCGCGCCGTCCAGCTTTCCAGTGCTGGCGTGCAAGTCTGGATTGGCACTGCCCTCGGCATCGCCATTGCTATCGCCGTAGGTCTCTTCTTTTTCCAGGGCACGCTGCGGATTCCGCTGCACCGCTTCTTTACGGCCACCAGCATCATCTTGATGGTCGTCGCATTTCAATTGGCGCTCACCGGTGTGCATGAACTGAGTGAGGCGACTTGGATTTGGTCGAGCAGCGCGGAAATGAGGATTGTTGGCCCCATCGTTCGCAACGAGTTTTTCTTTTTCGTGGTCATCTTAGGAGTCGCCGCCCTTGCCGTCCTCCGTGAGTGGTTCAGCGCCAAGAAGCAATCCGCCGTGCTTGCCCCGGAATCTGCGGCACTCAACCCAGCCGAGCGGCGCAAACGTGAGTGGGAATTCCGCCGCCAGCGGCGCTGGAGCTTTGCCGCCGCGATTCTGTGCATCCTGGTGACGCTCTCGTTAGCCGCGGAATTCGTTTATGCGCGCGCGTTGAACGCTCCGACAAAAGCCAAGACGCTGACAGCCGAGAACGGCGCGGTTCGCATCCCGCTCGCCGAACTCACGGATTCAAGCCTCCATTTTTACACCGCCGACGTAGACGGCACGGTGATTCGCTTCCTCGTGATTCATCGCCTCAGCGGCGACTACGCGACAGCCCTCGACGCCTGCCAGATCTGCGGCCGTCAGGGTTATCGCCAGGAAGGCCAGAACGTCATTTGCCGCAATTGTGGCGCGGCTATTTACATTCCATCCATCGGCGAATCGGGAGGTTGCAATCCCGTTGGCGTGAAATCGCGTGTGGACGCAGGAGACGTGATTGTGAATCTCTCGGCGCTTGTCGAAGCCGATTCCACAATTCACGCGCGCTAAAATGTTCATCCGCCTCGTCAAGGAATCCTTCGTCCGCAACCCCCGCCGCAAACTCCTGACCGCTGCCGCGCTCATGGTCGGCATGGCCGTCACCACGGCCACTCTTACCGTGGCTCTCGAGGTGGGCGACCGGCTGGCTCGCGAGTTTCGCAATCTCGGCGCAAATCTCGTTGTCACGCCTCAATCGGACACTCTTCCCGTCGAGATTGGCGGAGTCGATTACCGTCCGGTCGACGAAGGCGCCTACTTGCCCGAAGCTGATTTGGGCAAGCTGAAAACGATTTTCTGGCGTCACCATATTCTTGGTTTCACCCCGTTTCTCGATGTCCCCGCGTATTCCTCGGAAACCGGTGGCGCCACGACTTTGATCGGCACATGGTACGAGCACGACGTGCCTATACCCGATGGCACAAAATTTCGCACAGGCCTGAGCTTCACTCACCCGTGGTGGAAAATTCAGGGCCGCTGGTTCAGTGATGGTGCGAACGAGTGTGTTGTCGGCGCGAACTTGGCGGCAAAGCATCGCGAGAGCGTCGCCGTCGGCCACACCATCCAACTCGCGCGAACGAATCCCGGCTCCGCCTTGCCCCTGATCGTGACTGGTATCGTTTCCACCGGCGACGCGGAAGATGACGCAGTCTTGGTGCCCCTATCCATTGCGCAACAACTTTCCAATCGCCCCGGCCAGTTTCGGCGCTTGTTCGTCAGTGCCTTGACCAAGCCTGCCGATGAGCTTTCCGAGCGCGACCCCGCCACCATGACCCCCGAAGAGCATGATCGTTGGTTCTGCACGCCCTACATCTCCTCGATCAGTGCTCAGATTCAGCAGGTCCTTCCCGGCACCGACGTGCACGTCATTCGTCGCGTGGCCGACACAGAGGGCCGCATCCTCAGCCGCGTGGGCACGCTGCTGTGGATCGTCACCCTGGCTGCCCTGATTGCGGCCGCGCTCGCCGTCGCTGCTACTTCCGCCACGACCATTCTCGAACGCCGCGCCGAAGTCGGAATCATGAAAGCCATCGGCGCGACGAGCGCTCTCGTGGCCGGAATTTTCCTGGCCGAGCAACTGATGCTGGCCGTCATCGGAGGCGCTATCGGCTTCGCTGCCGGTGTAGGGCTCGCATGGCTGTTTGGGGCCAGCGTGTTTGGCAGCCCAGCGCCCCCGCGCCTTGTGCTGCTGCCTGTGATTCTTGCCCTGGCCGCCATCGTGGCCATGCTCGGCAGCCTGATTCCATTGCGCCGCGCGGCGCGCTTTGATCCAGCTCCCATCCTGCGAGGCGAATGATGTTCGGGCGCTTGCGGTGGAAACTTCTGCGTGGCAGCCGGGGACGCCTCGCCGTCGCCCTCATCGCCTTGATAAGCGGAGCGGCTGTAATCTCGGCGCTGCTGAATCTTGATTTCGACGTGGAGCGCAAACTCAGCCAGGAATTTCGCTCCCTCGGCGCGAACTTGGTCATCGCCCAGAAGACATCGGCTCAGATCGCCGCGGCAGGCGCGGCAACTCCCGCGCTTCTGAACGAACGCAGGATACAGTCCGGACTGGATGCGATGAAGTCCTCCGAAATCGCGGCTTCTGCGCCCTATTTGTACATTGTCGGAAAAGTCGCGAACGCGCCGGTTGTCGTTGCCGGAACCTGGCTCGACCAACTCCACCCGCTGGATCCCACGTGGAAACTGGACGGCACGTGGATTCAGTCTCGCTCCGACGAAACGCATTGCTTGGTGGGCCGCAATGTGGCGCAACGTTTTCATCTCCGCCCTAGCAGCCAGTTCGAATTGTCTTACTTGGCGCAGAACGCCCGTTTCGCCGTCGCCGGAATCATCGACGCCGGCAGCAGCGAAGATAGTCAAATCTTCGTCAGCCTCCCAGCGGCGCAGAAACTTGTCGGAACTCAGGATGGAATAGAGCTTTGGCAACTAAGCGTCGCAGGAACGGCGCAAGGAATAGAAAAGTTTGAGCAGAGCCTGAAATCGAGCTTCTCCGACGCGGACGTTCGCCCCATTCGCCAGGTCACTGAGGCGGAAGGTGATCTTCTGAATCGCATTCGCGTCCTCGTCATGGGAATGGCCTTGTTGATTTTGGTGCTGACCGCGCTGTGCGTCCTCGCCACCATGGCTGCCCTCGCCATGGAACGACGCGAAGATGTCGGTTTGATGAAGGCGCTGGGCGGCTCGATCTCGCGCGTCGTGGGGCTCTTTCTTGCAGAAGTTGGCGCGCTCGGCGCGGCTGGCGGCGTGCTCGGCTGCTTTGCGGGCCTGGCGCTTTCCACCTGGATGGGCAAACGCGTTTTTGGAACCGCTATCTCCCCGCGCTGGGAGATTTTCCCCTTCACGATCGCCCTCATGGTCGGCGTGGCTCTCGCGGGCGCCTTGCCGCTCCGCTTGCTTGGCAAAGTCAAGCCCGCCGTCATACTGAGAGGAGAATAGTGGCCGCACTCGTTCAAGTCGATCGTTTACGCAAAATCTACGATGGAGTTCGCGCTCTCGATGACGTCTCCTTCAGCGTCGAGAAGGGCGAATGGATCGCCATCATGGGTCCGTCCGGATCGGGCAAGACCACTCTGATCAATATTCTTGGCGGCCTCGACACGCCCACCGCGGGAACCGCAGTCGTCGATGGAACAAACATCACTCAGCTCGATGAGTTTGGCCTCACGCGCTTTCGCGCCGAAAAAGTCGGATTTGTTTTCCAGCAGTTTCACCTCGTCCCTTACCTGACTGCGCTCGAGAATGTCATGCTCGCCCAGTATTTCCACAGCACTACCGACGAATCCGAGGCTCGCGAAGCTCTGCGCCGGGTGGGCCTGGCCGATCGCATCACTCATCTTCCTGCGCAACTCTCCGGCGGCGAACAGCAGCGCGTCGCCGTCGCCCGCGCTCTGATCAACCATCCGAATCTGATTCTTGCCGACGAGCCCACCGGTAATCTCGATGAGGCCAACGAAGAAACTGTGATCCGCCTCTTTCACGAATTGCACGCGCAGGGCATCACCATTCTGATGGTTACCCACGACTCTTCGATTGGCCGGCTCGCCGACCGCCGCATCGAACTCGCCCACGGGCGTCTCGTGAACATCGTCGTCTTTTCTGCGGAGGAAGAAGCTCGCTTCGATCACCTGCTCGAGGAAATATGGCTGTGCGACGAAAGAGGAGTCGCGCCCGATCTCGAGTGCGTTCCTCCGGCTCCGCAGGACTCCAGCGGGCTCGTTGCACGCCTCCGCGATCTCGGTCTGCTCGAGGTGCAGGACAGCAAAGTCGCCTTGACTCCGCGCGGCGAAAATCGCGCCCGCGATATCGTCCGACGCCGGCGCTTGGCCGAGCGCCTTCTGACCGATACGTTCGCCATCGAGCAGGCCGAAGCGAATTCCGACGCCTGCAAGTTCGAGCACATCATCACTCCTGAACTCGACCAGCGCATCTGCACGTTCCTCGGCCATCCCAAGACCTGCCCTCACGGCAACCCCATCCCTGCCGGCCCCTGCTGCTCCCGCGAAGAATCTGCCGCTGATGTCGGATGAACCGGCCACCGCGCGCCTAACGGGTGATCGTCGAAAAACTGGTCCATGCGGCCGACCTCCCGCTGATTCAGGTCGGGATTGGGGTTCGCCGGCGCCACACCAGCATTTGTTCTCATGCGGTCGCGGTCCGCTCCTGTGCCTTCGAACTGGTTCTCACGCTGCATGAAATACGACGGGTTTTCTGTGAATTCTTCGCGAATTCGTGGATGATCATTCAGGAAAGCCTGCAGGCCCTGGTGCTGTGCGAGGAAGTTCGAGTCGTTGATGAGCGCCGGATTCTGCTGCAAATGCTGCTCGACATCCGGATGCTCGTCGAGCCACTGGTCCATGCGGCCGACCTCCCGCTGATTCAGGTCGGGATTTGGACTGCACGGGTCTACTGCTTCCCGGTGAACGCAAAAGCATCGAGCCCGTGGCGGCGCGGTTGGCCCCAGACGATGTGCAGCGCATGCACCAGTCGCTCCATCATTTCGTAGCGAGTAGTACTAGCGCAGACCAGGTGACGATGGCAGCAGCCGGCAAGCCGCCCCGCTGTGTTAACCCATCGCCGATCAAAAACCGTCGGAAAAGCGGAAACCTGGTTGGGGAGACTGCACTAGACTGTTTGCAGCGACCAGGCGCCCTGTTGGCATTCCCCGTCCTGCTAGAATGGACTTGTAATGCCTATTCCCATCGATGTCCGGAAAAAGCCGATCAGCGTGAAGGTGCACGTGTCCACGGGCGAGGGTGTTGAAATTACCTGGTCCGATGGTCACACTAGCCGCTACGATTTTCCGTATCTTCGCGATCACTGCCCCTGTGCTTTGTGCAACGACGAGCGCGCCAAGAAAGAGAAGTTCGCCGGAACCGCCCCCGCATCGGCTGCCTTGCCGATGTTCAAACCTCGCGTGAAAGCGAAGTCCGCCAACGCGGTGGGGAACTACGCCGTCCAAATCGAATTCACGGATGGCCATGCGACTGGAATTTTCAGCTTCGAGCATTTGCGTGAAATCTGCCCTTGTGAAGCTTGTGCCCGCGAATTTCGCCAGGCCGGTGCTTCGGCCTGATTCTCGCCAGAATCAAATGCCGGAAACTGTTTGTGCATAGATACGCGGATACCGTCACGCGATCTTTCTTTTGACCCGAATTCAACCTATAGTCTTTTCCCGCATCATGACGACCCATGTCCTCTAACTCGACCGCCTCCCCATCCCAGGGTTCCTTTCGTCCTGCCGCCAAAGTTCTTGTGGCCACCACGGCCATGCTCGCCTTCATTTCCTTCTGGCGCGCCGCTGCAATCGTTCTGAACGACCTCGCCTCGTCGGCTTATTACGCGGGCGGCGAGGCGGAGCAGTTCATCGGCAAAACGGCGCCCTGGTTCATCCTCGGAATCATGCTGTTCTCCTACGCGGTTCGGGCGATCTACGTCGAGAGTTGCAGCATGTTCGTGCGTGGCGGCGTCTATCGCGTTGTCAAGGAGGCCTTGGGCGGCAATCTTGCCAAGTTCTCAGTTTCGGCCCTCATGTTCGACTACGTGCTCACTGGCCCGATCAGCGGCGTGTCAGCTGGGCAATATCTCGTCGGCGTGATTAACGAGCTCTTCGCCTACGCCCATCTTTCCATCCACCTGAATGTCAACGCCACAGCCGCGGCGCTCGCCATTGGCATCACCCTCTATTTCTGGTGGCAGAACGTCAAGGGCGTCCCTGAATCCAGCGGCAAAGCCCTGCGCATCATGCAACTCACCACCGTCATGGTCGTGATCCTGATCGTTTGGTGCGCGTACACCCTCTGGGTTCGTGGTGCTCATCTTCCTCCGCTCCCCACGCCCCGCAACATGAAGCTCGACAAAGGCTCGCTGGGTTGGCTCGATGGATTTGGTTGGGCCCACACGATTACCCTGATTGCGATCTTTGTCGGCTTGGGCCACTCCGTCCTAGCCATGAGCGGGGAAGAGTCGCTCGCGCAGGTCTATCGCGAAATTGAACATCCCAAGCTGCCCAACCTGAAGAAAGCCGGCTTCATAATTTTCGTCTACAGTCTGGTCTTCACCTCCCTCGTTTCCTTTTTCGCCGTGATGATTATTCCCGATCACGTTCGCTCGCAGTTCACCGAAAATCTCATCGGCGGCCTCGCCATGCACCTCGTCGGCGGCTTTCGCTTGCGACTGGCATTTCATGTTTTCGTGGTGGTGGTCGGCACCTTGATTCTCGCCGGCGCGGTCAACACCGCCATCGTCGGCTCGAACGGCGTCCTGAACCGTGTTTCCGAAGATGGCGTGCTGACGGAGTGGTTTCGCCATCCGCATCGTCGCTTTGGCACGACGCACCGCATCATCAACCTCGTCGTCGCCTTGCAGATTATTACCATCATCGCGAGCCGCGGCGATGTCACCTTTCTCGGCAACTTGTATGCGTTCGGCGTGATCTGGAGTTTCGCGATGAAGGGGATTGCCGTGTTGGTCTTGCGCTACACGCACCCCCAAGATCGCGAGTATCGCGTGCCTCTGAATCCCGTAATTTTCGGGACGGAAATAGCCATCGGCCTTGGCCTCATCACTCTCGTTCTGCTGGCCATTGCCGTCGTCAACCTGTTCACCAAGTCCGACGCCACCATCGCCGGATTAACCTTTACGGTTCTCCTGTTTACCGTCTTTGAATTCTCCGAACGGCGCACCCTCAGAAGGCAGGCGGGAGCGGCGCACATCGAACTCGATCAATTCAATCTTGCTCAAGCGGCGGAACTCACGCCTCAGAACGTTGGCGTCCCCCCAGGCAACATTCTCGTTCCGGTCAGCACCTACTACGCGCTGTATCATCTCGAGCCCGTTCTCCGTCGCGTGCGTGGTAACACTCCGGAAGTTGTAGTGCTGCACGTCCGGCTCCTGCGACGCGCAGCGTCTGGTGAATACGACCTCGCCCCGGACCAGTTGTTCAGCACCATCGAGCAACTCCTGTTCACGAAAGTGCTCTCCATCGCGGAGAAGGAAGGCAAAACCGTTCGCCTCGCTATCGCTGCAGCCAACAATCTTTGGGAGGGCGTTCTTCGTGCTGCCGCCAACCTGCAATCCAGCAGCATTGTTGTCGGAAGTTCGGCCAAAATGCCGGTTAACGAACAGGCTCGCGAAATTGGCTCGGCCTGGGAAGCGATGCCGGAGCCGAAACCCCGCGTCACGCTCGAAATCTTCGCGCCTACGGGACAGGAGCAGGTCTTCTATCTGGGCCCACACGCGCCGCGCTTGACACCCAAGGAAATCGATTTGCTCCACAACCTATGGCTACAACTAAGCGAGAAGATGCCGGGAACAGAGCTTCATCACCACGATATCGTTCATTTCGCCCTGAACGAAGTCGAACGCGAAATTGCTGAGGGCCAAACCGACGCCGTCCTCGAGCGTCTCCGCGAACACCTCAAAGAAATCCAGGCGCACCGCTTCAATCCGTAGCCATCACAACGCAGAATGAATGGCAGAAGGCCGTGACTCCCTAATTCCGGGGCTTCAGCGTTCGAGGTGCCCGCCCGCTACTTCCGAATTTCCGACGTGCAATTCGGGCATTTCGTCGCGGCAATAGGAATCTTTGTCGCGCAATACGGACAATCCTTCGTTGTGGGCGCGGCTGGCGCAGGTTTATTCCACCGGTTCACTTGACGAACCAAGATGAAAATCGCGAACGCCACGATGATGAAATCGATGATGCTGTTCAGAAACAACCCGTAGTTGATCGTCGCCGCTCCCGCAGCCTTCGCGGCGGCCAGAGAGTCGTACGATTTCCCCGAAATATTCAGAAACAGATTCGAAAAATCCACTTTGCCCAGTATCAGACCCAGCGGCGGCATCAAAATGTCCGTCACCAGCGACGTGATGATTTTCCCGAACGCTGCCCCGATAATGATTCCGACCGCCATGTCCAGCACGTTCCCACGCATCGCGAATTCTTTAAACTCTTTGAGCATGCTCGTCTTCTCCCTCTGCTGGATTCGTTTTCCTCTGCGTCATGTGTGCCTCTGCGCTAGATTCTCGTGGGTTTGGTTCCCCTGAAATCCTTTGAGACTGGAGTCTTTCTCGTTCAAAGTCTTCGCCGAGCCTTGCGAAGTTGCCGCTCAGCCCTCCCGCAGCGACAGCAGCCCCCCAACCATTCCTCGCACCACGAGCACCGCCCCTGCGGTCCCCAGCAGCAGACTTTCATGGCTCAGCGACAACAGCGGAATCGCAATCAACAAAACGCCCACGATCGCCAGCGATCCCGCTCGTATTCCCGCCAGGATTCGCGATTCCTTGGGACCTGGCCGCGACCACGCCCGCGCCGCCCACATGATGAAAACGACCCCCAGTATCATCATCACCGCCGGATGTGACACTCCCACCGTCCGCGTCGCCGCAATCAGAATCAGTAGCGCGCCCAACAGCAGCACGATGAATTCGTTGACCAATCGAAATAGATTCACTCCCGCCGCCATCTCCGCTTTCTCCCGGCGGATTATCGCCCAGGACCCTCGCCGGCGCAAACTCCCCGCCGTGGAAGCCCCGTCTTCAATTGCGCGCAGGGTGGGCGACTTATAAGTGCAACTTAAGCCGCCCAGCGTCCCTCCCAATAGTTTTCAAATTCGCCATTGAGATGGCAGCAGCGTAGCGCCACGATTGCGTTCGCCCCTCGCACCGTCCAGAACATTCCTGACCTCTTGAGACGCGAGGCAATTACCGTCTTGCAGCCGGCTTCGATCACACCTGAGCCAACAAAGAGATGCTGGCGGCGAAACT
>Ga0187819_10000896_pt1 | contig 15168 bp, 13 predicted proteins | sample NC_wetland_sal_i_15_FD_132411 | JGI IMG/M metagenome (GOLD analysis project Ga0187819, IMG submission 132411) | Wetland sediment microbial communities from Neuse River Estuary, North Carolina, USA - SO4_4 | ecosystem: Environmental > Aquatic > Freshwater > Wetlands > Sediment | place: USA... | reverse complement strand
CAAGAGGCGCCCTGGACCGCGGCCACAAGCGAGTGGCCAAGAGTACAGCGAGGGCAATGGCTAGAGATCTAGAACGATCGCTGCGCAGGCGCAGGAGTTTTCTGGCAAGAGATCTATTGCAGTCAATTCGCGACCTTCTAGGTTCGTTCGATGAAGAGTTGCCGATGAAAACCGTCCGATGAAAAAAATCGCCACCAGCCTGCCCGGCGTTCTACTCCTCGAACCGCGCGTGTTCGGCGACGACCGCGGCTTCTTTCTGGAAAGCTACAACCAGCGCACGTTTTCGGATCTCGGAATTTCGGAACCATTCGTCCAGGACAATCATTCCTACTCAAAGAAGAATGTTATCCGCGGATTGCACTACCAGATTCGCCAGCCTCAGGGAAAACTGGTGTGCGCCATCGCCGGCGAAATTCTTGATGTCGCACTCGACCTCCGCCGCAGCTCTCCTACCTTCGGAAAGTGGGAATCCTTTAAACTTTCCGGCGAGAACAAACGTATTTTATGGGTACCGCGCGGATTTGCTCACGGGTTCCGAGTCGTGTCCGAGACCGCCCACGTCCTCTATAAGACGACGGATTTTTATGCGCCCGAGCACGAACGCACGGTGATGTGGAATGATCCTGCGTTGCAGATCGAGTGGCAACTCGACGGCGAACCCATGGTCTCGGCAAAAGACCAGCTGGGCGTGCCTTTTGAGCAGGCTGAAAAATTCGAGTAACGCGGCTTCAATGCAGCCGGAATTCAACCGCAATCGTGGTTTCCACCTCAACCGCTTCGCCATTGGATAGGTAGGGCTCAAATTTCCAGGACTGCACCGCCTCGGTCGCCGACTGCACCAGCAGATCGGGTCCGGACACAGGCCGCAAAGTTTTCACACTGCCATCCGGAGCGATCACCGCATCCAGCACCACCAGCCCTTCGGTTCCGGCTCTTCGCGCGGCCTCCGGATAGGCCGGCTCGACCTTGGTTACAATCCGGTTCGCCATGGTTTCGGCAGAGACGGTTTCGGGAGCGACTTGCGACCCCTGCTCCGCAACCGCCGCGCGCGTTTCCAGTTCGTGCGTTTCCAGGTCGCTCCAGGATCTCTGCCACTGCCACCATCCCAGACCGGCGAGCGCCAGCACGCAGGCGACCAGCACGTAGATTCCGCGTCGCCCGATGCGAATCCTGCGCGTTGGTTTGGCAATCGGCTGCGCGGGCGCTACGGTTTCCATCTTCATCCCCGCAGTTGCAGCTGGCTCTTCTCTTCTTAGGTCCCTGAAATCGACCGACGCGGAAGCGGAACGATCAACCCAATACCGGATCATCGCCCGCTGCTCCGCCGACAGGCCGGTAAACTCAAGCCCACAGCAGAGTCGCGACTGATACCGAACCAGCGCACGCGCCCGCACCGGCACTCCGACATTGGGAAGCCGCAACTCCACCGCGACCTGCTGATCCGGAACCAACTCTCCGGCGATGACGGCGCCTACTCCGGTTTCACTGAGGTCGGTACAACGGCCGGGCAGATTTTCGGGAACTCCGGAGCGGAGCGCGATTACATCCAGAGGGACATGAACCGGGCGGCGGGGATGTGCGCGCCGCTGCGTCTTTTCCAGCGCCAGTGATGGAGCTGCACTCATCCGACTGCCTCCGCAGGGTGAAACACTTTCTGGTCACGCGGCTGGAATCAACGACGAACGCGGCGCTTCATGACACTAGTTTCCAAGAGTATAACGGAAATGCAGGAATAATTTTGCTCAGGAGCGAATTCTCAGCTTGATTCACATCGGACGGCAAGATCGGGTTTTCATTCTTACAGGGTCCGGCGTCAGCGCCGAGAGTGGCATCCCCACCTTTCGCGGGGTGGGTGGAATGTGGCGAAACTATCGCATTGAAGAAGTGGCATCCCCTCATGCTTGGGCGCGCGATCCCAGGCTGGTTTGGGATTTCTACTCCATGCGCCGGAGCGTTGCCGCCGCTGCCAAACCCAATCCAGCGCATCTTGCGCTGGCCGAACTGGAGAGCAAACTCGCGGACCGTTTGTTCCTCTGCACGCAGAACGTCGACAACCTGCACGAACAGGCGCGATCGATCAACGTTCTTCACATGCACGGCGAACTTTTCAAGAGCCGCTGCGACTCCTGCCGGCGGCCGCCGTTCCCCGATCACCGCGGCTACGAAGCGCCGGCCGAGATTCCGCGCTGCGAATGCGGAGGCAGGATCCGCCCCCACATCTGCTGGTTTGGGGAAGTGCCCTACGAGATGGACCGCATCTTTGCAGCATTGAATCACTGCACAGTGTTCGCCGCGGTGGGAACGTCGGGGGTGGTGGAACCTGCCGCCAGCTTCGTCGCACACGTCCGCGGACGCGCGCGCACCTACTACGTCGGCCCGGAAGAGCCGGCGAATGCCTCGGAGTTTGACCAGTGTTATCGGGGCGAAGCGGGCAAAATTCTGCCAGCGCTGTTCGCGATTGAGTGACTCATCTACTCCAGATCTCTCCAGTTCAAGCCGACCCCGATTTCCACCAGCAACGGAACCGCGAGCGGGTGGGCTTGCTCCATGTGCTCCCGCACCAGCGCTTTCATGGCGTCCACTTCGTGCTCTGGCACCTCGAACACAAGCTCATCGTGTACCTGCAAAGTCATTCGCGACTTAAGGCCGCGCTTCCTGATTTCCTCGTCAATCTGGATCATCGCCACCTTGATCAGGTCGGCGGCCGTTCCCTGCAGCGGAGTGTTCACCGCCGTGCGCTCCGCAAAGCCGCGCTGGGTAGGGTTTTTGCTGTTGATGTCTGGAATCGGCCGGATGCGCCCAAACAGCGTCGAGACTTTCTGATCGCGGCGGGCCTGTTCGAGCGTGGCATCGATAAAGGCGCGAACTCCGGCATATTTTTCGAAATAGGCATCGATGAATTTCTTGGCTTCGCCGGTCGTGATCCCCAGTTGCTGCGATAGCCCAAACGCCGACAGACCGTAGACAATCCCGAAATTCACTACCTTCGCCTGCCGGCGGTGGTCCGGCGTAACCATCAGCGGCGGCACGCCAAACACCTGCGACGCGGTCAGCGTGTGAATGTCGTCCCCGCGCTGGAATGCCTCTACCAGCAGCTTGTCTTTCGAGAAGTGCGCCAGCAGCCGCAGTTCGATTTGCGAATAGTCCGCGGCCAGCAGTACGTGCCCAGGCTCGGCGATAAAGGCCGCGCGAATCTCTCGCCCAAGTTCGGTGCGAATGGGAATATTCTGCAGATTCGGATTTGCCGAAGACAGCCTGCCCGTTGCCGTACCGGTCTGCCCAAAAGTTGTATGTACGCGGCCGCTCTGGCTGCGAATGAGCGCCGGCAAGGCATCCACATAAGTCGACTTCAATTTCGTTAGTTGCCGGTATTCGAGAACCAGCCGCGGGACTTCATGATCCGCTGCCAGTCCTTCCAGCACATCCACCGCTGTAGAAATCTTTTTCCCCTTCCCATATTTCACCGGCATCGGGAGAGCGAGCTTGTTGAACAGCACATCTCCAAGTTGCTTCGGCGAATTGATGTTGAATTCCATGCCGCAACGCTCATAAATATCGCGCGCTTTGCCTGCAGCCTCGCGCTGCAACTTCAGCGACATCCGCTCGAGCGCCGCCGGATCAATCTTCACTCCCGCGTCTTCCATGCGCGCCAGCACGGGCACGAGCGGTCGGTCGATCCCCTCGTAGACCGGCGTCAGCCCCTGGTCGTCGACTTCCTCGCGAAGCGCGGCCGCCAGCCGGCCCGTTACATCCGCCGCCTCGGCCAGGTTGCCGCTCAGCTTCAAATTGAATCTGCGCAGCGCTATCTCCGGCAACGAATGCGACGAGTAGGTCGGATCGAGCAGGTAGGAATAGAGCATCGGATCATGCTGCACTCCGGCCAGCGCGATTCCTTCCTCGCCGAAATGGTGGAGTGCAGCCTTGAAATCGTGCACCGTCTTCGGCAGAGCGGAATCTTCGAGCGTGCGTTTCACGCGATCGGCGAGCGCCCTGTCATCCAGCGTGACCATCGCCCCAGCCACCGGCGCGTTCGAAATAGCAAGGCGTTTCAGAGCGACAGCAGTCTGGTCCTTCGCGTCCGCGGGGCGCAGAGCTAGAAATCCAGATTGCGCCGGCTGGGGTTCTTCGTCTTCTTCTTCAACGCTTTCGGTGTGTTCCGGCGCGATTGCCAGCGCGAGCGGCGCGTTTTCGCCCAAGCCTCTCAAATACTCTTCGAATTCCGCTTGCGACTTGATCTCCCGGTAGTCGCCTTCCTTCACTTCAACCACGGGAAGGAGTTCTTTTAACAAAGAAGTGAATTCAAGCTTGGCAAACAGCGCGCGGAGCGACTCAACATCGGGTTCGCCCACTTTCATTGCGGGAACATCCAGTGCGACCGCCACGTCGGTGTCAATCGTCACCAGCTGTTTGCTGTATAGAATGTTGTCGCGATTGTTCTGCAGCGATTCCCGGTACGTTTTCTTCTCGACTTCAGCAGCACGTTCCAGCGCCTGCTCGACGCTGCCAAAACGCTGAATCAATTCCACCGACCCCTTGTCGCCGATCCCCGGCGCGCCGGGAATGTTGTCGACCGCGTCGCCGCGCAGCGCCATCACATCCACCACTTTCGACGGAGGCACACCGAGAAGTTCTTCCACCTTCGCCGCATCGCAAATCAGATTGTCTTTCGGCGGGTTCAGCACCTGAACCTTGTCATTCACCAACTGCAGCATGTCTTTGTCGCTCGACACGACAAACACGGGATGCGATTCCGCCGCCGCTTTCCTCGCCAGCGTTCCGATGACATCGTCGGCCTCGTAACCTTCCAACTGCAAAATCGGGATGCGATATCCCTCCAGCGCCCGCCGAATGTAGGGAATCTGCTGCACCAGGTCCCCAGGCATCTCGGCGCGGTTCGCCTTGTAGCCGCCATACTCCGCTTCCTTGAAGGTCTGCGTCTTGATGTCGAACTTGCGGATCGTCGTGATCGCTTCCGCCTGCTGATTACGGACCGTCGGCGCGCCCACATCGAACACTGCCGCCAGATACTCGGGCGAAAAACCGTCGCGCAGCTTGCGCAGCATGTTGACGAAAACATAGGTTGCCGCGGTCGGAACTCCCGTCTTCGTGGACATCGGCCGCTGCCGCGCCATGGCGTGATACGCACGGAAAATGAACGACATCGTATCGATCAGGAAAATCCGGCCCTTCCCTTCACCGTGACCAGGAGGGGAGGCAGGCGGAAGTCCGGGCACGACACTCGCTTGCGGCGGCGATTTCTTTTTGACAGGCAACCGGCCAAGTTTAACAGCTAACGCCGTGCGGCAAACCGCCAACCGTCAGGTCGAAAACCCAGTAATCGCGTATGATATGAAGTTTTCGGCCCTCCGCCACGCGGAGTGCCGATACAGAGCGCCGCATGTTGCCCTTTAAGCTCGTCTATAGCGACGGCTACTACCTGCCCATCGGCTCCCATGTTTTTCCCGCCGAAAAATACAAGTGCATTCGTGACCAGCTGCTAGCCTCCGGAGTTGCGGCGCCTTCCGATTTTGTCGTTCCCGATCCAGCAACCGACCAGGACGTGCTGCTCGTGCACACTCCGCAATACGTCCAGAAACTGAGGACGGGCACGCTCAGCGCCCGTGAAGAGTTGGAACTCGAAGTCCCGTACTCGCTGGAGTTGGCGCGCGCCTTCTGGCTACATGCGGGCGGCTCCATTTTGGCGGCCAGCCATGCCCTCAACGACGGCGTCGCGATCAGCCTGGGTGGAGGATTCCATCACGCGTTCCCGGATCACGGCGAAGGCTTCTGCATGATCCACGATGTGGCCGTCGCCATCCGCCGGATGCAGCGCGACGGCAAGATTCGCACCGCGATGACGGTCGACTGCGACGTGCATCAAGGCAATGGCTCGGCCACGATCTTTGCGGGCAGACGCAAGGCCAGCGGGCCTTTGCGGTCGGAGCCCGACCCCACTTGGAATCCATCATGGATGGCTGAAACGGGAATGGGCAGCTCTCAGGTCGATGACGTCTTCACCATCTCGCTTCACCAACAAAACAACTATCCAGAGTTTAAGCCGCCTTCGTCGATTGACATGAATTTGCCCGATGGGATTGGCGACGGCGAATATCTGGCGTGCCTGGGCAGTGCGCTCAGTATGGGATTGAGCAGGTTCAAGCCGGACCTCATCTGTTACGTTGCCGGAGCGGACCCTTATCGCGAGGATCAGCTGGGTGGATTGTCGATGACGATCGAGGGCTTGAAAGAGCGCGATGCTCTCGTGTTCCGAACCGCCAAGGCCGGAGGCATCCCCGTGATGGTTACACTCGCCGGCGGATATGCCCTGAAGCTCGAAGACACAATTACGATTCACTGCAACACGGTCGTGGCGGCCCAAGAAGTGTTTGGCGGGAAGGGCTGACAGGGTGGCCCTTCCGCGCTCAGTGCATCGAAATAAAACCGCAGTCGTTAAATTTCGCAACCGCTCCAGCCGCGCGGCATGCTAACATTAAGTTGATTAGTGATTATGCATCTGCATTGTCACCGTGCCGCTTGCGTTGTTCTCCTGCTGGTGGTTCCACTTGCGCTATTTCTCCCGTTTGCAGTTTTGATCGCGTTGCCTCTCGCATTGTTCGCGGTCACGCTGACTCCAACACTGTACCCGTGTCAATTGCAGCGGCAGGATTCGCTTCCTGATAGCCCCGCCCTCGCGTCCTTGTTCGAACGCCCTCCTCCTTCTGCCTGATTACGCGGTTCCTTAGCTTCTTGTAGCAACATCACGAAGGATCACGCTCGATCTTGGCTTTCTCGCCAGATAAGGATGGACTCATGGAATCGAACTACGCTCCGGCGTTGGGTTGGCTAGTTGTTCTAATTGCAATCGCTCTGGCCGTGCTTTTTCGGCGCAGACTTCGGCAATGGATGGCAAATCATGGATTTCGACGAACTGGTGTTTCCGCTGGCAATGCCTTCTTGGCAGCCCAAAGCTTCTTGCAACCTCGTGTCGAACACGTCCTGCGAGCACAGCGAGAGGAGAGTGCGGAGGAAGACGACACGGGAGACCCTCCCGACCCAGAGAACCACCGTCTGTCGCCTCAACAGCCGCCGGATTGAGTGCAAGCCATGGCCGTCGCGGCTGTTAAAATAGCTGCTTACGCCTATGTTCGAGAATCTCCAGGAAAAACTCCAGCGCGCCTTTAAGTCTCTTCGCGGACAAGCGGTCCTCACGGAAGAGAACATCGCCGAAGCGCTGAAACAGATTCGTCTGGCGCTGCTTGAGGCCGACGTCAACTTCAAAGTTGTCAAAGAGCTCATCGACCGCATCCAGGCCAAGGCGGTCGGGCAGGAAGTGCTGACCGCACTCTCTCCGGGCGAGCAGGTGATCAAAATCGTCCGCGACGAACTGGTTGCGACCCTTGGCAAAGACACGGCTAAATTAAAGTTCGCGTCGCAGCCGCCGACGGTCGTGCTCATGGCCGGGTTGCAAGGGTCCGGTAAGACTACGACCTCGGGCAAGCTCGCTAACTGGCTTAAGAATGGCGGACATCGTCCCTTGCTGGTCTCGGTTGACGTTTACCGTCCAGCGGCGCGCGAGCAGCTTAGAGTAGTGGCCGCGGCGATCAAGGCCAACCTTTACGAAGGCGAGGTCGGCGAGGCGAATACGGCCACCGTCGAGCGGCTGGCCAAGGAGGCGCGCCGCGAAGCCATTAACACTGGTTGCGACGTGCTTATCGTCGATACCGCGGGGCGGCTCCACATCGACGACCAGCTTATGGAGGAGATGCAGTCGCTGAAGCGGCTGCTCAATCCGCAGGAAATTTTGTTTGTCGCGGATTCGATGACTGGACAGGACGCAGTCCGCTCGGCCGACGAATTCCACAAGAAGCTCACGCTTACCGGCGTCGTGCTTACTAAGATGGACGGCGACGCTCGCGGCGGCGCGGCGCTTTCCATTCGGCAGGTTACCGGGCAGCCCATCAAGTTCATCGGCATCGGCGAAAAATACGATGCTCTTGAACCTTTTCATCCCGACCGCATCGTGTCGCGCATTCTGGGCATGGGCGACATTCTCTCGCTCATTGAAAAAGCCGAGTCGCAGATCGACAAGAAGAAGGCCAACGATCTCGCCTCCAAAATGCTTGCGGGCGACGGCTTTTCGCTGGAAGATTTCCGCGACCAATTGCGGCAGGTTCGCAAAATGGGATCGCTGCAAAGCCTCATGGGTATGTTGCCCAGTGTCGGCGCGTTTTCGGGATTGCAAAAAGCTGCCGACAAGGTTGACGAAAAGCAGATCAACCGGGTCGAGGCCATCATCAATTCCATGACCGGCTTTGAGCGCAACCATCACGAAGCCATCAGCGGCAGCCGCCGCAAGCGCATCGCTCGCGGCTCCGGCACCAGCGTGCAGGAAGTCAACAACCTGCTTCGGCAGTATGCCCAGATGAAGAAAATGTTCAAGCAGATGGGCAAACCCAGCTTTGCGCGGCGCATGGCGGGGATGAAGTTTCCCAGGTAGGACCGGCGTTCAGTTCTCAGTTCTCAGTAAAATCATCACTTGCTCGTGCGGGTATATCATTCCGACGACTATGGACACTTTCGATCCGGCGGCGGGGGAATTTCTGCGCATCTCCGAGCGCTATCGGCAGATGAGTGATGGCGAACTGCTTGTCCTCATCCCGCAAAGCTCGGAATTGACGCCTTTTGCCCAAGAAGCTCTTGCCAACGAGGTTCGATCACGCGGGCTGAAGGCTGAGGTCGAGGACGAGCAACCGGCTGCTCCGCCAGAATTTGGAGCGTCAGCGTTTAAGCCGCGAGCTTCATTCGAGCACGAATCTGAGCACGAACATCCGAAATTCCGCGATTCGACCGGTTCCGACCGTCCTGACTCCGATTCTTCTCACCCCGATTCTTCACAGGAAGACCAGTACGACGAAGACCGCAAACTAGTTGAGCTGTGCACCGTCTGGAGCGTGCGCGACGCGCTCAAGGTACAGGCGATTCTGGATGAGGCGGGAATTCCGTTTTTTATGGGGCCGGAGAAAGCTACGGGCGTGGACAAGGTGACGTCGAATTTCTCGAAGGGGGTCGGCGTGCAAATCATGCAGATAGGTCTGCCCTGGGCCCGGCCGGCATTGCAGCACTACGAGCCGGAGGACGACCCGACTCCGAAAGTGAAGGAAGAGCTCGACGAGCTTCCGGTGCGTTGTCCGAAATGCCATTCCACGGAAGTCGTCTTTGAGGGTCTTACCTCAGCGCCGGCAATGGCGACGGATGAGTCTTCCCAAAAATACAAATGGACCTGCGATGCGTGCGGCCACCAATGGGAAGACGACGGCGTCGCGCAAGAGGAATGAGCTGTGGCCAGATCCAAGGGGACAGAGACATGAAATCGCGGCTGTCGAATCAAAACAACTCTATTGCCGCGGCGTGACCGGATGCAGACGCGAGCCGGCCGTCACGTGTCACCAATCGAGCTCCGAGTTTTTCAGCAAGCACGACATAGGCCGCATCATACGCGGACAAATTGTGGCGGAGCCGCCAAATCCGGGGCAACAGAAGGAAGTGGGGATACCGGGTGATTCGCAAGTCGAGCAAGTCCTCGATGGCCTGATCAGCGCGGTCGGTTGAGAGCGAGCCTTCCCGCACCAGACGCCGCAGGACCTGGCCGACCTCAAGATCCAGCAGGTGAGGGGCGTGCAGGGATTCGTTATGCGAGTAAATCCGCTGCTCAATCCGCTGTCCCGCAGCGGTCTGAAGCAGCCAGTCAATGGCGGCGGATGCGTCGAGGACGATCACACGCGGTCACCGGTCATCGTACCTGCGTTCTTCTTGCACCAGGCGAGCCGTATCGAGCGGGACCGCAACCGGCTTGCGCTTGTGCAGACGCTCGCGCAACTCCGTTAAGGTCGGCCGCTCCGCCACCTCTTTGATCTCGGCCAGAAGATAGTCCGAGAGCGACATGCCGGCCATCGCGGCGCGGGCTTTCAGAGTGCGATGCAGGGTGTCGGGCACATTTCGGAGTTGAATCATCTTCGACATGTTGTAAGCATACTTTCATGTGTAGCACATGTCAAGCCGGTTCTCGTGAGAACGAGGAGGTTGTCGCAGATAACTAGGGTCCGAAAAGCGCGAGACTTGGGTGCCTCCGGCTTATCTCTCGTGTCGGCCTCGCGAAAGAGGAATGAGCCGTGGCCAGATCCCAGGTGGACGGAGCCATGAAATTCCGGCTTTCGAAACGGCGAAAGGTGGGGCAGGCGCATCTAAATTAGAAGACTGTGTGGCACGGGTGCAGGGGAAGCCGCTGGGGGGGAAGTTGCTCAGGTACATGGGAAAGGTGGCGCTCATCTCGATTCTGGCGTGCCTCAGCGTTTCTGGCGCTGCCTGGGCGCAGAATGGGGAGTCGCGAATTGACTCCCGTTATTCCACGGCTAGCTTGAGCCTGGCGTCTTCGACTAGCGGAACATCCTGGAACATCGGGATCGCCAAGGTCAGCGGAACCGTGGCGCTTGACAACGACCCTGACAAGGATGCCGTTAATCTTGTGATCTATCCGGCGGGCGAGGGCTCACGTGTGCTCAACCCGAGTGGAGGAATCAGGGAGGACAGTTTCGCGCAGCTGTATCGCTACACACTGATGGTCTTTCGCTCGAGTGGGGTCACGCAAAATCGCGACGGGAAACTCGCAGTCACGGGCGACCTGTCAGTCACGTACATTAAACGCGAAGCAAACATCGTTTGGAGTAACGCATACTCTGGCCCCGATTACAGCGACCCGACGGCGCAGACGACAACCCGCCCAGTCACCTTCGTTTTCGAGGCCCCGACCCAGGCAACTGCTGCCATGCGCAACCAGGCCCCGAATGAGAGATCAGCGCTGGCGACGGTGAGTTTCCCCAACTTCCCGGGACTGCGAAGCGCCTGGCTGGATTCCGTTTGGCCTTTGGTGGTGGAAGATCAGCGCTGCGAAATGCCTTGGTCGAGGGGAGGGAGCTTCAAGGACTACAGCGGTGCCGTATGCACCGGAACTCCCATTTTGCCAACTCCTCTAACTCAACCCCCGCAGAGATTCGGCATCGACTATCCCGGCCCAAACGAACTGACGGCGCCCGCCAACAACGAGGCAACCATTCTCATCCATTTGCGTCTGGAAAGGCGTAGATGACCGAAGGGTCTCACCTCTGCGCCGGCCGACTTCGCACAGCGTAGGTTGGCGAGGGCGCCATTCCCCACAGTGGCGAGAGCAAGCGCAACTTCTTCACGTCTCGGGTCATCTAAAGATTGACAACGCAACGCTCAGGTTATAGCATAGTACAGATCGTAGTCATCATCACATTGATTATAAGGCACTTATAGTACTGGAGGATGCGTTATGGGAAAGATTATTGGAATTGACCTCGGCACCACCAACTCCTGCGTAGCGGTTATGGAGGGTGGAGAGCCGAAAGTTATCCCGAACGAAGAAGGTGGACGGACTACGCCTTCGGTCGTCGGATTCACCAAAACCGGCGAACGGCTGGTGGGGCAGGTCGCCAAGCGGCAAGCCATCACCAACCCTGAGAACACGGTTTACTCGATCAAGCGGTTCATGGGGCGCCGTTACGACGAGGTTAGCGAAGAGATGAAGATGGTTCCCTTCAAGGTCGAGCGGGACGGCGACCATGTGGCCGTCATGGCGCAGGGGAAGAAGTACACTCCGCCGGAAGTTTCGGCGATGATTCTGCAAAAGTTGAAGAAGGCGGCGGAAGACTATCTGGGCGAGAAGGTCACCGAGGCGGTCATCACCGTGCCGGCTTATTTCAACGACGCGCAGCGGCAGGCTACCAAAGATGCGGGCAAGATTGCCGGGCTTGAGGTGAAGCGCATCATCAACGAGCCGACCGCGGCCGCGCTGGCCTATGGGCTCGACAAGGGTAAGGACGAGACCATTGCCGTCTACGACTTTGGCGGCGGCACGTTTGATATTTCGGTGCTCGAAGTGGGCGAGGGCGTCATCGAGGTTAAGGCCACGAACGGCGACACGCACCTGGGCGGCGACAACATCGATCAGCGGCTGGTGGATTGGCTGATTGACGAGTTCAAGAAGGATGAAGGGCTCGACCTGCGCGGCAAGGGGAACGAGATGGCTTTGCAGCGTCTGCGCGACGCGGCCGAGCGGGCGAAGATCGAGCTTTCTACCACCATGGAGCACGAGATAAATCTGCCGTTTATTACGGCGGATGCTTCAGGGCCGAAGCACCTGGTCAAGAAGCTGACTCGGGCGAAGCTCGAGACCATGATCGAGGACATTTTGCAGCGGTCGGTGGGGCCGTCGAAGCAATGCTTGAAGGACGCGGGCATCGATGCCAGCAAGATTAATGAAGTGGTGCTGGTGGGCGGACAGACGCGCATGCCTCGCATCCAGGCCATCGTCAAAGAACTGTTTGGGCGCGAAGGGCATAAGGGCGTCAACCCGGATGAAGTCGTCGCTATCGGTGCGGGCATTCAGGGTGGCGTGCTTAAGGGCGAGGTGAAAGACCTGCTGCTCTTGGACGTGACTCCTTTGACTCTTTCGATCGAGACTTTGGGGGGCGTGGCTACGGGGATGATCCCTCGGAACACTACGATTCCTACTAAGAAGACGGAGACGTTTTCTACGGCGGCCGATAGTCAGACTTCGGTTGAAGTGCATGTGCTGCAGGGGGAGCGTCCTATGGCGGCGCAGAACCGAACTTTGGGTAAGTTCCACTTGACGGGACTGCCGCCGGCGCCTCGGGGCATTCCGCAGATTGAAGTGACGTTTGACATTGACGCGAACGGCATCCTGAACGTGACCGCGAAGGATATGGCCACGGGGAAGGATCAGAAGATCACGATTACTTCGTCTTCGGGGCTGTCTAAGGAAGAAGTGGAGCGCATGGCTAAGGAAGCCGACGCGCACTCGGCCGAAGATAAGGCTCGGCGCGACGAGATCGAAGCCAAGAATCAGCTTGACTCGATGGTTTACAACATCGAGAAGATGCTGAAAGAACATGGCGACAAAATCTCAGGCACGGAGCGCGGAGACGTGGAGAACGCTCTGGCGGACGCTAAGAAGGCGATCGAAAGCGGCGACAAGGCGCAGATGGATTCGGCTCGCGAGAAGCTGACTGCGGCATCGCATAAGCTGGCGGAGCAGATGTATAAGGCTACGCAGGCTACTCCCGGGGCGGCTCCGGGTGCGGGCAGCGCGGGGCCGAGCGATGGGCACGCGGCGTCGGGCGGTGATGGCGCGGGCAAGAAAGACGAAGGCGTGATTGACGCCGAGTACGTGGATGTGGAAGACAAAAAGTAAGCCGTCAACTCTCAGCCACCAGCCGTCAGCGAGTGGCACTTAGGTGGGGCGCGAAATGCGCCCCCATTTTGCATCTGACTTAACGAGCTGTCATCTAACTTTAGGTACTAGTCATCCCGCGCGATGCGGGGTCTCTGCAGTCTGGGGCGGAAAGAGGAAAGCGAATTGAGATTCGAAGTCAATGGACAGATGTTTTTTGTGAACTTCGTCCCCGAAGAGGGACGGTGGTATTGCTTCGCGCCGACTGCGACGGGAGTGCAGCGGATCCCGGTGTCGATGGACACCGCGCCCTTTGCGTCGTACACCGTGTCGGTGGACGAGCAAATGAAGGACGTGGTGAATTAAGGGTCGAGTTCTGAAGAACGGCCATCCCGGCCTGACCTCCGCCGGGGTTCAGTTTTGTTCCACTTCCCAGCACTAAAGCGTCCCTCGGCAGGTTTTTCTTTCGCCGCTTCGCGGCTTGCTCAATTCCCATGTTCCGGACCCACGGCTTACGCCGTGGGCTCTATTCTTACGCCCTCCGGGGCTTGCGCTGTCCTCCCAGGTTTGCCACAATTCTGACCGCTTCGATTCTCCGCGCGCCGGAGGTCGCTGTACACTACTGGGCGTGAATATCCTTTACGGAATCAATACGGTTACGGAGGCGCTCAAGGCTCGCGGGCGCAACTTTGAGTGGGTCGCAGTCGCCAAGGAGCGGAAGGACATCCGCTTGAAGCGGGCGATTGACGAGTGCCGCAAGATCGGCGTTCCGGTGCGCGTTTTGTCGCGGATGGACCTCGACGAAATTGCCGGCAACGCCGCCCATCAGGGTCTGGTGGCGGCGACTTCGGCAAAACAATATAGCGATCTCGACGATCTGGTGGCGTCGCGACGCGGCGAGCGCTCGCTGATCGTTGTGCTCGATGGCGTCGAAGATCCGCATAATCTGGGGGCGATCCTGCGTACGGCGGATGCCGCGGGAGCGGATGGCGTGGTGATTCCCGAACGCCGGTCGGCCGCGGTTACGGGCGCGGTGGCGAAGGTTTCGGCGGGAGCCAGCGAACACCTTCCCGTGGCGAAAGTCACGAACATATCGCGGGCGCTCGAGGAATTGAAGGCTAAGGATCTTTGGATTGTCGGGCTGGACGAGCGCGGCGAGCAGACTTACGACGCGGTGGACTACAAGATGCACTGCGCGGTCGTGCTCGGCGCCGAAGGCAAGGGCCTGCACGACCTGGTGCGCAAACACTGCGATTTCCTGGTGTCGATCCCGATGTTGGGGAAAGTTCCATCGTTGAATGTATCGGTGGCGGCGGGGGTGGTGCTGTATGAAGTGGTGCGGCAGAGGCGGCTGGGCGCATCGAAACAATCATGAGAGTCCTCTGTGTCCTCTGTGTCCTCTGTGGTTCAAGCTTTTTCGCCCTTGCCCTGGAGCGCGAAGCCTTCACCATCACGAAATACGATTTGGAGATTCGCCTGGAGCCGGAACAGCAGCGGCTCGGTGCCCGGGGCAAGATCACTTTGCGCAACGACTCGGCTCATCCGCGGAAGATCGTGGCGCTGCAGATTTCTTCTTCTCTCTCCTGGCGTTCGATTCGAGTGAATGGCAAGGCCGTGCAATTCGTTTCGCAGACCTACACTTCCGACATCGACCACACCGGCGCGCTTTCCGAGGCCATCGTTACCCTGCCCGTCGAGATCAAGCCGAAAGATTCTGTGGAAGTCGAAGTCGGCTACGAGGGTGTGATTCCGCTGGATGCTACGCGGCTGGTCCGGGTCGGAGTGCCGGAGGGAGTCGCCAAACATTCGAGCTGGGACCAGATCAGCCCATCATTCACGGCGGTGCGCGGCGCGGGATATGTGGCGTGGTATCCGATTACGACGGAGTCGGCGGATTT